>Ga0209393_1000011_pt1 | contig 114407 bp, 129 predicted proteins | sample SSWtaG_2_FD_184117 | JGI IMG/M metagenome (GOLD analysis project Ga0209393, IMG submission 184117) | Hot spring microbial communities from Sandy's Spring West, USA to study Microbial Dark Matter (Phase II) - SSWsed_130316 (SPAdes)... | ecosystem: Environmental > Aquatic > Thermal springs > Hot...
GTGTTCACCCTCAACGGTAGAGTAGCTAGGCTGAAGAGGTTTGAGACGCCACTTAGAAAGATTCTTACACACAGGTTTTGGATTGAGAGGGTTCAGAGGAGGTACCCGAGGTCTTGGAGGTATATCAAAGGAGTTAGAAGGGCTATTGAGAAGCACGGTGATAGGATTAGGAACATCTCGTGGGGCTATTCACATAAAATAGGAGATTTGATCGCTGATTTAGCTTTTAAGTACAACTCAATAATTATCCTTGAAGACCTAGAGAAGCTGAGGGATAACGCTAAGAAGGGTAAGAAGTTCAACAAGAAACTCACGCTGTGGTTCTACAGGAGGATACAGTTCTGCATAGAGTATGAATCTAGGGAAAGGGGGTTAGAAGTAGCTAGAGTTAATCCTAGAGGAACGTCTTCAAAGTGTCCGAAATGCGGCAGTAAGCTAGCTGACAGTGGCTTCAGGATACTGAGATGCAGTAAATGCGGCTTCACAGGGGATAGAGACGTAGTAGCCACGATAAACCTATACATGAGGTTCTCATCTAATTACTCAAGATGTGGGGGTCTAGGGGTGCCCCCGAACGCCCCCAAGCCCGATGAAAACCCGAGCGGGATGCGGGGGAACAGAGATGAGGCGATGAAGAAACACATCAACTTATATAAACCTACATGAGAGCTGAACCCCATGTAGATGGCGATAATGGCTATAGCCACGAGAGCCACAGCCCTTATCATGGCACCCACCAATGCTAGATACCCCAAGGATCTCTATTTAAATTTTCTCTTACAACTGAAAGCCTCGCCCCTAGAGCTGATCAAAGCTCAAGCCAGAGAGCTAGGCTTAGCATGCTAAAGATAATAGATATAGATAGTAGTTTTAGATTTTTAATCTACCAGGGGTTGTGCTCTTAGGTCGAAGAATGTTGCATCTTCTATTTCGACATCTATCCATCTGCCCAGCGGATTTTCCCCTCTTATCACAACCTGTCTATAGCTTGTTGTCCTCGCTATGGTTGTCCCTTCTCTAAGCCCTTTCTCTGTTGTTAGAACCCTCACTCTCTTGCCTATATACTCTCTATGTATTTCAAGCCCTATTTTTTCCTGTAGCTTTTGGGCCTCTATGGATCTTCTTTTCTTGATAGGCTCTGGAACTTGGGGCATTGCTGCAGCCTCTGTTAGGGGTCTTATGCTGTATTGTGCTAGGTGTACCCTGTCGAATCTGGCTCTCTCCATTAGTGCGAGTGTGTTTTTGAATGCTTCCTCATCTTCTCCTGGGTGTCCTACTATTATGTCTGTTGCTATTGTTATCTCCGGTATTTTTCTCCTTATCTCCGAGATCATTTCCTCGAACTCTTCTACCGTGTAGCCTCTCCTCATTATCCTGAGGACCCTGTTGTCACCGCTCTGAACCGGTATGTGGAGGAACTTATATACCTTGGGATGCTTGATCGCCTCTATCAAGTCGTCTAGGATCTTCCAGAGCCATTGGGGATTCATCATACCAACCCTCACCATGAAGTCTCCATCTACCTCGGCAACCCCCAATATGAGATCTGGTAGTAGGAAGCCCCTACCTATGTCGAAGCCGTAGACAGCGGAGTCCTGGGATGCTAGCTCTATCTCCTTATAGCCTCTGAAAACAAGCTCCTTAACAGCATCTACTATAACCCTTGGGGGGTAGCTCCTAACCCTCCCCCTAGATATCTTGGTTATGCAGAAGGAGCACTCGCTTAGACAGCCCTCGGAGATGGGTACAGGCGCTATAACCCCCCTACCCCTTGGAAGGGGTATCCTATCAACACCCCTCACCCCACCTATATACTCAACCCTCCCCCTGGATAGCACCGCATCAACTATCCTATCAACCGCTTGGGGCGTGACTAGGGAGGCGCTAGGGGCAACCCTCCTCACAGTAGCTGGCAGCGATGAAACCATGCAGCCTGCAACAACAATCTTCTTAGAGCTTGAGTAGAGCTTCTCGATCTCGGAGAGCCTCTTGATCATCTTCTCCTCCGTATCCTTCCTAACAACACATGTGTTAACAACAATCACATCAGCGTCATCAGCGTTATCCACAAAACCGAGCCCAGCCTCCTCTAGATATCCCCTCATTACCATCGAATCAGCCTGGTTCAGAGTACATCCATAAGTCTCTATATAGACCCTGATGATCCCACCTTTTATGCTCTTCAGATATAGTTTACAACTTGAAACTTAAAAGCAGGTCTTTCACCGAAATCATAGAGCTATAACCCCATATATTGAGAAAGGTCCTCGCGCTAAGATATCTACATCAATTTCAATCGATATTGCGGATAAACATCTAGATATCTAGATAAGCACATCAAAATAGGAATAGCTCTATGGATCATCATAGATACCTAAATATATTATCCCTAAATACCTACTCCAACCACTTTTCACAGTTGAAAGTCTAGCCCTACAGAATAGGAAAGGGATCAGATCTTTTATCCATAGATGCCCCACTAATCCAAAAACCTTAATCTATGGGGTTAAAGACACCTAAGGGATGATCCTCGTGCTGCGGAATATAATTCAGGAAGATCTATAGATCTAGGAGTCTCTTCTTTAAAGCTCTTGAGAATATTTATAACCCTAACCCTATATATATGTTTGGGGGTTCCATGGGGGGTGGGATCCTCTAGAACTATCTTATATGCCCTTGGTTTTATTGGCATTGTTGCTGTGTTGTTTTCGAACTCCTTCTTCACTATTTATATATCCTCTATAGTTTCTGGGGAGTCCTCTATCTTCATTGTCTTCCCAGACTCTGTTGAGGTTTTTAACAGATCCCTTGATAACTATACATACTATGCTGAGGTCTGGGCTGTTGTTCCTGAGGGGGTTGTGGGGGTTGCTAGGGCTTGGGTTGGGTCTGGGATTCCAATGCTGAGGCTAACAGCGAGGGATCTTGGTGGTGTAGTCGCTAAATGGATTGAGCTCTATAGAATATATGGGAAGTTCTGGAAACCTGCTTTGATAGCTCAGTTCTCAGCATATGATCCCTATAATGGGTCGTCGATACTCGCTTTCGGAGCATCGATAATATATGATCCGGAGATCTTTGTATCTCCAACACCTAGATCTGAGATCCACAAGCTATCGATCAAGAGCTTCCCACTAGTCAAGATCTTCGAGGCGAGGAATAGAAGCTCCTCAGGATCATCGCTAAGCCCATGCGATATATCCCTACAAGGCCTCCCACCTCCATGTTCAAGCCAGTATGACTGCAACTGCTGCATAGCAGACAGGGGATTCACATACTTCACCAGACTAGCCCTCGGGGAGAAGATATTCGACTCAAGCGACCCATCAATCCCAGAAGCTCTGAGGGATAGGGTGCCTCTAGCAATACTCTACCTAGACCCCAATGCCCAGGCACAGTACTTCACTGTGACATATAAGGCTCAGAATGTTAATAGGTGGATCTTCAGGATGACCATATTCGATAGATCAGCTAACAAGACCATATGGGGCGATGCTAGTGGCGAGCTAACATCAACAATAGGCGGGGCTGTTAGTGCTTTTCCGCCGCTTCGTGTTGGCATGATCTACTGGCCTGGATCGTTTAAGCTTTACACAGCCTATGGCTATACATGCTGCTATCAAAGGCTATGCACAGGCTCAGGTGATGTAGCTGTTACATGTGATCCAAACGGGTTCTCTGCTTTGCTCATGATAGTAACATATGTTGGCTCGGGCGTTATCGCTAAGCAGTTTACGCCTGACGAGGCTCCTCTGGACATAGCATACTTCAGATCAAGGCTGAGCCTCGCACAGTATTACATGCCTGCAGGCACTTACACAGCGATCCAGAGGGATCCTTACGAGCTTAGGATCAACCCTGTGAATATCGCCATGGCAATAATACTGGCAAAGCTTAACGTACCGTGGAAAACCAATGTCCTGCTATCGCTCGCAGCAGAGTATATGCCCATAGCTGTTGAGATAGCCGGCCTCCAGGGGATGCAGGAGACTCTGGAGCTCTACAACACAGGAGGATACCCAGCTACAGCGTATGTTGCTAGGATCCGGGCAGTATATATGGATCCTACGAAGCCCCCAGAGACATTCACACCGCTATTTATAGATGTAAGATAAGCCATTATAAATTTACCAGATAACAACGGTATTATCAGCTCCACGAGATTGGGAACCCTCTCGCAGATACAGAGTATCGATTTGATTTCTGAAGGTAGAAAGTAGGGCTCACTTCACAGGCTATATATTGCTTGTGGCTGCATGTACTATTCCGGATCTCTATTAGACCATATGGTTCTGACAAGACCTAAACACGTCTCAAGGCTAGCAGCTATCGATGCGGCAACCGTCCTGCCCATAGTGATCCTGATCATCCAGGATAGATCTATTTTCGATGAAAATCTAGCAAGCCCACCCTTTAGGGCGTAGATGATGCTGGAAATGTCTGGGTATCTATAAACCTGATCCCATCGCCGAGAATCGGGAATCACCGTTCCAGAGATCCTTTAGCGGATAACGAGAGGTCCGACATTCTCTCCACCCTAGAGGGTCAATGTTTAGCATGTTGTCTAAGGATCTAGCTAAGGCCGGCAATCTTCACAGATCTCTTTATCCCCCATAGCATTTGATTCTTCTGCCAACAAATGCAAGGTATTTTTATACCAAAACTCTCGCTATATGTAGATGCACTTAATATATTATTATTATAATATAGGGTGTCCTCAGAGCTGAGGAAGCCATGTCTTTCATGGGTTTCAAAACTATGTTCCGGTGTTGAGGCTATTCTGTGATTTCTGTACATCCACCTGTTCTGGCTTTTTCAAATATGTTTCCTGATGTTCCGTCGCATATGTATGCCTTTCCACCGGTTTCTTGGATGTATTTAAGCGCTGCAAATACTTTTCTATTCATCCCAGCCCCTATCTTCTCCAGTATCTCCTTATCCTTAGTGCTGATCCTCGGCATGACCTTTCCATCTATTATCACCCCTGGAACATCTGTTACGAATATAGCTTCGTATGCCTTTACACAGCTTGCTATCGAGGCGGCTGCCTCGTCTCCATCGGTGTTTAGGAGCACACCCTCGCTGGGGTCCAGGACTAGAGGTGATACTACCAGCACTCTATATAGCTCTAGGAGCCTTTGGATCCTCTCTCGGTGGCACCTCTCTATCCTCCCCGTATAGCCTCCCTCTACAACCCTCTTCCTACCCCTCTCATCTACTATCACAATCTGTTTCTTCCTACTCCCCTCGAAGAGAGGCCCATCACACCCTGCAACTCCCAGCGCTTCCACACCTCTTCTAGCCAGCTCTGAGACTATGTTTCTGTTTATCGCCGACATAACCATTATGAAGACCTCTAGCTCCTCTCTAGATGTATATCTACTCCTTATCCCCTGCGGCGATACCACAAATCTAGGCTCTATACCGAGGGCCTTGCTAACCCTGGTCACCTGATCGCCTCCCCCATGCACTACTATTATCCTCTTAACGCCAGCTTCTCTTGCTATGCTATCTAAAAGCCTTCCAAGGTTTCTCTCTAGAGCCCTCCCCCCTATCTTGACAACAGATATATCTGCTAAGCCGGCCTTGGAGGCGGTATCCATAGCCCCTCCCTCTCGTCGAATCCCATTGCTATGTTGAAGGCCTGTAGTGCCTGGCCAGCAGCCCCCTTACCCAGGTTATCTATTGCAACGAATATCGAAACCCTCCCAGCCTCTTTCTCAGCAGCGAATCCTAGATCTGCTAGGTTTGTGCCAACAACATTCCTAGGATCTGGATAGGGATTTGGAGCCCCATATAGTATCCTTATGAACGGGCTCCCCATATACCTCTCAACAAATATCCTAGCAAGCTCCTCCTCAGAGATCTCTATATAGAGATGTGTTGATGATAGCACACCTCTGACAATGGGCACGGCGTGTGGGACTATGCTTACCTTTGGAGACTTCTCACCAAGATCCCTTAAAACCATGATCACCTCAGCTACATGCCTATGTCCCCTAGGGCTATAAGGCCTAACACTGCCAGCCCTCTCAGGGTGGTGATCCCATGGGGTAGGTTTGGACCCTGCCTCGCTGCTTCCAGCCTTAATATCTATTGTTATAGGATATGAGATCTTCCTGCTATATGCGAGGGGATAGATAGAGAGTATAGATGCTGTTGCATTGCACCCCGGTGATGCTATTAGCTGCGAGTTTCTAAGCCTCTCTCCATATATATGGATCTCTGGTAACCCATATACAGCCTTCTCCAAAAGATCGGGAGCTGGGTGTTCCAGCTCATAGTAATGCTTAAAAGCATCCAGGTCTTTGAGTCTAAAAGCAGGGCTAAGATCTACGACTTTTATGTCTGTCTCAACGATCTTTGGTATATATTCTAGCGATACCTCGAGGGGCGTGGCGAAGAACGATGCATCGCACATCTTTAAAATCCTATCTATATTTATAGCCTCGAACCTCGCCCCCTTATAAAACCCTCTGAGATTGGGGTGTGCAAAGTGTATTGGCTTGCCAGCATATTCCCTAGAGGTTACATATGTAACCTCTGCCTCCCTATGTGTTGCGAGGTATCTCAGCAGCTCCCCGCCCGTATAGCCTGATCCACCGATCACACAGACTCTAACCAAATATCCACCATGTCTCCAAAGCTTTAAGAGCTTATAAGCTATGATAACTACTTTTCTAAATGTTAAGGGATTGTATAAAATAATGTTCTATGATCCTCTCGAAAATATGAATTGCAAAACCTAGATCTTTAAAAGGGTTGCGAAGAAAACTTTTAAGGAGATAGGGTATCTATAATTGGTGCTTTAGATGGAGCTGAGATGCCCAGTCTGCGGCCTTCCAGTATCTATACCAGAGGATGCTGTTTCCGGAGAGCTGGTGGACCATGAATGTGGCGTCACGATTGAAATAGTAATCAACAATGGAACAATATCTCTAAAGCCATTTAAAAGTGCCGGCGAGGATTGGGGAGAATAGATTTTGGCTGTGAAAATTGGGATAGCATATACAATTTATAGATGGGAGGAGAAGGAGCTTACAAGGGCTCTCAGGGAGAGGGGTGCGGAGGTAAGGCTTTTACATCTCGAGGAAGAGCCTGTAGCAGTTGGGGTTAGGGATCAGCATAGGATAGACATATATATCCAGAGATCCATTGTAAGGCCTCTAGCACCAGCTGTATCTGCAGCAATAGAATCCCAGGGTATAAGGGTGGTCAATAGAAGTGTGGCAACGCTTATAGCACAGGATAAAGCAGTATCACTCTCAATTCTATTCTCGAAGGGCATACCGGTTCCCAGAACCTATGTAGCATATGGTCTAGAATCTATCTTGGAGGCCGCAAAACTAATAGGATATCCCCTAGTTTATAAGCCCTCGCAGGGTAGCTGGGGGAGACTCGTATCCCTCGTAAAGGATGAGGAGATGTTGAGAACCCTATATGAGCATAGGGAGTTGATACAGGACCCAAGGGCGAGGGTGGGTTTAGTGCAGGAGCTAGTTGATAAGGGGGATAGAGATATAAGGGCTCTAGTTGTTGGATCAAAGGTTGTCGGTGCGATGTATAGAGTAGGGGAATTTGTTACAAACTATGCTAGGGGATCTGAGGTTATCGCTGTAAAGCTACCCCCAGAGGTTGAGGATCTCGCTGTGAGGGCTGCAGATGCTCTCGGGCTTGAGATAGCTGGTGTGGATATATTTGAGAAGAGATCAGGCGGGTATATTGTGAACGAGGTGAACCCTGTTCCAGAGTTTAAAGGCGTTGCAGCAGCTACTGGAATAGATATTGCTGGTATAATAGCTGATTATGTTATATCGCTGGTGAGGAGGTAGGGTTGAAGCTCTACAGGTTTTATGAGCCTAGGGGTCTCAAGCTTGTAAAAGGGCTTGGACAATATGTCTGGGATTCCAATGGTAGGAGATATATAGATGCCCACAACGGGAATGGCGTGGGCTTTCTAGGCCATGGAAACCAACATGTCGTGGCATCTATTAAGGAGCAGCTGGATAGAATATATATAGCTTCATCCTCATATGATCTAGATGTTACTGAGGAGGCTTTAGATCTTCTTTCGAAGATTGTTCCCCCGAGATATGATAACGTCTCTTTTCTAAACTCTGGGGCTGAGGCTGTCGAGCTTGCTATAAAGATGGCCAGGATATATACTAAGAGGAAGAAGATCGTTTATTTCACGGGATCCTTCCACGGCAGAACCCTAGGGGCTCTCTCTGTCACGGGGAATAAGAGATACTGGGATGGTTTAGAGGGCCTAGATCTAGGCACCATATCGGTGGAATTTACAAAGCCGGAGGAGCTCCGCTCGCTAGAAGGCTCTGAAGTTGCAGCTGTGATCCTAGAAATAATACAGGGAGAGGGGGGTGTTAACCCTGCTTCGAAGGAACTTATAGAGGAGGTCAAGGCATTCTCAGATAAGTGGGGATCCCTGATAATAGTGGATGAGATACAAACAGGCTTCGGGAGAACCGGCATCCACTGGTCATTCATGGATGCAGGGTTAGAGCCACATATATTTACAGCTGGCAAGGCTATGGCAGGGGGTTTCCCGATCTCAGCCGTGTTTTTCTCAAGCGAGATAGCATCTAAGATGCCTTCTGCAATGCACGGATCCACATTTGGAGGTAATCCACTCGCTCTAGCAGCACTAAGAGGTGGGCTCAAAGCATATCTAGCTGATAGAGTGTGGGAGAGTTCTAGAGAGAGCGGTTCCATACTTATTGATAAGCTTAGAGAAACCCTAGGATCTTCAAGGCTCGTTAAGGAGGTAAGGGGTAGGGGTCTCATGATAGGTGTTGATCTAAAGGTTAATCCGATCAACGTTGTTAAATGCTTACAGAAGAAGGGCGTACTGGCGACAAGGGCTGGAGCTACTGTTGTTAGGTTTTTACCGCCATATATGATCAACAAGGAGGACATTGAAGAGATAACAGGGGCCATGGCGAGCTGTGTTGGAGGGGTATAAAGAGATCCTGAGGAGGCTCCTCAAAATATACAGCCCATCGGGGGAGGAGGATGAGGCTGTAAGGGAGTTTGTAGCGATGGCAAGGGCTATGGGGCTAGAGGGCTATATAGATGAAGATGGCAATGGAATCGCTGCATGGGGTAGAGGGGAAAGGGTTGTTGCACTCATAGGGCATATAGATACTGTGCCAGGATATATAGATGTTTCAGAAAATAGCGAGGGTATAAGGGGTAGGGGTGCTGTTGACGCTAAGGGCCCCCTAGCTGCTATGTTAGCAGCCCTGAACGAGCTGAGGATCTCTAAGGGGATTCCAGAGAGTATAGCCAGGATCTATGTTATAGCCTCTGTTGGGGAGGAGAGCGATAGTAGAGGGGCTATCGGACTGATCAGAAGGGGCTTTAAAGCGGATGCTGTTATAATTGGCGAGCCCACTAATAATAACAAAGTCGCTATAGGGTATAGAGGCTCTATGAAGGTGAAGGTTGAATGCTCCTCGGCAGGAGGCCACGCATCTGCTCCCTGGATCTATACATCTGCTTGTGAAAAACTGATAAGCCTTTGGGAGAATATTTCGAGGAAATATAGCGGTTCTAATATTACTAGTGTAAGTGCGTCGCTGACCATGATGATATGCGGTGAATACCATAATGTAGTGCCTAGAGAGGGGCAAGCCGTGATCGATATTAGATATCCGCCTAGAGGCCCGAGTTGGAGGGAGATCATAACATCTATTGAGGAGACCCTGCCTAGTGGTTGTAGAGCATCTTTATTGAAAGACCCTATAGAGCCTGTTGAGGTGAAGCCAACAATCCCCATTGTAAGATCCCTTATAAGGGCTATTAGCAGGGCTGGGATGAAGCCTGAGGTGGTTATTAAGACGGGGACTAGTGATATGAACCTCCTATATGGGAGCGTCTCTAACAATATGGCCGCCTATGGACCTGGGAGATCAGAGCTATCCCATACAGACTATGAGGAAATACTATATTGGGAGTTTGAAAAAAGTATAATGATCTATAGAGAGGCTATAAAAATATTCCTCAAAGATCTGGGGGTAACCGATAGGAGATCTACTTCTCCTTAGCAGGGATACCAGGTTTGGTCAGCCTCTTTAGATCTAGGATCTTCTCTATCTCCTCATCGCTCAGCCCAACCTCTTTGAGGGCCTTTCTAATAGGTGTTCCCTGGGCCACTTTAAGAGCAACCTGTGTAGCCTTGTCATAGCCTATTATAGGTGAGATCACAGTTATCAGCGCGGGGCTCTTCTCAGCAAGCTCCCTAGCTCTTTCCTTCAGAGGTGTTACCCTATCTATCACATATATAGCCATTTTATCCATCGCCTCCGCCAGAAGTGATATCTGGGAGACAACGTTATAGCCTATCAGAGGCACAGCCATGCTTAGCTCGAATTCGCCGAAGAGATTCGCATAGCTATTTGCAGCATCTAAACCAACAACCTGTGCCGATGCTAGCATAGCTGCCTCCACAGTAACAGGGTTTGTCTTGCCAGGCATGATGCTGCTCCCAGCAACCTCTTGTGGTATGTCTATCTCCCCTATAGCCGTGAATGGCCCTGAGAACATGAGCCTTAGATCCTGGCAGAGCCTTATCATATCTATAGCAGCTGTCCTCAGCACGGAGCTAAGGGAGACTATATCGCTTAGAAGCCTCATAGCCCTAAACCTGCTTCTAGCAACATAGAACTCGAACCCCGTGAGCCTCTTGATCTCCTCCACAACCATCTCACCCAGCCTTGGATGGGCGTTCAACCCTGTCCCAACCGCTGTGCCTCCTATGGGGAGCTCCCTAACATATGGTAGGACCCCCTCTAACAAGCCTAGGTTGTGTTTAAAGGCGTCTACATAAGCTGAGAACTCTTGCCCCATAGTAACTGGTAGCGCGTCTCTAAGATGTGTTCTGCCAGGCTTTACAACATCCTCCGTCCTCACTGCCAGCCTTTCAAGGCTATCTATGAATCTCTTCATAGAAGGCATGAGCCTCTCAATGGTCTCTGCAACAGCTGCTATCCTTATAGCGCTGGGAACCACGTCGTTCGACGATTGTCCCATATTAACATGGTCATTCGGATGCACCTTAACCCCGGAGATCTCTGAGGCTTTCGCAGCGATCACCTCATTCACATTCATGTTCAACCCAGTGCCAGAGCCTGTTTGGAATACATCGACAACTATTAGGTTATCCAGCTTCCCCTCGATAAGCATTGTAGAGGCCTTCATTATAGCCTCTCCTATCCTAGGATCTAGAAGCCCTAGCTCTGTATTTGCTTTTGCAGCAGCATATTTTACCAACCCCATAGCCCATATGATTCTCCTTGGAAACCTGGTACCTGTCGAGAGGAAGACCTCAACTGCTTTCTCAACATACTTCAAATCTAATCCCTAGGTATATAATGTCTCAGTTATTATATGTGGAGTAGCTCTGATATATAATCATAGCAAGAGTATTCTAGATTCATATACGGCATATTAGTGTATATAGACATATAGTCGGGACTCTTCCACAACATATTAACATAACAAATCTATACAAATTACTATAATGTAATACGGTTTGCAGTTTAAATGTTTCAGTCAAAGCAGAGAATAGAACCTTCGATCAACAATATCTCCTCTAGTTCCTAGTAAGTAGGTTTTTCAACCATAACAAGATCTGGGGGCGAGAGGTTACAAGGCTTGTTAGAAGAATTTTAGCTTTTATACTTAGAAGTTATTTTAGTTATAGTGCGGGCTGTGGGCTGATGCCGCCGCGCTGGGTGTATCCCCAGATAGGTGGGGAGGGGAAGATAGCTAGGGCTCTTGGGAGGGAGCTGAGGATCTCCCTCAAGGAGAGTGTTGAGATCGCTAAGGTTATAAAGGGGATGAAGCTGGATGAGGCTATATCTTATCTTGAGAAGGTGATTAGGAAAGAGGTTCCAGTGCCCTATACCAGGCATAGAAAGCAGATAGCCCATAGAAGGGGTGTTGATGCTCAGTTCCCAGAGTGGAGAACCCCTGTGGGTAGGTACCCCGTTAAGGCTGCTAGGTATATTCTAAAGGTTCTGAGGAATGCTAGGAATAATGCGGAGAACCAGGGTCTAGATCCTGAGAGACTTGTGATAGTTCATGCAGCAGCCCATAAGGGTAGATATCTGAAGAGATATATGCCGAGAGCCTTTGGAAGGGCAACACCATGGTTTTCTACCACAACAAACTTCGAGGTTATCGTGAAGGAGGTGGACTAGCTTCTCGTCGAAGATTTCTAAGAAGAGATATTTCCTGGAGATGGGACTTTTAAGAACAAAGATAGATGAATATCTAGCATCGACATTCTTTCGAGCAGGCTATGCTGGTGTCGAGATAACAAAGACGCCTCTGGGAACGAGGATCATAATATATGCTGATAGACCAGCTCTCCTGATAGGTAGGAGAGGGGAGACCATTAGGAAGCTACAAGCCGTCTTCGAAAAACACTTTGGGATTGAGAATCCGCAGATAACGATCATGGGTGTGGAAAATCCGGAGCTCAATGCTAGGGTTATGGCTTCGAGACTCGCTGTTGCCCTTGAAAAGGGTTTCCATTTTAGAAGAGCCGCGTTTATAACGCTTAAAAGGGTTATGGCTGCAGGTGCTATAGGCTGTGAGGTTGTTATAAGTGGAAAGCTAACTTCTGAGAGGGCTAAGTTTGAGAAGCTCAGGGCTGGGAAGATATATAGGAGCGGCGATCAGATAAACTACATGGTTGACAGAGCTGTGTATAATGTTCTCCTAATACCGGGTATATATGGGATCGAGGTTGTAATTGTTAAACCTGGAAGACCTGCAGACTATATAGAGGTAGCTGAGCAGCCGCCCCAGATAACCCAGCAAACCCCCCAGATAGGGGGACAAGATGTCAGCGGTGCTCCAAGTGACAAAGGTGGAGAAGGACTGCAGGGGGGTGATCTATGAGTCTGAGCCCCGACGAGATCAGATCTATGTCTCAGGAGGAGAGGCTGAGACTGCTACAGGATTTAATGGCTGAACTGGCAAAGCTCAGGGCACAGGCTGCTATTGGCACTCTTGATAAGCCGCATAAGATTAGGATTACGAAGAAGAATATAGCTAAGATCCTAACCATATTGAGGGAGGAGGAGCTCGGAATATCTAGAAGGGGTGGTGCGAAGGGTGAGGAGAAGAAGGGGTAACATCATATACCACGAGATCCTCGGTCTACCTGTGAGGATCGTGTCTTCGCTAGATCCAGGTGTGGAGGGGGTAGAGGGGATTGTTGTTAGTGAGACTATGAAGACGATAACAATAAGATCAGGTGGGAGAGAGGTGACGACGTTTAAGATCGGGACTAGATATAGGTTCAAGATACCAGACACAGGAGAGGATATAGAGATCGATGGTGACATGCTTTTTGGGAGGCCTGAGGATAGAGTTAGGAGGATACTTAAGAGGTGATGGAATGAGCGCCCAGGCGAGGAAGACAGTTACAAGGGATATAGGGATAAGGTATCCGGGATTAGAGCCTCCTAAGGAGGTATGTAACGATGATAAATGTCCATGGCATGGTAGTGTAAGAGTTAGAGGGCTTATCCTAACAGGTGTTGTTAGCAAGGCCAGGATGATCAGAACTGTGACTATTGAGAGGGAATATCTGAGATATAACCGCAAGTTCAAAAGGTATGAGAGAAGGAGGAGCAAGATCCATGCCCATAATCCCCCATGTGTAAATGCAAAGCCAGGCGATCTAGTAGTTATAGGGGAGACAAGGCCTCTAGCTAAAAGCGTTTCTTTCGTTGTGCTAGGTGTTATAAAGAGAGGGGGTGGACAGGGTGGCTAAGAAGAGCCTTAAGTCAAAGGCTGCATTCCCTAGGAGGAGATTAACGCCAGCACTTGTAACAGGATCTAGGGTAGTGATCGCCGATAACAGCGGTGCCAAGGTAGGCATGGTTATAGGGGTTCCAGAGGTTAAGACAAGGCTGAGGAGACAGCCATTCGCATCTGTTGGAGATCTTGTGGTTATAACTGTTAAAAAAGGTACACCGGATACTGTTGGGCAGATATTCTATGGGATTGTTATAAGGCAGAAGAAACCATATAGAAGGCCTGACGGCACGAGAGTCGCGTTCGAAGATAATGCTGTGGTCATAGTAACCCCTGAGGGAACACCTAAGGCTACCGAGATAAGGGGGCCTGTTGCTAGAGAGGCTGCTGAGAGGTGGTCGGCTATAGCTAATCTAGCTACAATGATTATATAGGGTGGTAGGGGTGGTTCTCACAAGGTCTAGCCAGCCTAGGAAGCAGAGAAAGGCCCTCGCAGAGGCCCCTCTACATGTTAGGTGGAGGTTTCTTAATGCGAAGCTCTCAGAGGATCTGCAGAAGGGATATGGCGTTAAGAGACTCCCAGTAAGGGTTGGAGATACAGTAGTTATTATGAGGGGCGATTGGAAGGGCCATGAGGGTAAGGTTGTTGAGGTAGATCTCAAGAGGTCTAGAATAGCTGTGGAGGGGGTTACAATTAAGAAGGCTGATGGGACACCTGTGTTCTACATGATACACCCGTCAAAGGTTATGATCAAAAAGCTTGGAGAGGTGGACGAGATTAGGAGGAAGATAATCGAGAGAAGGAGAAGGGAGAAGGAAAAAGAAGAGAAAAAGGAGAGCGCTGAGGCCAGCGGGAGCTCAGGAGGTGGTGCAAGTGGGTAGCATGGGTGGCTCTAGGCATCTTAAGAGACTTGTAGCCCCGTGGTTCTATCCTATTCTTAGGAAGGAGTATAAATGGGTGGTTAAACCCTCTCCAGGCCCCCACTCGCTCGAAACATCAATACCTCTCCTCCTCGTTATAAGGGATATGCTGAAGATAGCCCAGACCTCTAGGGAGGCGATCAAAATTATAGGTGATGGTGTTATCAAGGTCGACGGTGTTGTTAGGAAGAGCTATAAATATCCTGTTGGCCTTATGGACGTTATAGAGGTTACATCTTCGGGTGAGATCTATAGGATTGTACCATATCCTACGGTATATATGAAGCTCCACCCAATCGATCGCTTTGAGGCCGGTATAAAGCCCTTGAGGATCGAGGATAAAACGACTGTGAGAGGAGGGCATATACAGCTTAACCTATATGGGGGATATAATGTCCTTGTAAGGGTTTCAGATCCCAGGAAAACTGAGGAAGATGTTTATAGCACCATGGATACAGTTGTGATTACCCTTCCTGACAAAAAGATTGTGGATCATATAAGGTTTGAGGAGGGCTCGATGGTTGTGGTTATAGGCGGTAGAAACGTTGGTAGGATAGGCAGGGTTCTGAAGATCGTTAAGGGGATGAGGAGATATAGAACCCTTGTAACCCTGGAAGACCCGGCTGGCCATGTGTTCCAGACAACAGCCGATAAGGTCTATGTAATAGGGAGGGATAAGCCTGTGATAACATTGCCTCCGGAGGTGTTTAGAAGGTGATGCTAGGGGATATAAAACCTGAATCCCTGCCTAAGGGGGTTCTAGAGATAATCCCCATCGATAGGATAAACAAGATCTTGGAGGATTGGAAATCTAACCCTATGAGAATACCCTATATAGCGAAGGTAACGATAAACATAGGTGTTGGAGAGAGTGGTGAGAGGCTTCAGAAGGCATTAACCCTTCTGGAGAGGCTAACAGGTAGGAAACCAGTTCCAAGGGCTGCCAAGAAAACTATAAGGGAGTTTGGTGTGAGAAGAGGTGAGAATATAGCTGCTGTGGTCACCCTTAGGAAGAGAGATGCTGAGGAGTTTTTAAAGAGGGTTTTAGAGGGGGTCGGATGGAGGGTTAGGGCCTCCAACTTTGATGAGTATGGTAATTTCTCAATAGGGATAAAGGAGTATCTGGTTCTACCGGGTGCTAAATACGATGCTGAGATAGGGATCTTCGGTATGGATGTAGCTGTTACTCTGGAGAGGAAGGGCTATAGGGTTGCTAGGAGGCGCAGGGCAAGATCCACAATTCCTAGGAGGCACAGGGTTACGAGGGAAGAGGCTATGCTTCTATTGGCGCTTAAATACAACGTTAATATAATACCATAGTAGCTGGGGAGCGGAGATGGGGAAGTACAGGCCCAGGGCTGAGAGGAAGATGGGTAGGGGTGTTCAAGTGTGCAGGAGATGTGGCTCTAGAGATGCTGTTATACAGAAATATGGTATATACCTCTGTAGACAGTGTTTTAGAGAGGTTGCAAGGTCTATAGGGTTTAGAATCTATATGTAGGGTGGTAGCATGGTGGTTCTAGACCCCCTAGCAAACGCTCTAACAGCTATAACAAATGCTGAGATGAGGAGTAAGCCCGAGGCGGTTGTTTACCCAGCATCGAAGCTTGTAGCTGCGACGCTGAGGGTTATGCAGAGATATGGGTATATAGGGGAGTTCGAGTACATAGATGATGGTAGATGGGGTAAGATAAAGATCCAGCTTCTAGGCAGGATAAACAAGGCTGGGGCTATAAAGCCTAGATATTCGATAAGCTATAGAGATCTGCTTAGAATGCCCCCACATATAAGGAGGTATCTACCCTCAAGGGATATCGGGCTGATTATTATAAGTACCTCGTCTAAAGGCGTTATAAGCCATAGAGAGGCTATAGAGGCGAGGATAGGAGGTGTGGCTATAGCATACGTATACTGAGGTGATCTATTTGGGCGGGGCGACTGCAAGATTTGTGATGGTTGAGGAGAGAGTGAAAATCCCAGAGGGTGTGGAGGTAACAATCGAGGGGAAGAGGATAAGTGTTAGAGGGCCTAAGGGCGAGATTACCAGGGATTTCTCACATGCCAGGAGAGTGTTGATCTCGAGGGAGGATGGCGATATAGTTGTTAGAAGCTATATGGGTAAATCCAGAGAGAAGGCTCTTGTATATACCATAGCATCCCATATAAAGAACATGTTTATAGGTGTTACCAAGGGGTATAGATATTACCTTAAAATTATATACACACACTTCTCCATAGGAGTTAGCGTTGAGAAGGATAGGGTTGTAATAACAAGATACCTAGGCGGTCAAGATGTGAGAGTCGCAAAGATACTGCCAGGGGTTAAGGTTACCGTGAAGGATAGGGATATAATAGTTGAGGGAGCAGATCTAGAGGCTGTGGCACAGACCGCAGCTAATATTGAGAAGGCCACCAGGGTTAAGGATAAGGATAGGAGGATCTTCGTTGACGGGATTTATATATATAAGAAGGAGGTGATCGGCGAGTGAGCTCCCAGGAGATCAAAACACTCGAAGAGGCTCTCAAGAAGAGGGAAGAGGTGCTGAAGAACCTTAGAGAGCTTAGAAAGCACCAAAGTGAGATCCAGGGTAAGAAGAGGATAGAGTTTCTAAGAACCCTATGGTGGAAGTTTTCCAAGTTCGAGAATGATTTAAGGTGGGTGAAGCCTAAGGGTAGGGATAACAAGATGAGGCTCAGGATCAAGGGCTATCCCCCTATAGTCGAGGTAGGCTATAGAGTGCCGAATGCTATTAGAGGGCTCCACCCAAGCGGCTTAGAACCTGTTGTTGTCCACAATGCTGAGGAGCTTGATAAGCTGGATCCTAGAAGGAATATAATATATATAGCTTCTACGGTAGGTGCTAGGAAGAGGAGGCATATTATAGAGAAAGCGATGAGCATGGGTTTTAAAATAGCTAACGGGTGATCTAGATGCCTGATCTAACCCTTCAGAAGAGACTCGCAGCGGAGATAATGGGGGTGGGGATTAACAACGTAAGATTCGATCCCGAGAGGATCGAAGATATAGAGAAGTCCTTCAGAAGAGAAGAGATAAAGGCCTTGATAGAGGATGGAGCTATATATGCTATCGAGCCTTCGAGGAATAGCAGGGGTAGGTGGAAGATCCTCCATGAGAAGAGGAAGAAAGGGAGGAGAAGGGGGCATGGAAGTAGGAAGGGTAAGAAAGGGGCTAGGCTGGATGAGAAGAGGGATTGGATCAACAGGGTTAGAAGGATGAGAAGATATATAAAGATGCTGAGGGAAAAGGGTGTTATAGATACTAAGCTTTATAGAAGCATATATATGAAGATCAAGGGAGGGGCTTTCCGCGATGTATCATCGATCAAGACTTATCTCAAATCCATCGGGGTTCTAAAGGAGGTGTGAATCTATGGCGAAAGGCCCGATGTACAAGGTTCCTAAGAAGAGAAGGAGGGAGGGGAAGACAAACTACTATAAGAGATATGTATACGTGTTTTCAAGGGCTACGAGGCTTGTTGTTAGGAAGAGCAATAGATATATAACACTTCAGATTATAAGGCCCACACCGATCGGTGATATAACCCTTGCATCGGTACATACATCGGAGCTTATAAAGAGGTTTGGATGGAAAGGGGGTTCTAAGAGTATATCTGCAGCATATCTAGCAGGTCTACTCCTAGGGATCAAGGCGAGACTTATGGGTATAGAGGAGGCAGTCCTAGATATAGGGCTCCACATACCCTCGAAAGGGGCGAAGGTCTTTGCAGCAGCTAAGGGGGCTATAGATGCTGGGCTTAAAGTGCCTGTTGACGAGGATATGATCCCGAGCTGGGATAGGATAAGAGGTACAGACATAGCTAGATATGCTGAGGAGCTATCCTCGATAGACCCTGAGAGGTTTAAGAGACAGTTCTCAGAGATACTCTCGAGAGGGCTAGATCCTAGGAAGGCTGTAGAGCATTTTGAAGAGGTTTTTTCCAAAATCGTTGAGCTTGGAAGAAAGCTAGGTGTGGAGGTGAGGGTTGGTGGGCGCTGAGGAGTTTGGTGAGAGGTTATCCCAGCCGTTATCTATAGAGGAGTGGAAGCCTAGAACCAGGCTTGGCTGGCTGGTAAAGGAAGGTAGGATAACATCGCTTAAAGAGATCTTTGACATGAATATGAAGATCAAGGAGCCTGAGATCGTTGACGCACTACTTGGGAGGGAGTTGCAGCATGAGATCATAGATATAAACATGGTTCAGAAGATGACAGACGCTGGTAGGATAACAAGATTTAGAGTTGTGGTTGTGGTTGGCAATCAAAACGGATTCGTAGGCCTGGGGGTTGGAAAGGCTAGACAGCTTAGAATGGCTGTTGACAAGGCTATTATGGATGCAAAGCTCAACATAGTCCCTGTTAGAAGGGGCTGTGGAAGCTTTGAATGTGGATGCTCAGAACCCCACTCGATACCATACCAGATTAGGGGAAAGGCCGGCAGCGTCGAAGTAGTATTAAAGCCAGCTCCTAAGGGGACAGGGCTCGTTGCTGGAGACACAGCTAAGGTTGTTCTGAGATATGCTGGGATAAGGGATATATGGTCGTGGAGTAGGGGTAAGACATCTACTACGATAAACTTCGCAATGGGTGTTTTTGACGCGCTTAAAAGAGCATATAGATTTGTTACCGTGAATGAGTGGGGTAGATAGGGATGGCACTCATAGCTATTATAAGGCTTAGAGGGAGAGTCGATGTCCCCCCAGATGTTGAGAGAACTCTAGAGCTCCTCAGACTCTATAAGAAGTTCCACGCATCTATATATCCCGATAGCCTTCCAGGTATTCAGGGTATGCTTAGGAAGGCTGCCATGTGGATAACCTGGGGTGAGATAGAGTATAATGTGCTTTTAGAGCTTCTTAAGAAGAGGGGGAGAGCCCCTGGGAATAGGCCTTTAAGTGACGAGTATATTGCTAGAGCTACTAATGGTAAATATAAGACGATAGAGGATCTAGCATCATCTCTTTATAAGGGAGAAGCGATCTTGCATAAGATGGAGACTATAGTAAAGCCTATTTTCAGGCTCCACTCACCTAGTGGAGGATTTAAGGGCTCTATCAAGAAACCATATGGTGCTGGAGGAGAACTCGGCTATAGGGGGAAGGAGATAAACGATCTAATTAGGAGGATGATCTAGATGGTTGTTAGGAGGAGGAAGAAAAGTAGAAAGCTGAGGGGAAGAACAAGAACAATGGGATGGGGGAGCATAGGGCAGCATAGGAAATCGGGTAGCAGAGGTGGTAAGGGAGCCGTGGGCTTCCATAAGCATAAGTGGATGTGGGTTCTCAAGTACTTCCCAGAGTGGTATGGTAAGAGGGGCTTTACACCAAGAGGTCCTGAGCACTGGGAGGATATAAGGAGTATAAATCTATCCCAGCTGGAAGAGCTTATCTACAAGCTATCGTTATCGGGAGAGCTTAAGCTTGAGAACAACATACCAGTTATAGATCTTGGTGAGCATGGATATAATAAACTGCTCGGATCTGGAAGTATATCGAGACCTGTTAAAGTTATAGTTAAATATGCAACTGAAAAGGCAGTATCACAGATCAAAGAGGCTGGAGGAGAGGTAGTGGTTATAAGTAAGAGGGAGGCTGGGTAAAATAGGTGTTTACATGTGGGGCTTAAAGAGCTATATATACAGAGGAAGCCCCTAGCATTTGGAGGATATGAATGGGATAGAACTAAAACGATCTTCAGCTTCCTAGGAGTTCCTTTTGACAGCACATCATCCTTCAAGCCAGGATCTAGATTCGCGCCCGACTATCTGAGGATCTCGTCGAGAAGTATAGAGCTATATAGCATAAGATCTAGCGTTGATATGGAGGAGGTGGGGATCTATGATGAGGGAGATTTAATAGTATCACATGGGGATCCCCAGAAAACCCTCGAGATCCTCGAGACCGTTATTAGAGATCTCATTTCGGAGGGGAGGATCCCAATAATAATTGGGGGAGAACACACGATATCACTGGGATCAGTTAGGGGGCTCCCTAGGAACACCGGCGTTTTGATCCTCGACGCCCACATGGATCTTAGGGACGATTTCATGGGTAATAGATATAGCCACGCATGTGTATCCAAGAGGATCTTAGAGCTCTTAGGCCCAGGAGCACTATTCATGGTTGGCACTAGAGCCTTTACGAGAGAGGAGATGAGAACAGCCATGAAGAACAATATAGAGTTCATAACAGCACAAGAGCTGAGGAGGGAGGGGAGGAGGGCTGCTGCAGGAAAGATCCTGAGGTGGATGGATAATTTCAAGCATATATACATATCAATCGATATAGACTTCTTAGACCCCGCATTCGCTCCAGGCACGGGAACCCCAGAGCCTGATGGCCTAACAACTTGGGAGCTTCTGGATCTTCTATACGAGGTAGTTGATGAGAGAACCTTAGCATTCGATCTCGTTGAGGTAAATCCAATGGTAGATATATCTGGCGTAACATCCGTACTAGGGGCTAAAATAGTTTTTGAGGTAGCTTCATATATATATAGTAGGAGGGCTAGGAGGAAAGGCTAGAGAGCTTCTAAGCATCTTTGTGCTGCATAGATGATCCTATGTTGTTAAATATTCTACTCATATGAATCGATATCAAAGAATATACCAACTATATGTAACCAGCCACCTCCTGATTTGAGGAAGAGATTTTTATATTGTAATACCTAACGCTTAAAAGCGTTGAGTCGCTTTTCTAAAGAGCTGGGAGCGTATTGAGCGCCGTGGAAAACATCCATGTCGTGGTGACACATACAGACCTAGACGGTATCGGTAGTGCGGCAGTATACATTAGACTAGGTTCTAAGGATGAGAAATACAAAGTTATGTTTGTAGAACCAAACGAGCTCCCAGAGATTCTCGAGGATCTGTGGGAGGGCTATAAGGGATCTCTGAAGAAACTATCTATAATGGATCTTGCCCCAAACCCTGGAAATATTGAGAGGATATTCGTTATTTTGAAGGCGTTCAGAGACTCTGGGGCTAGGATTGAGTGGTTTGATCACCACGAGTGGGATGAGGAGGCAGTGGCAAAGATCTCTTCGGTCGCCGAGCTGAGGATTGATAAAAGCACCTGTGCAACTGGTGTCGTTGCATCTTCTTTCGAGGAGAGGGATCAATATATAGCTAGCATTGTGTCGGCTATTTGTTCTCTAGATCTATGGAGGTTCCACGATCCCTTATCCCCATGGCTTGCGAGGCTTAGCATCTATAGAAGGGATGATCTCTGGAGGTCAATACTCTTAGAGATGCTTGTAAAGAGCGGCACCCTCGAAGAGGTTATCACATGGGGTAGGAGGTATATCGAAAGGGTTGTTGATAGAGAGCTGAGCCTATATAATTATTATAGAAAGAGGATAAGGATCGTTAATGTTGATGATGTGAGACTCGCATCTGTCGTTAAGAAGCACAGAGAGATCTCTACTAGTAACCTAGCACACTATATACTATCGATAAGCGGTGGCGACATAGTCCTAGTAATAAATCCCTCGGGACCTCTAAGCCTTAGATCTAGAAGGTGTGATGTGAGAATGGTGGCTTTAAAACTAGGTGGGGGAGGTCATAGGCCGGCTGCTGGAGCCTTTATGAAGGTGCCTCTACTCCATAGAATATTGTATAGACTTGGTCTGGAATCGCCTCTTCACAGCTATGTATTGTCTAGGGTAGCTGCCGCGGTAAGATCTACTGGGTGTATGGCGATAGCTCCCTCCATATAGATTAGATATATATAGCTAGATCTCCATGCATCGAGCTACAGTAGAAAATATAGATCTCAAATGTATGTATATGCGCTTCTTATATAGGCTTTTGAGAATACCAAATATGGTAGGGGTCCAAGGGGATTGAATGACAAGAAGAGTCGAGAGCTCTCTAAAATGGCCGAGGTTAGAAGCCCCCTTGAGAAGAGCTTCAGGGGCCTAATACTCTCTGCTAAGGGGAAGATCTCTATATATGATGCCTGGTACCCACCTATTAACAGACTTGTAGATCATATCTCAACAATAATAGCAGATATGGACATAAGAGACGGAGGCCCCAGAATCCTGAAAATGCCGATGAACATAACGAAGAACTCCGAATTCGATATTAGAACCGCCTCTGCCTATGCTGTGGTGAGGTTCCTCACAGCTGTAGCCCCGCTAATGATAAAAGAGACTGAGGAGGAGGGGTTGGGAATAGCTCTAGCCTTTGTGGACGTCTCTCAAGAGGAGCCGGAGGTAGTCGCTCTCGGAATTGGGGCTAATAAGTGTCTATATGAGTGTGATAGGATTCTTGTTAGAAGCATAATCGCTGTATATATGCCAAAGCTCCCCGAGAAGAGCGATGACAGGAGAAAGCTTTTAAGAGACATAGCTATGAAGGTGAGCTCATATCTAGATAGAGAGATAGTCACGTCTTTCCTTACCAGCCTAGGCTATCTTGGATACTCCATATCGAGGGTGCCGATAGCAATATATATACTAAGAACAGCTGAGAGGGGGGAGGGGGAAGGGGTAGAGGTCGTTATTAGAGAGGGGATGGAGAGCTTTGTTGTCAAGCTACCAACTAGGAATCCTGAGTGGAGCCTCTCAATGTTTCCAGAGAAGCTGGTATCGGATCTCGAGACAATAGTTGTGAAGCCTATAAAGCTAGGCTATAGCTTTGCCCCCAAAGGGATAATACTTATGGGGCCCCCAGGTGTTGGTAAGAGCGTGTTGGCTGAGGCCATAGCCCAGAGCCTCGGCAAGAAAGTGGTTGATCTTAAGCCATCTATATATAGATCGATGTGGTATGGTATGACAGAAAAGATACTCGACAAGATTTTGAGGAGCATAGTGAAGAGAACTGATATAGCTCTTGTAATAGATGATGCAGAGTTCCTAGTAAGCAGAACCATGGCTGTGCATGAGGTGCATGTGAGCGAGATCTCGCTGATCCTCAACTTCTTGCAGAAACCGACTAGACCTTTAACTATACTCACATCTAATAGCCCAACACTCATAGATCCAGCTATTCTGAGGCCGGGGAGGATAGATGTAGCAGTTGTAATGGGCTATCCAGATAGGGAGGCTAGGAAAGTAATTATAGAGAATCTGTTGAAGAAGTATGGTGCGCAGGCAAGTGAAGATCTTAAGGAGAATCTCATAGTGGCAACGAGGTGGATGAGCAATGCAGAGATAGATGCCCTTATAAGAATGGCTCTATCAAAGGGAGATGGGAAGATAACAGCGGAGACCATAGAGTGGGCTAGAAGGAGATTTAGGATAGATTACAATGTTAGAGCCTCTGAGCATCAGTTCATGAGATGGAGCATCTCCCACATGCCGGGTTTAGTTATAACATATATACCACAGGATCACGAGATCTAGTGCTTAAATGAGAGATCTAACCTCGACGGTAATAAAATGGTAGGGTCTCCATCTTAGATCTGGCTAAAAAGCTTGTTTTAGAGTATAGATCAAAAACGTTATAATGGGGAAAAAACGGTCCACAGGTAGTAAATAACAGGCCTCAGCCTATCCGAAGAGTGCTGAGAGACCTTGCTCAAGCTCCTCCTCGGTAACCTCTTTCTTCTCCTCCTTCTTCTCCTCTTCCTCTTTAGCCTGTGGCTTAGCCTGCTGCGCCTGTGGCTGTGGCTGTGGAGCTGATACAGCAACCGCTGCTGGTGTTAAAGCAGCTGTTTTTATAATCTCATCTATGTTGATCTGCTTTAATGCAGCTATTAAGCTCTTTAGTCTAATCTCATCTACCTCTATCCCAGCTGAGAGGAGCACCTTCCTTATATTATCCTCGCTTATTTCTTTTCCAGCTGAGTGGAGGAGTAGTGTGGCATAGACGTATTCGATATCGATTCACCTATAGATATATTGCCTAAGTAGGGATATAAGCATTGTCCTAGCGATAGAGCGGTTTATAATTGGGATCCTTGGCTCTTTAGGGCGGGGAGGAGGTCAGATCTCTATGTTTGCATGCCTTTTCTCGAGATCCTCTTCCTTCAGGCCTAGCTTCTCCATAAGCTCTACTACCAACCCGTCAAGGAACACCATGGTTGTATCTTCAAAGAGGGTTCCGAGGGGTGCGAGCGGCTCGTGGATCCCAAGGATCTGTCTCATAAAATAATCCTCCTCGCGTGCAACCTTAGTCCTCCCGGGAACCATTATGACTACCTCACACAGCTGAGCCAACGGCGAATCGGGGAACGATGTTATCCCCAGGATCCTAGCGCCAACAGTCTTTGCCGCCTCAGCAGCTGTAACTATTAGCCTTGTCCTTCCAGAACCGCTGATCGCTATAACAAGGTCTCCCTTACCTATTGGGGGGACTATGGTGTCTCCAAGCACATTAACATGGTAGCCCAGGTGAAGGAGTCTCATGGCGAAAGCTCTTCCAACCAGCCCGCTTCTTCCAGCACCCATGACCAGGACTTTCTTCCTCTCCTTATAGACCTCGATCAATAGGGAGACTGCTTTGGAGACCTGTTCACTCGATATTTTCGAAGCAGCCTCTAATATATGGCTCGCTATATTGATCATAGATTTTCTAAAAGTTTCCCTATTACTTCTCAAAAAAGCCTGGTAATCAAACTCCTTGGTGGGGTTACCCACAGCTTCCCTATATATGCATATATTTGACTGCTTATATATGAAACGGGCTCCAGCACATCGTATTATCAATAGTGATGTAAAGGAGATCTCTGGCTCTGGTTGAATACGCTTATGATCTCTCTAGATATTAATCCCTGATAGTATTTCTATTTGAGGTGGCTAGATGAAGATTAGGAAGATCAGCATGTTCCATGTTGCCATGCCCCTAAAAGATCCCTTTGAAACAAGCTTTGGCAGGAGCGTGTATAGACATGGAATCCTAGTAGCTATAGAAGACGTCTCCGGCGAGATCGGCTGGGGTGAGGTTGTAGCTGATGAGGGCCCATGGTATAGTTATGAGACTGTTGAAACGGCATGGCATGTGATCAGGGACTTCATAGCGCCAAAGATAAAAGGCTTAGAGATCGAGGAGCCACAATATTTCTGGAGATTCGATGTGATCAGAAGGATAAGGGGGCATAACATGGCTAAAGCTGGTGTTGAGGAGGCACTATGGGATCTGTGGTCTAGGATGATGTCGCAACCCCTCTGGAGAGTTATAGGGGGTGTTAGGGATAGGATATCCTCTGGTGTCAGTATAGGGATCCAAGAGTCTCCTGAGAAGCTAGTTAAAATGGTTCGATATTACCTTGAAAAGGGCTACCAGAGGATCAAAATAAAGATCAAGCCAGGCTACGATTTAGAACCTGTAGCAGCTATCAGAAGGGAATATCCTGATATAATGCTGAGCGTTGATGCAAACGCAGCCTACACCCTCAAAGATGCTGATCACCTTAAAAAGCTTGATCGATATTCGCTTCTGATGATCGAGCAGCCTCTACACTACGAAGATCTTGTAGACCACGCTGAACTAGCCAAGATCCTGGAGACCCCTGTATGTCTTGATGAGAGCATAAAGGATCCGCATGTAGCGAAATCGGCCATAAGGATCGGGGCGGTTGAGATAATCAATATAAAGCCTGGGAGAGTGGGCGGTATAGCACCCTCGAGAGAGATCCACGATATAGCTGAGAACGCGGGGATCCCAGTATGGATAGGCGGTATGTTGGAGACTGGAGTTGGAAGGGGTGTTCAAGTGGCTCTAGCGACCCTTCGAAATGTAAGGCTGCCAAACGATATATCTGCTAGCGAGAGATACTATGAGGAGGATATAGTGGAGCCTCCATGGATTCTTCAGAGGGGAGGCTATATTGAAGCCCCGAATAAACCCGGTCTAGGGGTTGAGGTTGTTGAGAGGAGGATGCTAAAATATACGATAAAGCATGTGTCAATATAGCTGGGGATAGATATATGAGGACATGTATAAGTGTGAGGACATCTTTCATAGCAGGGCATAGAGTGCCTGAGAGCCTCAGCTCTAAATGCTCAAAGATACATGGTCATAACTACATGGTTAGGGTTAGAGTATGCAGGGAAGGGGAGATACCATGGGTTATGGATCTGGACGAGCTATATAGGGCTGTGGAGAAGCTTCTAGAGCCACTTGATCACTCATACATACTGGCTGAGGGGCAGGAGGAGATCGAAGGTGCTAAGAATGTTAGGCTACCAATAAAGATAGCATCTGCGGAAGAGCTGTCTAGATGGATCTATGAATCTCTAGTTAAAATGGGTATAGAGAGGGTAGCTGATGTCGAGGTATGTGAGACTGAGAGCTACTGTGCATCCTATGGGATGTAGATGCTCTAAAGACCTCGCTCTTCAGAATCGATGATCCCAAGATGCTTTATAGCTTATAATTCTCACAAAAGATATATACAAGGTGGAGGTTAGAATAAGGGGCAATCGCTTAGTTATAGATGTAACTGCATCTCTAGAGGGAGATCTCTACACGCTTGCAAGGTATTCCAAGATCTCTTTATGCCAAGCATAGGGGGATAGCAGGGCATGGCCAGAATAGCTTTTGAGGAGATATATGTAGTAGACCCCTCTGCCCTGATGGAGGAGGGCGTCTCAAGGCTTGTTGAAGATAGAGTAGTCAGAGGAAAGATCCATGTGATAATACCAGTGATAGAGGAGATTGCCAGACTTGCCAGAGAAGGTAATGCTATAGCTAATGCTGGCTTAGAGGAGATATCGAGGCTTAGAAGACTCTCTGACAATGGCATTGTAGAGCTAGCTATAGTTGATTATCCAAGGGCAAGATCTGATCAGAGCATAGATCAGCTTGTGAGGAGATACGCATATGAAGTGGGCGGTAAGATCATAACAGCCGACCCTATACAGATCTCTGCCTCAAGAGCTATGGGAATTGACGTAGTTGAGGTGAGGAAGAAATATACAGGCCTATCGATCGAGAGCTTCTTCGATAGCGAGACCATGTCTGTTCATCTAAAAGAGGGAGCTCCTCCAAGGGCTAAGAAGGGCTTCCCAGGGAATTGGTATTTCGTTAAGCTGAGGGAGGAGCCGATGACAAGAGAGGAGGTTGAGAGGATAGCTAGGGAGATCTTAGAGGCTGCTCAGAGCCCTGCCAATGGTGGATTTATAGAGAGTAACAGGCTTGGATCTACAATAGTCCAGCTGGGATCTTATAGAATCATCATAGTGAGGCCTCCGCTGGGTGATGGATATGAGATCACGATTACAAGGCCTATTGCGAGACCCAGGCTCGAGGATTATAGGCTGCCTGAAAAGCTTTTGAAGAGACTATTGGAGAAAGCTGAGGGAATACTTATAGCGGGATCCCCGGGGATGGGTAAAACCACATTTGCCCAGGCTTTGGCAGAGTTCTATATGAGAATGGGCAGGGTTGTGAAAACCATTGAGAGCCCGAGGGATATGAGGCTGCCCAAAGAGGCTTCCCAATATTCAAAGGTATATGCTGATTCAGAGGAGCTTCACGATATATTGCTTCTAAGCAGGCCCGACTATACCTTCTTCGATGAGATGAGAGATGATAAGGATTTCAACCTCTACATTGATCTCAGGCTCGCTGGGATAGGCATGGTGGGGGTTGTCCATGCAGCCTCCCCTATAGACGCTATACAGAGGCTCTTAAGAAGGGTTGATCTCGGTATGATACCAAGCATAGTGGATACAGTAATATATATCAGCAGAGGGAACGTTGAAAAGGTATATGAGGTTAGCATGACTGTGAAGCTCCCAACAGGGCTTAGAGAGGCGGAGCTGGCTAGACCTGTCGTCGAGGTGAGGGATTTCTTAAGTGGAGAGCTAGAATATGAAATATACACATTTGGAGAGCAAACAGTTGTGGTCCCGGTGAAGAGACTCAGACCGAGCTATAGGGGGAGCTCTATAGAGTCGAGGGTTATAGATGAGATAAGCAGGGCAATACCAGGTGCCACAGCCTCTCTAGAGGGTGACACATTGTGGATTATAGTGAATAGGGATAACGCTATTAATGCTGGGAAAAAGTTTCTAAAGCTTAAGAAGAAGCTTGAGAAACAATATGGGGTCAGCGTTAGGTTAAAGGTGGAGGAATAGCTGTGGAGAGTAAGAGGGCTGCTCCGAAGAGGGGTAGGGCTGGGGTACAGCATGAGAGAGATCTAGCTCTAAAGCTTTGGGAAATGGGCTTCGCAGTTATAAGAGGCCCTGCAAGTGGGGCAAAGGCCAAAAGGATCCTATATCCAGATCTAGTAGCAATAAGATCAAAATCTATATATATATTCGAGGTTAAAACTAGGGTGAAAGAAGAGCCTATATATATAGAGAAGAGCCAGGTTGAGAAGCTATTGGAATTTGCCAGGAGGTCTGGTGGAAAGGCCTTTATAGCTATTAAGATTGTTGGATCTTCGGGCTGGAAGCTAGTTCCAGTGGATATGTTAAAACCCACGAGAGGGGGGAATTATAGGGTTGACGGAGAAGATCTCACCAAAGCCCTCTCTCTCAAGGATATACATGCGGAGGTTCTCGGGGCTAAAAGGCTTGACGAGTTTGTAGGGGATAGAGGTGATAAGAAATAGGCGCTCATCCAACTATGCTTCTGACGACCTTGGCTATCTCGATGCCGAGCCTGTGATCTCCAAAGGCTGATATGTAGTAAGAGCTGTGGTTAATCTCCCTAACGATCTTCTCGATCACGTCTAAATTAGCCTTAATGAGAGCTTCTCTATCGATCTTATCCCTCTTAAGCTCCACCGAGATCTTCTCCGGGATTTTTATACCGACCTTCTTCTCAAAGAACTGGTGTATCTTCTTACTCGTAACCGGTATGATCCCCGCTATAACGGGGATCTTAAAGGAGCTTCTAATCTTCTCCCCCAAAGATCTCTGGAAAATCCTGAATCTCTCAATGTCGAATACGGGCTGGGTTATGAAGAGCTCTGCTCCTGCATCGATTTTAACTCTGATCTTAAGGATCTCAGGTTCTAGAGGCTCAGCATTTATATTAACAGAAGCAGCTATAACCATGTTCTCACCTCCAATCCCAACCCTTCTCCCCGTATGATCTATACCTAGGTCGAGAACCAGCCTAGCTAGATATATCAGCCTCGGAGCATCGAGATCCCACACACCCTTCTCATCGAGCTGGAGATCTCCTGTTGTTGCCACAATAGCGTCTAACCCTGCTAGTGATGCTGCTAGTACATCTGAAACCACCTGATTTCTATCTCTATTCCTAGCAGTAATCTGTATACTCACATGTAGAGATCTATAGCTATTCTTCGTTATCGCTGCATATGGCAGGGAGCTCGGTATAGGATAGCCACCTGGATTATCGACGAAGTCCACACCATGATATATACCGGCTATCCCCTCGAGCTCCTTTACCAGAACCTCTGGGGTTGTATAGGGTTTAGGTGTATATTCATATATAATTACTGTCTTGCCAAACAGTATCCTCTCAACAATCCCCCTAGCCCTCTTAGTAACAGGCCTATAACTCGCAACTTTGAAGCCGGGATCTAGCTTGAGCTGGAACATCTTATCAATAGTACCCCTCTTCAAAGCCGAATAATATGCTAATATCCATACACACTTTAACCTATCATCTTCACATATAGTATCCCTATACCCCCCACACGGGCCATTGATCATCCTCTTAGGGCATGTATTCATCTTGACACTCTATATCTACATACAATAGCAATATATTAATTTAAAGGTGGATCTTCTGTGGAAATCGTATCCTGCAGAACTTAATATCGCTCTAGTCCCATATATAAACCTTATTTAAAAGCCCCCTTCTTTAGAATAGAGGGGAGATCGAAGAATCCTGAATAATAAGGATCTCAGAGATCATGGTTAGTTAGCATGTACAAGCCCTCTTTTAATTCTATTGAAGATCTTTCTGCTGAGACCTCTGACCCGTTACACCTACTTCTCCTTAAAAGGGGGGGGGGCTCGGGACTATGGATATCATCATAGCCTCGGAGGCATAGGTTTAACCCTATGTGTTCAGCATTTTTATCGATTATTGCTAGAGGCTGGTCCCGAGGCTCACATCTGACCTCCTCCCTGCCCTGAAGGGCTGGTTTTCCAGCCCCTTACCGGCGGTTCATAGGCCCCCCCCATCTGTTCGGGTTTACATCTGTCATTTGGGGGCTGTTAGGGGGCCAGAACTCCCCCAGGAGCCTATCATCCCGGCATCCCGGGCTTCTACATATCATCCTTACAAGGCTTATAAGCCTTAGCCATCCCCGCTTTAGAAGGGCGGGGCTTTCAGGTTGTAAGGAGGATGATGGGGTGAGATGATATTAAGGAGATTCTTACAACAGGTGGGGGCCCAGCCCCAGGTAACCAATTGGTGAATGTCATCGGGGGTGGGGTTCCCAGGGACTGGGCCCCCATGATAATATTAATATACAGGGGTAAAAAAATCCAAATACAATAGGCGAATATGCGCTTTAAAATTCACAATACCCTAACCAATATGTAATTTTCTTGGAGAGAATTCACGAAGATATTAAAAATCTCTTACACCATCCATCATAGGGATATGCTATATTAATGTGCTAGGCTTGTGCGACCTCTCCTATATTTTCGGAGATCTTTTTAAGAGGTAACTCTTCACTAACTATATCTGGGGTGGTTTTATCCTCCTCCTGGAGCTCTTTGTGCTCAATTAAATCCTCTAGACTTCCACCGCTTAGAAGAATCTCGAGAATCCTTTTACCCACTTCCGACAGTGTATATAGCTTATAGTTGCTCCTACTATGAACTATATTTACAATTCCGAGAGCCTCTAAAACATGGAATGCCCCTAAAACCTCATATCTAGGCAAACCGGTTTTCATAACTATATCAGAGGGCGCTGATATATTATCCTTGAGATGGGATAGAATCGAGATCAACTTCGCTTTAGAGTCCATTAGAACCCCATATATCGGTATTTATGCCTAACCCCTAAAAAATATATGGGGTTTTCACCGCTCAACAGCTGAAATTCTCACCCTTTGGGGCAGGGGTGGAGTTTATTAGATTGAGCTCCCTCGGTTGTTGAGTTTTATTGAAGGTATTGTTTGGAAGCTGCTATCTAAGTATTGGGGGGACCCCATCCCCCGCCGCCGGGTGTCTCTATTATTACCTCGTCTCCCTCCTCTAGCACTATGGAGAATTTGCCCGGCATCACCAGTTCTCTTCCATCCCTCTTTCTAATCACTATTTTTCCAGGCTTTCCAGGCTCACCCCCGTGGAGCCCCCACGGAGGTCTTTTAATTCTCTCGGACATTATAGAGAGCCTTGCAGGTCTAAGCACTCTAAAGGATCTTATGATCCCGTCACCTCCCCTGAACCTCCCCCTACCTCCGCTTCCTTCTCTGATTTTATAGGCTGTATATATTATGGGGTATACTCTTTCAGCAATCTCTATAGGTGTGTTCATGGTGTTTGTCATATTTATATGAACTCCTGATACCCCATCTTTACCTGGCCTTCCCCCGGTTCCCCCGCCTATTGTTTCATAGTATGCCCAGTATCCTATCAACGGATCCTCTCCCCCTATCATTACATTCATCATAGTTCCAGAGCCGGCTGCTGGCACCTTATCTGGTGCGATTGCTGAGAGAGCCTTTAGAACCACGTCTGCAATCCTCTGGGATGTCTCCACATTACCTCCAGAGACGGGGGCTGGCTTCTTCGGATTCACGATCGTCCCCTCAGGTGCTATAACATCTACAATGCTGTAGAAGCCCTCGTTAACGGGTATCTCACCCCCAATAATACTTCTTACCGAATAAACCACCGCGGCATATGTTACACCATATACGGCATTATACGGTCTATCGATCTGCTTGCTCGTGCCTGTGAAATCCGCCCTTATATATTCATTTCCAACCTCTAGCCTTACCCTTACCACGGGGTCTTGATCCTCTAGCTCTAGATAGTCCTCAGCCTCAGAGACGCCTCTCTCCCACCTAGAGATCTTGGCAAGCGCTAGAGCCCTTCCATGGGATATAGCCTTCTCCCACGCATCTTCAACAGCTTCCACACCGTATTTCTTAACCAGCTCGGCAACCCTTCTCGAGCCAACTATGTTTGCAGCTATCTGCGCTTTTGTATCGCCCTCTGTTATCAGCGGTGTCTTGGTGTTTGATGTTATAATCCTCAGGATCTCATTATCTATGGATCCCCTCTTAACAATCTTTACAGGAGGTATGATGAGGCCCTCCTCATATATAGTTCTAGCCATGGGATTCATACTCCCAGGTATAGGCCCTCCTACATCCACCTGGTGGGCCTTATTTATGACATAGCCTATATGCCTCCCCCCGTAATATACCGGGGCTATTAATGTCACGTCGTTAAGATGCGTTCCAGAGATATAGGGATCGTTGAAGATCAACATATCGCCGTCTTCTAATATATCGCCGCTCTTCTCAATCCAGCTAACTATGTTCTTCACGCAAACCCTGAAAGATCCTAGGTGGACTGGTATGTGCTCAGCCTGAGCAACGATCCTACCCTTTTTATCTACTATCGCACAGCTATGATCCATCCTCTCCCTAATGTTCGGAGAAAAGGCAGATCTTTTGAGAGCCACACCCATCTCTTCGGCTATATATACAGTTGCCTTGTAGATCAGCTCCCACGAAACCATGAAATCACCTCAGAGCATCTCTACAACAATAGATCCTGACGCATCTACTCTAGCCTCCCAACCCTCTGGAATTACTGTTGTGGAGTCATACTCATCTATGAGGGCGGGACCTCTCAGCCTAGCACCCTCGGTAAGCTCGCTTCTAAGATAGATAGGGGCATCCACCCATGAATCATATATATATGCCCTTCTATAGCTCCTAGGCGATATATCACCATATCTCCTCGGACGTGGGAGTCCCGGCTTCGCTCTTCTAATAACCGCGAAAACCCTTATGGTTACAACTTCTATAGGTAGATCCATTTTGAAGCCGTAGAGAGATATATGCCTATTCTCAAAAGCTCTCGAGATCTCATCTATAGAGGCTGGCCTCCCAACTGGGGTCGTGATCTCCCAGCCCTGTCCCCTATATCTCGCATCAGCATATCTCACGAAATAATCTGCCTTTCTAACCTTTTTCAAAATATATTCCTCGAGAGATCTATACGCATCCTCTAAATTCCCTGGGAATGATGCTCTAGCCTCGAACCTCCAATCAGCTAGTAGAAGGCCTAAAGCGCTGAAGGCCCCTGGGAAGGGCGGGATTACAACTCTCCTGATCCCCATCTCCTCAGCTATTCCAACCGCGTGTTGGGGGCCAGCACCTCCAAACGCTACTAAGGTGAACTCGCTTGGATCGAGACCCCTTTCGACTGTGACGAGCCTTATAGCCCTGGCGGCCTCTAGATCGGCTAGCTTCACAGACTCTATAGCAACCTCATAAGGGTCTCCCAACCTTGATAGCCCTTCCAAGGCTCCTTTCTTATCTAGCTTTATAGCACCTCCCAAAAGGTGATCCCCTATTCTCTCGAGGATAAGGTTGGCATCTGTTATCGTTGGCTCCTTGCCTCCCTTGCCATAACATATAGGCCCTGGATCTGCACCCGCGCTTATAGGGCCAACCCTGAGGGCCCCTGCTTCGTCTCTCCAAATGATCGTGCCTCCTCCTGCTGAGACTTCGGCTAGATCTATGAATGGGAATCTCACGGGATAGCCCGAGCCCTTAACGATCCTCCCATAGTGGGTTTCTCCACCTACTTCATACTCGCTTGTTATCTCTATCTCGCCATTAACTATTGTCCCAGCTTTGGCTGTGGTTCCGCCTATATCAAGGCTTATAACTCTATCCAAACCCATGGTCCTTGCAATCTCTGACGCTGCTACAACACCAGCTGCTGGGCCACTCTCTATGATCTGTACAGGCTTCTCCATAGCCTCTTTAATATCTACCAGCCCGCCGGAGCTTGACATTATATATAGCTTGGGATCTCCTAACTGTGTGAGGGATGATGCGAGAGACTCTATATACCTCGAGACCAGAGGCATTAGAACGGCGTTAACAACAGCTGTAGAGGTTCTCTCATACTCCCTAGGCTCTGGAGCTATCTCATGTGATGCTACAACATATTTGAAATAGCGCCTAGCGATCTCCATAGCGGCCTTCTCATTAGAGGGATTTGCATATGAGTGTAGAAATGATATGGCTATCGATACAACTTCTGATCTTCTGAGTCTCTCACATACACCCTCGATCTCGGTGGCATCTATGCTTTCGAGGATCTCGCCAGATGCTGAAGTCCTCTCTCTAACCTCGATTCTCAGATCCCTCGGAACAAGGGGCCTCGGCTTCTCAAAGAACTGATCATAGAGCCTAGGTCTATTCTGCCTGCCAATCTCGATCACATCCCTAAAACCCCTAGTAATTATGAGGGCCACCTTTGGGAGCTCCAGGCCGACCTGGCCTCTGAGAGCATTTGTAGCTATTGTAGTCGCATGCACGATTTCCTCCACCCCTCCCCCTATGCTTCTAAGCCCTGTTACAATGACTTCCTCGGGCTTCCTCGGGTTTGTAAGAATTTTAAAAGATCTTATGTTGCCACTATCATCTACATATACAAAGTCTGTAAAAGTACCTCCAACATCGACCGCAACTCTAACCCCCATAGTCTCCGAACTCGAGTTAATAAAGGGCTTCAATGGTTTAAATTTAACGATATATCCTTAGATAAGCAACCGACATCCCCCCACCTTAAAGGGGGATTTACGGTTGTAAACGATATGGATTAGCCTAAGCCAAGCTCTCCCCACATTTTGAGGTGAGAATTTCGGTTATAATGTATGTGAAGCGGTTTTCATATATATTTATTTACGATATTTATAGTGGCCATGGAGCTGGGAAGGACTCTAGAAGAGGAGGCCCTCTCTAAAAAGATCCAGGAGATAAGCTTTCCCCAGCTTATGGAGGAGAAGGACAGGATCTCCAGGATCTATTCTTGGTGTGCTAGAAGAAGGGAGGGCGAGATATGTAGGGAGTTGGAGAGGGTTTTAGCGGATGCTGTCAGATCTTTTATGAGGCTCAGAATATTTAAGGCTATAATGGGGATGGATCCTGGCAAATCCTTTGATTCCGAGGTTCTTAAGATGGTTGCTAAGATTCCAGACATAATGATAGATCTTTTTAAAAGCGTCCCTATAGATCCCTATGGCAGGGTTCCCATAAGATCTAAGGTGGATCTTGATGGAGAGGGGATTAGCCTTAGGAGGGGGTATATATATATGATCCACCTAGATCGTGCCGTGATTCTCGTGGCAAGCGGCCTGGCAGAACTTGTATCCCTATAGCTTAAATAGTTTAATCTTAATTATTATATCTTGGTAGGAGAAGAAGTTGCCTATCTAGGTGGTCATCTTTGGTGGGTAAAGAGCAGGATTATAGCGTAGATGTTAAGGGGCTAGAGAAGTACTATGGATCTATCCATGCTCTTAAGAAGATCTCTTTTAAGGTTGAGAGGAGCACTATCTACTGTCTAGTAGGCCCCAACGGTGCTGGTAAGACAACCACCTTTAGGATCCTTGCAACCCTCATACTACCAACTAGCGGTGATGCCTATGTAGAGGGACACAGTGTTGTTAGAGAGCCTGAGGCCGTTAGGAGGGTCATATCATATCTTCCAGAGGAGGTTGGGGCGTATAGGAATATCACTGGGCTTGAATATCTAGAGATTGTTGCAAAGATATATTATAGGGGTAGAGGGTTTGAAGAGGTTGTTGAAAGGGGGATCAAGATCTCTGGCCTCTCTGAGAAAGATCTTAGAAGGCCTATGAAGCAATATTCGAAGGGTATGAAGAGAAGGATCCAGGTTGCTAGGGCCCTAATGATCCTTCCAAGAGTTGCAATATTGGATGAACTCACAGCAGGCTTAGATCCTGTGCAGAAGGTGGAGCTTAGAAGCATTATAAGAGGTTATTCAAAGAGCCATGGCATAACTGTGCTCCTATCTACACATGAGATGGCGGAGGCAGAGGATCTATGTGAGAGGGTTGCAATAATCGATAGAGGATCTATAGTTGCTGAGGGATATGTTGAGGAGATCATAAAGGCTGTAGGGGCTAAGAATCTAGAGGATGCTTTTGTGAGGCTTGTCTCGGGCGGTGAAAATGCTAAGGGCTCTGGCTGAGAAGGAGATAAAGGATCTGATCAGGGATCCCAGGATCTGGATCCCGGTTCTAATAGGATTTCTGATCCTCCCCATAATAGGTGTGATCCAGAACATCTCCATATCAACCCAGGTCTCCCAGGGATATGCTAGACAAATCTCAGCCGAGGTAGCTGTATTGGGTAGCCAAAGCATTGCTAGAGACTTTCTAGGGATACTCAAAGCATCTATGATGATCTATAACATATCCTATATCGATAGAGGAAATGCCTTCCCAAGAGAGGCGGACGCGCTTATAGTGATAAATGCATCTTCGATAGAGAACCTTGCCCGTGGTGGCAGGGTTGAGGCATATATATTCTACAAGACAGAGCTTGCAAGCTTTTCCATAGGGCAGGGTATATTGTATAGAATAGAGCAGGCTATTATAGATGCGTCTAGGATCTATGTGGCTAGGATGGAAAACCTAACATCGATCCTCCCAACCCTTATATATCCCTCTATACTATATTCCACACCATATATTCAGGAAAGGAATGCTGTTATAGTCTCGTCTGACGCTAACCAGGTACTCATATTAGCATTGATCCCGATAATGGTTCCACTGATATTCATGATGATTACAATATTTATCCTGCAGTACAGCTCAGTCTCGATGGCTGTGGAGAATGAGGAGAAGACGCTGGAGGTTCTTCTATCAATGCCCATACCAAGGAGAGATATTATATTAGCTAAGCTAGCAGCATCGGGCTTCATAGGAGCACTATCCCTAGCAGGGCTTGGTCTTGGCCTGCTTCTATATACTGAGATGCTTACATCTAGCATAGGCTCTTTCAAAACCTTGAATCCAAATATTTCTCAGGGGCTAGCTCCCCAATATATTGATGTACCTCCACAGATTATACATGAGTATCTACAGGAAGTTAAGATCCAGAGTATATACGATTTAATATCACTGTCTCCTCTGACAATTGCAGTAATAGTTATATATGCTTTAGAGGCGATCATCATAGCAGGTATTATAGGAATGGTGATTGGGGGAGCTAGTAGCGATGTGAGGATGGCTACTACAGTCTCCGGGAGCATCACACCTGCACTAGTGATCCTCTTGCTGGCAATGGGATTTATAGATCCCTCATCTCTCCCAGCTCAGATACTGCTCTCAAATCCATTAACAGGGCTTCCATTCTATTCGAGGATAGCCATGTTAGGGGATTATAGCTCGCCCGACATATATATCTATTTGGTGATCTCAGGATTACAGGCGATAGCAATAGCAATTATAGCTGGCAAGGCTCTAAATATCGAGAAGCTAGAGAGACTTAAACGAGGGCTATCTATATTTAGAAAAGCTAAGTAGATAACAGCGACTGTTTCTAGAGGAGTTGGACTTCCAAACACAGGATTCACATTGTGGAGGGATGAGGAGATAATTCTATTCGCATCAACCCTGAAGAGGGTTTCGAAGCCAACTATAATCATAATCAACAAAGCCAACATATCGGAGGCCTGAGATATAATAAAAGAAAATTGTCAAGGTTCACGATAATAGATCGGGCTAAACTCTCACAAACACAGTAGAAGGCTCTAAAAAGGATAAAAACTGTGATCAAGAAGCTTGAAGATGCTGGGGATCAACATAGATTTCGGGGAGCTCTGCCTCCCGATTGCCTCTCATATGACATGATGTAAGCGAATAGGAGAACCTATGAAAAGCTAAAAGACATACTAGGGTTGAAAGCCATATAATAGTAGAACCACAAAAGCTCCCGCATCAGCGGGTGGGGTGGAGATTGAAAGGGGAGGAGGTCAGTATCTGGGGGCTTGCGGGCGGTTCTGGGTATTGTTTAATAAAATATAAGAGGTGCCTGATGTTTTGCACCAACCCTTCTGAGCGATCCTAGTATGACTCTGACACCTACTTTGCTTGAACAGTATACGAAGGCTATTAAGGGTTCGCTCGCTATATAAAAGTACTACTAAGGCTACAACTGTGTATACCAAGTCGTTCCTTATAACACTTAGCACCGCTGGATCGGAAAATACGTTGGATAACCTAGATGCTGAGAATCTTTCTGATAAAGAATCTGCCCACCTTGATGAGAGGGCTGGCACGAGAATGCCTATCTAGAGCAATAGTGAGAGAGCTAGGAAGAGTAGTGTTGTAGCATAAACTGCTATAGATCTCCGTAGATCAAGTTTTTTCATTGACCATGTGCTGGGAACTCTTATCACGAAGTTTCTTCTTAAGCATAATATAACTCTTTACACCTGTAAATACTGCGATAGATCGTCGACAGAGCTATTGTTAGAGTTATCGTCTCTGCAGAGATCTTGCCTGTCATCGCGTCTTGAAAGCTTCCTGAATAGATAATGTAATCATTTTATCAGCTTGAAGAACACGGGTGTACCTAAATAGATAATATAAAGATCTCAATATAGATTTGTGCTATGCCCGGCGTCAAGAGGGTGTCATGATACTCCTAAGCAGTCTCCCTTCTAAGCGCCTAAAGCCTAAATTTTTAGCTTGTTGTTCAAAATTAGGAATCTATATTTGCCTCCAATGAGTATACATTAAGGGATACAAGTGGGTATAAGCTTAGGCTCTAGGATAGGATGATCCCTGCAAAGCTCTCTACACTAACCCTTATAGGGAGATCCAGAACGTCGTTGGATATATGTGATATCGATATCAGTCCATACTTCTCAGTCAAAGATCTTGCTCATGACATATACGCTAGCAAACGGAGCTACTAGTAGAAGGCATTAATGCTAGGGTCATGAGAAGTTGGCTACCGGGGAATCTATATTTGTAGAACTATATTTGTAGAATAAGATTACCAGAAGAATTTCTATGGTAGAGGTCATCGTAATTGTTAAAAAGGCTGCTAGAAGGGAATTTGTTATGATTCCATAGCATGACCTCCCCATCGGCACTAGGGTAATCCTTTCACCTCAAATACACTATCATAGATCTCTATTAAGGAGCCAGATAGGTTTATGTTTATGAATAGTGAGTTACCAAATATAATTTTGATGTTTTCCAAGATGAGACTCTATTCATGCTTCTCCTTAGATACATGGTTGATCCTTGAAATTCTTTCTCCATCGCCTAGAACCCAGTATTCCCCGTCTTCCCTCCTCTCGAGCTTCCATATCCCTGTTGTATGTTTCACCAGCTCTATAGTCTCTTTCATAGCCTCTAACACCTCTTTCCTACTCACACCCTGTATAGATACGATCATCGCTGGATCTCCAGGCTTTAGAAGGCCCTCTACATGGTATATCCTAACATATTTCACTCCATATCGCCTTCTAATCTCCTGGGAGATCTCTTCAAATCTCCTCGATGTGTATTCCCTGTGCACCTCATAGTATAGGCTATCAACCTTCACACCATCAACAGGGCTTTTAACGATTCCTACATATATTAGTAAGGCCCCTAGCCCCTCCTCCCTGGAGTGTTTTTTGGCATCTTCCATGATCTCCTGGAGGCTTGGCAGTTCATCCCTAGACACGATCCTCAGTTCATCACATCCCCCAGAGGCTGGTGGCAGAAGATCTACAACATCTCCATCCCTAAGCTTCTGATCCTGCGGCGCATATAGGCCATTAACAAGTGTGATTATAGATGAGAGCCTCTTCCCCATAAAATCCTCTAGAGCCTTGCTCTTCCTACCAAGGATCTCCAGGAGATCCTTAATCGTAGATCCCTCAGGAATTTCGATCGTGTCTTTATCAACTCCATATAGATCCCTTAACACTGCATAGAGCCTTATACTCACCTTCAACCTATTCCACCATATATTCATAAGAATAAGTAGAAATATATAGAGCTAGTTTGAAAGTATAATCCTCGGAGTTGGAAGAGCTTCAATATATCCATTGGGGCAGAGATTAAATAGCGAGGTCTTCTATAGCGGAAGTTTGTTGGTTTGTACTATTTTAGGATCTCTTCATATTCTATACCTCTAAAATCTATCGAGGATATGAATGCCGTATATCCTGTCTCTAAAAGCGAGTTTAGCGCTTGCTCTAGCCTACTCCTATCTCTGGAAATCCCTATTATAGCCCCGCCCCAGCCTCCACCGCTTATTTTAACTCCTTCGAGACCAGCGGTTCTCATGATTTCAGCTATATCCTCGCTCTCACGGTCCACAACTCCTAGAGCTCTTAATATGTTATGATTAATATCCATTAGCTCGCCAAGGGTTTTTAAATCACCCTCTTCTAACGCTTTTGACGCTTCCTCGCTGATCTCTCCTATAGCCCTCATCAAATGATCTACAATGGTTTTCCTCCTATTATATAGATCTCTAACCATCGAGACAGTTTCTCTTGTGCTTCTCTTCTTAGGGGTTATCGCTATGAGGATCTCCAAAGCTTTTTTCAGCTCAACCCTCTTGAATACCTCGGTCTCGAGGGGTTTTACAAGGAGCACTCCTCCTAGGGAGACGGCTCCTGTATCCATTGGGGATGCTGCTCCTTGAACCTCTATCTCCACCCTTCTCGCGATCGATGCTATATCCTTCCTCTCAACAGATCTGCCGGCTAGGTATGAATATCCAGCCACCACCCCAGCGGAGATCGCTGCCGATGTGCCCAGCCCAGAGCCTGCGGGAATTCCTGAGGATATCTCTATATCGAGACCACCAAGATCTCCGAATATCTTTGAGGATATCTCTATAGCTTTTAATACATATGAAAAAAACCTCTCCACATAGTCTGGAGAGGCGTCTCCTCTGCAGCTTTCCTCTGAGCATATGAGGGATATATCACCTATGATCATAGCCCTCCTGCTAGTAATACGGATCTCTCTATCAGGTCTCACACATATTTTAATAGTTATCTTTCTATCGATAGCAGCTACAAGGGCTGGATATCCATATACTACCGCGTGCTCCCCCGTTATCGTTACTTTTAGTGGAACATTTATTCCCACACATCTCCTGGCCATGGGATAGCCCATAGATATTTTGTGAAAGCCTTATTAGAGCTAGAATATCCCTAAGATGCTCTCTAATATCGAGTTTATCTTGCAGACAACAGCCCATGTGTCGAGACTCTCACCATATATAGAGATTCTTTCGAAGCCCCTCGATAAGATCCTCTTGGAGAACTCTCCCCGCTGGAAGCCCCCGATCAGGATTGCGGATCTCCTTGACATAGCTATTTTCTTACATAGGCTAAAGGGATCCTCCTTCTTCCCCTTTTCATTAAGCAGAACTATATATTCGAGGGGCTGCTCATCAATATATTCCAGGAGATCTTTCTTCACAAGATATATAAGGGGATTCTCACTACCAGGGGGCGCAGAGCCCTCGACTAACACCTGCTCCATCAGGCTAACAAATCTATTGTAGTTCCTAGGGATCCTAACCCCGCTCCTCACAAATACAAGCCCATGCCTAGTCTCAACAACAGCATCGATCAAGCCACGGGACCAGAGAGGGGATGATGAAAGCAGTAGGAGGGAGGTATGTATAATATCCGGCCTACCCCTCTTATACCAGTCGGCTAGATATCTCCTCATAGATCTATAGTGATAAGATATGTCAAGGAGCATCCTAGAAGGATCTACACCCTTTCTCCTAGCGCTCGAGATAACATCTCTAGAACCCAGAAGCTCTCTCGGAACAAGCTCTAACGCAGCTTCAACAAATACATATGTTATCTTAACCCCATCACCGCTGCCCACAGAAACCTGCCAAGAAAATTTCACTACATTAGATTAAAACAGCTCTATCGCTACTAAGGTACTTATCCCTTCCGTTCCCTAATGAGAACCCCTGTCCTTTAGAGTTAGGAGTTTTTGGCTACATCCCCTTTTAAAGGGTTTAGCCCTGGGTTGGGTCCCCGTCCTATCACCCCTATCCCCTATCAAGGGATACGAGGTTATCATTCTGACCTCCCCTTTCAATCTCTACCCCCACCCATTGATGCGGGAGGTTTTGTGGTTCTACTATTATAAGGCTTTCAACCATAGTATATCTTTTAGCTGTTCATCTGTTCCCCCTATCTATTCGTTTACATCTGTAATTTAGGGGCTGTTAGAGGAAGAACTCCTCCGGATATCTCCAGCATCTTCAGAGCCTTCTTCCTAATGTTTAGTTTTCCAACAACGTCTCTATCTGCTTCGAAGCCGCATCTAGGGCATTTTAATCTTCTATATCCGCTCTCCTCCATCTTTGAGTCACATTGTGGGCATTCTGAGGATGTAGCATCCCTATTGCAGTCCAAAGCAATCCTAGATAGAGACCCGAGCTACTCTCTAAGCTCTCTGTAGAGCTCTCTATGAACCTCCTTGGTAGTCTTTATATTTAGACTCAGGATCCTGTTTACAGCATAGTTCAATGCTATTATATATCTCTCGAGGAGCTCTACAGCCCCTAGCTCGGGGCTAACCGCCATAGCTAGAGGCCGTAGAGCCTCTCAGAAAGATCAAAGTCCTAGAAGGCTTATAAGAATTAGCCATCCCAGCCCTAAAGGGCGAGGTTTGCCAGCGTCTATCAAGGATAAGATCCAAGCGTATGGGAGGTTGTTAACGATAGCATAGAGCCCTATGATCTGTTGCCTGGAACAGATTAAGTTATGTGGCATTAGGATCCTTGGCGATTGCCTAATCTCTTAGGGCGGTTTCCATGTCGATGTTCAATAGCTATAATAGCTATATGGATCTTTGCCCTACTAATATTAAGTAGTTATTGTCCCAGAATGCTATAGAGGTTGGGAGATGTTTCTTTGTACTATATGCCCGTATGTAGTGTTGAGGAGATGAGAAGAATAGACGAGCTTGCATATAAAAACTATGGTATAGACCATCTACTTTTAATGGAGGATGCTGGATCTGCTGTCTATTCTGCTCTTCTGAGGGAGATCGGATCTGTAAGGGGTCGAAGGATCCTTGTTGTTGCTGGGACCGGCAATAATGGGGGTGATGCTCTGGTAGCTGCTAGAAGGCTATATGCCAGTGGGGGGGTTGTAAGGGTGGTTTTTATTGGGGATCCTTCGAAGGCTACTGATCTCTGTAAGAGGAACTTAGAGCTTGTAGGGGTCATGGGTGTTGATGTCTATATCGCTGATAGCGAGGAAAGGTTAGAGGAGCTTGACAGGCTTGTTGAGTGGGCTGAGGTAATAGTTGTGGGGCTCATAGGGATAGGGCTTAAGGGAGAGGTTAGGGGGCTCTATAGAAGGTCTATAGAGACTATAAACAGATCCAAGGCTGTGGTTGTAAGCGTAGATATACCATCGGGGATAGACGGTAATAACGGGCTTGTCAGGGGAGTCGCTGTTAGATCGAGCATAACAGTTGCTCTAGGCCTTCCAAAATATGGGAATATATTGTATCCAGGGTATCAATATAGTGGCAAGCTCTATGTATCTCATCTATCCTATCCGCCAGAGCTCCTCAGAGAGGCCTATGTGGAGCTGAACACACCAATACCTCTTCCCGAGAGGATTAGATGGGGTCATAAGGGCATGTTTGGAAAATTCCTAGTAGTAGGTGGGGCTAGATATTACTATGGAGCGCCGTACTATGCATCATTTTCATTTCTAAAGGCTGGGGGAGGCTATTCAAGGTTAGCCGCGCCAAAATCTCTGATACCCTATATAGCTGCGAGATGTAGCGAGGTCGTATATATACCCCTTGAAGAGACTGCAGAGGGTAGTATCGCCTTTAGTAACTATGAATATATATTGAGGATTATAGATGCATATGAAATCGATATAGTTGCAATAGGATCTGGGGCCTCCCTCAACCCTGAGACCCAGGAGCTGATCCGAGTGCTGGCAGAATCAATTGAAAAGCCTGTAGTAATAGACGGAGATGGGATAACCGCTACATCATCCTCCCCCGAGAGGATCAAAGCTAGGAAAGCGCCAACAATATTAACACCTCATCTAGGCGAGTTCTCAAGGCTAACCGGTCTCAGCGTTGAAACCATTAGAGAGGATCCAATAGGGGTTCTCAGAAAAGCATGCAGAGATCTCAACTCATATATAGTCCTAAAGGGAGCCCACAGCCTGATCTGCAATCCAGATGGTTATATATATATAAATATGACAGGCAACCCCGGGATGGCCAAGGCAGGCTCTGGAGATGTGTTGACGGGAGTTATAGCAGCTATGTATGGCATTGGCCTGAGGAACCCAGGAGATGCTGTGAGAATGGGGGTTCTAGTGCATGGATTGGCGGGAGATATAGCGGCAGATCGCCTGGGAGAGGATGGTGTAACCCCCGATGATATTCTAAATAGCCTCCCAGAAGCCGTTAGGATCTTGAGGGAGAATCCAGGCTATATAATAGAAAGATATATGCCCAAGGTAATATAGAGGTGAGGCGATTTCGATAGGCTCGGGTAAGAGGTATGGCGGATATAAATCCTGCTCGTGGCTAGAAGCTGGGAGAGATTATAGGACTTTCAAGCTGGCAAGAGAGGTGGGTAGGGTATCCTCTAAAGTTATAGAGCTTAGCGAGGCCGAGGAGGAGAGGGTAGAGGAGACCATAAGGAAGAACATAGTGATCTCTCTACATGATCACACCTTCGTATGGCCTGAAAACCCCGGCGAGTTCGTAGAATATGCTAGGAATGGCAGGTGGTGGATCGGATATGGGGGGCTAGCTGTGTCAGGCTTGGACGGGGTTTTCGAGGGAATGTTAGATGGGGTTGCCCTCATGAGGTCTCCTGATCCTTGGGATTGGGATAATGTGATTCACCAGATAGGTATGATCCAGGATGATATCGATCATCAGGATCTTGTTTTCATCGCTAGGAGGGCTGGGGATTTTGAGAGGGCCTTTAGGGAGGGTAGGGTTGCCATGGTTATCCATCTCGAGGGTCCTCCCAATATTAGGAAGGATCTTTCTAGGGTTGATATTCTCTACGGTCTTGGCGTTAGGTGTATGGGCATTGCTTATAGTAGGGGCAACGAGTTCGGCTCTGGCTTGGCTGATAGGGTTGATAGGGGTTTGACTGATCTTGGCTATGAGCTTGTTAGGAGGATGAATAGGCTTGGCATGCTAATAGACCTTGTCCATGCTGGTGATAGGACTAGCCTTGATGTTATAGAGGCTTCTAAGGACCCTGTTGTCATCACCCACGCCGGTGCGAGAGCTCTCTGGCCATCTAGGAGGATGAAGCCTGACGAGGTTGTATAGGCCCTAGCTGAGAAGGGAGGTGTCTTCGGTGTTGAGGCAGCTCCACACACAACTATAACCAGGAATAATCCTAGGCATAGTATTGAGAGTGTTATGGAGCACTTCCAATATATAGAAAAGCTTGTGGGGATAGACCACGTAGCCTTCGGACCAGACACGCTATTCGGAGACCACGTAGCACTCCACAGAGTATTCAAAGAGTATCTAGCACTAACAAGCATTGAGGAGAACCTCCCGCCATTCCCAAGGGTAGAATATGTAGACTGCCTGGAAAACCCATCAGAATTTAGAAATATAGTGAGATGGCTCGTAAAACACGGATACTCAGACCAGGAGATAGCTAGGGTGATAGGTGGAAATATATTGAGGGTTGTTAGAAGAGTATGGGGAGAATAGTATATATCAAGAGGACTTCCTATTCTTTTTCCAGGCTGATCTCTTTGCCTTTCAATTCTATTGTGGATCGTGCCATCAGATCTAAGTGTGTTTTGAATATATAATGTGAAAGCCTTTGCCCTTTGAAGGTAGAGGGGGGGTCAGAAACAATAGGAAGAATGAGAAAATATATAAGTTAAATTTCGATTGTATGTCTAGGTATTCTGCTATGGATAAGGGGATCTCAAGGGTTGTTCTTGTATCCATACTAGTTATCTTAATAGCTGTAGCTGGTATAGCATCCTATGTGCTAATGCTTCAGAGACAAGTGCAGCCTCTACAGCAAACAACGCAGGTAACATCATTTATAGCCACTTCTCCAGCACCTAAGAAGGATACTTTAAAGGTGGCTATAGGGGTCGATATAGACACATTGGATCCTCATGGACAGACTACCGGGGCTGTCATCAATATATTGAGACACGCATATGAAACACTACTCTGGTTCGATGACGAAGGCAAGAAAGTGATTCCTTGGCTTGCTGAAAGGTGGGAGGTTTCTTCAGATGGGCTTACATATACATTCTACCTTAGAAAGGGGGTGAAATTCCACGACGGATCAGAGTTTAACGCAACAGTTGTGAAGGCTAATATAGATAGGTGGATAGACCCAACTGTGAGGGTTCCAGCAAGGGCTCAGCTAGGACCTGTGAAAGGAGCAGAAGTTATAGACACCTATACAGTTAAAATATATCTCTCAAAACCCTATGCACCATTTTTGACTGTGCTAGCGAGTTTCCCCATGATCACAAGTTTAAATGTTATTAATAAGTTCGGTAATCAGACTATAACTGAGGTTGTGGGTACTGGGCCTTATAAGTTTGTCTCTTGGGAGAAGGGTAAGAGGGTTGTTTTGGAGAGGAACGAAGACTATTGGGGTTCGAAGCCGCCTATAAAGAGGATCGAGTGGCTAATAATACCAGAGGGCTCCACGAGGATAGCAGCTCTGTTAGCAGGAGATGTTGATTTTGCATACAACCTCCCACCAACAGATCTGGATAGGATTAAGAATGATCCTAGATTTGAGGTGCTAACGCCTATCAGCAATAGGGTTATCTTCATAACTATTCTGCCTAAGGGCCCCCTCGAGGATCCAAGGGTTAGGCAAGCTCTCAACTATGCTGTCGACAAAAATGCTATTGTCAATAATGTGCTATATGGGCTTGCGATACCAGCCGATTCCCCACTCCCACCCCATTTCTTTGGATATGCTAGGATGGAGCCTTATCTATATGATCCTCAGAGGGCTAGGAAGCTTTTGGAGGAGGCTGGCTTCCCATTTGATAGGAAGCTTGTGCTTCTACACCCAACTGGGAGGTATCTCCAGGATAAGCAGGTTGCAGAGGCTGTCCAAGCATACCTCTCGAAGATAGGGGTTCAGGTTGAGCTGAGGACAATGGACTGGCCCAGCTTCGTCGCATCAATAACAAAGCCCCTCGATCAGAAGGACTACGACCTACTACTACTAGGATGGGGCGCTGCCGCTCCAGATGCCCACTTCATATTGTTTAACCAGTTCCACTCGTCACAGGCACCTCCAAGGGGGCTCGCTGCTGCACATTATAACAACTCTATGGTTGATGAGCTTCTTGAAAAGGCTATTGTAGAGACGGATTCCCAGAAGAGATTGGATCTATATAGACAAGCTATCGAGATTATATGGAAAGATGCTCCATGGATATTCCTATACACACAAAAGAGCTTCGCAGCTAAGGTTGCAGATCTATCTGGCATAATGGTTCACTATGGCGAGAACTTCTACTTCGTTAAAGCATATTATAAATAGAGCTATATATTCTATCCCCCTAAGCGCTTCTCAACGATTTTTCATACCCCAAAAGGCTATCGGGATTCAGGTTTTATTGTGCTTGGTGTCTACCAAACCTCCCTTCCCTAGCTCCACCGCCCTCAGGATCCCTTTTCATCGGGATCTATGTCACCGGGCTCTACCCGCTCTGGGTTACCCCAACCCACAGCTCCACCTTCATAGAGGTCCCAGATTCATAGCTGTGGGGAACACCCCCGCATCTTGAGTTTCTCTCAGCTCTTTGTCTGATCTCCTCTCATTTCATCTCCACCCCACCAGCTGATTCGGGAGGTTTTGCAGTCTTACTATCATAGCGCTTTCAACCCCATATAACTTTTAGCTGTTCATCGGTTCCCCATCTATTCGCTTGCATCTGTCATTGGGGGGCTGTGAGGGGGCCAGAACTCCCCTGGGAGGTCATTATCCTGGGCTCCTACCTATTATTCTTACAACTTGTAAACACCATCCCCGCCCTAAAGGACGAGGCTTTCACTTGTAACACAAAACAACTTCAAACCGCTTGACTTCTTCTATTATTCAAATAGATGTTATATAGGTAGAAGGGGCTGTTTCAGTTTTTATAATATAGGGAATCCCTAGAAAGAACTAAGATCTCAGGAGGTTATATGTTATTGGTGACTCTGGGTTTTCAAGAGCCGTGGGCTGACGGCTCCCCGCCCTAAAGGGGCGGGGGTTCTATGCCCTCTGGGGCTTCCATCACCGGTCTGGTGCCCCCCACGGGCATGGCATCACTGCTCAGACCCCTCCGCCAGCTACGGGGAGGTGCGGGCTCATAGCCTGCTAAGCTCGCCCACATCCAACCCACATATTTAACAGTAGCAAAGGTTTATAAAGACTAAAACTCTCCGCCCTGAAGGGCGAAGCTTCTGGCTAGGTTGCGGGGGTGATGAAGCCTCTGGTGACAGGGGGTTAAGGTACCGCGGTGGGGGCTCAGAGGGACTGTTGAGAAGGAGATGGTGGGAATAACGATGAACCACTATCTACCGAGAAACGGCAAGTATATGGGAATTCTCCTCTGGAACTATTTCCCGAGTTTTTCCCACGTTGGGGATGGGGGTATCCCTTATAAAATCCATAGGTGTATGGTTTTATCGGAGGTGATGGTGATCCATGGGGTATATGGGATATGGGGCGTTTGGAATTCTACTCCTCTTGATCTTGTCGATCGGTCAGATGATTCCAGGAGCTTTGATCGGGGTTGAAGCTGAGGTTCAGGCAGGGCTATATAAGTGCCCAGGTGGGTTTGTGAATGCAACTATTCTGCTGAGGGATTCCCTTTCCAAGCTATATATGATTGCTAATGCTAGCAATATATCTCTGCCCCAATCGATCATAGCTAGGGTCTCTGAAGCATCTAATCTGAGCTATGATAAGGTCGCCTCTATGTCTGCTGAGGATTGCAAGGCTTTATACAGCGATTTGCTTGCAACCCTAAAGAATCTAACATCTTATATGGGTATATATCTAGAGCCCCAGGCTAAGGGGGCTTATGAGAGGGCTACTCTGAGGGCTGCTGAGAAGCTCCTTGAGAGGGCTAGGAGCTTGAACGCTAGTGATATAGCTATGGAGATCAGCGATAAGATTAGTAGGGGTAATATATTTACAAAGGATCTAGATGATCTTGGTAGGAAGCTAGAGGCGAAGGCAATAGCTCTCAAGATCCATGATATTAGGGCTATTGTGTTGAAGATATCAGAGGAAAAGATCTTCAAGCCAAATATATCTCAGAGGGATCTCGAAGCCGTTTCAAAGGCTGAGGAGGTTCTTAAAAGGGTTAGAGAGCTGTTGACAGCTGTTAATGCTAGTAGAGAGGCTGTGGAGGCAATAGATCAGGCTATAGATAACGTGTCTAAAACGAAATCCACATTGGAGAGGGAGAGATCGATGCCTGAGGCTGAGAGGGTAAAGGCTATAGCTGATAGGCTTGAGAATAAGATCAAAGACCTAATATCGAGGCTTAGAAACATCTCTACAGATAATGTGTTTGTACAGGAGATTCTAGGGCTATTAACCAATGCATCTAAAATAGTCTCAGATGCTAGAGCCATGATCCAAGCTGGGAACCTCAGCGAAGCGTTAAGAATTCTTGAAGAGGCATACAAGCTATATAAAATAGTTGAGGATAGAGCTGAAGAAATACTAAAGAAGATCCCAAGAGCTGAGGAGGATATTACAAAGAGGTATAAGGAGGCTCTTGAAAAGCTCTCAGAACTCTCGAGGAAGTTCGAAGATGTAAAGTTTAGGGCATCAAATATCTCAGATCCAGCAGTTAGAGAGCTTATATCGAAGATACAGACATCGTTGAGGGAGGCATCCAACATATCCTCAAACATATCACAGCTAATCAACGCAGGAAAAGCTGAGGAGGCTAAGGCTATGGTTAGCATGCTAATAGCAAGGATAAGCAATATAGAGGCTCTCATAAAGGCCCTTGAAGAGCTTCTTGGGAAGCCCTATGAGAGCAAAGGCGATCTTGCGAAGAAGCTGGGTGAAATCATAAACGAGACTAACGAGCTGTGGAATAGATTCCAAGCTCTTAAGGCAAACGCGAGCAACATCTCTAACCCAAGTGTGGGAGCGTTGATAGATATGATCCAGAGATCCTTTGAGGAACTAAACCAGACAATAGCGAATACATCGAAAGCCATTGAGACTGGAAACATCAGGGAGGCCAGCGCTAACATCGAAAAGTGCAGAGCGTTGATAGAGGGTATAAAGAAGATGCTAGATAGATTAGAGGAGCTTTTGAGGGAGCTTTCTAGAGGTAGGAGATGAGCATTATAAGCGGGGCTGTGGATATGCTAATGAAGATGTAGAGCATAGGTGCTCTAAAATGGTGCAGAGTTTCAGCTACATGGGTAGGGGGCTATATAGAGTATATAGAATCACTATGATGGTGTTTCTACTAGCAATCCTATCTAGCCTATCAATTCTATATTCTCAGGAGACCTCCAGGGTTCTCGTGGTAGTTGGGGGTGACGGTGTTATCGAGGTAGCTATAACTCTATATCCAAGCCAGCCTGGTGAGGAGATCATATATATAGATCTTCCGGTTAAACCCATTCCAGGATCCATAGTTGTCTCGCCAATAGATGTGGTTCCACAGCTCCTATCCAACGACACTCTCGCCCTTCTAAAGCCTGCAGGTGTGCAGAGGATCGATGTATCATATATTGCATCTATAAGCATATCTGGGGGCGTTCTAAGCACCCTTATAAAATACCCCCAGTGGGCTGGGAACCTAACTGTTAGGATCCATAAAAACGCTATCCCAATAACAATGCCAGACGACATCTCGAGTATAAGAACATTCGGTGACTACGTGATCATAGAGATGGCTAGAAACACAATGTGGAATCTACAATACCTACTAGCCCCACAACAGATCACCTCAGCTCCAACACCCCCCACTCAGCAGCAAGCGGTACAACCCCAGCAGCAGAACCCACAGATATGGGCCTTACTACCACTCGCATCAGGAGTAGCTGTAGCGGGGGTTGCCGGGGCTGCAGTATATCATATAATAACTAGGAGAAGAAGGAGGGATGTTTCGGAGTATCTTGATAACATAGATAAAGAGATCCTCAGTGTAATCAAAAAGATGGGAGAAGCAACAGCAAGGGATATAATGGATGCAACAAGACTCCCAAAAACAACATTATACAGAAGGCTAAACAAAATGATCAAAATGGGTATAATAGGGACTAGGACGAGAGGCGGTGTAACGTATTACTATCTGACCTCCTCCCCGCCCTGAAGGGCGAGGCTTTCGGTTATAACTAGGAATTGAGGCGATTCGCGTTCTATGTTTTAGAAAACTAAGCTTCTAGCTTGAGATCGAGTCTCTCTGTATTAATATTTTAATCCCATTCCTCTACTGGTTTAAGAACTCTGAGGAACCAACCTAGATCTAATATGTTTTTTGCAGCTACATCGACAAGTCTGCCTATGGATCTTGCCCTTTCTATCTCCCCTGGATTCATCGCAGCCCTTGCAACGCCTATGACACTCCCGTCCACAGGATCTATAATAGCTATTATATCGCCCTTTTTAAAGGGGCCATGTATTTTGTTCACACTAGCTACCAATAGATCGTTCCCATAGAGAAAGGCCTTTACACCCTGCTGAGCCGCCTCAATAGCAGATCTTATCTTACCGGTGCATCTATATAGATCCTCGAGAAGCCATGGAGAGGGATAGATCTCCCCCTCAAAGGTCACACCAACTACTCTTCCCACGAAAAGGGGTTTGATCCCCAGCTGGGCTATTCTATCCTCAGAAGGGCCATCCCCTATCAATAAACATATTCCTGGATAGATGTTACAAGAGATCCTAACGTTTTTAGGTATACACCTTTCAATCTCCTCCTCTCTAAAGATCTTCCTAACGATCTTTACAAGATCTTCCATCCAAGCCCCTTCTCTTCCTTCATCATACAAGCAGAAGAACCCCACCAGATAATTATAAGCTACATTCAAATACTTAACAACATCCAAGCTGACCCCCCCGAAGGGCGGGGCTTTTGGTTGTAAAATGCTTGATCCTCTATAAGATCTGTGCTCATGTATTCAACAGTGATATCAATGGATTAAAGGAGAATCTCCTTTAGAGAAAAAACTCTGTAATATTCAAATTATATTATATTCAGAGAAAATAAGGCATATTTTCCCAAGTATGAAGATCTGGAATATTTAGAAAAAAACCAGAGATTTATTTCAATATTAAGGATCAACTACATATTCGATATAATTGCTAGCCAGCCATGGACGAAATAGTTATAGTAAAATATATCTTCCCTCAGCTTTGTATCTCCTCAGCTCCCGGCCATTTCTCTTCCTTTTTCTAAATCTAGGATCTTATATATGAGAGCTACTTCGCTAGGCAGTTTCAATCCAGAATTATAGCGATATATACGTCTTGCAGATACATAGTATCTCCTCCCTTTGCTCCCATATAGCACTTGAGAATATATCTCCTCAATAACACCATATCCCACTTGCATAAAGTATATTATATATCCAGGTGAATACTCAGTATTTATTAAACCGCTGTGGATGCCCGTTACGAATGTCTCGCCTTTTAATGTCTTATTCCCTACATCTATTTTGGCCCTACCATATTGATGGAGGAACGCCACCTCTTGGTGATATTCATCAAATATTCTATATGTAGCATTCACCTCATAATGTGATCCCAAGACATGTCCTATGGAGAGTTTAGCATTAGAATCGGGGACCTTAATGTTGCTCCACGAAAGAAAAGATGTGCAGCTAACATCGAAAGCTTCGAAAGGCATCAAAGATATATTTTAGTGCTAATATAGCTATAACGGCTAGGCTTTTGAAGATTAAATATGAAGATCTTCTTGCGATGAGGAATGTGTTTTTGCTCTCTATATATGCATTTGTAGTGACACTTGTTGGGGGAGCTCTCGGTATAATTAACTATTATCACTTTTATGAGGTTACTGAGAGTCCTTTGAGCTTGGGCCTGCTGTATTTCTTCCCTATTGTGTTCAGGATCTTTCTATTCCTGGTTGCTGGTATGGTTGTGAGTTTTATGGGCAGTGTTAATGTATTGATCCTTATATACTTTATTGGGCTGGCTTTTGATATAGCAATTTATTTCTTAATACCCTTCTCTCGTGAAACCATATATTTATTATATATTATTCTTACTTTATCGGCTCTGACGGGGCCTTTCTATGCTATCGCTGTTAGGGTGTTGATCCCTGATCTTGTGTCTAGGGATATGCTTTTAAGGGCTAACTCCATTTTCAATATCGCATATAGATCTCCTGAGATATTCAGCCCCTTTCTGGGGGTTTGCTAGGATCTCTCTATGGATATAAAAATGCCGTTTTAATTCTCATAGTTTTTAATCTGGTATCCCTGTTCCCACTGCTACTTCTGGCCAGGCTTGTTTCGACGCAACCGAGGGGTATGGGTCTGAATCAAGATCCTATCTCGCTGATCTCTCAGCTAGCATATCTTATCTGCGCTCCTCAAGGGATCTATTGCTTCTACTAGCTATAAGCTCTATATTCAGCCTTTTTATGATGCAGTTCCTCTCAGTATATCTATTAGTTGCTGTGAGGGATCTCCTAGTTGTAGGTGTAGATATCTTCGGCCTTTTAGTGACGATATCAAACATAGGGGGTGTTGCTGGGGCTGCAACCCTTACAATCTATAGGAGATCTGGTGTAGGATCTGCTCTAACATTTATCCTCATCATGGCATCTGGGCTATCTATCCTGCCTATGGCCTTCATCTATGACCTATACGTATATATAGCCCTACTGCTAATCCAGGACTACACAGCTACGCAGGCTTCAATACTCATCACAACCATCTACCAGGAGAGGGTAGAGAAGAAATATCTACCAGCATTCCTAAGCCTAACATCCTTTATAAACAACCTATTATCAGCATTAGGAGCTCTGAGCGGCGGCTATATATCAACACAATTTGGGATCGTCCCATCCCTGATCATCACATCGATATCGATATCCCTATCAGCCTTACTTCTCCTGATCTGGAATATATTAAGCCCTCATAGAACTTCCACCAGAAAAGCTAATTAACCCCTCCCCGCCCTAAATACAATGAGTTTTCCTTATCATTCCACTAAGATCTTTAATGCTCTCCTCTCAATATTCAGTTCCGCTATCTCCCACCTATAGTCTTCAAAGTTGGTTTAGGCCGTTCCGAAACTGTTTTAGATTTCATGTTCATTTATATAGAGATTGTTAGCAGTTTCTGTAGAGCCTCTTGTAATGCGGATGGGGGCTGAGACCCAAGAAGGGTTCACAGAGAGAGGAGAGAAATACAGGATGCAGGGGTTTCTCCACAGCCGTGGATCAGAGGAATCAATGAAGGTGGAGCTGCGGGTTGGGGTCACCCAAAGCAGGTTGACACAGACGATGCGACGGGGCGGTGAAGGCCTGTCAATTGCAATGAAGCCAGGTGAAGAAGGCTTGGTATCAAAGATATTGAGCCCGATTAAACCCGAACTCCCACCCTATTAAGGCTGTTTCTATTTTCTCATTATTTTTGGCTATTTCTAATAACCTCTAGTCACCCCTAGCTGTGGGGCTATTTAAGACTCGAAGTGATGAGTGTGATAGTGACTATGGGTTTCCGAGATCCGTGGGGCCAGGAACTCCTAGGCGACTGGAGTGAGATGCTGCGGTGAGGCGATCAGCGGGCAGCGTAATGACCTACCCGCCGCGGCTAGAAGTAATTAAAAGTGACAGGAGACCACGGCGGATGGTGAACGCTGGATGAAAACCTGTTAATCATATGATATATAGATCCATTAGTGACCCTGGGTTCCTGAGATCCTTGGGGACTGCAGCGGTTAAGAGCCAGGGGAGACCTTGATGAACCCAACTCTGTGGGTATAAGATACATTACTATAATTTGATAGGCAATGAGAATGAAGAATTGAAAAGCCAGATCTTAGCTTATAAGATCCTCAAAGCCTGCCACCTATGCGATTTGAGAGCTATCTATATATATTAGTTCTCTCCGCTAATCTTATTTGGTAGCATCGTTGAGTGTTGTTGCTGAGGCTATGCTCTCGAGGGTTCTTGAGGAGGCTGTAGGCAGGATTGCTAGGAAGGTTGCTGAGGGCAAGAAGCTATCTGACCAGGAGATAGTGATATTATATCTAGATATTATCATGAGGTCTAACGAGAGGAGGTTCAATGATCTGAAGGAGTATGTGGATAGGAGGTTCAATGATCTGAAGGAGTATGTGGATAGGAGGTTCAATGATCTGAAGGGCTATGTTGATAAGGGGTTTGAGGCTGTTGATAAGAGGTTTGAATCGCTTGAGAAGAGGATTGATTCTCTTGAGAGGAGGGTCGAGCTCGTATATAACGAGGTATCATCGATCAAAACCGATATCATAAAGATGATGAAGGAATATATGGAGAGGCTATACAGCGGGAAGAAGGGATAGAGTGCATAGATTTCCTTGGGGGTTAAGATTAATTGGCTAGCCCATAGCCTCTCTTATAACATCTTCAGGCGATATATCCCAGCTCTTCTTCCTAGCCATTATTTTCAGGGCCTGGCGGTGCCTGCTTAGTAGCCTTCGGAGATCTTATGACAACTGACCTCCTCTCCGTCCTGAAAGGTGGAGTTTTCAGTTGCAGATGATCTATATAATGCCCGGTTAGGGTGAAGGGCAGGGTGAATCCGTATCCTTAAGCCAGTAGACATGGCAGCGTTTGCTATATTTAACTCGATTCCCAATAGTAAGGAGTCTAGGTAGATCCTCGATTCAAATGTGTGGTAGAGGATCAACTCTGTTTATAACTGCTTCAACTAGCTGCTCTATCTTTTTAAGCGATTTCTCCACATCTTCTCTATTGCACCAGCCCTCATAGAAGCAGGTGTGCATACTCTCTGCAGCATTCCATGAGTCATCGGCCCATTCTCCCACCTCCCTTTCCATTATCCTCTTATACTCCCATAGCTCTCCATGGCTTGAAAGCCTTCTACCTTCTCTCCACTCTGCATAGGCCTTCACAGCTAATGCCGCTGCACCCCAGACCTTCTCTGCTGCTTGTCTAAAGTTACCCTTTTCAAGCTCTTCTCGGGCCTGCCTAAGCAGATCTCTAGCGGCGTCGGCATATATTCTCACATGACCAGATGGATCAAATTCTCTTAGAACAAGTTCCAACACATATACCTCGAGACTGACTCCTAGCTTACTAGCCTTGCTGTATAGCTTCTCCATAATGCTTCGGAGAAACTTGATGGCCTCAGTACTGCTCATGCTATAGAGCTCCACTTCTAAATAATACTATTATTTAATAAGCTGGACACGCTCTGCAACTGAAAACTCAGTTCTTTAGAAGAGGGAGGTAACCAGAGTAGGTTAGGATCCTAGTATCTAGAGAAGATCTTTAATTATAGGTTTAGATAAGCGATGCTGTTGATCAGATATAAAGAGAGTTTATGATCTTTTGATGGTCTGTAGAGAGTTGTATTAAATATGATATGAATTAGACTAATATCTACTAATTCAATATATCTGAGGATTTCTTCTGGTCTCTAACCAGATCTAGGCCTCGATGTTCACTTCTTCCTTATTATGCAGACAAAGGATCCTCCCATGTGGTGTTTATGGGGCCATGTTCTAATGCATTTTCTGACATCTGTACTCAGGTCTTTGATCCATATGTCGTGGATTCCTCTGGACCAGATATCGATCCTCGGATCTATGATCTCTATCTCTTTATCATATATCCTAAGGATCTTAGATATGACATATTCATTTTCTTCAGGTGCTATGCTACATGTTGAGTATACTAGGATCCCTCCGCTTTCTAGAAGCTCTATAGCCGATGCTAGGATCTCTATCTCCCTTTTTACCAAGGCTGCTAGCTCCTTCTCCCTCGTTTTCCTCTTCCTAGAAGGATCGATCATTATATATCCCTCGGCGCTGCATGGGGCATCGACAAGTATCCTCTCGAATCTCTTAGCAAGGATCCTATGTATCCTCCTCGCATCACCCCTCGTCACAGCTATGCTTCTAAAGCCCATCCTAGCTATGTTGGAGATCAATGCTCTTATCCTGTTGAGCGAGATATCGTTTGCAACGACAAGCCCTCTATCCTCTATTAGCTGTGCTATATATGTTGCTTTCCCACCTGGAGCTGCACATGTGTCGAGAACCTCTAACCCCGGCCCTAGATCCATGTTTAGAGGCGCTATCAAAGGCGAGGGATCTCTGTGTAGATAATAGTAGCCCTTGAGATATTCGTGTGTAGCCCCAATAGATGGTGATGGCGGGCTTCTAACCACCTCGTAGGCTCCTAAAGCCCATTCCAGGGGTCTCAACTCGAAGCCAAGGCTTCTAAGCCTATTCTCAAGCCATCTGCAGTTAACTCTAAGCTGGTTACACCTAACAGCTGGTTTTAATATGGAGGGTTTCTCCATAGCCCTCAACAGATTCTCTGCATCGTCGCCCAAGATCCTTATGTATCTCTCAACCATATATGCTAGATAGCCATACCTCTCAGCAAGTTTCTCAGCCTCGATGCTCGGCTTAACCTCTATCTCGCTAAGTATCTTTGAAGCAGTTATCTCCTCCACAGCCTCTATACCCATTATACATGCACCCTCAGGATTATCATTGTATATGTTGCTACAACACCCTGTATAGATCTTATGGAGTCTATGCATCTATTTATATAGCTAATACCCATCCCCCTCACAAGCACAGCAATATCGTATTCCCCTGTAACCTCATACACAGCTTCCACACCCTCCACACCCCTGATCTTCTCGGCAATCTCCGGTGTCCTAGCTGGAGGGGCTGTTTTCACCAGTACTAGAGCCCTTACCTCTCCCTCCACAGAATATTCTATGCTGAATCTCCTGATAATTCCTCTTTTAGCCATACTATTCACCCTCTTCCTAACAGCGGCCTCGCTTAGCCCTACTGCTTTTGCTATCTCTGTATATGATGCTCTTCCATTCTTCCTCAGAATCTCGAGGATCTTATAGTCTATATCGTCTAACCTTACCACCATCTATAAATAAATTATCTAGGTGAAATTAGCTCTAAACCCGAACAAGGCCTCTGCGAGGATCTTTTAAAAATCGAACTAAACTAGCTGTGGCTATTACTAGCTAATACTATTTCATGGCCCTATTGCTTATATGGGGCGCACTACATAGCATAGATTTGGTGATGCTATGAACGCTAGATGCCCTATATGTGGTAAGCCCATCGAGATCCCTGAGGATCCTGTTTCGGGCGAGCTTGTAGATCATGATTGCGGTGCGACAATAGAGATAATTGTTTCGAGTGAGGGGGTCAGGTTAAAGCCTTTCCAAGGTGTTGGAGAGGATTGGGGGGAGTAGGCTGGATCTGAAGGGTTCATAGTTGATACTCATAATATATTATTCTGTAGCTAGGTGGGAGGAGGAGAGGATAACTGATGCTCTGAGGAGGATGGGTGTTGCTTTCGAGATGGTGGATGTAAGTAGGGAGCCTATAGAGGTGGGGGGAAGTCTCTGGAGTAGATACCAAGTGGCGATTCAGAGGAGTGTTAGTAGATCTGCTGCGCTGGAATCAAGCGCAGCCCTTGAGGGCTCGGGGGTAAGGGTTATCAATAGCTCTATATCAACAGCTATCTCTCAGAGTAAGATATGGTGTCTATCGATTCTATCGAGATCCGGGATCCCTGTTCCAAGAAGCTATGCATCCTTCGGAGCTGAGGCTGTTAGAAGGAGTGCCGAGATAATCGGATATCCCCTGATATATAAGCCTTCCCAGGGGAGTTGGGGCAGGCTTATATCAATGGCCAGAGACTCTGGAGAGCTTATAGCAATAACAAGTCATAGAGAGGCTATAGGATCTCAAGCTATATATGGGCTTGTTCAGGAATATGTTAGAAAGCCTGGTAGGGATATAAGGGCTACCGTTATAGGTGAAGAGGTGATAACGATCTACAGGGTTAATAAGAGGCACTGGATAACAAACACAGCTAGGGGGGCTGAAGCAGCTCCAGCCCCAAGAGACCCTGAGCTGATAGAGATCTCTATAAAGGCAGTAAAAGCCTTGGGCCTCGAAATAGCTGGTATAGATATATTCGAGCATCCTGAGAAAGGCTATGTTGTTAACGAGGCAAACCCTGTGCCCGAGTTTAAAAACGTGGCGAGGGTCACAGGTATAGATGTTGGAAGGCTAATAGCAGAATATGCTGTGGCGCAGCTGAGAAGATAAGTGGTGATAATACAAAAACCTGGGATGATAAATATATGGATCTTTAGAACTCCGAGATTAAATACTAATAAGCCGCTTTCTTATAATATGATCTCGGGGGGATCTAGATGTCAGTTAAAGAAAAGATAGTAGAAACCCTCAAAACAGGTCCAAAGACGGTGGATGAGATAGTAAAGGCTGTGGGAGCGCAGAGCAGAGTCGTTAAAGGGCTGCTAACAAGGCTTGAGAAGGAGGGAAGAGTAGAGAAGACACCTGAGGGCAAGTACAAGCTCAAATAGATTTTTCTCTAAGACCTTAATCCCTTTTTATAGACATATTTCAAATGTTTTTAAACCCTCCACCTCGTCTCTACAGACCACTAGGATAGCTGTTTATGTTTTTAAACCCCCTTCTGCTTATATGCTACTCATTTCAAGAGTAGCTATGGGGGTCGTGTTATGTATGTTGAGTATAAAGGTAAGTTTTACAGGCCACTACATCCAAGACCAACTGTGGTTCTGGGTGTGGTCTGTAGGGATGGGAGGGTAAATCTGATGCCTGCTAGCTGGAATACCCCTGTGAGTGAGGAGCCCCCGACCATGGCTGTAGCTGTTGATAGAACCACATATACCTATGAATGTCTGGAGTATCATGGAGAGGCTACCATAAATGTGCCTAGCGATGCCCAGCTTCAGCTGGTATATGATTTAGGATCTGTCTCTGGGAGATCTGTGGATAAGGTTAAGAAGTTCTCGGTAGAGCTAGTGCCTAGCATCAAGATCAAGCCCCCCGGGCTCCAAGGATCTATAGCTATTCTCGAGGGAAGGGTATATGCTAGATATGATGTTGGCGAGGTGAGGCTTTACATCTTTGAAGTGCTTTTAACAAGGATCCTCGAGGGGCTTGTAGATGAGTGGGGGATATCGTTTGATAAGGCAAACATCCTGCTCCACGGAGCAGGAAGGGTTTTCCACAGAGTGAATCCAATAAAGCTATTTGCCAAGAAGAGAACACTCTAGCAATAGATCTATAGGGAACGATCTCTGCGACTAGAGCTGTTTGATCTCTTTTAAAGCTATGTGTCGGTCTGATACTATATATCTATTGAGCCCCGGCATCATCATTACCTCACAGTTGGATCTATCGGCGGCATCTAGATCCTCGAGGATGTCCGAACAGCAGAAGCCAGCTTAGCGGAGCCTTCCTGCGGTTGTTTTGAGTTTCATAGAAGTTTATAAGGGTTGTTAGAGGTTTTTGTGGAGCCCAGATGCAGGTGGGGATAGAGAACAGGATGCAGGAGCTTCCCCACAGCGATGAACCTGAGAAGTCGATGAAGGTGGAGCTGCGGATTGGGGTCGCCCAAAGCGGGTGGATGGGGATGATGCTATGGGGCGATGAAAGCCCTGCCTGATGCTATGAAGCCAAGGGAAGAGGGCTTGATCAAAAGTATCAAGCCCAATGAAACCCGAACCCCATCGCCTCGGAGACATAGATTTAGTCTCGTGTGTCTAGCATGTTTATAGTGTATTGCTAGAGGGTACCTCCCGAGACTCATATACACTACTATTGTCAAAATACTAGAGGATATAAAGCCTATAGATGCAATTATCGTCCTGAAGAGCGAGACTTTCAGTTGTAAAAGGTTGATTCTCGGATAGAGGTTGGATCTTGATCTACATCATTGAGAATTGTATGGATATTAAGGACCTATAACCTCTTCTAGAACTACTGATAACAAATCATCTTAGATCTTTATAATATATATAAGATCTCCAGATCCATCTGGCTATTGGAGAGATCCTTCTTAAAAGATCTTCAGAGTCCTTTGACCATAATATTATATCGTAGAATCCCTCTTCATAGCTTAGGTGTGAGACACATGACATGATGCTCTGGAAAGGCGATTTGGATGTGATGTTAAGTAATATAGCGCCTAAGGTAGATCTACATCTATCCTCTAAAACCCACGAGCACCCTGTATAGACTAATGCCAATGGTGTGGCGTTGACTCTACAGATATAGGCCTTACTATATATAAAATTAATTATATATCTTGTGGGTGCCCATATGAGACCTCCAGGTGTTAGTGGTAGGAGGGGGTATTCTCTCTCCAGGATCTTCAGCATTTTCTCGAGATCTTCTGGGTGCATTGCGACTAGCCTGGAGACTTCTACAGAGCTTGTAAGGGGCAGCACTGGTATAGATGCGGAGAAGAGCTCTGAAAGCTTCTCCATATTGAGGGAGGAGCATATCCTGTGAACAGGTATATTACTTCTAGATGTGAGGAGGGCAACACCAGCAAGACCCATCCTCCTAGCCTCTTCTAAAAGCTTCTCAGTCATATATCTCCCAACCCCTCTACCTCTAACCCTTTCCCTAACCCTAGCACCCATTAGCCATGCTATTCTATCAATTGGATATAATATCGAGACAGCTTCGACTTTACCTTCTATCTCAACCCCATAGAGGATTCCATGTGAGAAAGCACTTTCTAGAACCCCTTGTCTTAGGTAATCATTGTTGCTAAGCCATGAATATATATATGGGAGATCCTTTTTCTCCACCCTTCTAAATAGCATAGATACCCGAATAATATTTTATTATAATAAAATTATTTGATATGCCACTAAGTTTCAAAGATAGAAGATCGAGTTGAAAGGAGAGATAATAGATCTCTGGTTATCTGGTTTATCAATAATTATTAATTATATTATGTAGAGCAGTTGTTTATAGCGTTTTGGACCACTAGATCCGCCCAAGGACTCATCGCAGGGGTTCGGGTTTCATTGGGCTTGATATATTTGATCAAGCCCTCTTCCCTTGACTTCGCTGCTCTCAGGATCCCTTTTCATTGGGATCCATGTCACTGGGCTCCACCTCATTGGGGTCTCAGGTTCATCGCTGTGGGGAAACCCCGCATACTGTTCTCTATCTCCACCCGCATTGCAGGCCTTCACAAAAACCTCTAACAACCCTTATAAACTTCTATGAAACTCAAAAAAACCGCAGGAAGGCTTCTAGAGAAGCTCATGTTCTATAGAACAGCGGGTATTAGCAAGCCTTAAGTAAACCCCCGTATTCTAAGATGGGGAATGGATGGTATATCGTGCTATGCTGCTCACACTGTAGCTGAAGATCTAAGTGCTTCAGATCCTTTCTCAGATTGTTTGGGGGCAGCCCGTTTTCAGTGGTATTAGAGCTATCCATATGATTTCTGAGAGCCTATTCATTATGAATCTATCGCCGTCAAAGCATTCCTCTGTGTTTAAGAGCTCGTAGTATAGAGGTATAGGCTCGTGATCATTTATCAAGACCAAGCTTTGTTTCCTCCCATCCTTCATCTTGGATATCACCTCTTTTATTAGAACGTGCCTTTTATTGGGTGCTATATCTATAACATTTAGAGCAATAGACCCGGCCTTCCCAAGGTCTCTAGCAATAATCTCCTCCATCTCCTTTACGAGTCTCTCTATCTTCTCGTGAGCGCCCTCTCCTAGGTCCCTCTCAACCCCTCTAAATATCTCTTCAACCCTGCTATCCTCTATGCCAGCCTTTGGAATAAGTGCTAGGAGTTCCTTGAATAGCTTGTCCTCCTCATCATTTATATGTCTCCTCATAGCCTCATAATAGCTCGCTATAGCACTGGCAAGCCCAAAACCTCGGTCTCCCGAGACATATCTGCTCATAACATCCTTAAACTCCTCCCTTAGGATCAAATGTTCCTCCTTAACCATGAAGCCAGGTCTATGCCCGGCTGAGGATATCTTCTCAACCAGGATCTCCTCCTTCCTATGATGGCAAGAATCTATATAGATATTCTTGAACTCCTTCCACAGAGGCAGTATATCCTCAATAACTTCCTTGAGGCCAAGGATATACGATGATCCACCAGCTAATAATAGATAGTTGAGGGCCTCCTTAACGACTAGGTGCTCCTTAACAAGCTCATCTAGCCACATACACTCACCAGTTTTGACGACGCTAAAGAGTATATAAAAAACCGCCTAAAAGATTAGAATCCGACCTCCTACCCATTCAATCTCCACCCCACCCGCTGATGCGGGAGGTTTTGTGGTTCTACTATTATATGGCTTTCAACCCTAGTATGTCTTTTAGCTTTTCATAGGTTCCCCTATTCGCTTACATCTGTCATTTGGGGCTGTTAGGGGGTCAGAACTCCCCTAGGAGCTCATTATCCTGGGCTCCAAAGCATTATTCTTACGAGATTATAAGAATTAGCCATCCCAGCCCTAAAGAGCGGGGCTTTCGGTTGTAAAAATTATGTTACGTGTTGCATGTTATTTTGCTGATCCTCCTTTTTTGAGTCTTTCTAGAACCCTTTCTATTTCATCGTAGTCTGGCTCTACTCTTGGGTCTTCTGAGACCCATTTATATACAACGATGCCTTTGGGGTCTATTATAAATACTGCTCTTTTTGCTAGCTTCTTTAGGCCGAGGCCGAGGAGGTCTGGTAGAACTACGTTGTACTTCTCTATCACTTCTCTGTTGAAGTCGCTTAGCAGTGTGAAGTTAAGCATATTGGCTTCTTTAAATGCCTTCTGTGCGAATGGGCTGTCAACGCTTATACCTATTACCTCGGCGTCTAGATTATTTAGCCTTGCCATTCTATCTCTGAATGTGCACATCTCCTTTGTGCATACCGATGTAAATGCTCCGGGGAAGAATGCTAGGACGACATATCTACCCTTTGCAAGGAACTCTGAAAGGCTTCTCTTCTTAAGATCTGTGTCTAGTAGCTCAAAGTCAGGAGCCTTTTCCCCTACATTAACCATATTCTCACCAATTGGTATCCTTATAAGTGCTTATATCTTTATTGCTAATAAGCTGGCAGTTATACTATCCATGGCGATTGAAATGGCTGTGGAGAGCCAGCAGGGCCCTGTGGTGAAGCTCGACAGCGGGATCTATATACTGGTCTCCCAGAAGGAGAACAAGGTTATACAGAGAAAGGAGGCTGTGCTCAGGATAGAGCATAGAAATAAGGGAACCCCATCGAGGCTCGATGTAATCGAGGCCGTCTCGAAGCTCTTTGGCGTTGATAAAAGCCTTGTAGTTGTTAGAAGGATAGAGACGGAATATGGGAGAGATTCTTCTAAGGCATGGGTGCACATATATAGAGAAAGAGCCGCCCTTGAGAGGTTTGAGCCGAAGCATCTCTTACAGAGATCTGAGAAGAAGGAGGAGAAGGGTGGGAGTTAATGAGCAAGGAGAAGGGTAAGCGGTTTAGATCCTCCCTCTATATCATAGATCCGTCGAAGAGGACCATTAAGCCTAGAAACAAGCAGTGCCCTCGATGCGGATCTATGATGGGCTATTATAAACCTGGAGGCGAGAGATGGTATTGCGGTAAATGCCACTACACCGAGTTTATTAGAAAATAGAAGCCGACCTCCCACCCTGGCCGGCAAACCCTTGATTGTTATATAGAAGTGTTTTTGAAAACTATAGAACTCCAACTGTATTCCCTATACCAGCTACCAAAACTATGTCTCCTTCCTTTGTCTTCTCCCTGATAATCTTTTTAACAACCTCGGCAGCTTTGACCACCCCCTCGTAAATCTCCTTAGTCATATGTGTTATAGCTTCTTCAGAGCTCATCTTCACTATAACAGCGTCTAGGGGTACGTTGCATTTGATCGCAGCCCTCTCGATAGCTATCTTCTCAGGCCCTGGATCCCCTATCGCAGCCCCAGTACCTTCTGCAACCTCCCCGCTCTTCTCACCCTCTAGCTTGAGGGCTGCGTCAACAGTTATTATTCTGGAGATGCTGCATCCGAGCTGGTCAACGAGCTTTGCAACAGCCTCGCCAGGCCTTCCGACAGTGCCTCCCGGCCCCTCTGCCTTCACAAGATAGACTTTTCTACCCTCTATATCTGTCACGCTATATACCGTTTCCTCTGCTATAGCTATTCTCTCGGTGTTGGGGGCTAAAAGAGACACCACCATGGGGCCTGCAGAATCTCCAACAGGTATTCCCAGCTTGAATGGCTCCACAGCTTTTTTATATGCCTCTAGCTCCTTGATAAGCCCTGGGAGAAGGATTACAAGCTGTGTCAGCAAGATCCAGTTCTGGGTCTTCTTACCCAGCAGATAATAGTGTCTAACAACCCTGTAGATTAGGTTGAAGACCCAGTTTATCTCGAGGATAACAGCTATGTTGTCTCTCCTAGCCTTGTCCAACCCCTGTAATATTGACGATGCATAGCTCTTTATCTTATCATCCCTCACCCTTATCAGGTGCCCCAGCCTCTTTATAATATCTATTGGCTCTATAGAGACTGGCTCTATTAGGAAGTTATTATTTATGAACCCGTCTATCAGCCCTCCAGGATCTTTTACTCCTATTTCCTTTAAATACTCCTCAGACGCCTTTCGAGTCTCTAGAGCCATCCCCTCGATCTGTGATAGCCTGAATCTTATGATCCTATCCCACCTATAGATCCTAATCCTATCAGGAAGATCTGTGAATAGAAGCATGAACCAAAGTATATTTATTATGATCCAGAATATCAGGAAGACCGTGGGATCCCCTGTTGGGCTCCCTGTTACTTGCATATTATACACTATCAGCACCAATAGGGGAGTCGTTAAGGGAAACTTAAACACATGATAAACACTGCAAGAGCTTTCATTACAACTAAAAGTCTCGTCCTTTAGGGAGGAGAGGGGGGTCAATCAACACCCAGATTCCTTTCCCACTCTTAAAAGCTGGAGCTTTCGACTATAACTCAATATCTTTTCAAGCTCCACCACTCCCAACGTAGCTAGGCAAGGGCTGATAGGATGTACAAGGATAAGACCGAAGGATTTCAAAGGCAATCTACTCAGGAGGCCTCTCCTTGCCCTAAGCGGCCATGGTTTTCTTCAGAACAGGGAGGGTTTGGAGCTACACCCCTTTGAAAGGGTTTAGCTGGTTTGGTCCTGGGTAAAGTCTTCCATCCTATACCTTTATCTCTCTTCGAGGGATCTGGACTGACAAGGAGGTGATGAATATATGAGGGAGAATCGATTGTCTAGCCCCAGTATATGCTGGAGGATTTTGGTAATAGGTTTACGTTAGAGCATGCAATGTGCTATCTTAGTAGAGAGATGATCTATCATAGCTATTATAGAGCTAGAATAAATAATAATAGTTAGGCTGGGTGGTTACGCTGACCGAGGAGGAGTTCAAGAGATACTTGGAGGCTGGTAGGATAGCTGTTAAAGTTAAGGAGGAGATCCCGAGGATCGTTGCTCCAGAGGCTAGGATTGTGGAGGCTGCTGAAAGGATAGAGGGTTTGATAAGATATCACGGTGGGGAGCCAGCTTTCCCTGTGAATATATCTATAGGATCTGTAGCAGCCCATTACACCCCCGTAATAGGGGATCCAACTGTCTTCCCTGAAAAAGGGCTTGTCAAGGTGGATTTCGGAGTCCATGTAGATGGATATATAGTTGATACAGCAGTTACAATAGATCTTGGGGGAGACTATGCTGTAATACTAAATGCTGCGAGAGAAGCCCTTGAGAGAGCCCTTCAGAAGATAGCTCCAGGATCGTCTTTTAAAGAGATCGGAAGGGTTGTTGAGGAGACTGCTAAGAGATACTCATTAAAACCTATTAGAAATCTTAGTGGACATAGAATCGATAGATATAGGATACATGCTGGGGAATCCATACCGAACTATCCAGAAAGCCTAATACCATGGAAATTCAGAGACGGGGGGGTATATGCTGTAGAGCCATTCATAACAAACGGCGCTGGTATGGTTGCCGAAGAGAACCTAGTCACTATATACTCAGTTAAAAAGACAAAGATCAAAGCCTCAGAAAAAGAGGAGAAGGTCCTCAGAGAGGCGTCAATAAGGTTTAAAGGTCTCCCTTTCTGCGGTAGATGGCTCTCAGATCTAGGAGAAGATATAGAGAATATTCTGGATAAACTGAGAGCTAAGGGCGCGTTACACCCATATCCAGTGCTAACAGAGATAGCAGGGGGTCAGGTTGCCCAATTCGAGGAAACAGTTGTGATATATAGCGGTGCACCTTATGTAGTTACTAAAAGGTTCTAGACATAGCTTTAACCTCTCCTCCGCCTAAACAGCTAGGCCTGTTGCTCCTTCGACGGTTTTTAGAGAAGAGCTCTACTAATGGAGAAAGAGGGGGTCTCTCGAAGAAACGCTTTATATATCTAAGGCGAGACATGTTCCCATAGGTAGTTTTGAGCGGGGAAAAGGATATGGGAATGATCCCTCCCGCTCTGAAGGGCGAGACTTTAAGTTAATAATGGCTAACATGATATGAAGCTCCACTAATGCTAATTTCCCAGCTATTCATCTGGCTAGGGGGTTTCTAGCTATGTCATGAGATCTATAGGCTTTTTATGGATGAGAGTATCATGTTATGTGCAATGGGCCGGAGTAGGTTGATATGATAGTTGTCCCTCGTTGGGTGAACTCTGTTGGTTAGGATCACGATCACGATATCTAGGACAGAATCGATCCATAAGGAGGTTCCGGTGAACCCGGCGTGTCCGAATCCTTTCACCATCAGATCTCCTCCAGCTTCGATAGATCTTCTGTCGTAGATCCACCATCCCAGCCCGTAGCACCGATCTCCACAGATCCACTTTCTAAGCATGGATCTAGCATATGCTGGAGAGACTGACCTCCCCCCCCCCCTGAAGGGCGAGGCTTTCAGGTTGTAATCAGAATGCCATAGACCCTTTCGACCATGAATCAAAGGGCTATCTCTCCCATCACAACTCTTTTCACGGCGCCTGTGGCGCGGGGCACGTTATTTGGAACCCCGCTGAGAGTTTCGTGTGCCAATATAGCCATTCCAAGAGCTTCTTTGAACTTAGAGTCTACCCCAAGATCCTCATGCTTCAGCATTTTCAGATTGAGCCTTCTAAACTCTTTCTCAAGCCACCTCATCATAGTTTTATTTCTAGTCCCGCCTCCACCTACTATAACCTCTTCTATATTACTGTAAGGTAGAATGTAACGTTTATAGTTATATACTATGTTCTTCACTGTAAACATTGTAAGCGTTGCAATTATATCTTCTCTAGAGAGGCCCTTGGAAATGCCTTTCTCAACTATCTTCATAGCCATTTCCCTACTGAAAACCTCTCTACCTGTTGTCTTAGGTGGAGGGGTCGAGATATATGGATGGCTCATAAGCTCTTCTAGAAGCTCCTCATCTGGAGCTCCTCTCGATGCTATCTCTCCGTCGGGGTCGTAATTAAGGTCTTTATACAGTATCGAGACCGCGTAGTCTATCAAGGTGTTTCCAGGACCTGTATCGAAGGCATATACATCTTCTAGCGATGCATTAGGGGGTAGGACGGTAACGTTGGCTATTCCCCCTATATTCTGGATAGCCCTACCCACTGATGGATGTGAGAAGAGGGCATAGTCTACATAAGCTATTATAGGTGCTCCATGACCCCCAGCCGCTATATCCCTAGCCCTGAAATTGCCCACCGTTATGACACTTGTATGTTCGGCGATAACCTGCAGGGAACCCACCTGGAGAGAGCATCTAGTCTCGAACCCGCCGCATCTCACTAGTTCGGGATAGTGGTATATGGTCTGTCCATGAGAGCCTATGAGATCCACATCATCATGGCTAAGATTAGAGATGCCTATAACATCCTCAAAAGCTTTAGAGAAGAGCTTTGCTACCAAGAAGTTGAGGACACATATATCCTTCACACTACCGGATGAAATAGAGTTAATCACAAGATTTCTTAGGTCTTCTGGATATGCAACGACCCCCGAGGCTAGCATTCTATGCCTAATACCCTTTCCATGCCCCTCCAGCTCCACTATAGCCACATCAACACCATCGGCACTAGTGCCTGAGATGAGCCCTGCAACAATTCTCCTCTCAAGTCCGATCTTCCTGATCAGTCTATCAACAAGGCTCATAATAACCCCTAAATATATCTTTCAATTCTATATTTCAATTTCTATATAAAATTCTATAAGATCTTTTTGCCGAGGTCTCCGCCTCGTTACCCCTATCCCTCTATCGAGAGGCTTGGGGCTATGGATTTTATCATAGCCTTGGAGACATAGGTTTGCTAGAGGTTAGCCCCCGAGGCTCACATACACATACATAGTCATTAACGGAAATACCAAAGGATATATGGCTTATAAATCCCCATTCCGCCCTAAAGGGCAAGACTTTCAGTAATAAGAGTATATTAGAAGATCATACCCCCGTTAGAGAACCTTTGGACTTCGAGCCCAGAAGAGCGCACTATAGCTGTTTCTGGCTTAGCGATATATTTATACGTTTTAGAGAGAATGTAACGTAAAAAGCTTGGTCGATAGCTTTATATGTTTCTAGCTATTACAGATAAAGTGTGGTATGGCCCTAAGTTGTGGGGATCTAGTCCTATGGTTCATATGAGAAAACTATTGATACTAGATGTAGGTGGGATCCATAGGATTAAGATTCCAACGGATCCGAACAGATTCAAGCTTTAACTATAGAGCTATAAAATTCTATAGATCCCTAGGCTATGGGGTTATAGGGAAGATAAAAGATGCTATTACAGAGGGTGTGTAGAGGTTGATAACGCGTGAGAAGAGAGATAATCCGGCTCTGCAGGCTGGTTCCGGGGTGATGGGTATGGGGCTGTGTTATATATCGATGTATAGGGATGTGATATACAACATAATTGAGAAGATCTTGCGTGAAGAGATGGCTAACATGGAGAAAGCTTCTGAGGAGATCGCTAGGGGGGTTATGTATGATAAGTGGATATATGTACTTGGAACCGGCCACTCTATGCTAGTAGCTGTGGAGATGTTCCACAGGGCTGGAGGACTTGCAAAGATATATCCGATGCTCGATATTGCTATAAGCCCGTTCTCAGGGGCTACTAAAAGCTCTATGATTGAAAGGCTAAGTGGATATGCAGATGCCCTTATAGAGTACTACTCACCTAGCGAAGGAGACGTGCTCATAGTAATCTCGAACTCTGGGAAGAATGCTGTGCCAGTTGAAGCCTCTGTACTTGCTAGGGAGAGGGGTGTGAGTGTGATAGCTATAACATCTGTTGAATATTCCAAGAAGCTCGAGCCTGAGAATAGATATGGTAAGAGACTATATGAGGTTGCTGATATAGTTATAGATAACAAGGTGCCCGAGGGCGATGCTGCCTTGGAGATCAGGGAGCTTGGTAGCAAGAGAATCGCCCCTGTATCAACTATAGTGAATTCCTTCATAGCCCACTCACTCGAGATACTGGCCATCGAGAAGCTCGTTAAAAGGGGATACGAGCCAGAGATATGGGTTAGCGTGAATATCCCAAGCGGCGAGGATCTAAATAGAATGTTACTCGAGAAATACAAGAGATCTGTGAAGCATCTCTAAAGCTATACATATAAAACATGAGAGACCTTAGTAGGCCAAATGAGTGTTTTCACAGTCGTTGATGTCAGAACAACTAAGACGACTGCTATAGCTCTGGTCTTCTTCCCACTCTGAAAGGCCGAGGCTTTCAGTTACAGCTCAAAGCATCGAGAAAATGTAGCAACCCATGATTAAGAGTGGAATGTCTAGGTATAATGCATGTGACATCAAAACCTTGATCCAGTTCATAGCCAATAATACTCACCCCTATTCTTGGGCTTCTCCGGAAGAGACTTGCCAGCAGGCGATACAAGGAATCATCTTACTGAGCGCCTGCTTGAATAGAGGTTTTTGGATGACTAGCTGTATATCTTGACCTGTTCTAGTCTCTCTATATAGTTTTAAATCTCATCATTCACAGATGATATATAGCTGTCTAGGTCAAGGTGGCCTGTGATAGCAGATCTGGCCCTTGGATCTCCATATAACATATCGATCGAGAATCTATCACCATATTTTTTCAGTTCGATGTGATCTCCATATAGCTTATACACTGTGCTAAGGATCTTAAGGCTTGTTTCAAACACTTTTATTCTCTTCCTGTTTATAACATGTATATATACACCGCCGCATATCTCACCGCTATACTTGGAAAATAAGGGTCTAAACACAGCTGGCCTGAAAACCGCGATATCCCTGCTAATCACATCTCCAAGGGCTTTTGAAAGTCTCTTAGGGTCTATGTATGGTGCTCCAAATATCTTGAAAGGTGTATATGTTCCTCTACCCTCGCTTATATTTGTTGCTTCAAAATATACTGTTAAGGCATATGGATACACAGTGTCGGGAGTGGGTATTGCTGGAGATGGTGGGGCCCACGGCATGGCTATATCTAATATATCCATTTCTCTTGACCACCCCTCCACAGGTATTACCTGGAGATCTATGCCGAGGCTTTCCTCATTCTCATAAAGCCTTGCAATTTCGCCTATGGTTGCCCCATATCTTATTAGGTATCTTATATGGGGAGACTATTGAGATCATATCTTCTCTGGCGATAGGTCCTTCAACTGATATCCCTCCAAGGGGGTTAGGTCTGTCCAGGATCAAAATCTCCTTTCCCCCCAGCCTTGAAGCCAAATGTAATAGATCGAGGACTGCGGATATATATGTGTAGAATCTGAGGCCGAGATCCTGTATATCTATTATGAGAACCTCACTCTCCTCAAGAGCCCTCTTCACCTCCTCTCTGGAAGCCTTGTACAAGTTATATACCCAAGATCCTAGGTGTCTGTCGTAATAGTGCTGAACCTCCTCCCCAGCCTGAAAATATCCCCAGAAGCCATGTTCCGGAACAATAATACCCTGGATCTTTAATTCTCTGAACAGCATCTCATCTACAGTATATGTGTAGTTGGATGTTATGCTAGCAGAGTTACACATGATCGAGATCCTCTTCCCTCTATACGCTCTCCAAATCCCCTCGCCTAGGAAAACATCTACACCTAAAGAGACCAATGGGTTCAACCTCCTCATGATATCCACATAGGCTTCCTTCTAGCAACCCTTCCGAAGATCCTTACCATGGTTTCATCGCTGATTGGTGGATCATATAGCCCGGCGGTTTGGATTCTATAGACTTTACTAGGCATCTTCTCACCCCTGGCTAGTGCTTTTGCAAGGCTCTCTATGAAAGATAATATGGGGCTTATCTCCTGGAGAAGCTTTCTATTACCCAGACTTCTCCTGAGAGTGTCTACCATGTCTATTAGCGATTTAGCTTCTCCACCGCCTGGCTCAAGATCTGCTTCAGGGTCTAGGGGGCTTGAACTGTTTAGCCTTACAAAGAGTTTTAGAGCGTCCCATACCTCTTCATTTGCTATGAGCTCGACAGCTCTTTCTAGAACCTCACCTCCAAGCTCGTATCCACGTGCTGTCCTCGAAATGCTGTAGATCGGTATTTTGGAGGCCTCAGCCTGGTTCATGGGGTTCGACATATATGCTGGTGAGACGCTGAATATCCTCGGATCTCTTCCCTTTATAGGGCCCATATGTAGCCTCATAATACCCCTCACAATAAAGAAGTCGTTGACAGGATAGTTATCCCAAATAGCTGGATACCTACCCGTTATCTCCCTAAACCTCTCAAGATCATCGAGATCTATTGTTGGTGAGGCGACATATCTACCAGTCCAAACGATCTCAACACCACTGTCTAGAAGAGAGCCGAGCTCCCTCAAATAGCTCTCCTCATAGCTCCAGTAATAGGTTGGCACAAGGAACAACCTGTCTGGAGATAGCTCCTTGTATACCTTATTCGCAATAGATGCCTGGGCCTCCGCTAGGCTCTTAAAACCCCTGCCCCTCAGCTCAGGAGGTATATCGTCTAGAAAAATCCCCAGAACCCTTGCACCAAAATCCATAAACATATCAAGCTTCCTTATGAGAATATCTATATCACTCTTAGAAGAATAATCAATGTCGAGACCAGGGGATATCGCATAGCCAAATGCAACGCCATTCCTAGCACAGGCATCTATAAGCATTGAAAAGCCCTCCATCTGGTGCTGTGGATACGGGCTCCTCCACGAAACCCTATGATATGGATCATCCTTAGGAGCGTAGATATATAGGTTAAGCCTGACCCTCCCCATAAAAGATACTATGGATATCCTGTCAAGCAAATCCCAAGGCTGTCCATAGAAACCCTCAACGACCCCGACCATCATAGGAGATACCTTAATTTATTTAGAACCTCCAAAGGGTAAAGGATCACAAGGCTTATAAGCAGGGCCTCTACTCTAAAGGTTACGTAACAAGCATCTTATAACGATCCTGCTGCGTATTATAGTTGGGCATCTATATGGAAAGACATATGTTTGCTGCAATAATTCTAGCTATGGAGATTATTGTTCCTCTTCTTTACACATATAGCCGTTAAGACCCAAGGAGGCTTATATATGGGAATATCGGGAGATGCAAGAGGTAATCTCAATCCATTTACAACTATTGGCGTTGGCATTGTTATATTCAGAATCTTTTCTCTACTGGTTTGATCTATATCTCCTCCAATAGATTTTTTGTTCCATGGACGGCTTTCTCATTAATGTTTAGGAGGTCCTGACGATCTAATAGAGATCTATATTCTATATAGGGGATAAAGCTTAATGGAGAGATGAGGAATCTCTAGTAGCTAATGACTTATATATCTAATGGAAATATATGTACCCCCTATTCAACAGAACACCAGATCTACAGGGTATATTGAAATATGTTGTAAGCATGGATAAAGCATGTGAAAGAGCTCTCAGGTTCGCTGTTAGTAGGTATAAAATACTTATATTCGTTTCAGTAGCCGGTAGCATAGTTGCTCTATAACATGTGGAGAGTTATAGTTCAAAATACTTCTAGGAATAGATTTCTCGAGACTAGTGATCAAGCTAGGGGATCCGGGGTCTAGATATATGTGGCCTCTAAGCCCATAGATATAGGGATATCTTGGGGTCTAGTCAACAGGGTTTCATATTCGGTGTGAAGGCTCTTGATTGGTGTATAGAGTATGTAGACCCCAGATCCATGATAGCTATTGTAGGTCCCTCAGGGGGTGGTAAGAGTCTTCTTGTGAGGAACATAGCTTCGCACCACCTATCCAGAGGAGATCATGTTATATATATGGCATTGGATGATGATCCTCCGCACATTGTTAGCTCGCTCTCAAGCTTGATCGGAGAAGAGACTATTAGATCAGCTATAGCTAGCGGTAGGCTGAGGATAATCGATGGCTTTTCCTATAGAATGTCTCCCCTCAAACCCCCTCAAGATATCATCTCAAGATCTCTTCAATCGCTATCGCTAGAGGAGATACTATCAGCATCGAGGATCGAGGCCTCATATGTTTCAGAAAAGGGAGGTAAAGGGATGATGATTATAGACTCTTATAACGAGATCCTATCCTCTGGAGAGATAAGCAGTGCAACGGAGCTCTTGAAAAGGGTAAGGGCAGTGGTTTCTAAGGGATATGGAATAACAACCCTAGTCGTGATCCACACAGATTCAGAGGAAATAACAGAGTGGCTGAAAACAGTTGAAAACATGCTGGACGGCATAGTAGTGGCTAATATAGAGGTTGATGTTATGAAGAAAAAGATATCGAGGTATCTATATATAAAGAAGATGAGATTCACAGCACACTGCATAGAACCGATAGAATATAAAGTGGAAAAGGGAAGAATCATCGTGTGATATTCAAACAACTATCTCCCTACAGAGATTGGGATCTTCAGGCCTATGTGTCTCACTCCTTTAGACACCTGGACAATTATTAACCATCCATCCTGCCCTCATCAATATGCTGTAGATCTTTCTGTTCACGATCATTATGATTTCTTAGTAAACTGTTGGCTTAGTTGAGAATTTATAAGACCTAAGCTGCTGTAGATATCAAATCTCCCACTGCAAATGAAAGCATAGTATCCATCAGGGAAAGGGAGTAGACAATGGCCTCTGACCTCCTCCCCGCCATAAATGGCGAGCTTTCATTTGTAGCTTCTCTTTGTTGCTTCTAAGCCAATTGGCTAGCCCATAGCCTCTCTTATGACTTCCTCCGCTGTTATCTCCCAGCTTCTCTTCCTAGCCATTGCCTTCAATGCGTAGTAGTGTGCTGGGATCTGGAATGCAAATTCCCTACCAATCCACGGTTCTCTGGGGAGCTCAGAGATCTTGTCTGCAGCTTCTATGTATATAGCTATGTTGTGCTTCAACATAGCTTTCCAGATGCTTGGGCCTATCCAGCCTATGTTGTCTACCTTATCTAGCGATGTAGAGATCTTCTCCAAAGCCTTACCCCTCCGCTCCCCAGGCAGGCCTTGGGTAAATCTATGGATCCTACTTATGATCCTCTCCTCAAGCCATGTTCTGAGCCCCCTTTCCCATATAAGCTCCAAAGCCCCTGGGTTGCCTCCAACAAGTCTCCACAGGATCTCCAAAGCCTTTTCCCCACTTACCCCGAGCTCTTCTGCGACTCTGTGTTGGATCCCCATCCGCTCTATGATTTTTTCAGAGGCTTCTCTGGTGAAGTTCCACATCACAGCCCAGCTAACCTTGTCTCCAACCACATCCAATATCTCCCTCACCATGGCATCGCTTGTCAGTGCAACAACAGCTATTGTTCCTCCTTTTCCAAAGTAGTAGTCTCTGTTGTATTCCGCTATGCTGTTTGCAAAACTCTCCAGCCACTGTCTGAGGTCGCTAAGATTGCTGGGGGTATCTGCTTTGACATCGTCGACCACTATCAGTATATCCCTGCCCCTTCTAAGTCTGTAGGCTATATATGCTGAGATCTTCCACCCAGCGTCTTCCGGTGTTGCTGCGAATCCTATGAAGGTGTTGTTTGAGAGTATGCTGATATTCTCCGCCAGATATTTTTCGATGTTTCCAGCCACCCCTCTGAGGCTCCTGGGAAGGTAGATCTTATAGCCCTGGGCTGTGTCGGGGCGCTTCTCAATAATCAGAACATCTAGCCCTCCAACCCTTTCAGCGCATGTTTGAGGGCTCTGAAGAAAACACTCTTGCCACACCCCCTGGGCCCGTGGAGAACGGTGATATCTCCATCTCCGAAGACGGAGATGTTGGAGGCTATGCTTCTAACCTCAGCCTCTCGATCGACAAACAAGCCGAGATCAGATCTATAGCCGGCATCCTGGATATGATATCATCCACATCAAAACCACCACCAACCCACCTACCAGGCTTAGACAATATAACCACACAACCGTCCTCCCCCCATGCTGGAGAGGCGGGGGGACCCTCGCCCTTCAGGGCGGGGAGGAGGTCAGCCTCATACCATCAGCGCCCTTCTTAAAGCCTAGATCATCTAATATTTTTTCTGCTAGTTCTTTCCTATCTATAGAGGAGCATTTGGATGGGCTCATCCTTTCCAAGATTGCTGTATATATCCACCGGATCCAGGTTCAGCGAATCCGAACATTATTGTTTTAACTATTTCATCTTTATCCAAGTACAAAGGATATGGCGTGCCTAATCTCCTTTATATTGAGTGGATATCTCCTCAGATTAAAGCCATGCGCAGTTGCGGTAGGTACTGCAGGATATTTGATTATAACTATGTTTGTGTCTCAGATCAGGCTGCTTATGTCGAGAGGTTCTATAGCTGTAGTATCTATTTCTCCTTTCTTAAGGCTTAAGATCCTTGTTTATGGATCCTTAATCAAATGGATCACTACAATATCTATAGCGGGTTTCCACATATAATAATCATTATTAGCCTGTAAGACATATTTAACTCCAGGAGTCTTAGAAACAATTCTATAAGGACCTAGCCCTATCATATTGTCATTAGAATACTGAATCGGATCTAATATATTGCCTAATATATGTTTTGGGAATATATATGTTAAAATTAAAACATAGATAAGAAAAGGCACATAGCTTTGACTTAATATTACTCTGAAAGTCAAGTTATCTATTTTATCGACTCGATCTATATATTTGCCTACAAGCGCATAAATGGGATTTGCATTCCTATTTCCAACGTTCTTTGCAAGTTCAAAAGTAAATATTGCATCATCAGAAGTTAGTGGAACTCCGTCGTGCCATCTATCATTAGGTCTTGACTTAAATGTGTAGATCTTTGAATCGCTGGATACATTCAGGGTTTCAGCAAGCCAAGGCATAGAAGAACCATTATTAAATATATATCCCATGGTGCTCGAATAGACAGGATTGAATAGTATAAATGCAGCTGTCGCTATTGCCATAAGCGGGTTAAACGAATCTACATCATTACCATAGGCAAGGACAAGTATTCTTTGAGAACTCTGGGCATCTAGCTAAAATATGGATGTTCATAAATTAACCAGAATCAAGGTGATCACTATAGCTCCAATAAACTTTATAGATCTTTCAAAGCGAGACGTAGATCTCACTCTATACTGAAAATGATATTACACGCTGTCTTAAAAATGTTAATAACGATTTGATCTTTGTAAAGGGCCGCAAATTCATCACGGCAAATCCTTCCTATAATCCAACGAAATCGATGAATTAAGGCCTATTTATGAGAGTAAAAAGTTAGAAGATCGAATAACTGCTTCCTGAAAAGTATAAATAAATTACAAAATAAATAATATCTTAAGAATTTCTATCATCAATGTTCGTAAATGTTTTAGAGTTAAGATTATTAATTGTCTTATCAATCTCCCGGAAGCTAGCTCAGACTGTCTATCTTTAGCAAACACTACTTCCTAATTCTCCAATGTACAGAGAGTATATCTGAATGTTGGTGAAAGGGACTCCATTTACTGATCCTAATGAAATGGAGTTCTAAGTGCTTGAAGCTAAGGATAGAGTTCTTGATCAAAGGGTTATCGGACACGATGAAATCTGAATCTCAGCTTTGAGAGTATTTGAAGGAGAAATTCTATAGCTTCGAAAATCTTTATTTAATAATTTCTTAAGATAAATGTCTTTGGTATGTTGTTAGATATCCTGGGGGTATTGGCTAGAGATGTTAGCTGTAGATGCTAGAGATCTTATCAAGAGATATGTTACCAAGAGGAGGAGAGGTCTTTTTAGAGGAGAAAAGATAGTTATAGAGGCTCTTAAGGGCGTTAGCTTCTCCTTTGAAAAGGGCTCGATCTTTGGTCTCCTCGGCCCCAACGGTGCTGGTAAGACTACTACAGTCAAGATTCTAGCGACGATCCTACTGCCCGATAGTGGCGATGTGTATATAGAGGGCTTCTCCGTCACTAAGGAGGCTCACAGGGTTAGAGAGATCCTTGGGGTTGTCTTCTCAGCTGATCGGGGGTTCTATGCTAGGCTTACAGGGTTGGAGAATCTTATATACTATGGTATGCTCTATGGTCTCAGCAGGTTTGATGCGAGGAGAAGGGCTGAGGAGCTTCTAGACCTAGTGGATCTAGGGGATTCGAGGCACAGGCTTTATGAGGAGTATAGCCTCGGTATGAGGGCTAGGCTTGCGCTGGCAAAGGCCTTGATCCACGATCCTAGCGTGGTTATTCTTGATGAGCCTACCATAGGTCTTGACCCGGTGTCTTCTAGGAGGATCAGAGAGATCCTTAGGAAACTCTCTAGAGAGGGTAAAAGTATAATGATCACAACCCATAACATGTGGGAAGCCGAGATTCTATGCAACTATGTAGCTGTGATAATGAGTGGGAGGATAGTAGCCTCTGGATCTCAAGAGGATCTTAGGAAGAGATATGGTGGGCAAAGATATATCGAGATAGAGGTTCTAGATCCTCCAGACGATCTGAGAGTAGGGGATTTTGAGGTTGTAAGGAATGATGGAGAGATAGCCGTGCTTAGAACAAGATCCTCGGAGGATATAGCCTCTTCAATCGAGAAAGCCCTCTTAGAGGCAAGATCTCTGGGTCTTAGGATAGCCTCTGTAAGGGTTAGGGAGCCGAGTCTCGAGGATATCTTTGTAGAGGTGGTAGGCAATTCCACAAAGATCTAGGTTAAGCCCTGTTCTCGCAGTGCTAGAAGCTGAGGTTAAAGAATTCATAGTAAGGGATCTATGGTCTATAACTGCTATAATCATCCTCACCTATGTCTTCACAGGCTTTCTATATATAGTGGGCTCGGCCTTTGCGGGATCGTCTGGATCTCTCTCGGCCTCTTCCAACATAGATCCCTTTGCATATAGGGCGGTGGGATCTTCTATCGTAGTACTCTCAATGATGATCTTATCAGCGATGGGGCAATACACATATTCATCGATGCTCAGCGGAAGGCTCGAGGCCCTCCTAGCATCACCTATAAGCCTATCAGCGGTCCTCGTAGCAACAACTATCCCAATGATGGTTTTCGGACTCTCTATCTTTATGGCCACAGCAGCCCCAGCTATATATATAGCTCTCTCTAAATATGGTGTGATTACCGCTATAGAGAGCATAGCTATTATAGCCATTGGTATGATCCCGCTGTTCATATTAGGATTCCTCCTATCCATAGGAATCGCTAAATTAGGATCGCCTGTGATATTGAACCTCTTACAGGCATTTATATTCACGTTTTCAGGAGCCCTCTATCCACTTATAATCCTACCTGAGTTGCTGAGACTACTACCATTTTCGCTTCCAACATACCATATAGCCGAGGCCCTTAGAGGATTGATATTCAGCGAATCCCAATCGCTAGCTTTGGGTGGGGTGCCCGGGCTTCTTATAATAACCCTTGCATATGGATCCATAGGATCTATTCTATATAGAAGATTCTCAAGGAGTATTAGAGGTGGTGTCGCTGCGTAGCACTATTTTAAGGGGCTTTTCAGCGGATCTCTGGAGAGGGGTTCTTGTAAACTTCAGAGGAGTAGATCCTTGGGTTGAGATGATATCAAGCCCAATATGGGTTCTAGGGCTAGTACTAGCAATAGCATCTCAAAATCCATCGATACTTAGAGACCCCACCACAGTTAAGGATATATGTTGGAGCATAGTGGTATTCTCCATGATATCTGATAAGCTATGGATAGTTGGGCATATGCTGGATAGAGAGAAGAGGAGCGGTGTCCTAGAGAATATATTGATGAGCAATATACCCCTTTCTATCCACACGCTATCACCGATAATAGTCTCCATGTTGTGGTCCCTAGCAACGCTCGGAATCATACTTATAACTGTCTTCCCAATACTGGGGGCAAATCCGGCTCCTATTGATCCGGCTCTTACAGCTATAGGCTATATACTCTCGGATATAGTGGCTGCTGGAATAGCAATGACATATGCACCAGTGGTGATAAAGCTGAGGAGACCATGGATATTCACTAACTTTTTCCAATTCACACTACCGTTGATCTCAGGTATAATACCCCAGAGCTATGCGCCGCCAGAGATAAGAGGGGTAATAGCTCTAAACCCGCTCTCCTATCCAGTTGAGATCCTTAGGAGAGGGGCTACTGGTAGTTCATATATCGATGTGCAGATCGGCGAGGCATTTATGATATCTATAGCTGGTATAGCGATCCTATATATGATTGGGATGCTATCTCTAATAATAGTTAGGAGGATAATAATTAAAAGGGGGGTTTGAAGCAAGCCTAGGAGAATAGATATTTTCAGGCTATAATAGTTATCACATGTCTTGAGCTTTTATCGATCTCTTAGTATTTAAATGAGAAAACTTGATGACATATAGAAAATCAATGTCACCATGTAGGTGAGATATTATCAACAACCACTAGGCTGGGTTCCAGCTTATTTTCGACTAGGGCTTTTAAAAGGCCCCATATACATTTGTTAATGGGACAGATACATCTGAAGAGATGTGTATAGCTAGGCTTATCAGTAGATCCAAAGTCTCGTATACTTGGGATCCAGCAGTCAACGGATCTAACTATGCTAGCTATAACATCTTCTAGATCCTCTTTAGATTTAATATATATTATGGAAAGAGTTCTAACATCTCTTAGAGATGTTAAATAGTCTATGTGCCATCTTATCTTCTTATCCTTAGCTATGTGGCGCGCTATCCTAGATCTAAGGCCTCCCATGCCTCTGGCGGATCCTACATATCCATAGATCCCTGGCTCTATACATACTATTCCGAGGATGCCGATCTCTATGCATATCCTCATCTCAAGAAGCAATATTACGATATACAGCCCGGGATCCCTAGGTATATATTTAAGAGGATCTCTGCTCAATCAATAAAAACTAGCTTCTATGGATATTTTAATCTTTTCAGTCGCATACCTCATCAAGACATATAGAGCTTATAACTAAAAGTCTCGCCCTTCAGAGTAGGAGGAGGTCAGTCAAATACTAGGTTTAGTGGTATAGATCGTTTTATCGGGGATCCCAGCTTCTTTAAAAGCTCTGGCCCTGTTTAAACAGCTTTCACATCTACCGCAGTGGTATTCTCCGCTTAGATAGCAGCTCCAGGTCTCGTATATGAGATCTCCTACTAGTTTGTAGCAGCTCTTTAGGTTTTCGTGCTTTCTAAACCCCTCTCTACTCGGACTCCAAATCTCGATCCCTCTCTCGCCTCTGAAGTGGCATATCCCAAAGGCTGTTTGGAGAACCTCTATACATTCAGGAGAGCAATCTGGGTATAGGGGTTCCCACGTGTTTTCCCTAGGCTTTATATCGTTATACTGGGCTCCATATATCACATATACATTCTCCTTAGATAGAGTCTTCACAGTATAGGCATACGCCACTGCTATGGAGAGCATAACCACATTCCTTATAGGCACCACAACGCTTGGGGCATAGCTCTCCTCAACCTCAACTGCTTCATCTGTTAGCTGGCTACCCCTCCACAGATCCCTCATAAAGGTAATATTAACTACCCTATGCTCTACAACCCTTCCCCATCCCCTCTCACGGGCTATGGGTATGAGGTTCTCAACAATCCTCTTAGCAACATCAAGTTCTTTAGAGCCTTTCTGACCGTAGTTGAATGAGAGCACATGGGCATCGCATCCCATGGAGAGCCATCTAACTAGGTAGCAGAAGCTGTCGGGACCACCACTCACTATAGCTATAACTCTGCATGGCTTGACAACATTGGGGGTTCGCAATCTATAAATCACCAACCTATTCAATTGTGGATTGAGGAGATAAAAGACCCTGATTTCTAAGTGTAAATTTTACATGCTATGTTTACTTCATTGCAACGAAGAGGCTGCTCCTCGTAGCCTTGAGCCCCGGCTCTCCATGTTCAACCTTCTTAGTTGTTATCGAGTACTCCCCTAGGTAGTGGCCTATCATTTCAGGTGTAACTGTGAATGTTACATACTCCTTACCATTGTATATAGCGAATGTGAGACCCACCATGTATGGCAGTATTATTAGATCTCTCACATGAGTCTTGATCACAACCTTCTTACCGCTCTCTGCTAGTCTCCTTGCTTTCATAATCTTCTCTATGAGCTCCTTCTGAGCCTCGGTGAAGCCTCTTCTAAGGCTCCTCCTAGCCCTCGCTGGGAGTAGGTTTATAAGCTCGTCCATGGGCATTTCTAGGAGCTCCTCAAGGGTCTTACCTCTATATCTGAATTTCCTCCATTCAACGGGGATCTCGATTGTCATATATATCAACTTCTATTCTAATATACTGTAGAGAAACTTATAAAAATACCGGCTAGCTATAATGTTGAGATGTATGAGTTTATTATGGGAGCTGACCTTCTCCACATTCAATTCTATAGAGGATCTTTTTGCTGGTGTCTTGACGTTATCCATATTCCTCCCTTCGGGGTCTCAGGGCTATGGATTTTACCATAGTCTCGAAGGCATAGGCTCGCTAGAGGTTGGTTCCCGAGGCTTACATGGATCAGCATCACCAAGAATACTAGGGATACGATACATTGTTTATAAATCTTCATACCCTCCCTAAAAAGGGAGGCTTTCGGGCCGTAACGAGTGTAGTTGTCATTATAACTATAGATCAAAAATCAGGCCCACGTTTGAATATCCCTATTAATTATCGAAGCAAAGTTGATCTACTATAGAATTGAAAGATATATGTCTATCAGGCTATATACTATTCGGTGACTATGGACGAGTGTGAGGAACATATCTTGTGAGATGTGCGGTAAAGAAATATCTTTGAGGGCGTCTGTCGAGGTTAAAATAGAGGGTGCTGTTTTGAGGCTATGCCCAAGCTGCTATGCCAGATACACAGTAGGCAGAGCCTCGAGAGCTAGGCAGGATGATAAGGCTAAGGCATCTACATCTATGCAGAAGCCCCAGCCCCGTGTAGGGTCTATGCAGCAGTTGAAACCTAGAAAGGAGAAGATCGAGAGGTACGAGATCGTTAAAGACTATAGCGAGAAAATAAGAAACGCTAGAGAAGCCATGGGTCTATCAACAAGGGATCTGGCTAATATGATAAAGGAGAGTGAAAATATAGTTAAGAGAATAGAGAGTGGGAGACTCGTACCACCAATAGATCTAGCTAGAAGAATCGAGAATGTATTGAAGATACAGCTAGTGGTTCCATCCGTAGATCAAGAGCTTGAAGAGAGCAAGGCTCAGAAGCAGGTATCCGCAGATCTAACGCTTGGAGATATAATCCAGATCAGAAAGAGGGAACAAGGATAAAAGGCCCATCGCAATATCTATAGAGGAGCCGGGGTGCCCGAGCGGCCTAAGGGGCCGGCCTGGAGAGCCGGTGGGCATTAGCCCACGCGGGTTCGAATCCCGCCCCCGGCGCCTTCTCATATAGGTGGCCCACTATTGTTTCATGTACTAAGTAGGCTTCATGAGGCCTTGCGAGTGGGCCTACTTCTCAACAGAAACACTAGAATTGCTAGAGGAGTATGCTGGTACAAGAGTTGATAGGAAGGATCTCTGGGAGTACGTTAAGCGGCATAGCCTCCTCAGACCAAAGTATTTGCGCAAGGTGAACTGGAGGATCTTGACGTAGATTATTATCGACAAAGATGTCGCTAGGTTCATTCAGTCTAGGCTCGGAGAGCTGAAAGTGTCTGAAGCTAGGTATGGAGACCTCTTGAGCAGAGCCGACGAGCACTACCCAAGGTGCTTGGAGAAGCTTCGAGAACTTGCGCACTCCCCCCTCAGCATAGAACTGTAAGTGAAGCACATCAAGTCATCTATAGGGATCAACGATTCTCACGATCAGCTACGTTGCAGGTTTAAGCTGGTGGAGGCTACCTGACCCCCTTCCCACCCTAAAGGGCGAGGCTTTCAGTTGTAAACCTATACAGGAAATATATATCTAAGTACTCAAGATGTGGGGAGCCCGGGGTCTCCCCGAAAGCCCCCAAGCCCGATGAAAACCCAAGCGGAATGCGGGGGAACAAAGATTGGGCGATGAATCACACCGAATTATATAAACCTACATAAGAGCTGAACCCCAGATGCCATGCTTAGGGCTATCTCAAAGTTCTCCTTTCTAAGTTTAGTGTCAAGTATCTCTACAAGATTCTTAAACTCTGAAAGCCTCTCAACGTCTTTCATAGCAACTCTCTGATTGAAGTACTCTTTATTCGGAGCCTTCCCATGAAGGCTTTCAAGTACTTGACGACCTCAAACTTAGTATCTTCATCTACGTCTTTCCACGCTAAGCCAGCCATGTAAACCGCGATGAGAGATCTGGCACTCGGCATATGCAACGTGGGAATCCACAATGATATTAGGATCTTGAGGCGTCACTGATTTTGAGTTCAGGTTGTGGAACGTTAAGGACTGATGGCTCATTTGAATGCTTGCGTTATTTTGGAAACGTAGTATTTATAAGCCTCTGTTTATTAAAAGATATAGATGCCACCAGGCTTGTGCCGATGACGGCTCCTCCGCAAGGCGGGCTCTGTGGTGCCCGTCGATGTAGCCCCCAATGAACCGCCGAGCAACAGGAGGTGGCTGAGGGAGAGGCCCGTGCAAATCCCCAAAACACCCCAACAACCAAAAAACACGGGCAACCACTATCTAGTTGTACCCCTCCTCCCGAGATCGGGATAACTCCCTGCATAAGCATCACTGATACATATTTTTAATAGATGGTGGTAAGTCTTAAATCAATGAACCACCATCTACCGAGAAACGGCGGCGCTACGCTGATCCACAGACAAAGGAGAACGTAGCTACAGTAGTTTACGAAAGCGGAGCTTTCATAGTGATCACTAAGAAACCCCCAAAACACAAGAAAATAAGATACCGTTCTCCGCCTCTTTATAGACGCTATATCAATGGTCGGCTCCTCAAGTAGCCTGATGTGTTTTCCGGGTTCGCGTCATAAAAACTTTTAAGCCCGGCCGTCAAATTATGACCAGAAGCAATAAGAAAAGACTGAAAGGAGTTCATTATGGCTTAAGGGCTAGGAACCCCTTTGCATTCTCGATCCAGAGTACCTTATAGAAACCGGCTTCCTCAAGCCTTCTTTTAATCCCTTTTAAATAGCTTATGTTAGAATGTTTTCCAGGCTCTCCTGTGTAGTGGAAAATGGCTCCTCCACTCTTCAGAACCCTGTAGATCTCTTTGTAAAATTCAGAGCTATATAGCTCCTCGGCTACGTTTATCCTTGGAGGATCGTGAAAAATTTTTTCGAAGCACTCGCTACAGAGACTTTGTAGCAGTTTATATGCGTCTCCAACGATGATTTTGATTCTGGGACTGTTCAGCATCCTCGACCACGGGTTGTGTGATGCTATTTCGAGAACGTTTAGATCCTTTTCTATTGAAACTATTATAGAAGCTCCAGATCTAGCTAGGTGCGAGGTTGAATAGCCTAGGCCGGTGCCTGTCTCAAGCACTCTGCACCCCTTGACCTTTCCGAGGACCCTTACCTTTGCTTTCGCATCCTCCCATGGATCGATCCCAACTGTTCTATGCATCTGAATGCCGTTTATCTCTATCGTGGGTGCCTTATCAATGGCTACAGGCTTTAGCTTATAGTAATTGCCATCTCTAAACATGTCAAGCCTTGTAATGGATCCCTCTATTATCTTGTAGAGAAAACCCTCCTCCACTGTTCTATTGAGCTCCTCAATAGGGATCGAGGAACCTTCAATTATTGCTAGTCCTTTTCTAATCTCTATTCTCGATATGCTGTGACCTAGGTCTAGCGTAATATCTATATACTGTTTCCCTTGTTTCGCAGCCTCTAGTATCAGATCTACGTGTTCCCTCATAATTAGCGGGCCTTCAACATATCTATATACATATACACTCTGGCTCTGTAAAAAGCTCTCGAGCTCACTAGATCCTATTCTCATATCTAGCTACCCCCTCAAAGATCCACCTGAGATCTACGCCTTTTCTAGAGATCCCAGCTTCTCTAATACCAGCAGCTATTAGGGGCAGCACTATAGTGGCATCCACATTAACCATAGCAGAGTTCGATGCCTCAACCTTACCCCAACTAACAGCTTCTTCCAACGTAGCCCCACTAAGCCCTCCCCACTGTGGGAGGTCTGTGGTTATCTTTACAGCGTATTTATGGGGTTTAGACACATCCCCACCCCTCTCCATTTCCTCTATCAGGGCCTTTGCCACTGCGACTAGCTGTGTGATGTCCGTCGGAACCCCACCTCCTATGTATATGACACCTGTATCTTTAGATCTTAGCGCTATTTCAACCATCTGTTCGAAGTCTTTGAACTGATCTATAATCACCTTTCTCCCATACTGCCTGAGAGCCAGTAGAGAGGCTATTCCATATCCTGAGTCTACGATTGCGGGAACAAATATAGGCACTGATTTTTTATAAGCTGATGTAGCTATAGATCTTATCCCTAGTTTTGATAACCTTGCGCCGAGGAGGTATAGGAATTCGGCTGAAGAATATATATAGTCCTTTGGCAGATCCCTTATGAACTCCTTGATCAGCCTCTCCATTTCCCTATAGAGGTATTCATCGGCATATACATCGTAGAACCTATCTATTCTATATTTAAGCAAGAGGTTATCATCTACACATGGGGTTCCCCTACCGTAGGGAAAGCCCATACCAGCATAGATATCCTCTGAGACATTGGCCCCTGTAGATACTAGAACATCTATATACCTCTCATCTATTAGCCAGCTCACGATACCCCACATACCGGCTGTAGCCATGGATCCAGCGAGACCCATATAGATCGTTACATCAGGATCTCTAAGCATCCTCTCTATAATCTTAAAAACCTCTCCAAGTTTCCTACCCTGATATGCTGTTTCGCTCATAGCATATAGAATAGATCTTATATCCCTCATATCCCTCGGATCTACGATCTTCACTCTATCTTTAAAAAACAGCGATCGATCAATACTTTGTTCTCCACCTATAATACTCACCAAAACATAATGGCTAAATAGTATTAAAATATAGCTCCCTTGCCTTAGAGGGCAGGGCTTGCTCAGCTTAAATATAATCGCTAGAGCCATTGGCAGAGGTTATAGAGCTCTCTGACCTTCTCAATATCCTGAAGGGTGAGGCCTTCGGTTGTGAAATACAATTATATGATAACTATAATAATAAATATTATGTTAGATGTCTAAACATCTATAAGGGATACAGATGGAAGCCAAGATAGAGGTGAGTTTTAGTAAGGAGGCTCTGAGATTTCCCCACCTACTTGAGCCAAGGGTTGTAAATGGAAGGCTAATCGATTTAAAAACACTAATCGGATCCTTACATATGGAGCTAGGGCCCCTAGTTCAGAGGGCTCTTAAAGAGCGCAGAATGCTTCTGGATTCAAGGGCAGGTGTTAGAGAGAAATACAGCTTTCCAAGATGGGGTGAGAGGTTCGAAGATCCTGTTGACGGGAGGATCCTAACTTATAGGGAGATAGTAGAGGGGCTCATAAACAATTTCCTCGGTAAGAAGCCTGCATGGAGACTTAACGAGCCCGAACCTATACCCCCAGAGGTTCATCCCCTAAAGAATCCTGGGTTAGAGCTGACCGGGCCTTGGCACCCCCTTGATATGGCTATAAAGCAGATCAACGCCGATGTGGTATCGATAATGGGTCCAGATAATGAAGACGCAGCACCCCCTGACTATAGACCTTATGGTATTTCTGAGAGTGAACCCATAGGGCTATGGGCTTCAAGGGATAATGAGAAAAGAATACTCTCGGGGGAGATCTTCGAGGCAACCGCTATTAAGAGAGGTTTGGAGAGGAAATATAGAATCGAAAAGCCCATAGAGAGATGGCCTGTGAGCTTTCACAGGATCCCCGGGATTCATCTAGTGACGCAACATGTTAGGGTTAATGGTAAGCTTGCATATTCCTTTATCGTTGATGCAGCGATTCACATTGTTAATAACTATGAATCCCTCATGAAGATTGGTAGGAGGATCTATTTCTACGTGCCCAAGGTACAGTCACCTTTGGAAGCCTTTATAATAGCGAGGCTATTCTGGAGGCTTGAGCAGGCTTTAGGGGCTGAGAGACCTGGAAGCATAATCAAATTCAAAGCGCTCTATGAGGAAGCTTCTCTTGGTAGATACCTTCCGATAGTGCTCTGGATATGGAGATACTGGCTCGTAGGGCTTAATGTAGGTAGGTGGGACTACACAGCCTCTCTAATCGAGATGTGGAAGGATGAGAGGGTTCTACCAGACCCCCAGAATAATGTCCTCATGGGCATGGTATCGCCCCATATGATGGCCTATCAGAGATATAACGCTATTATGATGCTCCTCTCAGGGCTCAACGAGAGGGGTGAGCTAACAAATAGCGGGGCTATAGGTGGTATGGCTGCTGTCATGCTATACCAAGACTCAGATCCATATGGAAGGGCGAGACATAACCCCGTTACTCTGAGAGCGATGGTTCTTGACAAGCTTAGGGAGAGATTGATAGGACTGATATTTGTGACCGATAGGAGGCCTGCGAGGAGGCCAACCTTGAGGGAGATCTTTGAGGGTAAGTTCGAGGGAAGACTCTACGACCTCTATAGACAGAGCTGGGTTGCAAGCCCCGATAAGAGGTATGTAGAAGCAGGCACATGGCCCCTCAAGATCCCAGTTGATAAGCTTCAGGAAGCGGTTAACGCTAGAGAAGAGTGGGTATATGTGGATGGAAAGCCCGTAGCCCCTACTGTGAGTAGCGGTCTCACAAGGGATGAGAGACTTCTCTTCGCAAGGCTTGGGCTCATGGATGAGAATGGCGAGATAATCCCGATGGTCATAGCAAAAGAGGATCTAGATGCTCCTGAGAAACTCTACCAAATACTAGGTAGAGATCTCTGGGAGTCTCTATATGACATACCGGAGGGCGAGATAACTATTGAGAATGTTCAGCATGCATTTTACATGGCAGCCAACTATGGCTTCCAAGTCCTCAATGGAAATCTCGCAGCAGCTATAGATGACTACAAGCTATTCCCTGGGAGATGTGTGAGGTTTATGAACGACGTTGCTACATATAGAATATTTGTCACATGGCTCTGGACATTATTCAATAGAGGAGCTAAGGTAACTAGGGATGGGTGGATAAAGATGCCAGCACTAACTAGAGACGGTGTTCTCCCGGCAAGGGATTGGTTCGAGGTTAAGGCTGGCACTAAGCTTTCAAGAGAGATTCTTGAGAAGGTGTGGGAGGCCCATAATGAGTGGACCAGAGAGTTCTTCGAGGATTTCGATAGGATAGCATCTATAAGGCTTATAGCATCGGTTCTAGCTGATAAATATCTACCCCCCGATGAAAGGGAGCAGGCTGTGGACAGGGTTGTCCAGGCACTTGCATATCCACCAAGGCTCGATGTCAATGCAGTTGTTGAGATAATCAGAGGAGCCGATCCTAGGGAGGCGGAGCAGCTGTTGAAAAGGTTTGCGGAGGTGAAGGAGGTACTATCAGATACCTATGGAAGGCATCCTGACTATATAAGTAGGATCAGCTATGAAGAAGCTGCAGAGAGGATCTCCAAGATCCTTGGTATAGATGATAGAAGCACAATCCTCAAAAAGGTCAGGGCATATGCACCCAGATTCGATAGATCAAAGGCACCCCTTATCATGGATATATTGAGGAGACACATACTCTGCCCATTATATACACAGCATCCGGCCAGAGTACTCTTTTCAATAGCGGATAAAGATCCGAAAACGGCTAGGGATATACTAGGTGCTATATACTATGTAGATGAGAGGGGAGAGCCTATATATAGAGATGATAAGGGAAACCCATCAAGAGAAAAGATCGTGGAGGCTATTAAGAGGGGAGAACTCCCCGAAATAGCTCTAGAGATCCATGACTATATCTATGATATAGTATAAACCATATGAGATCCAGCAACATATAAACAAGATTTCAAGAAGGGTAAATTCGTCTATGAGGCGTATGAAAGTCTTATCTCGAGATTTGCCCATGACGTGTTGATTCTACATAGCAGTGGAATACCCCTCTCGCTATCGATCCACACTATAACAATGTCTTTATCGCTACTAAATATATATTCAATATATTTAATAGATATGTTAGAACCTCCCCTCAACTCCCCGCTACCAGCTTTTCTGAAGAGTGATAGGTTTCCAAAGATATCGCTGGGGCTGCTTGCCCTCCAGCCCTGGGCTATGGAGAAATTGCTATCTGTTATATTATATGTAAGCATAATAAGATTCCTTAAAGCCCAAATTATCAGAGGATCCGAGCTAGCTGTTACTGAGTAGTATTTCTCAGCTGTGGGATTACCGTTTGTTTGATTACCTGTGGCGTTGATTAGTATAGGAGTCTCTATATACCTAGCATTGAGGCTCATCTGTGTATTATTTACGTTAATAACACTACCATTCATGTCTACATACCCATTTACCCTATATACGAGATATAGATCTTGGCCGCTTATGTTTCTAGGAAGATTACTAAGATTTGGAATATTATCACTTGTTGTGGAACCTAGTCTCCTTATGTAGTCGCTAGATATATAATATATCGAGGCTACAACATATAACAGCGCCAGCACCAAGATCAATGCTTCCACTACCCTCAACAGGTTTTCCCAAGAGGGTTTTTCAGAGAGCCTTATAACGTTAAAACATACGATACAAATGATCCTCTATTAGTTATATAACTATGTTCACCCCAATGATATGGCTATATCCAGCTTAATCGTATTTCTAGCTTATAGTCGAATGGCTCTCCTTCATAGGCATTGGATAATCATTGGTTTTTTATTTAGTTTGATCTATGGATATCGCTTGGCCCGCCTTGCAGGTTACTATTCCATGTTTCTTTAAAAGTCTTAATCAAGCCGATGGTTTTTGTTTTTATTATTTGGTTCATCGATTTTATTCTAGGAGTTTTTCTTGACGTGGCATAGGATCACCAGAGATATATACTCTATAGAGACTGGGCCTTCTGGATGTGAGCAGCATATTCAAACATATATTATAGTGGATCCTGAGAGGAGGGTCGCCGTTATAGATCCTGGGCCCAGATGCTCTGCTGAGAGACTTTTCAACGGCATTATGGAGTTGGGCTTCGCCCCAGGGGATATAGAAGCTATACTCCTCACACATGTGCATCTAGACCATGGGGGAGGAGCTGCATCTCTTGCTAGGATGCTAGGTGGTAGGGCTCCTATTATGGTGCACCCTGTTGGCTATAAACATGTTATAGATCCTAGTAGGCTTTGGCAGGCGTCTAGAGAGCTTCTAGGCGACGTTGGCGATATCTATGGCAAGCCTGAGGATGCCTCGGGTCTAGATGTTAGAGAGCTTCAGGACTTATCAGAAGTTTCTATAGGAAAGTTAAGGCTGAAAATAATGCACACACCGGGTCACGCTTCCCACCATCTATCCATATACTCAGAGGATCTAGGTGTGCTTTTTGTAGGAGATGCAGCTGGTATATACATAGTTGCTGAGGATCTGCTATACCCAACAACACCCCCGCCATTTAGATATCAGCAATACCTCTCATCAATGGAGAAACTAATATCCATCAAGCCAGAGATGGTGGCCTTTCCACATGAGGGGGTAAGGATAGGCTATGATATATTGGAGAGAGCTAAAAGGCAGATCGTAGAGTGGTTCGAGCTCACATCTAGAGGGATCGAGTCTCCAGAGGATATAATGAGGGTCGAACCCACGCTTAAAAGGCACATGGAGATCAGAGAAAGCGAGGTATGTAGAAAGATAGAGAATAGGCTTCTAGAGCTATCATTGAGAGGACTAAGGGAGGAGGTTGCAAGGATACAGCAAGAAGCAAGATCTCACTAGCATTTAATTTCAAGGCAGATTGTGAGAACCATATGCATGTTTTTGCTCATATTCAGCCATATGATCCGCGTTCTGATCCACCGCTTTAATAGCAGCGATCCGAATCTCTCTGCCGAATAGGGCAAGGCCCTACTTATAATATGTTCGAAGCCTTTGATCTAGTCTGTTTTAATGGGTAATAGCTAGAAGCTCATATACCCTAATAACATTATTAATATTTGGTGTTGTAGCGTGTCGCAACAGACTAAGAGCAAGGAGCTTAAAATAGTGACGAAACCTGTAATAGCGCTTGAAAGTGTTAAGAATAATAAGAGGGCTATGATGGTCCTCTACCTAATATCAGAACTTGGGAGTGTTACTGAAAAGGGTCTCTCCTATGTTATAAAGGAGCTGAGCTCAGCAGGTGTGGATCTAGGGTATAGGTTTCTAGAAATAGCCGGTATACCTACTTCAAAGGAGCTGAGGGAAGATATAATCTCAATGCTATATGTAGGTCTTCTAGAGTCTAGTCAGGGTAAGAGGCTCTCTGTGACTAGCCAGGGTAAGGAGATATTGTCGCAGATCCAGCTGGAGCAGGAATATATAGATGCTTTGAAATCAAAGCTACCAGAGATAAAGACAAAGCTAGCAACGATCCTAGCGGAAGCAGATCTAGAGAGTCGGAGGGGCAGAAGATATAGATAAGCTCTCCCCTATCATAAAAGGCTAGGGTATCCCTCAGAACGGGTTTGGAGCTATAGAGCTTAATAAAAATCCATCCTTATTCCTGAGAGCTGGTTATCCGGATTTAGCGTTTATACTATACTATAAGGATCATAGAGCCTATATAGTGGGCAGCGATCTGGGTTAGTATATAGCGTGTAGCCTTCTCCCTCGGAGGCTTCGAAAACGCTATATATATAAGGTGGAATATGGCTAACCCTGCCAGCATGAAGGCTGTGCTTATTGCGAAGCTCAGTATATGTGGCTCTCTATAGTATAGCCTGTATATTGAATATGAAATACCTGTTGCAAATCCTATGAGAAGTCTTAGGAAGAATAGACTGTAAAATCCCCTTAGAGAGATCTTGATCTTCATGTGAAGATCCACCATCCTATGGCGTTTCTATCAGCCTCGCCCTCTGCCTAGGAAGAATTGAGAGGCGAGGCTCCCATCTATAATCGGAGTAGATGTTTTTTATAAGCCTAGCTGTAGCCGGGAACCGACTATTCAGGGTATAGGGAGAATATGCCCCAGAATGCTTTATTCTCAAGTCTACCCTGGCTATCTATATGCTTCACACCTTATCAAGGGATCTCTATAGGTTTAAGACTAGCACTTCAGATATTATTATCTCTTGCAGATCATACTTAGATGGGTTAAAATGAAAAGGTCAATGACATGGGTAGACATAGCTGTATGGATACTGGAGAATGCTGAGAGCATTGTACATGGGTATATAGATAATGTATATGGTGGAGATGAGCAGATAATCCTCAGGATCAGAAGATCCTCTGGAGAACCGTTAAACCTCCTTGTAGCTCCTGAAGAGGCTATCTACATAACTAGTAGATCTATTGAAAAGAGGGGTGAGGAACTAGGTCATGTGGCTATGCTGTTTAGAAAGTATCTCAGGGATACAGCTATAAAAGGGATATTCCAAAGGCCGTGTGAGAGAATAGTAGAGATTAGTGTAGGTAGAGGTGGGGATGAGTATAAGCTGGTTGTAGAGCTGATCCCTAGAGGTGTGCTTGCTCTGGTTAATAGCGATGGAATAGTTAAGGCTCTGAATAGAAGGCTTGTTGCTAAGGATAGAGAGGTGAGGATAGGGGGTAGATATCAATATCCACCAAGCCTGCCAAGCATATGCACCCAGGATCCCTTGAAGCTGGTTGAAGGTGTGATTAGAGGCTATGACATTGTGAGGGGTATTATAACTGGTGCCAACATTCCCCCTGATGTGGCTGAAGAGATCATCTATAGGCTGGGAATTAGGAAAGATGCTCGACCAGCGGATCTCGGTGTTAGCTCTATTAGAAAAATTATAGATGATGCTATTAGCTTTATAGAGGATGTTAAGAAATCGCCTACCCCTGGTATTGTAGTAGATCCGAGCGGATCCCTATACGGTTTCTATCCATTTGAGCCAAGGCACATGATCTCTGCTGGATACACCTTTAAGAGAATCTCGAGTTTCAACGAGGCTATAGATGTATTCTACGCCTATGCCAAAGCTCTAATAACACAGGAAAAGCCTCCGGAGCTCTTGAGAATTGAGAGAGGGATTGAGAAGCTGAGATCCCAAATAGCAGAGGCTAGTGAGAGGCTTAAGGCTATGGAGAGGATCCTAGAGTATGTAAACCAGAATTACCAGCCATTAGAAGAGCTCTTTGAATGTGTTAGAAAGAAGTCAAGAGAATGCATGGGGGTTCCAGACGGTGTAGCCCATGTTAGAGGGGATACGCTGGAGATCGAGGTTGGGAGCCTCAAATATAGGTTTGACCCAAGGCTATCCTTTATGGAGAACTATATCCAGATTAGGAAGAAGGTTGCGGAGCTTGAGAAGAGGATCTCAAGGGGTTCCGAGGAGGTTGCTCGACTTGAGGAGGAGGCTAGGAAGATATATGCTGAGATCGAGAGGAAAAGGACTATCGAAGCTATTAGAAGCCTTAGGAGGAGGGAGTGGTTTGAAAGGTACCACTGGATCATAACCTCGGAGGGCCTGTTAGCTATAGGTGGTATGAATGCTGATCAAAATGAGAGGATTGTGAAGAAATATTTAAGGGATGACTATATCTTTCTACATGCAGATATACAGGGAGGATCTGCTGTAATCCTCTTCACAGACAAGAAATATACCAATAGATCTATAGAGGAGGCTGCCAGAATAGCTGCTTGCTATAGCAGAGCCTGGCAAGCAGGATATGGATCTATAGATGTATTCTATGTAAAAGGATCCCAGGTTAGCAAATCACCTCCCCCGGGGCAGTATCTTGAGAAGGGATCCTTTATGATCTATGGTGAGAGAGGCTGGATCCGTGGGGTGCCTCTAGAACTTGCCATAGGAATCCAGCTTCTCGAAGAAACAATACCCAGGGTTATAGTGGGGCCTCCGGAGCTCGTCTCCTCAAGAGGTGTTGTGTGGAGCGTAGTGTTGCCAGGCGATGTTGGGAGGAGAGAGGCGGCAGAGTTTATTTATAGAAGGTGGCTTGGGAGTAATAAGATTAAGCGAGAGATTGTCGAGGCTATAGATATTGATGAAATAGCTAAGAAGTTGCCGGGTAGGGTGAGGATAGCTTCTTCTAGGGAGTAGCCATGTGTTTTCTAAAGATCTATTGGGTTTGATCTAAGGCCTACCATGATTAATTATGGGGTATTATTCGAATATCTTATCCTCCTAACATATTATCTCTAAGTGTAGGAGATTTCAAAGGAGAAAGTGTCAAGGGTTAGGAGGCTAACGGATTCCATTATATCATCGATTCTCATAATAATAGCTTCTTATATATCTATGACTACCATCCCGTTTCTACCAGGTGCACCTGTTATCCCCCTTATAATATCGCTAATTCTTGGGATCATATCGTATAGGGCGGTGGGGTATTCGGACACACTTCTAGCCCTCATAGTTTTCTTCTCAATAGCATGGGGTTCGGGTTTCATTGGGCTTGATATCATTTGATTTCAAGCCCACTTCCCCTGGCTTAACCGCATGGGGCAGGGCTTTCATTGCCCTGTCACATCATCTGCATCCACCCGCTCTGGGTGACCCAGCCCATAGCTCCACCTTCATTGATTTCTCCGGTTCATTGCTGTAGGGTAACCCCTGCATCCTGGTCTCTATCCCCACCCGAATTGCGGAGCTCCACAAAATCTCTAACAACCCTTATAAATAGATATGAAACTTGAAACAGCCGCTGGGGGGCTTTGGCGAGATATTTAGATGAAAGATCAAAGATTCTAGAGATCTTCTCAAGGCTCAGGAGATCTCCTAGGTCTACACTATTATCCTTCACAGATATTTTAAGGGATTGTCAAAAAGACCCTTTTGAATGCGTGTCAGAGGAACTATTGAAAGGATGGAGATCGATTTATATTGATTTCAGCGAAAAGCTCAGGAATATTCTCTCTGAAGTGTTGAAGGAAATATCTGGTAGAATATTATCTGCTGTATATCTAGTAGCTTCTCTCCAGTCAAAGATCTATGAGGGAGATGGTATCACAACATCCAAAATACTGGATCTCATTGAAAGCGAGCATGGATACAGCGTTGACAGAGCTACGGTGGAGAGGATAGCCTCACAGCAAGACTATGAAGGTGCTTATGAGATGCTCATGACTATTAACAGCAATATATTTAATAGGATCAAGAGCTCGATATATGTGAAATATAGAGGTTTCCACCAATAAACACAATATGCTGAACTATTGTGAACTCCCAGTTGGGTTTCCGAGGCAATAGATGCATGGCTTGAGTGATTGCTAAAGATATGTCTACATGATCATCAGAGGATCTTCATAGCTAGGTTGATGGTTTTAATTTTCTAGATTTAGGGTGAGCTGGGTATTCATATATATATCCCTCTAGCCTAAAATTCCTTGGGATAGGGGGTTAGATATATGCCAACGATTGATACGATGCTTCTGCTGGGGCTAATTGTGCTTATCCTAGTATTGGGCCCCTCCAAGCTCCCTCAATTTGCTAGAGCTATTGGAGAGGCTTTTAGGGAGTTTAGAAAGGCTTCTTCCGCTATATCCGAGGAGAATATAAGGGAAAGTATTAAGAAGGAGATCCAGGGAGAGCAGTCAAGAGTTCAGGATGTTCAGCAGCCCTCTATACAGACTCAAACAGCTGTAGAGGTTGACACAAGCAATGCCATTGTTGCGGCAGCCATTAAAGAGGGTATAGATGTTAGGGGTAAGACTATCGATCAAATAGCTGAGGAGCTAGCTAAAAAGCTGAGAGAGAAGAGAGCTAGGTCGACAGGCCATATATAGCTGTGTAGAATTTGTAGCGGATAATATGATATATCCTGATTACTATATACATTCTTTTGGTGTGTTAGTTGGGGGCATTGATAAGGGTTGGGGTGGGAGCGGTAGTTATAAAGGATGGAAAGGTTCTGCTTGTTAAGCGTAGAAACCCTCCCTCAGCCAATAAGTGGAGTCTCCCGGGGGGACATGTAGACCCTGGCGAAGGTATTTTAGAGGCAGCTATCAGAGAGCTTGAGGAGGAGACAGGTGTTATGGGAAAGCCTCTTGGGATCATAGATCTAACAGATCTATTTGTTATGAATGAGAACGGCGAGCTTGCAATAAGATATGTAATAATAGATGTGCTTGTGGAACCCATTTCAATGGAGAGCCTCAGTCCAAGCAGCGATGCTTTAGAAGCAGTCCTAGTTCCTATAGATAGAGTGCTTGAAATGGATCTAACACCATCTACTAGAAGATTCTTTGAGAAGCTCCTCTCCAGGGGCATATGCTCTATAGAGCCATCAAAGGTCTGGATCACAGAGTATTTCCAAAACACCAATACCATTAAATCTCACTAAACCGGAAAACCATTATAGTAAATATAATGATTATCCATATGGTCAATCTAATAAAGAAGATCATCCGCTATTATAGTGGCTGAGTATCTGCTTTAGCGACTTTCAAACCTCAAGGCTTGATTTCCTTATAGATAATAAGATCCGCAATACTATCTATATTTTATTGTATAGCGGTCTCCTCACCATCTGAGGGTTTAAGGGGCTTTGGTTGTAAATTAGGGTGGAATAGTAATAAACTATGGTGATCCCCTTAGAGCTCTTCAGAGGTCCTCTGATCGATGTGGGAGGGTCTCCCCACTATATGATTAAAGAGATCCATGAGGAGCCATCTATTCTAAAGAGGCTCTGGGAGAATCTAGGTGGGAGGGTTTTCCATGCTGCCCAGAGGATCTATTCGTCTGATAAGATCTATATTGTTGGCAGCGGATCCTCATATAATGCTGGTCTCGTGTTTCACTATGCTTTGGCTCATCACGCTAAGAGGATCTCGATTCCCATCACTTCTGGAGAATATCTGTATTATAGTAGAACTATATCTAAAGGAGATGTTGTTATAGCTATTAGCCAGAGTGGATATACAAGCGATACCCTCGAAGCATCTAGAAGAGCTAGAGATGCTGGGGCATCTATAGTGGGTGTTACCAATAATCCTGAGAGCCCTCTGGCGAGGATTTCAGACTACGTCATATATATAATGGCTGGTAAGGAGGAGGCTGTAACAGCTACTAAGACCTTCACTGCTCAGATCTATGCCCTGCTTATGATCGTCTCAGAGGTTTCAAAGCTGGGGGGTGGGGAGGGGATAGAGGATCTTGGGGCGGTGCCTAGAACACTATTATCGTCTATATCTCTGCTTGAACCTATATCAAGGAAGATTGCCTCAGATATCTATAGATATGGAAGCGCCTTCACCCTAGGAGAGGGTGTGGGATATGCAATTGCTAGAGAGGCCGCTCTGAAGCTGAAGGAGGCTGCTGGAGTTAATTCAGAGGCGATTCAGACAAGCGAGGCTAGACACGGGCCTAAGACTATTATGGGTAAGAAGACTCCTATATACTGTAATGTGTTCTTCGAAGAGGATCTAGATCATGTTGCAAAACTACAAAAAGATCTAGAGGGTTCTGGAGCCCCTATATATGTGGTGACATCGATAGATGTTGATGATGATATTAGAAGCAGATCCTTTGATGTGGTTTCCATTCCACCGCTGAGATCAGCATCCATATCAATTATAGCTGCAGCGTTCTATCAGCTCCTCTCATACTATATATCTATATCAAGGCTATTAGATCCTGATATGCCTAGAATGTTATCAAAGGTAGTAACATAGATTATATCGATATAAAGTGCTGATAACCCGCCCTAGAGATCTTGACACCTCTATATAGAACCCCCAGCCCTCTACTCTCCGTGATAACTCCGTAGTGAGAGATCTCGATGCCTATTCTCATTATATCCTCAACAATTGACTCTACGCAGGATTCCTCCACGGATAGCACTAGCTCGTATTCCTCACCACCATTGAAAACAATATCTACAGGATCTGCTCTTATATCTCTAGCAATTTCTATAGCCCTTGGATCTGCTGGTATTTCGTGGAGCTCGATTTCATAGCCAGAGGACTCTGAGATCAGATATAGAGACTCTGCAAGGCTATCAGAGACATCTACAGATCCTCCTATACACCTCCTATATCTCCTCAGAACATGCTCAGCCCCGACCCTCGCTACAGGCCTTGACGTGGTCCTCACCACCTCTTCTGGGACATCCCCAATCCTGATATCCCCTTTTAAAAACCTCTCATAATAAATCCTAGCCAGGCCTGCATAGCCAAATCTTCCTGTGATCAGGATTCTATCTCCAGGGCGCCCGCCCCTAGGTATTGGATCTGTATTTGTAGAGCCTATACATGCCACATCAACCCACACATCATCTTTAGAAGAGTTAGTATCTCCTCCAGCGAAGACCCCTCCATAGAGCTTGAGAGCCTCCTTAAAACCGCTTATAAGTTCAAGCATATCTTCCAAGGGAAAGTTCGAGGGTGCTCCAAGCGAGATTAGATATGCATAGGGGGTGCCTCCCTTAGCCACTATATCGCTTGCACATGATGTAGCAGCCTTCCACCCAAGATCACTCCATCTATTCCATGGATACTTGGAGCTATGAGCAGAAAAACCATCGATCTTGAGTAGAAGCCATAAACCAGCTAGATAGTATGAGGCCGCATCATCACCTGGAGCAAGGCTCCCAGAGATCCATATGTCGGCGAGGATCCCCATAGACCTAGATATAAAACCCTTCTCCCCTACGTCCGAGAGCTTCATGGAGTCACCTAAGTATACTTAACATATGCACTATTATTTCCTAGAGGTGAGATACTGGTTTATAGCTTTCATTATAAAATTTTAATAAACCTTAAACTCTAGAATACCTAGTACAGTAGTGATGGTTTTGAACCCCCGAAATGATCCCGGCATCTGGTGTCTCGAGGAGATCATTCGCCCAATTGTGACTATTTAAAAAAAAACGCTGTTTAGATTAGGCTGACCTTCTCACCGCCCGAAGGGCGAGGCTTTCGGTTGTAATAGATTTCGATAGATAACGTCGATTTCATCCGATACTCTGCAAATATTAATGGCTTTTAACGCTCTCTATACTAAACTGCTCTGGATAAAAAGCTCCCAGATCTATAGTGCGGCTGTTATCAAGGTTGAGGTAATGAGTATGGTCGGGGTCTTGATAAAAAATTCGATCTTAGCCTTGCTCAGCCCTTAACTACCTTAGTCACAGGTATTATCTCTACTTGTCTTGCTAGTGTGTTTCCTACTGGTGATGTTCTCACTGTTTCTTCCCATATTTCTTTTATTGTTTTTTCGTCTGCTTCTGCGTCTATATATGCTTTTGCCACTATCCTCCTATATCCTGGGTGTCCCTGGTCTGATAGTCCTAGGAATACTAGTATGTTGTCTATCTCACCCTCTAATGCTATCTCGAGATTCCTGATCCTAACACCCCTCTTAGTAGCATTGAGAACAAAGCCAGTAGCATAGCAAGCACCGAGAGCTCCTAAAACATATTCTATCGCCCTTGGACCCGCATCAACCCCACCGACATCCTGGGGTTCCGATACCGCGAAGGAGTGATCCCTTATATATGCCTTAAAATTGAACCCAGATCCTAGCCGCCTGACTCTAGCACTATATTTAGAGATACTTGCAATAAGATCCTTATTCTTCTCAGCCTCTTTAAGCAATTGCTTAAGCCTATCTACATCGATCCCATTGATTATCTGACCCATATCTTCACCAAATGACATATGATTAGAACGCTTAAAAATTGTTAAGTAAAAATTTGTCATCTTTTTAGATCATTTAACGTAGATATAGATATATATCTTTCAATATATTCAGTTAAAAGCTAAAGATTTCACGTAAAAATACTTAAATAGTTTCCTATATATATAGATAGAGATGATAAATATATTTAGAGATTTATTTAGAAGATCGAGAAATAATAAATATGGTGGAGACGGAGACCCGGTTAGAGATGTTTCTATAGAACAGGCTATGCTAGAGATAAGGAGAAATAGGGCTAAAGCCCTTATTATAGCTAATATAGGTATTACGCTTGAGTGGTACGATTTCTTTGTATATGGAACCGTTGCAGCCTTGGTTTTTCCATACTACTTTTTCCCGAGAGATGTTTCTAAGGAGTTGGCAGCACTTATATCTCTAATAACCTATTGGCTGGGCTTTGTGGCCCGTGCTACTGGGGCTATGGTTATTGGCTATATAAGCGATAAACTCGGACGGAAGGTTTCTCTAATAATAGATCTAATCATTATGGGCGTAGCTACACTTGGAATAGCGTTAGTCCCAGGCTATGATTCTATTGGATATCTAGGCATAGCTATTGTATCTATTCTAAGATTCTTCCAGGGCATAGCCCTGGGAGGTGAGTGGGGTGCTGCGAGCGCCTTTATATCGTAGCTATACCACGATAGCAGGTATAGGGCTTTCTGGGGGAGCTTTATACAGATTGGCGTTCCCCTAGGGCTTCTCATGGGATCAGCCTTGAGCGCATATCTGATCAGTCTATATGGTGAGGCAGCATTTATTCAACAGAGCTGGAAGATCCTGTTCTATATAGGCGCTGCTGTAGCCGTTATAGGTGGTATGATCAGATACTATGTCCTAGAATCCCCGCTATTTCAGCAGATACTGAGGAGGGGGGATATCTCGAGAAACCCCATATCCGAGGCTGTGAGGAGATATTGGAGGAAGATATTGCATCTAATGGCTGCAAAAGCAGCTCAGAACGCCCTCTTCTACGTCTATGCAACATATAGTCTCATATATCTAACAGGTATAGGGTATTCGAAGGCGGAGGCATCTATAATGGTAACTATAGCAGCGTTATTCGAAGCTGTTACAGAGCTTCTGGGAGGTCTCGTTGCAGATGTAGTTGGGAGGAAGACCACTCTTTTGCTAGGCAATATAGCTATATTAGTATACTCGCTTCTCTTCCCGATGATAATTCTTAGAAGCCCGCACGACATATTGATAGCTTCTATAGCACTTGGAATCTATGGAATCATACATGCAATATCCTTCGCACCCCAGACAGCATATTACTCAGAGCTATTCCCAACAAGGGTTAGAGCCACGGCGATAGGCACAGCATTTCAGATGACAACGATATTCGCAGGCGGGCTATCACCGATAATACTAACACTCCTAATAGGGGGGAGGTATCATGAGAACTGGTTCTGGCTATCAGCTGTAATGGCTGCATATTCTATGATATCGATAATAGCCATAATATTCCTGCAAGAGACGAGGGGAAGGGAATTGCCAGCTTAACCAGCATTTTTGATCCATGTGGTGTCTGCATTAAATTATGGATCTATAGCTAGATAATATCGGTATTCTCTCATAATAGTTTCTAGGGATGGGCGGGTTCTAGTTGGATGTGGTTGAGGTTTTCGCTATATTGGCTATCACTTTGGGCTTATGGTACTCGTTCGGATCTCGGGTTGGTAGGAGGGTGATGAGAAGCTATTAAGATCTTCTTGTTTAGAGGAGGGCGGGGCTTTAAGGCTGATAACCCCTAGCTCGGCTCTTGTTGAATTCAGAATGAGGGGATTTAGATATCTCGGCATATATGTTGAGTGGCTGCCGTTTGACAACCCCTTTAACTTAGTGGCTAAGCTTGCCTCCCGTGGGAGTAGGATAGCTATTGTGAAGATCCAGCCTGAGGAGCCTATACCGGGGGAGGCTAGTATAATGAGATCAAATCTCTCTAGAGGAGGTGAGGAGATCAGGGGGTATAGAGTTGTGTATAGGGCGATATCTAGGTCGAGATTAGAGTATATAGTTGATAGAGTTGCCTCTAAGGATATGGATAGGCTTGTGATAGGGTCTAGACCTGACATCACGATAATAACCAGGGCTAAGAAGTGGGGATGCTCGGAGATCCTCAAGAAGTCAGTCAATCTTGTGGATGAGATCTCGCTGAAAAGGGGTCGAGACCAGCTATAGCCTGAATCTCCTGATCCTCCTGGGAAGCTCTACATCAACCTCTTCCTCCTCAATCTCTATCCTTATGGCAGCTTGATCGGGGTCTATGTTATTGCTCTTCATCCATGAGTGGAGCATATCAGCTATAAGAGATACGAAGCCCTCCTCGATAGATTCTCTATCGCTGTTTGAAATATATCCCCTCGCCTTTTTAAAACCCCTGATCATCTCTTTAATTGCATTTAAAAAATCGTCTGGGATCTCTTCCTCCTCCATGATATCCCTCTATGGATTATCTATCGAGGTTAAATATATCGGAAAATGTTTATATTGAGGATATATCCCTCTATGGATTATCTATATTAGTGTGCTCCTTGAGCTACTTTGTAGAGATGATCGATGTTAGAAAGAGCTACGGAAGGAGAGAGGTTCTGAAGGGTATTACGATAAGGGCTATGCCTGGAGAGATATTCTGTCTAGTAGGCCCCAACGGGGCTGGGAAGACAACTACTTTGAGGATAATGGCAACACTTGCCAAGCCCAGCTCTGGATCTGTTAAGATCTTCGGTGTGGATATAGTTAGGGCAAAGGATCTATCGGATATTAGGAGGAAGATAAACTATCTCCCAGAAGAGGCGGATGTATATTCAAGGCTCAGCGGGATCGAATATCTCAGATTCTTTGCAGAGCTCTACAACATGGATGTGGAGAAGGCGCTAGAGACAGGGATAAAGATCTCTGGCCTATCTATCCAGGATCTTAAGAGGAGAACTGGAACATATAGCAAGGGCATGAGAAGGAGACTACTAATAGCAAGAACACTCATGACAGAGCCCCTCCTAGCAATACTAGACGAGCCTACCTCGGGGCTCGACATATTCTCATCAATACAGATTAGGGAGGCTATAAAGGAGTATTCGAAGGAAAAGGGATCCTCGGTGGTGCTCTCAAGCCACAATATGTTCGAGGTTGAATACCTCTGCGATAGAATAGCTCTAATCAATGATGGGGTGATAGTTGGTGAGGGCAGTGTGGAGGATATAAAGAATATGACAGGATCTAAAAACCTAGAGGAGTCTTTTGCAAAGCTGGTTTCAAAAGCAATTAGTTAGGTGGCCTAGGAAGTTGAATTTGTTAGGTGAGGGGTGAGGATGTCTAAATACAGATCTTTTCGAGGATATTAGAGCCCTAGCCAGTATATTCATCGGCGAATATTAATGGCTATTCTTGCATTTGATATATATGGTACTGTTCTGGATTTAAGTAGCATTGGTATAGATAGATCTCTTCTAAAAGAGTGGAGATCCGCGCATCTAGAGATGACATGGAGATCGAGTTTAATGGATCTAAGGTTTGATTTCGACGAAATAACAAGGATCTCACTAAGATACGCTATATATAAGATTGGTTTAGCAGTGAATGAGGAGGAGATCCTAAGGAAGTAGTATGGGATGGCTACATATGAAGATTCAAAATACATATGCATACTCGATGAGAAACACAGCATATATGCACTCACAAACGGGACTAGGAGGAGTATTGAGAAGGAGTTCGGGTTTCATTTGGGCTTGATACTTTTGATCAAGCCTTCTCCCTTGGCTTCACCGCCCTCAGGATCCCTTTTCATCGGGATCCATATCGCTGGGCTCCACCCGCTTTGGGTGACCCCAACCCACAGCTCCACCCTCATTGAGGCCTCTGGTTCATCGCTGTGGGGAAACCTCCGCCTTTGTGCGTCGAATATGTGCCCTTCTTAGATCTTTATCCTAATCTGCATCGCGTGGCTTCGCAGAAATGCTTGCTAACAAACCTTAACAAACCCACATGAAAACTGAAAGAGTTCATTAGGGTTGTAGCCACCGTTATTCGAGACCTGAAGAGGTTAGACAGCGCTTCTCCTAACCATTCCATGGGGGTCTCTTGCATGTCTCCAGAGCCCCTTACCGAAGCTTACCACCTCTATTCCGAGAGCATCTATGGTTACATCGGTTATTAGAGGTTCTATAAGTCCCTCTTCAACTGCTAGATCAGCTGTTACTGATGATAGCACGGAGCCCTCATCATCTAATAGCTCGAGCACCACAGCCTGTGGATATATACTCACCTCTCTAATGCTTGAAGCCTCCACAACCTCGTACCTCTCAAAGCCCCCCCACCCTTTGAAGCATATTTTAGCGGCTGTCTCTGGATCCATGGCTATCAGAGGCCTAGGACTCTCGGCACCACCGTTGGCTAGCACTACTAGTTCCAAGTATTTACCCTCCCTTCCTCTTACCCTCAGCCTCACCCTTACCGCCATTTCTATCAATCCTCCTCCTAAGGGACCACTTGCCAAACCTTATGAGACCCCTGACCCTTGTCACAGAAACACCATTTAGATCTTAGATAAACCAGATATTATACTTATCTACATCCCTACACCTTGAACCAAGATTGATGACATGTGATAAGGGAGTGTTTCAGTTTTCATGAGCATTCACATTACTCATTTTTATCTACTTTTGGTGAAGTCCTTCCAGGGCTATTAGGTGTGCTGATGCCATGCACCTCTCCAGCCCTTGCATCAGCGATATCTCTCTGCCATCATTGGAGCTGGATGTACAGGCTGGGCCCACAAACCGACACCCCAGAAAGGCCTATAAGCACGAAAGCTCATATCCAATGGCGACCCCAGGTTTTCGAGATCCGCAGGGCTATGATCCCTAGGCGACTAGCGGTGAGCCTCTGCGGTGAGGAGCCTGGGGAGACCGTTGAGAGGTAGATGGCAGGGAACCAATGAACCGCCATCTACTGAGAAACGGCAATCGCTACGGCTAACACTATGGCTAGAAGAGTCTATCCTATGATTAAGAGTATTTTGATTGCCTTTATTCTCTACTATATGGTATCCAAGGGCCTTTGGCAGTCTCCTACCTTTTATAGCTATAGCTACAGCTATAAGTGTAATTATATATGGTAGTGCTAATATGAATTGATATGGAACCGCCTTCTTAGCCCCTGGAGTGACTGCTATTACGGGGGCAAGTGCGTCGACTATACCAAATACTACGGCGAAGTCGAGAGAGCCTATTAGTTCTAGATTGGAGGATATGACACATGCAAGGGCTATGAAGCCCCTCCCAGCTGTGAACTCCTTTGTGAGGCCTCCATAAAAAGTCTAGAGGCATAAAGCCTCCCCCTAGACCGGCTAGAAACCCTCCTAGGGTGAACGTGGTGATCCTAACACCGCTAACACTGTGTCCAGCAGCGTCTAGAGCTTCTGGAGCTTCTCTAGCTGCCTTTATCCAGAGGCCTAGATATGTTTTGTGCAGAATCATGTGGAGGGCTATAGGGATGGCTATAGCAGCAATAGTTATATATGAGAGTTGGAGGCCATATATATCGATCCTTAGGAACAGAACCTCCTTAGGCGGTAAGTGGAGGCCTAGAAAGCCCCATACGGTCCTTAGAAGGAATGGAAGTAGTCCAAGAGCAGCGATGTTGAACCCCATACCCATTATCACCTGATTAGCTCTTCCGTAAATACTTAGCAGGGCCATTAAAAGCCCTATAACCCCTCTAACCACCCCTCCGAAGAATAATCCTAGGAAGCCATTGCCGAGTACCTCTGCCATATATACACCAGCCACGGCTGATATGGCGAATAACCCTCAATACCTATATTGACCATCCCAGCTCTCTCGTTAAGGGATTCACCTGATGCTGCAAGGGCTAGGGGCGTCATAGCGAGAAGAGCCGCTTGGATGAGGGCTATGGGGCTAATGCCAGCTATATATAGGGCTGCTAGAAAGAATATGAGAGATGCTGCGTATATTAGATATTTGATAAGGTTTCTAAGCCTCATCTCCTGATCACCTTCCTAAGTATGGCAAGCAGCTCGGGGATCGATAGAGCTATTACGAATAAGCCGTTTAAAGCCTTAGCAAGATCCGAGTCGATCCCTGCTTGATACTCCATATATCTCCCACAATTCTTTATACCCCCATATAGTATCGAAGCTAGAATGATCCCCAAGGGATTATTCCTACCGATTAGGGCTATACCAATACCCTCAAACCCATACCCAGAGACATTACCCATGTTTCCATAGAGGGCACAGGTAGGGGGTTTAACTGCAATAATAAGTCCCCAGCTATTCCAGATGCGAACCCGCCTAGCAGGAAGCTGTATATGATTGTTCTACGTATATTTACACCGGCGTATCTAGCAACGTCAACACCACTTCCCAACAGGGCGATCTCATACCCGATCACGGTTCTAGATATGATTATATAGAATAGGATCGCTATTAACAACGAGACATATATTCCACTTGTGAGGGTCGTCCCTAGAACTAATATCGACATCCTAGCGCTTTCTAGAACCGAGAATGTCTTCTTAGACCTGTTAGGATCTACGAGAATGTTCGATGATATATAGATTGCTGCATAATACGATATCCAGTTAAGCATTATCGTGGATATAACCTCATGCACACCCCTATAGATCTTGAGAAGCGAGGGGATCAAAGACCATAAGGCCCCCGCGAAACCTGAAAAGAGTATCCAAAGTGCCCCTCCCAACATATCTAGATGGATATAAAGAGGATAAGGAATACGTATGGCTGATCATAAAAAGTTTTTCTCAAAGATCTATATGGTGTAGGAGCTTAATAGCTCTTGCTGATGTGATGATTGTAAATGAGAATATGGATCAGGATAGCTTTAGGGGGAAGCTCTGGATTATACAAGAAATTAGGTGGAAATATAGCTGTTAATATATCTTGCCGTTTAGAATGAAGCTTATAAGCTTTTTCTTCCCTCTTCTGAGATGATATATAAAGGTTGCAGGGCTTATACCCATGAGCTTTGCCATATCAGCAACTCTACCCCTCTTTGGATAGTCTAGAAGACCTGAGTTTAGGGCTAGTTCAATAGCTCTTTTTTCGTTATCTTTTAAAAGGGATCTTGGATCCCTGCTAAATATACCAACATCGATCTCGGAAAACGTAATCTTAAAAAGCCTACCCATACTCCTAAGTCTCTCCTCTAAATATTTCTCAACTTTTTTAGAAGATCTGAGGATCAGTATTTTCCACATCTCGACTCCTCCCACAACCTCTTGATCCAGAATAAGTCCTCCGACTCTGTAAACTAGATCCGATATAGATCCTTCTCTAAAGCTCTCAAAACTAATAAAAGCTAGCCTAACTCTGTCCCCGTCGAGAGAATAGACTCTTGAGATAAAGCTGATATCAACCCTAACTATAGAGCTGAAGCCTTTTATCACGCTTATAAACCTTCTTAGATCTCTGAGATCCTCATCTATTAAGGCCACGTTAGCCCTAAATAGCTGAGGCGATAGAAACTCCTGTCCAAGGGTCCTTATCTTCACACCATATTCCCCAGTAATGGTTGTCCAACACCGGTAATGCTCAATCTAGAAATATGCTATGCTGGCTCTTCTCGCCATGGATATCTAAGCCATAACTATATTAAATCTTAAATGTATACTATCGAATAGATTTAAATATAATGTTATACACCTCTATATAAAAGAATAATGGGGTATGCATTGAGGGCTCTATAGAGGCTCACCATCTACACAATCCTAGCAGTGGTAGTTGTAGCTATATTAGTTGGAGTAGTGATGCTTTATCAACAGATATAGGCCAGACCAGCCGAGGTTATAAAGATAGGGTTCTTAGGTCCACTCCAGACCGAGTATGGGGATGCAGGGTTAAAAGTCGTATTGCTAGCCGTTGATTAGATAAACAGAGGTGAGGGTTTAATGGGGAGAAGGGTTGAGGTAGTTAGCTACGATGATGGAAACACACCGGCCCAGGGAGTTGCGGGCTTTAAGAAACTCGTTGAAGAGGACAAGGTAGTCGCTGTATTCGGGATACATGCAAGTCCTGTGGGACTAGCTATACTACCTGAGATGGCTAAATATAAGATCCCAGTGTTCGCTATGGACTCTGTATCAGATGTTATAGATGTCAATGTAAGCTCTAACCCGGGATATCGATACTGGTTCAGATTCAATATAAATGCCTCTATGCACGGTCTAATGGTATATTACCCGGCTAAGGCTATAGCCTTTCAGCTCGGGCTCAAGAAATTCGGTCTCCTCTACGATAACGCTCCATGGACAGCCCCGGTAATCGATACTGTTAAAAAGGCTATTAGAAGCGATGGATATGAGATAGTGTATGAGGGTACAATTGATATAGGCAAGACAACGAGCTTCGTGCCACAGCTTGCCAAGGATAGGGATAGCAGGGTTGAGATCCTCCTAGTGTGGAATGCCTATGGCGATGCAAAATTCCTCCAGAGAGACTATGACGATATGAAACCTCTATTCATATTAATCCAGTTTGACGGTGTTGGAATGAGGCCAGAGCAATGGAATGTAACTGGTGGAAAGCTGTCTTACCAAGTATTTGTATTCTTCGTATATGGGAGGGGGGCTAATGTAGATCTAAAGTTGAGAAGCTTCTACGATTCTTTCAGACAGAAAAACGGGTATGATCCTCTCTTCTATGCTCCCTACATCTATGACGCTGTATATGCGTGGAAAAAGGCTGTTGAAGCCTCTAGAAGCTTTGATGGAGATTCAGTGGCAGATTATCTCGAGAAGAACGGGTATGATGGTATATGTGGCAGGTGGTTCTTCACGAAAGGCCATTCATCGCTATATGGTGAGGGATATATAACTACTATGGCTATTGAATGGCTTCCAGGTGGTAAGCTAGTTGTTATATGGCCTCCAAAGGTTGCTGATCAACAGTTCCTACCGCCTCCATGGCTTAAGAAATAGTTGCTTTTAGGGTGTTCTCCACATGATCGAGATCCTTTTGTTTTCCATCATAACTGGCCTCATATATATTCTGATGGCTGCAGGCTTTAACATGATCCTTGGCGTAGCTAAGATCGTTGACCTAGCATATGGAGCCCAGATGCTTGTGACCGCATATATAGCAGCATCGCTTCTCTCTATAACCCCGCTTCCAATCGCGTTAGCAGGAGCCGTGGCTGCTTCGATAGTTTGGGGGCTATTATATGGCTTGTCATGTGGATCTTTAGGAGAGATCTGATATTATCGATAGTAGCTTCCTTAGCCATAGCGCTGTTGATAGAAGGGTTAATACTAAAAATATATGGATCCAGGCTGCTATCCCTCATAATAGCGACAGGAGAAATATGGGGGATCTCTTCACAGTGGGTTATAGCGGCTGCAGTATCTATAGCATCTCTGGGGTTCTACTATGTCTTAACGAGGCATACGATGCTTGGTAAGAGAATGGCTGCGGTTGCAGAGAACGAGGATCTCGCCAGGAACATAGGGATCAATGTTAAGCTCGTCGGAATAGCCTCATTCTTAATAGCATTGCTATTTGCATCCATAGCTTCTATAGCAATAACGCCTCTATATGCTATATACCCCCACATGGGGTGGTACTATTTAACGCTATCGCTAGCGATAGTGGTTATAGGAGGGCTCGGGAGCACAGCCGGCTCTGTAGCTTCTTCAATGATTCTTGCATTTGCACAGAACCTTGCTTCCTATTACGTAGGTTCCCCGGCGAAAGATCTTGTTCCAATTGTAATCCTTATATCAACCCTGATGTTCAAGCCGGAAGGGATCCTTGGTAGGGGTGTTAGGTGGGCATGAGGGAGTATTCAGGAAAGGATCTAATATTTTTCATAGCTATATTAACCCTAATACTGGTTCTACCGCTCTCAACAAAATCCTCGTATATATTGACCTTAGCGCTATTATCGTATCTCTTCGGCGTTCTCGTCGCTATATACGATCTATTTTATGTTAGGACAGGCTATCTAAACCTGGGTACACCTATATAATTGCATCATGCGGATTCGCTGTCGCAATAGCGATCAACAGATCTCTAGACATGCTGTGGCCTCTAGTCGCTGTATCCCTAGCTATCGCTCTATCACTGCCAATGCTGATTCCAGCGCTAAGGCTTAGGGGACCTTTCTACTCTGTCTCAACCCTCCTCTTCCCCTTCGCTCTCCCACCGATAGCAAGGCTCTTCCCAGATGTTTTTGGAGGTGATGCTGGATTGTATGTGAGGCCTGTTTTTGGAGACTTTAGATTTCTCTACTACTCCGCTGTATCTCTAGGGGCCTTAATCATGGATCTTCTCATGATTATTGCTAGCGCTAGGATGGGCATCTATTTCTTGATGATCAGGGATGACGAGATATTAGCAGAATCATCTGGGGCGAGGATCTTAAGAATAAAGGTTCTGTCATTCCTAATCTCAGTCCTTATGATAGTCTCTGTAATGTTCTTCTATATACAGGCCAGCGGGGTTGTCAGTGTAGAGCTATCAGATCCAATTCCAATACTTATATACACATTGATGGCTAGCGCCATATACAGGCCAGGCTCTTCTCTATATTCCCTCATAGGCGGTATCGCTCTTTGGTGGCTTGATGGGTCAATGAGGGCGTATATATGATCTCAGACTGATCATAGCATCGACCCTTCTTTTATCAGTATACCTTGTAAGGGGGTTGGAATAAGTGCTAGAGTTAAGATCTATTAGCAAGAGATTCGGAGGGGTTGTTGCGCTAGACAATGTGTCTCTAAAGGTAGATAGGGAATTAGTAGGGATCGTGGGTCCGAATGGGAGTGGCAAAACAACTCTCTTTAATGTGATAACTGGCCATGTGAAACATGATCAGGGGCGCTTGATATTCATGGGTAGGGATATTAGTAGACTATCGATAGGTGAGAGGGTCAAGATAGGTGTATCGAGGACCTTTCAAATCCCCAAGGTATTCTGGTCCCTATCTATAGAGGATAACATAGCTCCTCTTACGAGAGACAAGTCCCGTGTTGAAGAGGTTTTGAAAATGTTGGATCTCTGGGAGAGAAGGATAGATATGCCTATGAGGCTAGGGTTGAGCTATGTGAGGAGGCTTGAGATAGCTAGGTGTCCCGTGCTAAATCCAAAATTTCTACTTCTAGACGAGCCCCTTGCGGGGCTATCCTCGGAAGAAGCTTATGAGCTTGGATCTCTAATAGAGGAGATACATAGAGAGCTTGGGATAGACGTTATAGTTATTGAGCATAGGATATCGCATCTATCTAGCTTCGCTAAAAGGATTATAGCTATGAACTCAGGAAAAATAGTTATAGATGCTCCTACGGAAGACGCTATTAGGAAGGTTAGGGAGATGCTTCTAAGTATGTAGGGGATAAATGGTATGGGAGATCACATCCTAGAGGTTAGGAATATTAGATGTGCCTATGGCGATATGCTAGCTGTAGAGAATGCGAGCCTACATCTCGATAGAGGAGAAATCGTTACCATCATAGGACCCAATGGAGCGGGAAAGACAACGCTTTTGAAGGCTATCGCGGGAGCCATAAAACCCTTTTCTGAATCCATCAGGTATAAGGGTGTTGATATAACACACCTAGATCTATATAGTAGGATTTCTATGGGGATAAGATATATACCAGACAGAGACTCGGCATTCAGAACCCTCAGTGTTGAAGATAATCTCAAACTTGTAAGAAGAGACTATGATATATCTATATTCCCCATATTTGAGAAGAAGTTGAAGGTTAAAGCAGGCTACCTAAGTGGAGGTGAATACAAGATACTCACCCTCACAATAGCATATAGCTCAGGAGCAGAGCTCCTCCTAATAGACGAGCCATCCTCAGGACTATTTCCAAAAGTCAAACAAGAGGTGATTGAAATCCTCAAAAATCTTGGGAGAAGAGGGGTTACGATGCTAGTAGCAGAACAGGACTATGAGATGGCTATAAGCCTCAGCGATAGGATCTATGAGATCGAAGCCGGATTAATAAGACCTAGCAGTATATTGTAGCGTGTTTAATGGATCACGGCATTAAAATCTACTCAACCATATCCCCAAGAAGCTCAACTATTATTCTCGCCTTAACCTTGGTGCCTAGCAGAGGTTGGGAACGATTCCTCCAGATCTACTGCAAATACGAACGTGTTCCCCATAGTATCTATGAACATAACTTCCGCCACACAGGCTGTTTCTGGTTAAACGATAAATTTAAATATCTCTGATCACCTCTAATTACTTGAGATATTGAGAAGCTCTTGTAGACGCTTAGGAGAATAGTTATTCTTGAGGGCTTGGCTAATGGGTTTGGCAGGCAGGCTTTAGAGAGATTGCTGAGGCTTATAGAGGCATGCTCCAAGAGATGCTCGGCTATGCCCTAGAACATGCTGCATTTCAATCCACACTACACAGGATCTTCTATAAGAGATTTAGATAGATATCCATGGCTTCCCACAATGATTGTCAAGGGATGCTATATAGATGCCCTTAGAAGGGCTAGGTCATCCAGAGAGCTTAAGAGGAGGGGGAAGGGGGGAAGAGATAGGCCTGGGATAAGG
>Ga0209393_1000012_pt1 | contig 109506 bp, 114 predicted proteins | sample SSWtaG_2_FD_184117 | JGI IMG/M metagenome (GOLD analysis project Ga0209393, IMG submission 184117) | Hot spring microbial communities from Sandy's Spring West, USA to study Microbial Dark Matter (Phase II) - SSWsed_130316 (SPAdes)... | ecosystem: Environmental > Aquatic > Thermal springs > Hot...
CTGTAGCGGTCTTACCTGTACCTAGGGAGCCGTACAGTATTACCCTACCTGAGGAGCTTCCAGGGGAGACTATAACGTGCTTAAACATCTTCGTTAACTGCTTAAGGTGCTCCTCCCTATGGGGTAGAACCTCTGGGACGTACTCCGGGTATAGCTTAGTCTCGTCTATGAATACCCCTGGTTTCTTAATAATACTTTCAATTACCTCCTTAATGTTCGACATACTTTCACTTATCACCTGAATACCTACACCCACATTAATAAGATCACCTATAAAGAGTTCGAGAGCTATCTGGACCTCTGAAACTACCTGCTTCGTAGGACTTCTTCCTTTTCTCGTACTCCTCCCGGCTCATCACGAACCTAGCTGGGACTCCAGCTACTACTACGCCAGGAGGTACATCCTTAGTCACTACAGCACCCGCTGCAACGACAGCCCCCCTACCTACTATAACTCCAGCTACGATTGTGGCGTTAGCCCCGATAATAGCCTCATCCTCGATAACTGTTTCAACTATTTTACTACTCGGGGGGTATCTGTCATTTGTTATAACTGCTCTAGGACCTATGAAGACCCTCCCACCTATCCGGGTTTTTGTCGGTATGTAGACCCCGGTTTGTATGTTTGTATGCTCCCCTATAGATACGTATCCATCTATTACGGTATCGGTACCTACCTTAGTCCAGCTACCTATAGAGGTCCTCTCTCTTATTAGGACCCCGTGACCTAGCTCTACACCATCTTTGAGCTCTACCTCTTCGTATATGATGCAGTGGGTCCTAATCGTTACGCCCTTACCTAGTCTACACCCACTACTAACTCTATCGACTCCCTCTAGGGAATTCGCTGAGCTCTCTATGTCGACAAGCTTTTTTCTCGTGGGGAATCCTAGGACCGAAAAGCTGAAGATCCTGGAATCCTCACCTACGGATGTAGGGCCGAGCACTATTACTGGAGGAACAACCAGAGCTCCAAGACTTAGAGAAGCTCTCCTAGATACGTAGTGCGTTAACGTATTCACGAGCTTCCCTCGCGTTGAACCGGTGTAACGCTATATAAGTGCAAGCTTAGTGGGACTGTAGCTGTGGAGCTAGTAGAGTTCGTTAGGCAGGTAGCTATAGCTATTACAACTGTAGCCTGGTTCGTATTCCTAATTACTTGGGCTGTTGGTTGGGCTTTAAGGGGGGCCCCGCTCCCGTTTAGAAGTATAAAGAGAGTAGGTCAGAGCCTTATTGAGGACTCCGTGATGGCAGCTTTCTGGCTTGCTCTCGGTACTACGATATTCGCACTAATCTCCTACATAGTGTCCTCGGTCTCTCTACCCATGCCTCCACCTCCGTCACCGTAGAGGGGTGCTTAGCTATAGAGATACTACCCCTAGCATATACACTGTCTCTGCTTACGTACGTTATAGGTGCAGTTCTCTACGGCTCTCCAATACCTACTAAGTTTGTTAAGAAGTGGGGGGTCTTAATGATGTATGATGGCATAGCATCAGCCATCCTAGTCTCAGCTTACGGTCTAGTGATTAAACTGGGAGACTACCTCCTAACTGTAGTTAACGCAGACTGGGGGGGCTTCACCGTCTGGCTCACGAGTAGAGCGAGCGTTCTAGTATCCACATACCTACTGATACAGTCCCTCGGGGCCATGCTTAAGGTCTCGGGAGCTGAGGTGCTTCTAGAGATACTTAAGCATGTAGGTACACTGCTAGCTACAGCTCTTACAGCTATTAAAACCATATACCTTATCTCTATGGTGATCTACAGCCTTAGAGACAAGATCCTTGCCGTAGGGGTCCTCCTATACTCCCTACCGTTTAGAGCTGGGAGAAGCGTCGGTGCAGCCATGATAGCTGCTTCCATAGTGTACTACATCGGGCTTCCCCTCATGCCTGCCTTCGCGGCTGTATTTGAAGCTCCCCCTATAGCTACCCCTAGTAGCGGTCTAGGTAGTATTAGAGGTAGAGTAGTAGACGCTATTGGGAACCCCCTACCCAACGCAGTTGTCGAGCTCTTTGGGAGTAGTAGCGTTGAGCCTGACGTAGCTGTAGTAGGGGATCCTACAGGAGCTTTCTACGTCGGGCCGCCCTACGATATGCTGGCAGAGGGCACTAGCTTCACGCCATCTGTGGTATTTATGGGGTACAGATTTACTCCGGATCCGTCATACCTTAAGGTACCGTGGGAAGGAACTCTAAGGGTCTACAACTTAGTTTACGCAGGTCAAAGTCTTACCTTAGTGCTCATTGGAGCTCTATACATAGGTAACTTAAGCAGAGTAGGTAGCAAGCTTATAGTGCTCCTAGAGGTCCTTAGCGAAACGGCATCTCTAGCTATCCTAAAGCTTAGCTCAGTTAACGTAAGCTCCGCGATGGTTAATGGTGAGGGTTTGAGGTGCTCTTGGGAGGGCTTTAGCTGGGCGGGAATCACCTTAGAGGAGTGCTACCTTAACTTAGGTAGGGGTAGCTACAGTATTGAGTTAGAATACCTAGGGGTCGAGTACCCCCGCCCAGCTATTACTGAAAAGCATTACGTAGGCGTGGTTGACGTACTCGATTACCTTATCTCGCTACAGGTAGTAGCAGTTTCCTACGTGTACTCCTACCTACTACTTCCATCAGCCTACCTAGTCGTACTATCTGCATCTACGTACGCCCTCTCGAAGTTTTTAGGGGGTGGGCTGAGATTCAGGCTAATTTAAGGAGGGTTGCTAAGGTACTAGCCCTTACCTCGCTAATCCTCGCCGGGCTCTTCGCAACTCACTCCTCAGATACTGTACTTAGAGCACTTCAGGCAATGGTCGCAGTGCTGGCGGTCCTAATCCTATGGTTCAGCTCTTCTAGAGAGGTTCTTTAGGGTTTTCACTAACTCCTCCAGCCCCAACCTCTTGAGAGCGCTTATCTTAACTACCTTAGCTTCCGGAGCTACCTCTGCTAGGGCTTCAACTACCTTCGTAAGACGCTCGTCCGATACCTTATCGACCTTGTTTATAGCTACAACAACCTTAGAGTTAACTAAGTTACGTATAGCCTTAAGTAGGTTTAGCTGACTTTCGAAGCCGTAGTAGAAGTCCTCCGACGGGTCGACTAGGAACACTATAGCCTGAGCTGCGGTAGTGAGAGCTATAAACGCTCTCCTCTCCACCCGGTTCATCTCCTCCGGTGGGCGGTCGAGAATTCCAGGTAGGTCTAGGATCTGCACGGTAGTACCATCAAGCTCTGTATGACCTACTACGATCTCCTTAGTGGTAAAGGGAAACGGTGAAGACCTAGGCTTAGCTGTTGATATAGCTGCCACTAGAGTTGACTTACCGACCTGGGGCAACCCCGCGATAGCTATGATAGGCTTACCAAAGTCTATGCACGGAGTCCTCCTAAGCTCGTCTATAGCTATATTGACTAACTCTATGTCCTTGCTAAGCCTTCTAACTACCGAGAGTACCCTGCCTACGTACTCTCTGTAGAGCTCCTCAGCTTCAGGTCTATCGATACTACTCATAACTCTAGCTCTGTACTCCCTATACAGCTTCCTAATAGCCCTAAGCTTACCAATAAGCCTTCCAACAACGTCTACCAGATCCGCACCCTCCGGAACAGCGTTTGAAGCTAGCTCGCGGTAAAAGCCGATGTCTAAGACTTTCTTAACTACTTGAAGACTTGTTAGTAGGTTTCCCTCTATGTACCTGAAGACCTTCTCTACCCTAGTAGAGTACTTAACTAAGGCCCTCCTGCTGATAGACCTCGAAAGCGGTACAGGTTCCCTACCTATCTCTAGGATCCTCTCCCTAACTTCAGAATAGGTGGGGAGCCTTCTAACCCTCTCCGGGCACACTACCTTTCCCTTCTCCATACGCAACGACCCCCAACCCTTACCTCTAGGATTCTATGAAGGGGTATCTGGGAACAGCCAACAACTACTCTATCCTTTAGTAGCACAGCTTCCGAACTTAACTGAAGGCACCTCACACCCGAAGTCGAGGACCTGTCCAGCACTAGCAGTTCAACGTTATTCAGCGAGAGCTCCCCCTCCCTAGCTAGCCAGAAAATCCTCTTTAATCTCTCGTACACCTCTAGCCTACCCACTCACCGTACCTTAGATAGAGAGTGTAGCGCCTCTAATTAGGTTCCACCTCCTGCTCGTAACATCTAGAGGGGGTCTTCAGCCACGCGTAAATAGTTAAACCCTCCCTTAAAACGTGAGCGGAGCTTCTCCCACCCTTAGAGGCGAGGTCCTCAATTACGAGCCGGCTACGAAGTTGTCAGGGGGCTCCTAAGTCTTCACCTATCTGAGACCGCCACACTCATCATCCACTGCCAGTAGCCCCTCTACCTTCCAGAAGCTAAACCAATTCCACACTTTAAATCCTTACTACACCGCTTTCCTAAAGGTACTGGAAAGCTATTGAAAAGCTAGTACAGCTACCTCTAGGAGGGTTCAGCTATAACAGAATTTATAGTGAGGTAAGCTTAGAGGTTTTGAGGTGTGGGCGAGGTGTCCCTACCTAGGTTTGAGCTTAAGAGGTCAGAGAGCTATAGGGTTGCGCATGCGAGTGGTGCTTTAGTGAGCTTAAACCCTAATGAGGGTACCATAATATTCTTCGTTGACAGGCTATCCCCGAAGGTGAATCCGGATGGGTCCATGTCTGTGGAGGTTGTAGAGAGGGAGCTCCTCGTTGAGGTAAAGCTATCGCCAGTAGGGTTTAAGTCTCTGGCGATGGCTCTCCTAAGTAATATTCAGGAGTTTGAGAGGAGAGCTGGGGAAATAAGAGTCCAACCAGCTGGAGAGAGGAGGGAGCGGGATCTAAGCATCTAGGGGCTTTATCCCCTGTGGTAGCAGGCTTTGCTAGTAACTGAGGTCTTTATTAGCTCACGTCGGTAGCCACCTCGGTGGTAGTACTTGGAGAAGGTTAGAACTACGGTTTCCGTAATTAAGGCTGACGTAGGCTCCGTAGCTGGTCACGTGGTTGTCCACCCGGATACTATAGCTGCTGCAACGAGGGTTCTTGCAGAGGCTAAGGCTAAGGGTATACTGGTAGATTTCTACGTAACAAACGCGGGGGACGATCTAGAGCTAATTATGACCCACAGAAAGGGGGTTGACTCACCTGAGGTTCACGAGGTTGCTTGGACGGCCTTTAGGGAGGCTACTAGGGTAGCTAGGGAGCTAGGTCTCTATGCAGCAGGGCAGGACCTCCTCAGCGAGGCTTTCTCGGGTAACGTAAGGGGGTTAGGTCCTGGAGTTGCAGAGATGGAGTTCTATGAGAGACCTTCAGAGCCTATAGCTGTGTTTATGGCAGATAAGACCGAGCCGGGCGCCTTCAACCTCCCCATGTTTAGGGTATTTGCGGATCCGTTCAACACCTCAGGCTTAGTTATAGATCCGAAGCTCCACCAGGGCTTTAAGTTTGAGGTATACGACGTCTTCGAGGGTAGGTCCGTAGTTATGAACGCCCCAGAGGAGATCTACGATATTCTAGCGCTCATAGGTACCCCCGGTAGGTACATAGTTAGAAGAGTATACAGGAGGCTAGACGACGAGATAGCTGCGGTAGTTAGTGTAGAGAGGTTAAGCTTGATTGCTGGTAGGTACGTAGGTAAGGACGACCCAGTAGCAGTAGTGAGGGTTCAGGCGGGCTTCCCAGCGATGGGTGAGGTTCTCGAGGCCTTTGCCTTCCCCCACCTAGTTGCTGGCTGGATGCGCGGCTCTCACCATGGACCCCTCATGCCCGTACCTCAAAGGTATGCTAAGTGCACACGCTTCGACGGACCACCTAGGCTAGTTGGACTGGGCTTCCAGGTTAGGAACTCGAGGCTCATAGGTCCGGTAGACCTATTTGACGACCCCGCGTTCGATGAGACAAGGAGGTTAGCTCAGGTAATAGCCGACTACCTAAGGAGGCACGGGCCCTTCATGCCCCACAGGCTAGGCCCTGAGGAGATGGAGTACACCACACTACCCGAGGTGCTCGAAAAGCTTAAGGGTAGATTTCAGAAGGTTGAGGGAGCCGTCAAGGCGGCCGAGCCTAAGGTTAGGTCAGAGCTCCTAAGCGGTAAACCCGAGGAGTAGCTGTTCCGGTTGCTTAGGAGAGGTCTAGGTGTTTTAATGCGTAGAGTACCTATCCTAGTGGTAAACTTCAAGGCCTACGATACAGCTATAGGGAGTAAAGCCCTAGGCATAGGTAGGGCCGCTGAGAAAGTCTACAAGGAGCTGTACGGTTCAGTGCAGGTTATAGTAGCCCCGCCGTTCACCGAACTTAGAGCTCTGGCCGAGTCTCTCGAGATACCTGTGTTCGCGCAACACGCAGACCCCTTCGAGTTAGGTGCTAGGACGGGCTCCATACCTCCGGAGGCCATTAAGGAGGCCGGTGCTAAGGGGTTCATAGCTAACCACAGTGAGAGGAAGCTAAGGTTAGACGAAGTACTATTTCTGGTTAAGAAAGCTAGGGCTCTCGGCTTAAGTACTCTAATCTGTGCGGCTGAACCTGAGGAAGCTGCAGCTATATCTATCCTAGACCCCGATATGATAGCTGTAGAACCTCCAGAGCTCATAGGTACGGGTATAGCGGTCTCCAGAGCGAAGCCGGAGGTGGTCACTAGGTCTGTATCCCTTATAAGGAGGTACAACGATAGGGTAATACTACTAACAGGTGCTGGCATATCCAGAGCTGAGGACGCTGAGGTAGCAATACTGCTGGGGACTAGCGGGGTTCTAGTCTCCTCAGCTGTTATGAAGTCCAAGGAGCCGGGGGAGGTAATGGAGTCTATGGCTAAAGCTATGGCTAAAGCTATTGAGAAGCTCGAAGCCTCTCTAGGAAGCTTTTAGTACGTAGCATCCTAACCTTCTCCTCCCTCTCTGCCTCATCGAACTTCATCTTAAGGTAAGCTATGGTCCTCATAATCCTAGGTATTAGGACCTTCTCCAGCATCATTACCTTCCTCCTAGTTCTAGCTATTTCAGTACCTAGTAGGACTAGAGCCTTCTCGTACTCAGCTAGTAGTACTACCGTCTCCAGGAGCTCAGCCCTCTTCAGCTGAACCTCATAAAGCTCTACGGGTACTAGGACCGAGCTAGGGTAGGTACCCCTAAGCTCTAGCATGGGTACTACCACTCCCATAGCGTTTCTAGTTGAAGCTGTAACCTCGACCCCTACCGATGTATCGCCTGATACCCAGTCTAGGTGCTCGTAGCCGTGTATTCTCAGAGCGCTGTAGTAGCTTGAGTATATCTCAGCAAGGAGTTTGTTTAGCTTAGTCCTCAGCTCGTAGGCCCTCCTTAGAGCTATGTAGAACTCCTGGACTAGAAGTGTTAGCCTATCCCTGAGGATCCTGTGCAACCTTCTAGCAAGTAGTAGCCTACGCCTTAACCTTATCAGCTCTATCTTCGTGGGTCTGGATATTTTTATGATTTCTCCAGAGCTCATGCTTTAGCTAACCTCCAGAGGCTGGACGGTACCTTGGGTGGTACCTCCTCAAGATCTGCGGGCTTATCTGCTTCAGCTCCTCCTCAGGTAGTACTGACAGTATTTCCCAGCCTATGTCCAAGGTCTCTTCGAAGCCCCTTCTCTCGTACTCTCCTTGGTTTATGAACCTCTTCTCGAAGAGTTCTGCGAACTCTAGGTACCTCCTATCACGCGCTGTTAGGGACTCTGTCCCAACTATCGCTGATAGCTCCCTAAGGTACTGAGCCTCGGCGTAGGCTGATATAAGCTGCGAGAACAGCTCCCTATGGTCTTCTCTAGTCTTACCGCTACCTATACCCTCCTTCATTAACCTAGAGAGGGATAGGAACACATCTACTGGTGGATATATGCCCTTACGCCACATGTCCCTCGATAGGACTATCTGACCCTCTGTAATGTAGCCGGTAAGGTCCGGTATTGGATGGGTTATGTCGTCGTCAGGCATAGTTAGTATGGGCATTATGGTCATGCTTCCCTTCCTACCTACAACCCTCCCAGCTCTTTCGTATATCGTTGCTAGGTCCGTGTACATGTAGCCTGGGTAGCCCCTCCTACCTGGGACCTCTTCACGTGCTGCTGAAAGCTCTCTTAGAGCTTCGCAGTAGTTAGTCATGTCGGTTAGAATCGTTAGCACGTGGGCATCGTAGTTCCACGCCATGAACTCGGCTGCTGTTAGAGCAGTCCTAGGTAGGGCTAGCTTCTCAACGGTCGAAGCTGATGCAGGGGCTATGAAGGCTATAGTTCTATCTAGGGCTCCCATAGACCTTAGCTCCCTCAGGAAGTAAGCGGCCTCCTCGTACGTAACTCCTATAGCTCCGAAAACAACTACGAAGCTCTCTCCAGAACCTCTAACCGACGCCTGCCTAACTACCTGCATAGCGATCCTATTGTGAGGTAGCCCGGAGCCGCTGAATATAGGTAGCTTCTGACCTCTTACAAGGGTTAGGAGACCGTCAATTACCGATATACCCGTTTCAATGGGCTCTGAAGGCGGGATCCTGAGAGCTGGGTTTAGAGGAGCCCCGTAGATGTCTAGGTAGTCCTCGGGTACTATTGGAGGCCCCCCATCGATAGGTCTCCCTAGGCCATCGAAGATCCTACCAAGCATGTCCGACGATACTGGAATACGTAGCGTATCCCCGTAGAACTTAACCGCGGTTCTACCCGGTGCTACACCAGCAGTACTGCCGAATACCTGAATCACAGCTACATCTCTACTTACGTCGATCACCTGCCCGAGTATCGACGTACCGTCTAGGGATACCTCAACAAGCTCACCGTACCTAATACCTCCAATAGCCTTAACGAAAAGTAGGGACCCGCGGATTCCAATTATGTTCCTAGTAGACCTAATTGCAAGTAGCCCTTCCATCAACCTCAACCACCTAGAAGTTTCTCGAACTCCGACTTCATAGTGCTTACAAGCTCAGGATATACCTTATCTCTCAGTACATCTAGGGTGTAGAACTTCATCTGAGCTATTTGAGCTCTACACTTAAGCTCTCTAAGCTTAGCTACCGGTATACCTTTAGTGAGGACCCTCCTAGCTAGGGAGTAGAACTCCATAATAGCCTCCATGATCAGAGCCCCCTTCTCTGGTGGGGAGTAGGCATCTACAGGGTTTAGAGCGCTCTGCTGGAGGAAGTCCTCCCTGATCATCCTAGCTATCTCTAAAACTAGCTTATCCTCCTCAGGTAGCGCCTCAGGACCTACGAGCCTTACGATATCGCTAAGCTCGGCCTCGCGCTGTAAGATCTTCAGGGCAGTCTCCCTGTAGATACTCCAGTGAGTTACGCTATCCCAGTATTCCCTAACGAAGTCCGTGTAGAGGCTGTAGCTAACTAACCAGTTAATCGCTGGGAAGTGTCTCCTAGTAGCTAACCCGTAGTCCAGAGCGTAGAAGCACTGAACGTACCTAACAGTGGACCTAACTACGGGCTCACTGAAGTCCCCACCGGGAGGTGAGACTGCACCGAAGATCGTTAGACTACCGTACCTCTCGGGCTTACCGAGGGCTCTAACCCTACCGGCCCTCTCGTAGAACTCAGCTAACCTACTAGAGAGGTATGCTGGGAATCCCTCCTCACCCGGCATCTCCTCCATCCTACCACTAATCTCCCTCATAGCCTCAGCCCACCTACTGGTGGAATCAGCTACCATAACCACGTCGTAGCCCATGTCCCTGAAGTACTCACCTATAGTAACCCCTAGGAACACGCTCGTCTCCCGAGCGGCTACCGGCATATTACTGGTGTTAGCTATGAACACAGACCTCTCCATCATAGGCCTCCCCCTTCTAGGGTCGTTAAGCTTCATGAAGCTCGTCAGGGCATCAGACATCTCGTTACCCCTCTCACCGCAACCTACGTATATGGCTATGTCGGCATCGCTCCACTTAGTTATCTCCTGTAGGGCAACGGTCTTACCGGTACCGAAGCCTCCAGGTATGGCTGCCTTACCTCCCTTAGCTATAGGGAATATGTAGTCTATCACTCTAATACCGGTTACAAGAGGCTTTACTGGATTTAGCTTCTCTAGGTAGGGTCTAGGCCTTCTAATAGGCCAGAGCTGGTACATCTTAACCTCGGTATTCACACCCTCGGAGGATACTACAGCTATAGTATCCTCTACTACGTACTCACCATCGTCAGCCAACCACTTTACGTAACCCCTGACATCTGGGGGCACCATTATTCTGTGCTCCACTAGAGGGGTCTCCTTAACGTACCCTAGCACGTCTCCAGGCTCGACCTTATCGCCAACCTTAACCTCCCTATTCCTTGTATAACCCCACTTCACGCTCCTACTTAGAGGTGGGAAGTATATGCCGCGCTTAATGAAGATGCTCCTAGTTCTCGAACCTATCTCTTTCTCCGGCCTTTGAAGTCCATCGTATATGGAGCCTACTAAGCCGGGCCCCAACTCAGCTGAAAGAGGCCTTCCTGTAGCCTCTACTCTCTCCCCAACGGTCAGTCCAGAGGTCTCCTCGTAAACCTGTATGTAGACCCTATCACCCCTTACGGCTATTACCTCACCTATGAGCCCTTCGTTCCCGACTCTCACCACTTCGTACATCATAACCTTCGAAAGCCCCTCGGCAACTACCAGTGGACCAGCCACTCTGTATATCCTACCGACAGTTCCACTCAACCTCCCACCCCTATATGTATCTCGTAACCTATGAACTTACGGACTAGTTCTCTATAGAAAAGCTCCGGGCTTAAGCTTAGGTCTGCTAACCTATCCGGGAACTCGACTACTATAGGCCACAAAGCCTCCCACATCTCCCCTGGGAGTCTAGCCCTTCCTAAGAGGCTCCTCTGCATTAGGATCACACCCACATCACCTCTTCTAGCTAAGTCCTCTATAAGCCCGGTCAGCTCCTGAGACCCCTCCACACCGTAGACCTCAGCTATGGATAGTACCTTCATTAGGGGAGCAAGTTCTCTAGATACGACAGCTACGACCTTGAGCTTCTTAGGTGTAGCCGTACCTACCACCTCCTTAAGCTCTTAGGTAAGAGGGAGTATCTCAAAACCTTAAGCTCGTAGTACCTATTCACGAGGTAGAGCGTTAGTATGTTAGCAAGACCTCCAGAGTACGCTAGTAGCTCCTTCAGTAGGGGGTAGGTAGCCGATGCCTCGTGTACTGTGTACCTAGCGAGCTTAGCCTCCTCCAGCTTCTCCAACCTCTCTAGGACCCTCCTTAGAGATACTTCTACAACTGGGTTTATACCTATTTCAGCTAGTACCTTCTCAAGTTCCTCTAGCTTTAAGCCTAGGAGCTCAGCGTTTCTGAAGTAGTTGAAGTACCTTACGGCTACTAAAGCCTTTACTGCATCTAAAGCCCTTGACTCAGGTTCTCCAAGTTTAGTGTAGGAGCTCCTAACCCTCTCTAAGTACCTCATTAGAGCGCACCTTACGTTCCTGGAAGTACACCTAGAGTACTCTACAACTAGCGAGCTTAAGCTAGTAACTCCAGAGAGCTTAACTAAGCTAGCTTTAGCGAGGTCAGGTATCTCCCCAGGTGCTCTAGCAAGGCTTAGAGTTATGTAGTCGATATAGTAGAGCTCGAGGAATGCTCTCAGGAACTCTAGGTAGCTCTTGGGGAGGAAACTCTCCAGGATGCGTAGCTCAGTTGAGAGAGCCTCGTAGAGTACTCTATCGGCATCTTCGTAGGACTTGGCCTCCAGAAGGCTAAGTAAGTAAGACCTAAACCCAGGTAGGCGGGCTAGGTAATCAGCACCTAATTCTACTTCCTTAACTGCGTAGTCTAGGAGCTCCTCAAGCTTTGGAGGTCTCGCAAGCAGGATTTGAAGTAGGCCTATGGAGAGCTCCTTAGAGGGCTTCACAGAAGCACCTCCTCCAGTAGGTCCTTCTTAAGCCTGGAGACTGCTCGGGAGAGCCTACTATCGAAGCTGTTATCTATGGTAACACCGCTTTCAGGCTCCTCTACTACGACCCCACCGAGGATCTTAGAGCTCCTAAGCTCTAGCTCAATACCTCTTTCTCTGCTTATGCGGGCTATAACATTCCTAGCTAACTCTGCATCCTGCTCAGCTACGTAGATTATCAGCTTCCTTACAATACCTAGGCTCGCTATGGCGTTATCTAGGGACTCCTCAACTAGCTTCCTAAGGGACTCCAACCTAAGGTTGGGGGGTAGGGACCTCAGGATATCTACAGCCTTAGAGATAACGGAGTTAAGTAGGTCTGACTTAGCTTTGCTAACTATCAGCCTAGCCCTTAGCTTAGCTTCAGCTATCCTAGCCTCGTAGCCTAACCCTGCTAGGGTCCTCTTCCTCTCCTCCTCTATTATCGCCTTCTTCTTCTCCTCAGCCTCCCTTACTAGTCTCCTACCCTCTTCTTCAGCTCTCCGAACTATGGCTTCAGCCTCCTCAAGGGCTTTCTTAATTACAGCCTCCCTTAAAGCCCTAGCTTCACTCATTACCTCATACCACCAGGGATACCGCCATGAGGCCGAAGACCAGGCCTAGCATCCCAAACAGCTCCTCGTAGGCTGCTAAGATTATACCCATGGAGAATATGGCTCCCCGGGTCTTGACCAGCAGCGATATAGCATCAGCGCATACTATTCCCTGCATCCAGGCTGAGAACAGTTCCGCTAAGCCAACGAAGAGGGAGATTCCTAGAAACGCCGCTGCCGTCGTTAAGGGCACAGCTCCAGCATACTTAGCGAACGTCGAGGGCAAATACTGGGTGTACATGTAATACATGAACGCAAAACCGTACACTAAGGTCTGGGTCGCCGGGAAGAAGGCGAAAAGTAGTACTAAGGTTCTCATAGCTGGCTCCTCAGCTATTACTGAGAGTCCTACTGAAGCAGCTGGCCTGATACCTAGGGCAGTACCCGCTACTGCTAGGGCCTCAGCTATGGCTGGGCCTAGATACGCTAGTATATGCGATAGCTGAAGAGCTTCCACCTCCATAGGCGATCCTCAGCACCATGTGGGGGGAAAGTATATAAAACTTATATGATAGTCGACGTTCACTTATACCTGTATAAGCGATCGCCTAAGGTTTTCTCTATATTAAACCATGACCTTGCCTAAGAACACCCTAACAGGCTTCAGCCTGCGTCCCCGTCCCTCATAGAACTTTGAGGATATCTCGAAGAGGCATAACCTTAGAGAGTGTATAAACGGGCTGACAGCTGAGAGAGCTAAATTGAAGGTATGTAAGAGTACGAGTGCTAGAACCCCCAGGAGAACTCCAGCTATCAAGTTAATGCTCCCAAGGAATTCGTAGATGTATACTACCACTCCATTGAAGAGCTCGGCTAGGAGAGCTGTGCCACCAGCTATACCAGCTATCCTGATGTAGGAGAAGACATCACCAGTTATACCAACTACGTCAAAGAGCCATAGGAAGCCTCCAACACCACCCATAGTCTTTAACCTCGAGAGTATCACCATAGCAAGCCCTACTAGTGTTAGAACTAGCGATATCCTGTAGACCCCCTCCGTCACGCTGAGGAACGCTAAGTTAAAAGCTTTAGATACCACAAAGGGCCCTCCAGACATAAGCAGCAGTATTCCTGCTTCGAATACCGCGTCGAATGTTCTGCTTAACTTAATACTCTTAGCTAGGGCTATAGAGTGCGAAAGGAATGTGAAGGCATAGCCTATAGCTAAGCTTACGCCCACTAAGCTTACCACGCTTCCAACGTCTATTAAGGGTCTTTCGATAGGTACGTACCTACCTAGTAGCGACCCTAGGAAGCTCTTAGCTATTAAACCAACTACAGCGCTCAGCAACCCACCGATATATAGTATCTTTTGGAGTCTTCTGAAGCCTGGCGACTCTGGGTCGTTGACGAACTTGGGGAGAAGGTACTTAGTAGCTATCACTATGCCTAGGCCATAGCCTACATCAGCCATCATTAGGGAATAGAAGAGTAGGAAGGAGTAGGCTAGTAGTGGTGTCGGATCCCACTCATAATGTGTAGGAATCCCGTATAGCTCTGTTATGAGCTCGAACGGTTTAAAGGGCTTTAGGTTGTCGAAGTCTACTGGTGGGTTCTCGTCCTCTGATGTAACTATGTAGACCGGGTAGCTACTGAGGGAGTTAAGAACAGACTTAAGCTTAGACTTTAGGATCCAACCTGATATAGCTACGGTGTATCTAGACCCGGTAGCCCCCTTAAGTACCTTAAGCCTCTCGTACTCGCTCTCAACTATAGCCTTAAGTAGAGCTAGGTCCCTTATTTTAGACTCCAGTATCTCCCTCTTTCTCAACCTAAGGCTTTCTATGCTCTTAGATAGCTCAGCTAGCCTAGACTCCAGGTTACTGATATAGCTCTCTAAGGTGGTTTCCGAGCTTACTCCAGGTTCTAGAAGTAGGGACTCCTCAGGTAGGCTACTTAGGACTTCCGAAAGCCTCTCTGAACTGAAGGCACAGGTTAGTACGACCTTCTTATCGTGTCTTAGCTCAGCTATTACCTCGAGAGCTAAGCTCTTCATTTGCTCTACGGAACTCTCTGGAACTACTAGAGTTCTAATAGCTACGTACTTACCGGTATAGTGAACTAGGGATACAAACCCATCGGGGTACCTCCTAAGGACGTTCTCCGATACCTCCTTAATGAGTAGGGTGGTAGTGAGCTGATTCTCGTAACTAGCGATTAAATTATTGAGTGAGCTAACCTCCTCATAAACTTTCCTAAGTTCTGCAAGTAGGTTCCCGAGGGTCTTCTTAGTAGACTCCGGGAGCACCTCCACCTTAACTACGGTCTTCCTCTCTAAGTTAGACTCGAGGTATTCGTAAACCTTCTTAGCTTCTTCAAGTAGTGTTACGTAGTTCTCTAACTCCCTAATCAGCGGGTTACCGGCTTCGAGAACCCGCGGCTCGATAACCCCCTCCCTAACTAGGAGCTCAGTAATCTCCTCGGAGAGGTCCCTCGGCACTACTATGAGTACGCCTACAGCTACATCAGGTCTACTTAAGAGTACCTTACTTAAATCACTCAATGCTGATCCCGGCAACTAGTGAGGCTATTCTCTTAGCTACCTTCGTTATGGTCTCCTCTGGTGCTGCCCTAATCTTCCTAGCCTCTTCCTCAGCTGAAGCTACTATCCTACTTACTTCCTCCTCTATCTTCATCTTAAATAGCTTTACTTCCTCCTCTATCTCCTTCTTGTAGCTTTCATCGGACAGTATGGCCTCAGCGAGAGCCTTAGCTCTAGAGAGGACCTCCTGAGCCTTCTTACGGGCCTCGTCGAGTATGTGCTCCGCTTCGGCCTCAATAGCCGCTACTACATCGCTCACAGGCCTCCCCCAAAGGCGTCGTAAAACTGCTTGAAAGCGGGCTTATAAGCTTACCAAGGTGGCTCATGCCTAAGTGGTTGTTGGGAGCTTTGACCTACCCGTAGTCGCTAACCTCTCCCGCCTCGATGGGCAGGCCTATACTTGTAAGTAGAGAGTTCACGACAGGGGTTCGGGGGGAGCTTCTCCGAGCCCTACATAGGAGAGGGCGATCTGAAAAACTGTTGAGAACCTCCTCCTAAGCTCGTATATCTGGGGTTTGTACAGGAAGGCTCTGCTTTCCCTAAAGCTCATATCGAGTATAGAGCTAACTACTTCAGCTGCGTAGGGGTCGCTAACTACGCCAACAAACTCCTCCTCACCGGATATCACCTCGATTATTATAGGTAGTAGGAGCTTATCCCACTTCTCCTTAGGTATGTACTTGGATAGCTCGATTAATTCGCTACGCCTAAATGAATGTAGCGAACCATCGCGACATACTACGTGCGGATACTCTTCCTCAAGTAGCTCCCCTAGGGACTTCCTAGCAAGAGGGAGGTGCTTATTTGCTACACGTAGTTCCTCCCTAAATAGGACCTCAACTATATCCGGACGGGAGCTCACACTCCTCAACCGTGTATAAGTACTCTCAGAGTAGTTTAACTTAAATAGAACCTCTTATGGTTAGGGGAAGGCCCTCTAGAGAAGCTCCCTGAGGTTAATACTCGCAGGTAGGACAGCCCCCGACCTCCCCCTCCCTCAGGACGTAAGCTACTCTAACTCTCTCAGCTCTGACCTCGGGTTTCTCCTCCTTCTTCTGAGCTTCTCTTTTCTCCTCAGCAGCTTTCTCCGACATCTTTATCCCAAAGTAGATCACCTGCCTAGACTTCGACTTATCTCTGTAAATCGTGATACCTTTACAGCCCAGCTTCCAAGCCAGCGTGTAAACCTTAATTACGTCTATGGGCGTCGCCTCGTACACCATGTTCACGGTCTTGCTCACTCCGGCATCGACCCAAGCCTGCCAAGCTGCCTGGTGGTATACGTGGTACTCAGGTGATATGTCGTGAGCCGTCCTGAAGAGCTCTCTAATCCTTCTAGGGATGTAGGGGTTATGAGCTACGGAGCCGGATTCTGCTACTAGCTTCACTACATCATTAGTATCGAGGTCGTAAGCTCTAAGAGCCTCAAGGAAGAGTCTGTTAACCTCTATGAACGTACCTACAGTTACAACCCTAGTAAAGGCTAGGGCGAATATAGGCTCTATAGAGCTGGACGTTCCAGCTATTATTGAGAGAGTCCCCGTGGGGGCTATTGAGAGAAGTGAGGCATTTCTCAGACCATACCTTAGCATTAGGCTCTCCACTAAGCTCCAGTCCACCTTAGGTCTACTCCTAACTATCTCCTTAACCCTATCGGAAACCTCGCTTAGGCTTAGACCAGCTATCGCGAAGAGCTCCTCTAACTTAGGTGCAGTCTGCCACATAGGTCTGTAGAGGCTCTGATCCCACGCTGGGAAGGGCCCCCTCTCCTTAGCTAGCTCTATACTAGCTAGGTAAGCGTTGTAGGCTATGAACTCAGCTAGGTGGTAGGCTAGGTAGATAGCATCTGGGGAGTCGTACCTTATACCTAGCTTAATCAGTGTGTGAGCCCACCCCATAACTCCGAGACCAACCTTTCTCGTCCTTCCAACACCTTCGTAGAACTGCTTGAGGGGGTACCTAGCTACGGATATGACGTTGTCGAGGAATCTAACAGCTGTCTTAACGTCCTCAGCTAAAGATCCCCAATCGATAACTACCTTCCCCTCCGAGGTTGTTACAACGTACTTCTCCAGGTTTATGCTGCCGAGGTTACAGGACTCCCACTCTAGGAGGGGTTCCTCACCGCAGGGGTTTGTAGCGTTTATCTTACCTAGGTACCAAGTCGGGTGCCTCCTGTTTATGGTATCTATGAAGAGTAGCCCGGGGTCTCCGGAGTCCCAAGCGGACTTCACTATAGTGTCGAAGAGCTCTCCTGCATCTGCCCACCTAACGGTAGCGCCTTCAGATTCAGCTATTTGGAGAGCTTCATCCACAGTTACGAGTAGGGACTTCTCGAGAGGTACGGACCAACCCCACTCCTCAAGCTCCTTGAGGATTACCTCTTGAACCCACTCCTCACTCATGTAGTGTCTAGCTCTAACCATAGCGTAGTACCTAGAGTCGTTGGTCTTCGTTAAGCTGGTTTTCCTCGGGTTTACTAGAGGTACCTTACCTCCCTTTAGTACGGACTCCATGAAGTAGTCGTAGACCCCGACACTTATGTTGAAGTTCTGTAGGTTTATGTCCTTAAGCTTCCCCGACTTACTCTGAATAAACTTCTCAATATCTGGGTGCCAGATGTGTAGAACTCCCATGTTAGCCCCCCTCCTCCTACCGCCCTGCTTTATCACATCAGTATTGATGTCGAAGACCTTCATGAACGAGAGGGGGCCGCTAGCAACACCGGCTGTGGACGCTACTACGTCCCCCTCAGGTCTGAGCTCGCTAAAGTCGAACCCGCAGCCACCTCCTTGCTGGAAGACTAGTGCCTGAGCTCTTAGGGCATCGTATATTCCATCACCAGCTTCTGTAACTATGGAGTCTCTAACGGGTATTACGAAACACGCTGAGAGTATGCCCAGCCTAGTGCCAGCGTTCATGAGTGTAGGTGAATTCGGGAGGAACTTAAGTGAGGAGAGAAGCTCGTAGAACTTCCTAGCCCAGAACTCCACGTCACTAGGCTTCTCAGCACTTGCTATGTAGCCAGCAACACGCCAGAACATCTGTGAGGGGGTCTCGGAGATCCTCAGTGTCTCGGGGTTCCTTAGTAGGTACCTCGCAGTTAGGGTTTTTAGGGAGGGGTAAGTCAGGGAGAGGTCCTCGCCTCTAAACTCCCCCCACATCCCTTTACTAAATACGTGGTTATACACCCTAGCTAGTAGGTACCTCCTCGCAGCTAGCTCAAACCTCTCATCAACTATGACCCTCTCTATAAGGGCCTTCTCAACCCTGTCAGCTATCTCGGAAGAGCTTATGGTCTGCCTCCTCTCCGAGATCTCGGATAGTACCGCGTTTACTACTTCATCAAGGTACTGCTCTAGGTTAACGCTCTCTAGGGCTTTCTTAATGGAGTTTCTAAGCTTCTCAACGCTAAACGGCTCGACCCTACCGTCATGCTTTATAACCGAGACACCTGAGTGCACAGTACCACGCTGTGGTACTCTTAGCTACATAACCTATAAAAACGAATACTTAGAGAGCCTTATACTTCTCGTGCCACATCTCATAAGCTTTGAGCAGATCCCTATTAACGCTGGGCTTTCTGTACTTAAGGACCTCCTCGAAGTCCTCCATTGTAATAGGCCTAGGCTCTCCCTGACCTCCACCCCTCTCAAAGAGCTCTTTAATGGTCCTCATGTGAGCTGCCATAACTATCTCAACTACATCGCTCGATGAGTACCCTTCGAGCATCTCTGCCAGCTTCTCAAGGCTTACACCAGGGTCTAGCCTAAGGCTCTTCGTATACATTTTAAGTAGCTCCAGTCTAGTCTCCTTAGTGGGAAGGGGCACGTATACCCTTTTCTGGAACCTCCTTATGAAGGCCTCATCCAGCCTCCAAGGCTTGTTCGTTGCTGCTAGTATGAATAGGGGTAGCTTTGGGGAGAACTTACTGTCGAGGCCGTCCATTTCCTTAAGGAACTGGTTTCTAACCCTAGCCTCTCCACCTACTTCGTTTGTGTAGGGCGCGAATAAGGAGTCTACCTCATCTATGAATATTATAACCGGCGTTCCACTCTTCGCAAGCTCCCTAGCCTTAGAGAACAGCTTGGAGACTCTCTTCTCTGCTTCACCAAGCCACTTAGACATTATGCTAGCAGCATCTACGCTTACAAAGTAGCCGTTGACCTCACCAGCTACGGCAGCCGCTACGTAGGTCTTACCGCATCCCGGGGGCCCGAAGAGTAGTATACCCCTAGGCCACCCTAGTGGGAATAGGTCGGGCCTCTTAGATGGGTATACTATTGATTCCCTTATAGCGTTCTTAACCTCCTCCATGTCTGCTACCTTACTGAAGGCTATCGGGGACTCACTAACTACCTTAAAAAATGCGTCTACGTCGTCAAGGGAGTCCTGCCCCCCTCCCCCAGATAGGGGGACTTTAACCCTTCCGAGCAATCCCTCTATCTCAGATATCCTTCTCCTGTACTCACCTATCCACTGCCTGTAGATGTTATTCAAGCTGTGGTCTGGGTACATCTGGATTATCTTCTCTAGGACCTCTATAGCTCTCCTGTAGTACGTTATAGCATCAGCATAATTGCCCTCCCTATCACTTATTACAGCCTTTATAGCGTAGTTACGCGCTAGTCCCTCTAGGTATGTTAGAGATGTTGAGCTCACTTAAAGTCACCGTAAGCTAGGGCTTCTGGTATATTACTGAGATCTTACCCTGCTTCTCCAGGTTTATGAGGGTTTCTATTATGTCCTCCCTAGAGACCCCGAGCCTTTCGGCTAGGAGCCCTACCTCTATGAAACCTCCGTGGGTTCTTGCTGTTTCGAGTATATGCTTAGCAAGCTCCTCCTTAGGTAGCTGAGCCTTCTTCGGCTTAGCCTTAGCTGGTAGAGCTATCGGGGGTTCCACACCCCTCTCCGGTGGTCGAACGTTCTCTACCAGGGTACTCAGGGGCTGCTCCCTCCCAACTACCAACTCCGGTGGTATCTCCGGAAGCTGTGAGAGCCTCTCCTCAACGGACTTCTCCACCTTGCTCAGTAGCTCCCTAGCCTCCGGGGATATTACTAGAGCGTCCTCAACCTTTATCTGGAAGGCGTCTGTCGTACCAGCTACTAGCTCCTTGGTCTTACTTATAGTTAGCTCCAGTCCTATAGCTAGGTTTGGAGCTATATCGCTTACGTAGTCCTTAGCTATGTGGAGTAGGGGCGATATATTGGCTAGGGCCTTAGCTATATCGGCAACATTCTCAAGGGTCTCCAACCTCAGCTTTACCTGTTCAACTATCATTTCGGTGATCATAGCCTTCTTTATGTACTTAGATACTTGCGCAGCTTCATTAGCGTAAACTAGGGCTCTCTCGTTCTTCTTCTCTGACTTAGCTACCAGGGCTTCCCTTACCAGCTCCTTATACCTATTTACAAGTCTATCAGCCACCTCCCTAATGTCCCTAAGTATGGTATCGAGCCTTATTATGAGCTCAGAGAGCTCTATGGACCGTTTTCTTCTATCTCCTGCAAAGGCCTTGCCGAGGCGGCTAAACAAGCTAAAAACGCTCACCTAGCGGACACCTCGTAGACTACCTAGTGAGGTGTCTCCTCTATGACTACTACTGGTATAGGCGTTGACTGAGGTAACTGAGGCTGTGTTGCTGGAGCGCTCTTCACCTGAGGCTCTACGGGCTCTGCCTCAAGCTTAGATAGCAGCTCTAGGTGCTTCTCTACATCCTTCTTCTCGTCTACGCACTTACTCTTAGCGTTCCTTAGGAAGTCCATCGAGGCTTTGTATGACTGCTCGCTTATTTCGTTGCTCATGTAGAGTACGTAGACGTTCGCTACAGCCCTTTCGTACCTGATTATCTGGTCCTCTAGCTCGTTGGTCTTGGCCTTAAGGATCTCCTTAACCTTAGCTGAGTCCTCCTTAACCTTCTTGAACTCAGCCTCAAGCTTCTTTCTCATCTCGTCGTACGCGTGGGTCGGTATCATGCCCTTCCTATTTAGCTCCTCTAGAGACCTCATCCTTCTCTTAACCCTATCCAATCTGTTCTCAACGTCGATTGAGATTATCTTCCACTCCGGTAGCACTACTAGGGCGTCAGGGGTCCTCACGATCCTCTCAGCTCCTACCTTAACTAGTTCGTAATCGTTAACAGCGATCTCTATAGCCTCAACATTCCCTGAGACGTCTGCAAAGACTGCTACCAGCTTACCTAAGCTCCTCCCGTATTCGTCCCTAACTACCTGACCTAGGAACTTCTCAACCTGGTCTAGAGAGACCATCTCCGGCACCGCAGAACAATTCTCAAAGGTCACGTTACTTAAAAAACTACAGCTACTTTACAGCTGATAGCCTCCACGCATTTAAGGTATCGGCAGTATCTAGGGTATTAATTTTAGTCCCAGTCTACACTAAGCATGAGGTGTGTGTATGGGTAGGTTCCTCCTGATGATTCCCGGACCATCTCTGACCGATCCTGAAACCATGCTTGAAATGGCTAAACCTACGCTAAGCCACGTCTCAGCGGAGTTTGATAGCATTCATAGAGAGGCCCTCGACATGCTGAAGAAGGTCTTCGGCACATCGGGTGACGTAGTCGTTATCCCCGGGAGCGGTACTGCTGCTATAGAGCTAGCTGTTAGGACGTCTGTGAGACCTGGTGAGAGGGTTGTAGTTCTTAAGGCTGGATACTTTGCTGACTACCTAGCAGATGCTGCTAAGAGAGTTGGTGCTGAGGTAACCGTAGTAGAGGCACCGGTAGGTAGGGGCTTTACCGAGGACGACGTGGAAAGGGTCCTAAGCCAGAGGGGTTTCAGTGCGGTACTACTACAGCACGTGGAGACCTCAGTAGCTGTAGCGAACCCTGTAGATAGGGTGGCTAGGAAAGCTAAGGAGTTTGGAGCTAAGGTGGTCGTTGATGGGATAGCGTCGATCGGGGGTATGGAGATGAATATGGATAGCTGGGGTGTTGACGTTTGCCTAACCGGCTCTCAGAAAGCTCTTGCAGTACCTCCTGGCTTAGCCATAGTTGCGTATAGAGGTGGCTTCACCCCTCTAGTCGATAACGAAACCCTCTACTTCAACATAACTAAGCTCCTGAAGGAAATGGAGTCCACTAGGAACTACTACATAACGCCAGCGGTAAACCTGATCTACGCCCTCAATTCATCCCTGAAGAAAATACTTGCAGAAGGTCTTCAGCAGAGATACAGGAGACACGAAGCCCTAGCTAAGGCTGTTCAAAGGGGTCTAGAGGCTTTAGGTCTAAGGCTGGTAGCTGAGGAGGGTTTCAGGGCTAACACTGTTACAGCTGCGTACGTACCTGAGGGGGTAGAGTGGGCTAAGCTCTACAGCGAGATGCACAGTAGGGGGGTTGAGATAGCTGGAGGACTAGGCTTCCTTAGGGGTAGGATATTCAGAATAGGGCACATGGGTGAGGTCACAGCCAATGATGTAGTAGCTACTCTAGCAGCTCTGGAGAGGGTTTTAGCGAAGTTAGGCTACAGAGTGGAGTTTGGCGCCTCAGTGAGGGCTGCCCAGCAAGTACTGGATGTGTACGGTGTTTAGGGTGGGCTATGACCTAATAATAAGGCACGGTACAATCGTTGACGGGACGGGGTCTCCCCCCTTTAGAGCCGACATCGGTATCGTAGGGGATGGAATAGAGGCTGTAGGGGACTTAAGCGGGGAGAGAGCTGAGGTAGTTCTAGACGTACCGAACCTAATGGTTGTCCCAGGCTTCATAGATATGCATAACCATAGTGATGTATCAATATTCGAGGTGCCGACCGCGGATAACTACGTACTCCAAGGGGTTACAACTATAGTTATAGGTAACTGCGGCTACTCTCCAGCACCTCTCTCCGATGTAAATAGAGAGGAGATCGTTAAGGAGGTTAAGAAGGAGCACCCCGATGTAGAGGTTATGTGGGAGAGCTTTGGGGAGTACCTAAAGGCCTTGGAGGAGCTGAGGCCCGCTGTAAACATAGTCCCATTGGTAGGGCACGGAACAGTGAGGTCTGCCGTACTTGGATTTACACCAGGACAGCCCTCGAGGGACGACTTGGAGAGGATGAAGGATTACGTACGGGAAGCTATGGAGGCTGGAGCCTTCGGAGTTAGTACAGGTCTTATATACGTGCCCGGAGTCTTCTCAACCACTGAGGAGGTCATCGAGCTAGCTAAGGTTAGTGCGAGGTACGGAGGTATATACGCTACCCATATGAGAAACGAGGGTGTAAGGCTTCTAGACTCTATCTACGAAGCGGTAACCATAGGTGTTAGAGCGGGGGTTTCAGTCGAGATCTCGCACCTAAAGGCTAGTGGAAGGCCTAGCTGGGGGAAGGTATTAGCCGCACTTAAGGTCATAGAGGACTACGCTTCAAGAGGCTTCGATATCTCTGCAGATGCCTACCCCTACACCGCGGCATCGACATCCCTACTTACCCTACTACCGAAAGATATTAGGAGTGGGGGGACCGAGGAGATTCTCAGTAAGCTAAGGAATCCAGAGGTAGTGGAGAGAATTAGGAAGGAGCTAGCTGGCGGTATCTTTGAGGAGAGGTATATCTCGTGGAGCGACATAATGATCTCTTACTCACCTAAGCACGGGGAATTTGAGGGTATGAGGGTCGATAGGATAGCGGAGGCCTTAGGTTTAGATCCTGTTGATGCCGTGGTAAGGCTACTTATCGACGATGAGCTAGCAACAGGTATGGTTACGTTTACAATGAGGGAGGAGGACGTTAGGACCGTAATATCGCATCCTTATGTTGCTATAGGTAGCGACGGCTCAGTAGGTAAGTTTAGGATGGGGAAGCCGCACCCCAGAAGGTACGGTACCTTCCCCAGGGTTATAGCTAGGTATGTTAGGGAGGAGAAAGCACTTACCCTACCCGAGGCTATTAGGAAGATGACATCCTTACCGGCTAGGAAGCTGAAGCTATGGGATAGAGGGATCATAAGGCCCGGGTTTAAGGCCGATATAACGGTGTTCAACTACTACACTATCGAGGATACAGCAACATATGAGAACCCGCACTCCTATCCGAAGGGCATAGCGTACGTTATAGTCAATGGGAGAGTAGTCGTAGAGGAGGGTAAGCTCATAGGTAAAGTTAGGGCAGGTAGAGTCCTCAGAAGGACTTAAGGTCTTCAAGTTTTACTAACCTCTCTACTACCTCTCAAAATCTTAAAGGACGTAGGTCTCTGCTAGAGGTTTAATAGGTTTCTTCCGGTCTTAGAGCGGGGCCTCGGTATTGGGGGGTACTAAAGCTAGTCAGTACGTAGACCCATCGCAGCTGAGGCTTAGCGACGGTGTTACTTTAGTAAGGCTTGCTAGGAGAGCTGTTGAGGAGTATCTGAGGTCGGGAAAGGTACCCGAGCTTCCGGAGGTTGAGGAGAGGTTGCTGGCTAAGGGGATGACGTTTACAACTATCAGGAAGATATTAGGTGGTAACCTCGTTTTAAGGGGATGTATAGGCTACTTAGTCCCTATAGAGCCTCTAGTGAGGAACGTAGTAACTACAGCTCTTGCAGCAGCTTTCGAAGACCCGCGCTTTGAGCCGGTAAGCCTAGAGGAGCTAAACCACCTAATCTTTGAAGTCAGCGTACTCTCGGTACCGCAGGACATTAAGGCTAGAGGAAGGGAGAGAGCCCGCGAGGTTAGGGTAGGACAGGACGGGCTCGTAGTTGAGTACAGGGTATACAAAGGTGTGCTACTACCAGAGGTTCCAGTGGAGTACTGCTGGGATGCGGAGACATTCCTATCAGAGACCTGCATAAAGGCAGGTCTAGACCCGGACTGCTGGTTAAGCGATCGAGTAAGGGTGAAGAAGTTCGTTGCAAGAGTATTCAGAGAGCTGACACCTGGAGGGGAGGTAACTGAGGTAAACTTAGTTGAGGAGTACAGTAGGAGGTGCTTATAGAGCTTCCTTAAGTCCCTTGTGCTAGTACCTTATCGACAATAAAGGGTCCCTCCCTATATCTTCAAGGTGAGTTCACGGACTCCGCTAAGCTCGGTACTCGACGCCGCCCCTCACTTACGGTAGCTTAAGTAAACTCTAATCTTATGAAGCTCCCTATAAAGTACCTAGAAGAGTGTTACGGGATCCTATGTACGTGGGAGAGGCTGGCTACCTAGAGCTTTTAAGTGCGTCTCCATAAGCTAGTGGGTAAAGGTGGATGGATGAGTGCGTACCTGTGATAAGGTTGAGTAACGGAAAGGAGATAGCAGTAACTAAGGAGCTGATAGCTCTACTAAACAAGTACGTCCGCTCAGAGTATAGCTTAGAGAAGCTCTCGGAGGATCTTGGGTTAGAGGATTGGGGGGAGGCCTACGAGTTCGTAAAGAGGACACCGGCTTGGCTTATGTGGATCCAGCCTACGTACTTCGAGAAAGTTATTTTGAGGAAGCTCTGCTCTAGCTAGTACTTAGAGATGCGTTGTTTCGGGGAGCAGTATCCTGGGAAGGCTCTTCTCTACACGTATATCGCGACTACACGCTACTCTAAGGAGGAGAGGGCTTCTCTTGAAATAGGTGATGCGATCTACCCGTACGACCCCCGGGTAGAGGTACTTATACCTGATATAAAGGGGGTGGTAGTGGTAAAGTCCTGCTTAGAGCCTCACCTTATAGAGGCTGTACTCGGCGTGCAAACTCTCTCGGCAGTGGAGTACATTAGTTACGTAGCTGGATGCAGAGATGTAGTAGAGCAGAGTAGGGAACTTGCTCAACACCTTGCTAACACCATTAGGGGGTACCTAGAAGCGGAGGGGCTATGCATAGGTCGGGTTAGGGCTCCGCGTACAGGTGCTCTAGGTAGGGAGTTCGTAAACTCCCTCCTAAGGGAGCTTAGGAGGTCTCTGGTAACTGACTGTAGCTACATACTGTCACTAGAGGTATTTGGTAGGCTAGTATGCTACGGACCCGTGATCTACTTGTCTAAGCGGGTGGAGTAGAGCTTGTAGTAGCAACATTAACTGCTGTAGCTGATTTAAGACAGCTATAAAACCGGTTTAATTTGAATGTAGCATGTAATTGTTAGTATCGGTAGTCTGGATCTAGTTAAGATGCTTCAAAGCTTGAGGGCGGTGGTTGGGTATGGGTACTGGGAGCTCTAAAGGCCTTAGGCTAAGACTTGAAGGGGCTTTTAGAGCCCTGATAATCTCCTTTCTTCTCTCGCTAGTTGGAACTGCTGTAGACGCTATCATACTTTCTCTAAGTGGGGGCCTTATACTGATGACAGACCTCCTCCACTGGGCTGTAGATACCATACTGGAGGGGGTTCTACTCTTAGTGCTATACTTAGCTAGTAGGTTAAGTAGGAGGTTCCCCTGGTCTCTGGTAATTCTAGAGGGTGTTGCTGTAAGCTTGGGTACCGTTATAGTACTAATAGCCTACGGCTACCTCTTTGTCGACTACTTGGGGGCTATAGCTGAGAGTGGGGTCCCCTCCTACGTAGGCTACCTACCTCTAGTTGCTACTATTACAGGGGCTGCAATAACAGGTGCGGTGTTTTTAATAGAGAGACGGAGCTACCTCAGGTATAGGGTAGAGCTACTAAGCTTCGACTCCACACACGCTCTAGTAGACTTAGCGGCCTCGGCTATGGCTTCTGCCGGAATAATAGTAACTGCAACTACGGGTAGCTACGTTGCGGAGCTGCTCTTTACCTTTGTACTCATGATGTTCGTAGCACACAGCCTTCTAGAGGTGTTTAAGGATAACATTAAGGCGATTACAGGTTCCAACAGGGTTCCCGAGATAGAGTCCTACCTAATCGGTAGGTTATCAGAGCTTAACTCTGAGAGAGCTAAGGTTAGGGGTGTAGCTGTAAGGAAGTTCGGCTCCTTAATGCTCGCGGAGGTCTCCATAGACGTTAACCCTAAGGTATCTGTACTAGAGCTACACAGAATCCGAGAGAGGATCGTAAGAGTAGTAAGGGAGTGCTCCGACCTCGTATACCACGTAGACGTCAGGTTCTACCCAAGCCGCGGTAGGAAGCGCGTATCACGATATACCAGAGCTAAGAAAAACTAAGGTAGAAGAGCTTGAAGAAGCTAGTTTTCAGCCAGCCTTTTAAGGTAGGAAGTGGTTGGGGTTCAGCTCTCATATGGTTTTATATGAGTTGGTATGTTTTCATCGCCTCATATCTGTTCCCCCGCATCCTGCTCGGGTTCTCATCGGGCTTGGGGGCGTTCGGAGGCACCCCTAAACCCCCACATCTTGAGTATCTAGCTCTACTTTCATTCCTTGACACTACCTCAGAGCTTATAAATACTCCGCATGATAGAAGAATAAGACAGTTCATATAAGCCATAATAAACCTATATGAAACCCAAAACAGTTGCGGAAGGCAGGAGTCGAAATAGTATTTCTACTTCTTTACGCCTATCCTCTTACGTTTAGGTCTGAGGTTCCTACTCTTACACCTTCTACACTTCTCTGCCTCTGGGGGGTTTAGGGCCCCGCACCTACGGCACACTTTCTTATCCAGTATACGGCTCTCCACTATCTTGAGTATCGCTGGGTCTGTTATCGGCATTCCGGTCCCGAAGCTATGTTTAGGTTAGCACTTAAAAGCGTTAGCCTTAATAATTGCTCTAGGAAAAAAGCGCGGAGATGGTAAGAGTTGCGGATCCCGCTGGACCAGCTATGTGTGAAGTCCGGCGTGCTATGCCCTAGGTGTGAATCCCTAGTTAAGAGTGGCTCTGTAACGGAGCTCGACATAGAGGTTATGAGAGCTCTCCTAAAGGCTGAGTCCGCACCTGATTTCAGGTTCCTCCGTGATTCCGGGTACATCAGGTCGGTTAAGCTTGGTAGTATCGTGGTGATACAGTTGGACGTTCCAAATGCGGATAGTAGGACCTTACTCAAGCTAGCTAAACACTTAGAGAGTGAGCTGAGTTCGAGGGTACGTATAGTTAACGCTAAGAACATCAGTGCTAGGGATTTAGTGCGTAGTGTGATCCAGCCAGCGCGGGTTTTAGGAGTAAACACCCTGTGGCTTCCAGATGGTTCTATGGAGTACGTAGTTAGAATACCTAAGTCAGACCTCAGATACCTACCAGCACCTCAGGAGGAGGTGGAGAGCTTACTGAGCATGATGGTAGGTACCAATGTTAGGATAAGGGTGATCTAGGAGGTTGACTAAGTACAGAACGCACCTCTCCTCTGAGTTAAGCCCCAACTTGGATGGGGCTAAGGTAGTAGTTGCTGGCTGGGTTCACGTCAAGAGGGATTTAGGAGGTAAGAAGTTCCTAGTACTTAGGGATAAGGACGGCTTTATTCAGATAGTCATAAGTAAGGACAGCAAGGAGCTTGTGGAGCTGTTCTACAAGCTAACACCGGAGTCTACCGTCTCGGTAGTGGGGGTAGTTAAGGCAGATAGCAGAGCTCCTGGCGGTTTTGAGGTAGTTCCAAGTGAGATAGTGGTGCATAGCATAGCTAGAACCCCGCTGCCCCTAGATGTTAGCGGTAAGGTACCGGCGGACTTCGATACCAGGTTTAAGGAGAGGGTTCTAGACCTAAGAAGAGAGGAGAGTAGAGCTGTATTCAAGATAATGTCCATAGCTCTGAGAGCAATTAGGGAGGAGCTCTACAGCCTAGGCTTCGTAGAGGTTTTCACACCTAAGATAGTTGCTGCAGCAACTGAAGGTGGTGCAGCTCTATTCCCGGTAGCCTACTTCGGGCGTGAGGCTTACCTAGCTCAGAGCCCACAGCTGTACAAGGAGCTACTTGCCGGAGCCTTTGAGAGGGTCTTCGAGATAGCACCAGCTTGGAGAGCTGAGGAGTCCGACACCCCCTACCATCTCTCTGAGTTCATATCAGTAGACGTAGAGATGGCGTACGCTAATTACGAGGACGTTATGGAGGTACTAGAGAGAGTGATCTGGAGAGTCGTTACCGATGTTAGGGAGAGAGCGTCTAGGGAGCTTAAGGTACTGAACCACGAACTCCCAGAGGTAAGGATCCCTCTAAGGAGGTTTAGGTACGAGGACGTAGTTAGAACCCTTAGAGAAAGTGGGGAGAATATCGAAGTGGGGGAGGACCTATCTATAACTCACCTCAGGAAGTTCTCTGAGATAGCTAGCGAGGAGGTGTACTTCATAATCGATTGGCCTGATAAAGCTAGACCCTTCTACACCATGCCCAAGGATGATGGGCTCTATAGCGAGTCCTTCGACCTAGTCTGGAGGTACTTAGAGATAGCTTCTGGAAGTACTAGAGTACATAGGAAGGAGCTCCTAGTGAAGAGGCTACTTGAGCGTGGGTTAAGCCCAGAGAACTTCGAGTTCTTCCTAAGGTGGTTCGACTATGGTATACCTCCCCACGCTGGTTGGGGGATGGGGCTAGCGAGGCTGGGGTTGATGCTAACTGGAGCAAGGAACGTTAGGGAGGTTACACCGTTCCCAAGGGATAGGAGGAGGTTACTACCTTAACGCTCCTCCTAAAGAGTAGGGGGGTTCAGCTGTAGTTAAGTAAGGTCTTCTTAATTAGCTACTTTAGGGATACCTTGAGGCTACCGATTACTTTGGAGACCACTAGAGCTTTTATGGAGTTGCTCATGCTCTCAGATAGCTCTTCAACGCTACCTACGTCTACACTTATAAACACCTTAACTAGGCTCTCCGACAACGTAATACCTATGAAGCTACTTACCGTAACTCCCCACATTTCCCTATAGGTAGCTCTGCAGTGTACTATGGATTCTGTACCCCAAGATTTATACTCGAAGATCTCAATGTCGAAGAACTCGTTAGTCTCGAAAGCTTTTCTAACGATGTTTACTAGTTCGTCAACGCTCACCTTCTCAGCTACTGGGATGACTAGCTCGTGCCTCTCAACTACAGGGGTATACGCTCCGTAGCTAAGGGTTTCCGCTCCTACCTCTCGGACTACTACAGCTAGGGATATCATACCGGAAAGTAGGCAGACTGCGGCTGAGACTAAGGCTTGCTTAGCTGTAAACAACTTGTACGCTAGTGCGGAGGATGTTACGGTTCCTATAGCTATCAGTAGGATAGCGTGCGTAGCTATAGCTACGGATATACCCCAAGGTGGTAGTCCCTGAAGAAGTAGCATGTTGTAGATAGACTTGAACTCGGGGATGAGGGACCTATAGGCTACTGTTACTAGGACTACACACGAGAGTAAAACCAGCGCCGTGGAGACTAAAGCCTCCGTAGTGATTACCCTAGCAGAACCTACTACAACTACGGAGTCCCCGCTGTAGTAGTACAGAGAATCTACCTCTAGGAGCTCAGTAAGCCTCCTTACCTGGTCTAACCCTACCGCACCCCTAATAACTATGTCGGTCACTAAGGAGTCGCTGAGGTTAAGGACCTCAGCTATGGTATGGATATCCGATAGGAGTACCATATCCGGGGCAGGGATTATAGGCTCAGTACCGAGGTAGCCTAGTACTGGTAGCAGGGGCTCTAGAGGGGCTACCCTCAGTCTAAACAGCTCTTCGGCGCTACACCTTACGTACACCTTCAGCGAATCTACCCACACCTCAGTATAGGTCCCCCGACATCCGGTTAGGATAGTTCCGTACGTTACGTTTAGCTCCTTAGCTAAGCCCCCGGAGACTCCTACAGCTACCCACTTAACTCCTGGGATCCCCTCTACAACCAGACCTTTATCGAGTACAGATCGGTAGAGTAAGGTTAGAGAAGCATTCTCAGGCAGTACTTGCGTGAGAGCGTTGATAGCTAGGTTCTCGGTATAGGGTCTAGCTAGCTTAACAATAGCTATGGGTTCGTCTACGTAGCTACTGAGGTACTGCTTTACTTCAGCACTTCTTTCAGTGTACGTAGCTGCCGCTATGACTGCTGAAAGTATAAAGCATAGAAGGACTACAGCCGTCGCGAAGTTCAACGTAGTTATCCTCAGAACCTTACCGAAGACTATGAACCTAGTCGAGCTTAACCTCTGGTACGTCTTAAGAGCAGCTGATGCGTGGAGTTCTACGCTCTTCCTCTCTTTCAATAGGAGTATCACGGTTAGCAGTAGTATGGTGAAGTAAGCCGTAACGAAGATAAGTACGACGCCCTCCATACCTAAACACCTAGGAGCTCCAGTATTGTGTAGAGTACTACAGCTATAGTGCTCCCAGCTAAGGCTATGGAGGAGTAAGCTATAACGCTCTCATAGACGTCTGGACCTATTCTAAGGGCTAGGTACTTTATGAGGGCTGCTACGATGAAGAGTAAACCTACGTCGGGGGTGACGGTTAGACCCACTAGGACAGCGTAGATCGAAAGCCCCCTAAAGCCGGTAAGCTCTATGAGTGCTAGTAGAGCTAGGGCGAGAAGAACCCCGATAGTTACCGGCTCCACGGGTAAGGCTAGGATGTTCCCGCCGTACACGGCCTTCATCCACGTAACCACAGGTAACCACCTAATCAGGGGCAGTTTAGGTGAGCTGGTACCGTAAGCGCTTAGCAAGAGGTTTCCGTAGAGTAGTGTAAGGGGGGCTCCGAGGAGTATTCCTAGTATCATCGCTATCCCAGTAAAGCTAGGTCTTACTCCCGCGTATTTACTAAGCTTAGCTACGTTCATGAAGGAGGCTGCTACGAACTGGGGCATGGGTGTACCGGTGTACGGGTCAAGTAGGACGTACGGGGTAGCTCCCCGTATACCGGTTGCGAACATGAGGCCCGTAACTGCTGGAAGAGTCGACTGCGAGACTACACCAACCTCTCCAACAACTCTACAAGTTAGTATCGTTATAATTATGTAGAGAACAAGTAATACAGGTGCTAGGAGGACTATCCTAACTGGGTCCTTGTAGACTATAGCAGCAGGTACTACAGGGAGAGATACTATAGCTATACCTAAGATGAAGTTCCTCCTATACTCCCTAATCTCCTTGAGGAAGGTGATTGAGCGTACGAAGACCTTCCTATACCTTGTTAAGTAGTATGTAGCTACAAGCACTAGGTACCCTATCAGTACTGAAGCTATTGAGGGGGAAGCTGACGTAGCTATATCGTAAGATGACATGGTGGGTAGAGGTACCAGTAGGCCTAGGTACGTCAGAGCTGGCGTAATTAGGAGGAAGGTTAGCAAGCTCCCTAAACCTACCCCTAGGGACGAGCCCATAGGGAGTAGGAGTGCGAGTAGGAATACCGCAGGGCTCACGGATAAGCTGAGCGCCATGCCTGGTACCAGTAGGTAGAGGGAGGGGGTTAGGTCTACCGAGAGCTCTCTGAAGAAGGTGGCTAACTGCGCGAGAAGCCCTAGAGCTAGTGCGAGGAGTACGTAGCTTTTCCTAAGGTTTCCAGCCGTACTTACAACCCTCCACGAGGCACCGCCTATGGGGAATACGAGCCTCTCCTCCTCTATGAAGTGGTCGCTTAGTGCTAGTGCGATAAGTATACCTCCAGCTGAAACAGCGCAGGTGAATAGATAGAAGGCTACGAGCTCTAGTCTTAGGCTACCGTAGGTCCAGGTAGCTAAGCCTAGGACTACTGGGTCAGCTCTCTCAGCTAGTAGGGTGTAGGTGATCAGCATACCTGAAGTTAGGGTCGTAGTGATGTCGACCCCTACGGCGAAGGCTAGGGAGACTACGAGGTCGTATATACTGTACCTCCTAATAGCGACCTTGTAAAGTAGGTAGGTAAGTACACCAGCAACTATGGGTGTTAGCTCGGATGTCGTGTAGCCGCTGATAGCGTAGCCATAGCTATTGAAGAAACCTAGGAGAGCTCCAACGGAGCCTCCTATGGCTAGAGAGCGCCCGAGGTTAGCCGCCCTTCGGCTCCCCGAAACTTGCACCCAGAGTACGGTTTTACAGGGCATTTATCTACTGTAGCTAATCATAGTAAGGGCTACTTGGGTAACGCTACACCAGCTGAGAGCACCCTAGAGAAGGTACTTAGAGCACTTAGGTACGGGCATCATGAAGCTATAGTTGTAACTGTAGATAGCTCCGGAAAACCGCACGCAGCCGCTATGGGTGTAAGAGCTCAGGGGAAAGACCTAGTCATTTCCCCCTACGTTAGTACTAGAACATACAGAAACATAATCCAAGGGTCGTTGGTATCCCTAGCGCTTACTCAGGACTCCACAGTTTTCTGCAGGGTCGTCGTAGAACCGCGGGAGCTTAAGTTTAAGGAGGGTAGGAGTAGGGGTATATACCTACTTGACGACAACGTAGACCTACACGTAGAGGCTGTACCGAAGCTACTTTCAGAGGGTAGTACGAGAGCTTTCGTCCTACTTAAGGTACTCGACGCGTACGAGGGACGCGGTAGCCTTATCGCGTTTAGCAGAGCCAATGCTCTGCTAGTAGAGTCCCTAGTGTACCTCACCAAGATACGGGCTCTTCTACAGGGTTCACCTAGTGGAGATTTCTGTGAGCTGGGTAAGTGGCTGGAGGTACTAAGGTACAGCATCTCACTAGTTAAAAGGTTGGGGTCTGAGGAGCTTATTCGGTGTGCCGATGCGGTAGTAGATGAAGTGCGAAAGCTAGGTGTACAGCTATGAATCTCCGCGACCCCCTTTTCTGGGAGAATCTCTACGGGACTATCCTCACTAGCTTAGGGTTGAGTAGGGAGGAGGATTTTACCTCGTGCCACCTCCTCGACATGGTTCTCTCTACGAGGGTAGATCTCGTAGGGAACTCCTTAAGGAGGCTCTCCGAGCTACTAAGCGAAAAGGAAGTTCTTGTTATCGGGGACTTCCTAAGAGGGCAGTGCCCGAAATTACCCAATACTACGCTAGTAGCTGCTGATAGCGCTTTCGTGAAGTGCGTGGAGAGCGGGGTAGTGCCGGATGTCTTAGTAACGGATCTCGATGGGGTTACCTCTAAGTACCTTAAGTTTAGGGATGTGGTCTACGTAGTACACGCACACGGGGATAACTACGAGCGTGTAGTGAAGCTAGTGCCGGAGGTAGAGGGTTACCTAGTTGGCACGGCTCAGTGTAAGTGCTCAAATCGCGTACAAGTATTCGGGGGGTTTACCGACGGCGATAGAGCTGCCTACTTAGCTTACTACATGGGTGCTGAGAGGGTAATTCTGTACGGCTTTAACTTTAAGCAGGTTGCGGAGTTCGTGAAGCCTTCCGGGATCTCGGTTAATCCGGGGAGTAAGCTAGCTAAGCTTTCATGGGCAAGATATTTGCTCCTACTACTTAGGGAGAGCGGGTACAGCGTTGAGTGCTTCAGAGACGCGTGTGAGGGCTGGCTATAGGATTCACCTAGGCTTCTACAGATACGTAGATGAGGGTATAGCTTACGGATCCATCGGTCTAGCTTTAGAGGAACCTTACCTCGAGGTTAGAGCTGCGAGGGGGTCTGAGCTAAGCGAGGTCTCGGTTAGTGCTCCTACAGAGGAGGCTTCGGAGGCTATTAGGAGGGTTTTTAAGTACCTTGCAGTAGCACCGCTAAGCGTAACGCTTTCGGGATACGTAAAGCACCACGTAGGGCTGGGTTCGATAACTAGGATATACCTTGCAACAGCTATAGCTCTCTCAGCACTCTATAGAAGGGTGGACCTGGACCTCGAGGACTTAATGGTTAAGCTAGGTCGCTGTAAGTACAGCTGTGTAGGCTACTACACCTTTCTCTACGGAGGGCTAGCTGTAGATACTGGAGTTCCTTTAGGTCAGGCGGGTACCGTACCTAGGCCACTAGCCCTAGCTAAGTTCCCTAAAACCTGGTACGTGGTCATAACCGTACCTGAGGGTAAGGGCCTGAGGGAAGACGAGGAGGAGGTGTTCCTAAGGAGCCCTGCCCCGGTTGATGAGCAGAAAACCCTCTACAGGGCTTTGGTAGAGGTCCTCTCGGGGGTTAAACTAGAGAGGCTAGACCTCTTCACTAAAGGGGTTGAAACCCTCCAGAAGGTAGCCGGCAACTACTTCAGCAAAGCTCAGGGAGGGTTCTTCGGTAGCGAGTACGGAGAGGAGATAGCTAGGGTCATGCTCGAGAGCGGCCTTAGGGGTATTGGGCAGAGTAGCTGGGGACCAGCGATCTACGGGTTTACGGATAGCTATAGTTATGCAGAGGCAGCTAGAAGAGGTATACTGAGGACTTTAGGTAAGCTAGGAGTGAACTGCGACGTCTGGGTAAGTAGGGGTGCTGAACTAGGCTACTCCACGCAAGTTCTACACCTACGCTAGCATAAGTTAAGCTCAGTTCTTCAAAGGGTTCTGCAAGCGTCAATGTAGTCTCAACTAGGTGCGGGTATGGGCACTCCCTAGGTAGGTCCTACCCCTAATGTGGGCTACCCCGTAGTTAAGTACCGGAGGTGAGGGGTTTGAAAGCTTTAGTACTTAGGTCTCCTAAGCGGTGGAGATTCTACTCTAAGCTTGGTGGGCTCGTCGTAGATATGGGCTACGTACTGACGAGCTCGCATCGATTCCAAACCTTAGAGGTTTTAGGTCCTTTAGCTACCAGTAGGTGAAAGCGGTGCGGTGGGGGGAGTACCTAGGATGGATGGGGAGGTTAGATTGTTGAAAGTGTTACAAGTGTGTAGTAGAGTGCTAGTGCTACTATACTAACTGCCACCTGAACTGCGAGGTAGTTCTTAATGAGCTCCTTCTCTGTGAGTCCTCTACTGAGTACTAGGAGCCTCACGAGGGATAGCGGTGCCCTCGGGTTGCAGTTAGGTAGTATAACTCCTTGATCAACGCGTGTAGGTCTTTCAAGGGATTCTTTACCTCTTACACCTACTGAGGAGATTATTAGGAATCCGTTGAGTATCTGAGGCGTGAGTAGCATCATTGATAGGTACTCCATACGTGATGCTATGACGAGGGAAGCTACTAGAGCACCGATAAGGTGCGATCCGGCATTGCCGTTCAGCATTTTCGCGGGGTAGATGTTTAGCGGGGCGTAGCCTAGCACTACAGCTACGGCAAGTGCTAGTAGGGGGTAGAAGCCTTTAAGCGGTTCGGGTCCTGGGAAGGCTACTGCTACGAGTAACGATGTGCAGTATACCAGGAAGACCGTTGGTACTATCCCGTTGTGCGTATCGCTCATGTTGAAGGCGTTGGCTAGGACGTCGTAGGCTACCACTACTAGGAGGGGGTAAACTATCGTAAGCCTTAGGTACCCTACTGGGGGTACGTAGGGGCGGGGGTAGTACGTGTCGTAGACTAGGATAGGTAGGGACGGTAAAGCGAAGAGGACTAATTTAAGCCTCACACTTAAGTGCACTATGTCGTCAACTAAGCCTATAGCACCGGCTATTAGTGCGGCTACTACATACGTGATTGTAGAGCTCTCTAAGACTCCAAGAAGCTTCCCTAGAGCTGCTCCTAGAGCTAGGGAGATTATAAGGGCAACCCCTCCGGATTTTGCAACTACAGTCCTAGAGGGCTTATGTATGTCTACTGCAGTAAACCCTAGCCTCAGCTCTATGTATAGAACAGCCCGACTGATAGCATAGCTTAGTACAGCGCTAGCTACAGCCAGCACTATCAGAGCTAGGTCTATCGTCATAGCCAGAGCTTACTCTATCAGCCAGTTATAAGCTGAAGCTCCTAAGCAGTTATGGGATAGCCTACGGACCTCAACAGCCTCTGGGAGCTGATTAGGAGAGCTAACGAAGCTATGGAGGGGTTTGTACATAGAACCCCCCTAGTCAGCTCCCTATCGATCTCAAGGCTATCGGGTAACAGCGTGTACTTAAAGCTGGAGAACCTTCAGAAGACCGGTGCCTTCAAGGTTAGGGGAGCTTTCTTTAAGATATACTCTGAGCTGGACCTTTGCAGAAAGTACGGTGTTGTAGCTGCTTCATCAGGTAACCACGCTCAGGGAGTTGCTTACTCAGCATCGGAGCTTGGGGTTAGGGCTACTATAGTAATGCCTGAGACCACCCCTCCCTATAAGGTAAACGCTACTAGGTCGTATGGAGCTGAGGTGGTGCTTCACGGTAGTATATACGACGAAGCGTACGAGAAGGCTATAGACATAGCTAACTCTACGGGCGCTATCTTCGTACACCCGTTTGACGACCCCTACGTAATAGCTGGTCAGGGGACCATAGGGGTTGAGATAGCGTTGAGTATTAGGGACGCTGACTTAGTTCTAGTTCCAGTTGGTGGGGGAGGGCTCATCTCGGGGATAGGTGTAGCCGTTAAGAGGATGTTGGGTAGTAGGGTTAAGGTAGTTGCCGTTGAGCCAAGGAACTCCCCGAAGCTCTACGAGGCCTTTAGGTACGGTAAGCCGGTGCAGGTACAGGTAAAGCCTAGCATAGCTGACGGTGTTGTAACTAAATCTGTTGGAGAGCTAACCTACAAGTTAATGAGCAAGGTGGTGGATGAAGTTGTGCTAGTAGGTGAGGACTCGATAGCTAGGGCGATGTTCCTACTCATGGAGAGAGCTAAACTAATTGTAGAGGGGGCTGGAGCGCTCCCAGTGGCAGCCCTTCTCGAGGGGTATGCAGCAGGAGCCGGTAAGAACATCGTTGCAGTAATAAGTGGGGGTAATGCGGACCTAACTACGATATACAGAGTAATACTTAAGGGTCTCAGCGTAGATGGGAGAGTAGCTAAGCTAACTCTAATCCTAGACGACGTGCCGGGAGCTCTCTATAGAGTACTTGAAGTACTTACTAAGTACAGGTGTAACATCCTAGACATAAGGCACGATAGGGTTGGGATAGAGGTACCAGCCAGTAAGGCTCTCGTAGAGATAGTATTCGAGGTCCCAGAGAAGAACCTACTAAGTACGGTAGAGAAAGAGCTATCCCAGAGAGCTACCTTAATCACACCTAGCTCTCAGTATCCTTAATCTACTTAGACCTTCTCCCCTCCTGAAGGCAGAGTCTTCAGCTGTAATACCTACATCAACGTAGCACGTAAGGTTGTCCCCGCATTTACGTAGTGCTAAGCACTGAGGGCTCCCTACCGTAAAGTACCCTCGAAAGCTTTTAAGCCAGCTAATAGTATTAAGTCCCGGTGCCGCGGTAGTATAGCCCGGCCAAGTATGCGGGCCTCTCGTGCTTCGGTTGCGGGGTAAGCCCGTGACCCGGGTTCAAATCCCGGCCGCGGCACCAAGACATCCTCCGAAGCTTAAGAGCCGAAGGCTCTATCTCCAGCGTCTCCAAGACCTGGGACTATGTAGCCCATCTCATTCACATCGGGGTCTATAGCTACCGTGTACACGGTAAGGTCTATCCCCAGTTCATCAACCTCCTTCCTTATCTTGCTAAGAGCTATTGGGGTAGTTATTACTGATGCTAGGAAGTATCTTCTAGCTCTACCACGCTGGACTAGCTCTCTTAGCGCTACGCGGACTGTAGACCCGGTAGCTACCATAACGTCCGTTAGTATGACGGTGGTATCCTGGAATACCTCAGGTACCTTAACGTAGGCTACCTCTATATCGAACTCGTAGTTCCTCATTCCCCTCTCCTCGACTCTCCTAGCTACTATAACTCCCTGTTTAGCGTTGTAGAATATCTTAACAAGACCCTCCGTGAGAGGCCACGCAGCTCTTAGAACGGTTACTATAACAACCTTATCTAGGTCCTTGATCCTAACCCCCCTAGTCCTTACACCAAGAGGTGTCTCAACTTCACACTCCTCTACGTCGAATTCCTTAACCATTTCTAACCCTAAAACCCTCCCAAGCCGGACTAACCCCTTTCTAAACTCTATCTGGCTTACTCTCCTATCCCTTAGGCTCGTCAGTATAGCCTGGGCGTACGGGTGATCAATTACCTTAACCCTAAACATAGTACCCTAAGGTAGTACAGAGCCCGACTTAAATATTGTCCTCAAAGGAAGAAAGTTGCGGCTGAGAGCAGCATTCTTTAAGGTAATGAGGGGTTACTTAAAGTGGGGTAGGCTCCGATACTTCCTTAAGCTGAGCTAAGACGTAATCCCTTATCTGGGTGGGCCCTGGGTACTCCCTAGTTAGCCTACCACCTTCTAACCACTTAACTAGTATATCCTCACGGCATCTACACGGCTCCCTGTCCCATAGAACCACCTCGTAGTCTAGCGTTCCGCACCTGTACACTCTCTTAGCTCCCGGCATCTTACCGCGCTTAGCTATCGGAACCCATTTACCTTCTTTTAGTACATCCACTACATCCATACTAATATCCACCGGTGGGGGGCTTGCTATGGACGTCCCGACCCCAAACATGTCCACAATCTCTCTAAGCTCTACTATAGACTTCTCGTTAACACCTCCGCTTACAACTATCTTAATATCTGGGTACCCGAGAGCTTTCAGGGTCCACCTAATCTCCTCAACAATCTCCCTCATACTACCCCGCCTGCTTCTCGGGGTATCCAGCCTAACTCCATAAAGTCTGCTACCAAGAGCCTCTACGGCCTGCAATGTCTCTACTCTTTCATCGTTAAACGTATCGACGAGCATTATCCTAGGTACATCCGGCTCCATCACCTCATCGAAGGCTTTCCAGGCAGCAACGTTGCTGCCGAATGCTACTATTAGGGCGTGCGGCATGGTTCCTACAGGAGTTACACCTAGGTAGTCCTTACTAAAGGCACCCGAAACCGCGTCTACGCCACCTATGTACGCAGCTCTATCGACTGAGGGAGCTATAGCTGGGTGAAGAGCTCTGAGACCGAAGAATACCACTTTCCTATCTCCAGCTAGCTTCTTAATTCTCGCAGCCTTAGTGGCTATAGACGAAGCCTGCCTCAGGATCCCAAGAATAGCTGTTTCATAAAGGCACATATCCGCGTAGCCGCCCTCGATCATCATGACCGGCGTATTAGCCCTAACTAGAGTACCTTCGGGAATCGAGTACACGTCTAGGGGGATCCCCTCGAGGATGCTGAGTACCTCCTCAAGCCCGGCGAAAACAGCCCAATCGTAACCTTTGGGGAGGTCTGAGACATGAACCTCCATCCTCACGCGGAGGTCTCTAAGCCCTTTAGCTTCAAGGATCCTCTTAGTTCTAACGAAGTATATGTCGGTTATCCTACCACCAGCTATGTCCTCCTTACTAGCTACGTAAAGCCTAGGTCTCCCCACGCTTTCACTCCAAGAGAGGTTACTATAGGCTTAATAACTTAACACAGCTGAGGACTTACTAATCCCCCAAGAACACTCCTACCTTGAGAGTAGGGAGATCCGCGGAAAACTGTGGGGTTTAAAGGTGGGGTAGAGGTAAAAGTACTTAAGCTCCTCCTACTTAAAGCCTGGTGGGCGTACTTTAATTACCTCCTCGTTTACTAAGTTGGGAGGTACCCTCCCCTCGTAGAAGGCTATTAGATTTTCAAGAACTACCTCAGCCATCCTATGCCTTCCTTCGTAGGTTGCGCTTCCTATGTGTGGTACTAGGACTACGTTCTTAAATGCTGTTAGTGGGTGGTTTGGTGGTAGAGGCTCTCCCTCAAATACATCTAAACCTGCTCCAGCTATCCAACCCTCCCTTAAAGCTTTTATAAGTGCTTCAGTATCGATAACAGCACCTCTAGCAGTATTTACAAGTATAGCAGACCTCTTCATAAGCTTAAGCCTCTCCTCATTAATCATGTGGTAGGTATCCTTAGTTAGGGGGACGTGGATACTAACTACATCAGCCTCCCTAAGGACATCCTCTAAACTACCCCTGTACTCGACTCCTAGGACACCTTCCTTCTCTTTGTACCTAACTATATCGTAGTATATGACCTTCATTCCGAAGCCTAGGACCCCTATCTTGGCTACGCGTGTTCCTATCCTACCGAGCCCTACTATACCAAGCACCTTACCCTTAAGCTCGGTACCGAGCATCATCTTAGGGTGCCAAGCTGTCTTGGATTCGTACCAACCGCCTCGTCTCACAAATTCATCGGCCTCGAGGATCTTCTTAGCTACAGCTAGGATTAGAGCCCAGGTTAGCTCAGCAACAGTATCGCTTATAACGTCCGGGGTGTTTGTTACGTATATTCCTAACCTTGTTGCGCACTCTATGTCTACGTTATCAAAGCCTACTGCGTACTGTGCTACTATTCTTAGCTTAGGTGCGTTTAATAGTAGGTTACAGTCAATCCTATCGGTAAGTAGTGATACTAGCGCATCTACCTGCTTAACCCTCTCTAAGAGGACTTCGTAAGGTGGGTGGTGGTACCTATCCCAAACCTCAACATCAAAGTACTGAGAAAGCTTAGCAATAACATCATCAAATAGCTCCCTAGTTACAAACAGCTTAGGCTTCATCTAAAGCTACCCTCATGCTTTAAGCGCCTTTTAGGTTATTAAACTATATCGGGCTACATGCAGCGCCGGCAGACCTCGCACTCTGCTGGATCATCCCGGAGTACAGAGAGCTCACGTTGCTAGGGGGTCAGCTTAATGCTTAAAAACCTGCGTACAGTACTTGTTAGGCGACGAAGTAGGGTGATGAGGATGAGCAAGAAACCCCCTCACGTAAGGTTTGAAGTACCTGCAGAGATCTCCGAGAAGGCGTATGAAGCCATCAGGAAAGCTCGTGAAACCGGAGGGAAGATTAAGAAAGGTACTAATGAAGCAACCAAGGCTGTTGAGAGAGGGCAAGCTAAGTTAGTGGTCATAGCTGTTGACGTAGATCCTCCGGAGGTGGTTCTACACCTACCATACCTCTGTGAAGAGAAGAAGGTACCTTACATCTACGTACCTAGTAAGAAGAGGCTTGGTGAGGCAGCAGGTATTCAGGTAGCTGCAGCTTCTGTCGCGATCTTAGAGCCGGGAGGCGCTAAAGACCTAGTTGAGGAGCTAGCTAAGACTTACCAGGAGCTAAAGGCCAGGGCAGGAGCTTAAGGTAGAGGCGAGGAGATTTCAATAGTGGAAAGCCTACGAGTTTTTCCTACTTAAAGTAAAGCTAAGAGGTTTTAATGTGGAGAAGCTGAATTAAAGCGCCCCTAGCTATTGGTTAAACGCACGTGGTCTCGAGGGTAGCTACTCGTGCATAAACAATACCTCAGCTCTTCTCGATTTCTTGTTGACCCTCTCTACCTTAACAAAGCCTACTCTGATGAACTGGACTACGCTCCCCTCGCTTTGTTGTAGTAGCGAGCCTTCGGCAACGGCTTTCAGAGTCTTCAGCTTAAGTCCTTCGGGCTTAACTATGCTGACGCTAACGGAGTTCATAGCTGGAACCCACTGAACTATCTTAAGTCCGGACTTCCTTGCTTGCTCCAGGTCCACCCCAGTGAAGTAGGCCTCAACCGCTTCACGGCTAATGCTCTTTAGTGCGATATTGCAGAACTCCAGTAGCCTGATCGAGCCCTCCTTAGAGAGTATCTCCACATCGTCTTTACTAAGGTAGACCTTAATAGGGTCTCCAGACCCTAAGTCCACTGCTCTAACCCCTAGGGACTCATTAGATGGGTGGTTACTAAGCCTTAACGTCCTAAGGTTAGGCGCCTCCGGAACCCCCCACACGCTAACCTCTACCGGGTCTACTACAGCCATAAGCCTTGGAGCTACCGGGTCGATCTTCTTTCGATTTAGGGAAGCGATGTTCTCCCAGCTAACCGTAGCGTCGCTTATCTTAACTCCAACCTCCAGTATTATCTCCCTAATCACCTCCGGGAGTATTCCACGTCTACGTAGGGATCTTAGAGTACCAAACCTAAGGTCATCTACACCTATCCTTCCAGAGCTTCTCCTTATGGTGTTCTTGATTAGGGATTTGCTTAGTATCATGTCCTCTAGCTTTAGCCTACCTAAGTTAACTACCTCAGGGTACTCCCAGCCGAGAGCTCTATAGAGGTAGAGCTGCTTCACTGTGTTTACGGCGTGCTCCCTACCTCTTAGGATGTGGGTGATACCCATTAGCTTGTCGTCTACCCCAGCTGCGAAGTTATAGGTAGGCCACACGATGTACCTATCACCAGTTAGCGGGTGCGGTGTTAGCGAGGTATCTATGATCCTAAAGGCAACCCAGTCTATTACCGACGGGTCCGGACTCTCCAGGTCGGTTTTAACTCTGAGGACGGCCTCCCCCTCACTGAAGTAACCCGAAAGCATCCTATCAAATAGCTCTAGAGATTTAGACGTGTCCTGAGCCCTATGAGGGCAGGCTTTATGCTGGGTCTTATACTTCCTAAACTCCTCACGTGGGCAGAGGTCGACGTAGGCCCCTCCTCTAGATATCAGTTCCCTAGCAATGCTGTAGTATACCTCCATCCTCAAGGACTGAACGTACTCCTCGTCCCACGTTATGTTAAGCCATCTAAGGTCCTCCCTTATAGCTTTATAAGCCTCAGGGAGCGGTACCTTTATCCTCGGATCGGTATCCTCAAACCTTAGTATGAAGGTCCCTCTGTACATCTTAGCGTACTCGTAGCTAAGTATAGCTGGTCTAGCATTTCCTAGGTGAATGTAGAAGTCGGGATTAGGTGCGAACCTAGTCCTTACAGTTCCGCACTTCTCTACACTAGGTAAGGGTGGGAGTGCCCTAACCTCAGGAGCCTTCTCGTGCCTCCTACTCTCAAGTATCTCCGGAAACTTCTCCCTAGCTATCCTAATCTGCTCCTCTATAGGTAAGCTATTTACGTAGCTTACTACCTCTCTAACTATCTCTACTACCTGCCTAGCGTACTTCTTTAGTTCCGGGTATTCCCCTAGGATTTTACTGACAACAGCACTCTCTAAAGCCCTACCTCCGTGTGCTAGAGAGTTCCTTAAAGCATGCTTTAGGGCTACCTCCCTAATCCTACCCTCCTCCAAGCTCACGAACTCTAACACCTCTACTACCTAGTACTAGGGTGTACCTCATAGGTCTAGCTATAGGGTCCTCGTGTACGAAGACCACGTAGCCCTCATCGTGAGCTCTAAAGCTCCGGACCTCGCCCTTACCGGTTATGATGTAGGCTAGGATATCACCTTTCTTAACGAGATCCCCTATATCCACCTGGAAGAATACCTCGTTACCCTCTAGCTCAACTACCTTCAGGGTACTACCTTCCTGCACCTCCACACATAGATTGTTCCTCTCATTGCATATCGTAATACCGGTAGCTACATCTCCGCGGATAATGCTATCGTACACCTCTACACAGGGGTACTCCTCACCTTCTTTAAAGCATACTGTACGTCCGTAGTACTTTGCTAGCTCCTCGAGATCCCTTAAGACCTTCTCGGAAGGTTTCGTAGAGGACATCACCGGCTCCTAGTACGCTCTCCTAGTTACGTAGTTAGCTAAGGTCTTAAGCATTTCTCTAGCCTCCGCATCTAAGGGGTTTGTACCCTCCAGAGAGCTGATCCCCCTCTTAATGAACTCCTCAGCTACTCTATTACTGAAGTCCAGTGCTCCTAGCTCCACTATGATCTTAGCTACCCTCTCTAGATCTGAGTAAGTCGCCGTACCACTCCCTAGAACGCTGAGTATGTACTTCCTCTGCTCATCGCTAGCAACGCTGAGAGAGTAGATGACGAGTATCGTCCTCTTACCCTCCCGTAGGTCGCTGTACTTAGGCTTACCGAGGACCTTCTCATCAGCTACTAAACCAAGCTCATCGTCCCTTATTTGGAATGCTATACCTATGCTAGTAGCGAAATCAGCTATCTTAAGTACATCGCGTTCGTCGGCACCTGCTACTAAAGCACCTAGTACAGCCGATGACTTAAATAGTGCTGCAGTTTTCCTTCTAACCATCTCCAGGTACTCCTCAATGGTAACGCTCTCCCTTCTAGAGAACTCTATATCCATAGCCTGACCTTCAGCTACAGTAGCAGCAGCCCACGTAAGCTCCCTTAAAGCCCTCAACACCCTCTCATAGCTTACCCCGTAGTCCAGTAGCCTAAGCATAGCTTCGTAAGACTTAGCGAAGAGTAGGTCCCCAGCTACTATGGCTATACCCTCACCCCAGACCTTATGGACTGTAGGTACACCCCTCCTAAACTCATCTCTATCTATTATATCGTCGTGGATTAGTGTGAAGTTATGCAGTATCTCAACGGAGGCCGCAGCCCACGAAGATAGTTCGATGGGCATACCGTACATCTTAGCGGCTAAGGCTACTACAAGGGGTCTTAACCTCTTACCGCCAGCCCTGATTAGGTGCATAGCTGCATCGTAGAGGTACTTAGGGCTACCGCTAACAACTTCCTCGATCCTCCTATAGGTTACCTCGCTAACTTCGCCTGCTAGCTTTACGAGGTTTGCGGGGAGCTCCAACCACGCAGCACCTAACCTAAATGCTGACCTTAAGCTATTAAAGTTCCAGCTCTGCGAACCTGGGAAGGGGCTAGAGTTTTAGCTCTACCTCGAGTACGTCTAGGAAGACAGGCTTTAGCTCCTTACCAAGTACCTCGGAGAAGCTCGGGGTAGTTCTACCTCCATCACCGCTTACCAGCTCCTTAATGTAGAGCCCTCCATCAGACCTTACCAGGGCCTCAAGTAGGTAGGGGGAGTGGAGCATGGCGCTTACTCCGTAAACACGTCTACGACGGACCGTATCCTTCTTACGCTTCAGTACCCTAGTTGGAGTTCTCTGCACTACTACTATATCTCGGAAGAAGATTTCAAGCTTAGCTAAGTCCTCGCTACTCAACCTCTCCCGGGATAAGGCTACGATCCTATAGACCTTAGCACTGTGGGAGGCCTTTATCAACCTGACGAAGCTCCTTGAGGTAGTTTTATCCAGCTCTACGTAGATCCACGGAGGTTCTGCTAGCTCCTTAAGGGTACTTAGAGCTGTGCTCCTAGCTCTCGGCTCCTTTACCTCCAGTGCTATAGGCCTTCCATTACCGAGCATCCTAAAATCTGCACCCTCACGTCCCGACGCGTGGATTACGAGCTTAGAGCCCTTGGAGATCTCTACAACCTTATAGCATGTATCGTATATCGAGAGCTTATACTTCCTACTGCCGTCCCTTCTAAGCCAGGGCATCTGCGATATGTACCTACCTACCTTAACGTACCTACCAGCTACGATTAGAGGGGCAAGCTTTACGGAGACGTCCCCGCCGTCTATGTCTACTACTACGTAGATATCCGGGTTTCTGAAGTCAGGCGTTAGATCCAAGACCTTAGCCACAGCTTTACCGACGTATCTCTTTACCTCCCTACGTACGCTCTCCCAAGTATCTAGCCCTAGTAGTCCAACTACCTCGCTTTCTCTTTTCTCCATCTGCGAGCCGGACTTAACGCAGACTAAGAATCTACCTACTTCAGGTTTAAGAGCTTTAACTGCTTCAATAGCTCTACTTGCTAACTGCTCGAGGAGGTTATCCAAGGTAGAGCCGCAGATGTAGCACTTAGTAGCTGTGGTACCCATCTCGCGTAGTGGAAGCCCCGCATTAGTAAGTAGAGCTTTAACTTCATCCTCATTAAGGCCTCCTCTCTCAGCAATCATAGCTATCAGAGTCTTCAGCGCCTTCCCTCTCTCGGAGTTATCTAAACCCTTACCTAAGCGTGCGAAGAGCCTGCCTAGGCACCTATCACAGAGGGGGTACCTCAGTAGTGCTTTAACTGAGTACTCCAATACCCTAGCAGCTTCCTCGTGGAGCTTACTCAGGAGACTCCACCTAAGCTGGATACGTCCATACCCTTAATCCTCAACTTACCCCTCTTCAGGTCCTTTAGCATCTTGTTGATCAGCTCGTAGTACCTTAAGAGCTCCCTAACGTCTCCAGGCGTTGTACCAGACCCTAGAGCTATTCTCCTAACTCTACTCCTATCGATTATACTGGGCTCGTCCAGCTCCCTATAGGTCATCGAGTCTAGTATGCTAAGCCACTTATCTATGTTCTTCTCGCTTCCTCTAAGCACGTCGTCCCCAAGCTTCAGGAACGAGAAGCCGGGTACCAGCTCTAAGACCTTCCTAAGGGGGCCTAGCTTTCTAACTGTTCTTAGCTGGTGGTAGATGTCTCTTAAGGTCATCCTACCTAGAGCTATAGCTCTCTCCATCCTCTTCTTCAGCTCCTCACCTTCCTCAAGAGCCTTAAACTTCTCGAGTAGGGACTCTATATCCCCCAGGCCTAGTATCCTAGCTACAAACCTACGGGGATTAAAGACTTCGAGGTCCTCAAGTCTCTCTCCATCGCCTACGAACTTTATCCTAGCTCCAGTAGCTACTACAGCGGATAGAGCTCCCCCACCACGTGCAGTACCATCTAGCTTAGTTATGACTATAGAGCCTACGGGAGTCCACTTATGGAACTTACTAGCTAGGTCGTAGGCCTTCTGACCTATGGAGGCGTCGACCACAAGTACAACCTCATCGGGTTTTATAGAGTCAGCTATCTCTTTCATCTCCCTAAGTAGGTCCTCCTCCTTTCCGTAACCGTGTCTCCCAGCTGTATCCACTATAACTATGTCGCACACGTAATCAGTTAAGAGGGTCTTAACCGCTCTCTCAGCTATCTCTACGGGGTTTCCCTGTCTCTCCCCGTAGAACGGTACTCCTATAGCATCGGCTATCTGCTTAAGCTGTTCGTAGGCTGCGGCCCTGTAGGTGTCCGTTGTTGCTAGCCCTACCCTGTAGCCGCGCTTTTTGTAGAAGAGGGCTAGCTTCCCGGCTGTAGTGGTCTTACCGCTCCCCTGGATACCTACTAAGAGCATTACCCAGGGTAGCTTCTTCGGGTAGACCTCCGGAGTTACATCCCCACCTAGGAGATTAGTTAGCTCGTCGTAGACTACCTTTACGAACCACTCCCTCTTTAGTACGCCGGGAGGTGGTTCCTCCTTTAAAGCCCTCTCCCTAACCCTCGATGTGAAGTCTACTACAACTCTAACATTAACATCGGCCTTTATCATCTCCTTCTGAAGCTCCTTTATAAATAAGTTAACGGACTCCTCGTAGCTACCGGAGGACTTTAAAAAGAATGATATTAGATCCCTTACCCTACCGAAGACTGTAGCCATGACTACGTTCCTGCAGTGCTAGCTCCTTAGAACCCTCATTATCTTCCTAACGCCCATTACCTCCCAGTACTCTACCTCACTCCCTGAAGCTATTCTATTGGCTATCTCAGGGTCGCTCGGTATATCCAGCTCGAAGGTCTCGTAGCTCTCCATGTCCATGATCTGGACCCTACCTCCGGTGACAGCTATTACGTGGCCGGTCCTCTTGGATACTATCGGAACCTCAACCCTCTGATCAGCTGGAGCTACTAGGCTCTTCCTACTCCCGCTGAAGATACCAATAGCAACTACGTGAACCTTAGCACTACCGTGCTTGCCCGTCTTAGCCTTAGAGAGCTCAACGATCCTGCAGGGCTCACCGTCTATCACTATGTAGCTACCTTCGCGAAGGTCCCCCAGCTCAGCGTACTCAACGCCCAACCTACCGCACCTCAACTATACACCGAATCAAAACTTTAAAAGCCTCTACATAACTAGACTAAGCGGTGCCGCGGTAGTATAGCCCGGCCTAGTATGCGGGCCTGTCGAGCCCGTGACCCGGGTTCAAATCCCGGCCGCGGCGCCAAACAATAGAACATCACTTTGGTCTCCCTTCTTCTCCTTCCCAATGAGCCAATCTCATAGTTTATATGACGAATATTAGCCACGCAATGGCGATTTCCTCTGTCATGTTCGACGAGTTGAAGTGTATCAGTTACTTGCGTTCTGCACGTTAGAGGAGTAGACAATATACTTTAGCTTCTCAATATACTTTGGCTGACCTCCTCCCCCGCCCTAAAGGGTGGGGGTTCGTAGGTTCCCCGCATCTACTCGGGTTTACATCTGTAACCTTCACCGGGTTTTTCACCGAGTATATCGTTTTGATTGCAAACTTAAAAGCTTTTTACAGCAATCTGTAACGTGCTGAGAGTATGAGCTTAGTCTACGTGTTTGAGGGTAAGGTAGTCAAGTACGCTGGGGACAGGTACGTCATATACCCGCCGAAGGAGTACCAGGAGAAGCTTAGGAAGCACCATGGAAAGAAGGTGAAGGTCCTAGTGGTAGTAGAGAGCGAGTAGCTCTATGTAACCACAGATATTTACAGGTATTCACAAGCAATTACAAGTAGCATTAACTACCATAAACCTCGTCACAGCTCTACGGAGTGAGGTTAGAGCTAAGGAGGAGCTGGAGAAGCTTAAAGGCCAGGCGACGTAGCGAGATTGGACTATTAAGGAGCTGGCATTAGGGATCGTCAACGTAGCTGAAAGAGTTCTCAAGTAACCTAAACACGGTCCTAAACCCTGCAATACGCACGTCTTTAGCTCTTGCTAAGGTGTGAGCTTAAATATGAGTTGAAGCTGTAGTTAGTAGCTAAACACCGAAGGTGGTGGCTACCTCTATGGGTGCGCTGAGGAGTAGGAGGGATGTTGATGTAGCTTTAAGCGAAGTTAAAAACTCGATAGAGAGAGGTGGAAGGGTAAGTGTAGAGCTATTAGAGAGCGTACTAGAGTACGCAGTTGAGAGAGCTATAAGGCTCGAGCTGTCGGTTGTTGACGCGTATGAAAAAGAGGAAGGGGTTGTAGTGATAGTACTGGAGAGGAGGTTCTTCTAAGTGGACATCCTACTTAATGAGGGCATCAACCCTCCGAGGAAGTTCCCTAAGTTTACTGAGGCTTTGTTTGCTATCTACGGAGCAGTTGAGAGGTTAGGTAGGTGCTTGTCCGGGACTAGAGGTTATTAGGTAGCTCTTGAGTAATAATTTGTGATAGCATGTTAGGTAAGCCTATCCATATGACTGTAACCCCGGAGAACGTTGCAAAGAGGGTTATAGTTGCTGGGGACCCAGCTAGGGTTGAGCAGGTGAAGGAGCTCCTCGAGGAGCCTAAGCTGGTTAACACTAGGAGGGCTTTCGTAACCTACACTGGTACTTATAGAGGGGTTCCAGTAACCGTAGCAACACATGGGGTAGGCTTCCCATCCTCTGCTATAGTCTTCGAGGAGCTAACTATGGTTGGAGCTAAGGCTATAGTTAGGTTCGGTACCTGCGGTGCGATGGTACCTGGGATGCGCATCGGGGATGTAGTGATAGCTACCGGAGCCGCGTACTACCCTGGGGGAGCGTACTACCAGTACCTACGTGAGTGGATATGCTGCCCAGCTGTACCTGACTTCGAGGTTCTCAAGTTCTTAGTTGAGGAGGCTGAGAGGATGGGGGTACGCTACTACCTAGGACCGGTAGTTAGTAGCGATGCGTTTTACGCTGAGGATCCCGAGTTCGCTAAGAAGTGGTCTTCGCGAGGGGTTATAGCTGTGGAGATGGAGTGTGCAGGGCTCTTCACCTTAGGGTTAATGAAGGGTGTTAAAACGGGGGCTCTACTCATGGTAAGCGATTCCCTAGTAGAGCACCTAGGGTACGCCTCCGCTGAGGAGCTTAGGGAGTACACAGCGCGGGCGGCTAAGGTAGTACTAGAAGCTCTACTTAAGGTACAGGTGTAAGAGAGTTTCCCCCAGAAGCTTTTTATCGGTACTCTAACTTTCGATGATTTCTGAGCTCTCTTAAAATCTCCTCAATAGGTACTGCCTGGTCTAAGATCATCTTAAAGAAGAGGCCCGTCCTACCTATCTCATCCCTTCTAGTAAGCAGTTTGACCCTCTCAAGTACTGTGTTTAGGCTTACACCCAGTACCTTAGCAACGTAGTGCTCGTAACCTCTTACAGGTGCCTCCATATGTCCGTCGGCTACCGGTACTATGAGTACTAGCGACTTAGTGACTCCGGGGACCCTTAGGTCCCTCTCGAGCTCATCGAGGGTAAGCTCGCCTCCGAACCTGTAGAACTCCAGCTCCTGAGGGCTTAACCTCTCAAGAGGTAGGGATACCGAAACCCTACCGTCAGGTGTTAGCTCATAGATTACTCTAAGGGCGGACTTAGGTGCAGCCTTAATCAGTACCTTGCTGAAGACCTCAGTACCGAATCTCTCAAGACACAGCTCTACTAGAGATGGGGGTTCGATGTAGGGTATGACCACATCTACATCACTACCCTCATCTACATCTCCACGCGCTACAGAGCCGTGTACTATCGGGGAGTACCCGCAGGATGACAGCCTCCTCATAACCTCGAGAGCCTTAGCTCTAAGCTCCCGGAGAAGTTGCCACCTCTTCTCATCGTACATTATGTACCTGAACTCCGGAACTCTAGCTACCTTATGCTTAGGCCTCACCTCCTCTCAACCTTCTGAAATAATGCGTAGAAGAACCCTATGGTACTGTGCTTATGGGGCCACACCCTCATGGTTCCCGGTAAGAACCCCTCGTCGTAGGGCCCCTTAAGAGGTACTAGGATTACTCTCCCCTCCTCCTTCTTTAGGATTTTCCTAACAACCTCCTCGTTCTCCTCAGGTAGGAGGGTACAGGTAGTGTATAGTACGTAGCCCCCCGGCTTAACGAGCTTTAGAGCTGACTTAATGAGCTCGTACTGTAGCTGGGCGAGCTTAGGTACCTCCTCCTCGAAGAGCCTCCACCTAAGGTCCGGGTTTTTCGCTAAGGTTCCATCCGACGTGCACGGAGCGTCTACGAGAACCCTATCCGCTACCTCCTCCCCGAGTACTCTAGGAGCCTCCCTCCCATCCCTTAGGTACGTCTTAACGATGCTTATACCAGCTCTCCTAACTAGCTCCTCCAACCTCCTCATCCTAGCGGGGTCTATGTCGAATGCGTGTATTATACCTTTATTCTCCATGAGCTCACCCATGTGCTCGGTCTTACCCCCCGGAGCTGCTGCTAGATCTACTACCACCTCACTAGGTTTAGGGTTAAGTACTATCGATGCTAGAGCTGCTGGCTCCTCTTGGATGACTATCTTCCCACTCCTAAAGAACTCGGATTTATCGAAGTTATAGGGACCATCAAACTTTATAACGGTTGGCACTACCTTGGAGACCTCGGGTTTCTTACCCTCGGACTCAAGCTTCTTAAGAACCTCGCTAACGGTGGCTTTAAGTATGTTTACCCTCACGCTTATCTTAGGTCTTACTAAGAATGACCTCAGCAACGGCTCTGCCTCTCCTTCACCAACTAAATTCATAACCCTTTTGATGTACCAAAGCGGTAGTAAGTACTTATGCATCAGCTCCTCATCTGCTGTTCTAGGAGCCACGATCTCCTTGGAGAGGTTTCTAACTGTATCTACGAACCACATACCTAAGTAGGGGTGGCCTCTACTAGATAACCACGCAGCAACCCTCTTTAGTACCTCAGCTCTATTACTCAGCTTAACCTTTTCTCGAGTGAATAGCTCTAGGTATATGAATACACGTAGAGCCGCTCTAAGTCTTGAGTCCAGTAAAAGAGGGCTCTTAGCACCTGTAAGACTCTCTATAGCTTTATCTAGAATACCTAACCTCAGCATAATACCGTAGAAAAGAGCTGTAAGAGGAGGGTCCTTCTCACTACCTAGGATACCGTACTCCCTAAATACATCCCTCTTAGCCTGTTGGGATGGTTTAACAGCTTCAGCTCTCCTAACAGCCTCCACGAGGGCTGCTATATCCCTCCAGTCTAAGCTTACCACACTCCACACCAAGTATCCCATCTAAACACGGTATTATCTCACCGACCTTACCGCTCCCCTAGTTTAAGGATGGACCGAGGTGGTAGCATGGCTTTAGGAACCCTCCCTGTATGGCTACCGACCTCTTCCCCGCCCTAAAGGGTGAGGCTTTTAGTTGTAACGAAGTGTAGTAACCTTACTTATCTCAAGACCCTCAGCGATAGCTACTACCTCTATAGCCTTAGCTGGGCACAGGATCTCGCAGCCTTTACAGTATATGCATAGCTCCTGCCTTACGTGTAGAGCCCCGTCACTAACTTCAAACACTCCTACCGGGCAGTACTCCTCACATATACCGCAGAGATTACACGAAGGGCCTACCTTTATAACTACCTTCAACCTACTTAAGCCTCTCATACTCCCTTAGCTTAGTCTTTATTAGGTTCGCGAGCTTCTCCGTATCTACTGGCATGACACCCTTAGCCGTAATAGCGTAGGGTATCCAGAACGGGTTGGTCGGGCACCCTCTAAGCTTCTTCACTAGTAGCTCCTTAAGGGGTATCCCCAGCTTCCTTAAGTCCTCGTTTATCCTAGTGTATACAACACCGTCAAATAGATGCTCAACACCCCTCGCTAGCTCAGCAGCACTCTCAGTATCGGTGTGGAGTACCATTAGGCTTAGGACCTTCTTAGACTTAGATACGAAGGCCCTAACGGACTTTATAAACATAACTACCCTAGTGATGTCGTGGAAGTAGAGTAGGTCGTTTAGGGAGTCGATTATCAGTACCCCAGAGCCACTCATTTTGAGTTCCTCTGTCGAGGCTATTATAGTATTTGCAAGCTCATCTACTTTCTGAACGTTAACACTCCTATTGGAGAAGGGAGAGGATACGTACCTACCGGTAGTGTAGGTGTAGCCGTCTATTATGTAGAGTAAGCCCCTCTGGTGGAGCTCCCTACCACGCCAGCCGAAGCTCTCAAGCTGCTCGACAAAGGACTCCGGAGAGTCATCTAGAGCTACGTACAAGCACCTCTCACCTCTGAACATGAAGTTAGCAGCAATGTGAGCTACTAGAGCAGACTTCCCAGTACCAGACTCACCAGAGATCATTATAGCTGATGAGCGTAGAACCCCCTCTGGGGCACCCCAGTCAAGGGGGTCTATCCCAAAGTTAACCCTCTCTATAAGGGGACCAGACCTAGGTTCAGTCTCTCCCAAAGCTCACCCCCAGACCATACATATAGCTAAAAATAAAGCCCCTATACTCATGCTTAACTTCGCGTTCCCATTAGCTTTTTCTCCCGGATAACCCAGAGAGCTAAGACCAGTAGAGCTACTCCACCACTAGCCATTAGAGCATTAAGTATGTTGGCGGTCATGGCGGCCATCGCGATCTCTCTAACGAGTATTATCACGCCCATCTCTATGAACCCCTCAAGGTACCTCTCACCGCCTAAGCTGGAGACTACGAAGCTCCTGGTAAGCTCTATTAGTATTACTAGTACTAGAACATCTGAAACTACTATTTGAAATTCACTTAATGAGGACTCAGCTCTAAGTATAGTTAGGTCTCTGATGAGTATCGCCAAAGCTATGAGAGCTAACACCATAAGTACTACTACGAGGGTAGCTTCCAGAATCTCAATGTAATCTACTGCAACCTTAGATACAGCTCCAATAAAGCTACGGACTCTCCTCCTAAGACCTTTAACGGTCGAAGCTCTTTCACCAAGAAGGTACTTGCTCTAAGCTAGTTAAAAGCTAATCTAAAGTAGAGGAAGGTTAGGTGCATAGGACCAGGTTATCCCCCCTAGAGACTTGTAGGAACTTCTCAGCAGAGCCTCTGTTTACTGCAAGCTCGGCGTAGCCGAAGCTATTCTCGTAGAGTACTAAAGTTCCTGGAGGTGTTAAGGAGAACACCCTCTCTACGGTTGCTGTAGCTATTCTTCCCACACTCCGTACCTCAACGCTACTACGTAGGCCTAGGTTAAGTGCTCTCCTTACATTCTCGAACTTATCTGAGAGAACGATGTTACCAAACTTATCTACATATATGGCTGTGAGTTCTATACACCTCCCTACTACCCTATGCCCTAGGCTAATTCCCGGGGTAGCTAGGGTACCGGTGTCTATGCGGCTTCCCAGACCCTCTACAGGCTCCCCGCAGGCTATCCTAGCTGCTATGGGGGCGAAGATGTCCCTACCATGGAAAGACGCTGAAGTAGGCTTTCTGAAGAGCTCCTCTCGGTCAAGAACTACAGCGTACTCTATACCATCGTCCACCGCTGCCGGTACTAGTAGCCCGTTATCCGGGCCAACGAAGTAGTAGTTTCTACCTGCTATAGCTATAGGTCTTCTCGAGCTCCCTACTCCGGGATCTACTACCCCAACGAATACGGTACCAGGAGGGAAGTACCTGTAGGTAAATAGTAGGGATAGAGCGCCGTGGACCACATCAAAGCTAGGGATCTCGTGGGTTATATCGACTATAGTTACCCTAGGGCAGGTACATAGGATCACCCCCTTCATAGCTGCAACGTAGGGATCCGTGCTACCGAAGTCCGTTAGAAGAGTTACTACTCCGCAAACCTCCTTCATATCTAACCCCTACAGTAACTTTTTAACTGGTTTATCAGCCCATGGTGTGGGGCCGGATGACCTCCTCTAAGGGTTGTAAGGTTGTAGTAGGCTCAGACGACCTCTACGCGTGTGCTAAAGCTGTCGTAGAGTACCTAAGGGAGAAAGGTTGTGCGGTACTAGCTTTAGGCTCCCTGAGGACAGGTAGGCCGGAACCGTGGCCTCAGGTCGCATACGAAATAGCCTTAGCAGTAGCTAGGGGTGAGGCTGACTGGGGTATAGTTGTGTGCTACACTGGAACGGGGGTCTCGATAGTTGCCAACAAGGTCCCGGGAGTTAGAGCAGCTCTATGTAACGATGCCCAGACAGCGCGAGGTGCTAGGCTATGGAATGATGCTAACGTACTTGCTATGAGCGGTAGGCTCGTAACTGACATAGTTGCTAAGGAGATTGTAGACGCGTGGCTCTCTGTAGAGGGGCCAGACCCTAGCGAGGAGGCTAATATACAGCTAGCAAAGGAAATAGACGAAAAGCATAGAAGATGAAGGACCGTAAACCTCGGAATCGAGTAGACACAGTAGTTTAGCACTCTGTAACCGTAGGTAGTACGGGAAAGCGCTGATCTACCAAAGGAGTTCACTCCTTCTTAGGGAGTTAGGAGGGTTTCAACTGAAAGCCCCGCTCTTTAGGGTGGGGATGGGAGAAAGCTCTACAAGCCCCTACCCCAGCTACTCTTATAGTGGGTAAGCTAGGGGTGCGTGGTTACCTCTAAGCCCATCGCGGGATGCGGGGCAGGCAACCATAAGGAGAGGCCCTACCTCAATGGGGTTTTTCTGGCCGTCCCGACCCCCTGTAGATGACAGATGTAAACTCAAATAGATGCAGGAAACCCGTGAACTGTCCTACAAGGGAACCCCTACCCTTAGAGCGGGGAGGAGGTCGGCTGATTAGTACTCTAAGTTTAAATAGCTTTGGGTAAGAGGTATCTGGGTATCTCTATGAAAGGTTGGTCGGGGAAGTACCTCTACATAGATCTAGCTTCCCATGATGAACCGAAGTACGTTGACATCCCGCAAGAGGATCTCATAAGGTTCATCGGTGGTAGAGGCCTAGCTATTAAGCTCTTGTGGGACCTTAACAAGCCTGGAGTAGATCCCCTATCACCGGAAAACCACCTAGTATTCGCTGTAGGACCTCTAACCGGGTACCCCCTACCGTCATCCGGGAAGATGGTTATAGCTTCTAAGTCCCCCCTTACGGGAGGCTATGGAGACGGTAACATAGGCACCAGAGCGGCTGTTGAGCTTAGGAAGTCGGGTGTCGACGCCATAGTTGTAAAGGGGAAAGCTCCTAAGCCCTCCGTACTGGTAGTAGACCACGGGAAGGTTAGCCTTGAGGACGGCACCGAGTACTGGGGGCTTACGACAGAGGAAACCGAGGTGAGGCTTAAGAAGAGGTTCGGAGAGGACGTGGCTGTACTTACGATAGGTCCAGCAGGTGAGAACCTAGTTAGGTACGCAACCGTCATAAGCGAGTTCGGGAGGTCTGCTGGAAGGCCTGGTATGGGAGCTGTAATGGGCTCCAAGAACTTGAAGGCCCTTGTTATCAGGGGGCGTGCAGAGCCGGAGCCCTTCAATAGGGAGGAGCTGGTGAAGCTAGGTGCTGAAGCCTACAGGAAGGTTAAGGAGTCCCCGGGCTACGAGTTCTGGGTTAGGCAGGGAACCATGGCTACTATAGAGTGGTCCCAGAAGAACTCGTGCCTACCGACTTACAACTTCAGTGAAGGAGTCTTCGACGCGTGGGAGGGTGTAGATGGCTACATCATGGAGTCCATGAAGGTGAGGGTGAAGGGCTGTCCCTACTGTAACATGCCTTGCGGTAACGTAGTTAAGTACGTTACCTCAGCAGATAAGGGGGAGGCGGAGCTAGATTACGAGAATGTAGCCATGCTAGGCTCTAACATAGGTCTAGCACCGCTAAATAAGGTAGCCCACATAAACCTTATGGCCGACCACTACGGGATAGATACCATAAGCTTAGGCAACGTACTTGGGTACGCTATGGAGTTAAGTGAGAAGGGCTTAATCAGCGAGAAGGTAGAGTGGGGTGACTACTCTAAGGTTAAGGAGTTAGTTGAGCAGATAGCTTATAGAAGGGAGCTCGGAGACCTGCTGGCAGAGGGAGTAATGAGGATAGCTAATAGGGTAGGTGGGGATGCACTTAAGTACGCGATCCACGTTAAGGGCCTTGAGGTCTCTGCATACGACTGCCACGCAGCTCCCGGGATGGCATTAGCCTACGCAACATCGCCTATAGGGGCCCACCACAAGGATGCGTGGTTCATAGCTAGGGAGGTTAGGATGGGTAGGCTAGACTACATACCTGAGAAGGCTGAGGGGGTCATCTGGCTACAGAACATAAGGGGCGGTATGTTCGAGTCTCTAACGACCTGCAGGTTACCGTGGGTTGAGGTGGGCCTCGACCTAGACTACTACCCGAAGCTCCTCACAGCTGCTACAGGATACACCTATACTTGGGAGGTGATCCACGAGGTAGCTAACAGGATATACACCCTAGTTAGGGCATTCTGGGTGAGGGAGTACACGGCGGCTGGAGTTAGGTGGACCTACGAGCAGGACCTACCTCCGGTGAAGTGGTTTACACAGCCTCTAACTAAGGGACCGTTTAAAGGGGTTAAGCTAGACCTAGACAAGTACATGACTATGCTTAAGCACTACTACAAAGTAAGAGGCTGGGATGAGAACGGTATACCCAAAGAGGAGACCTTAAGGAAGCTAGGCCTAGATTTCACTATCGGTACCCTTAGGCAACTTGGAGTTCAACTAAGCTAAAATACACCTTACTTATTTTGCTTTTCCGATCTAGATCCTCTTAGCTCAACGTAAACTGCAGAGCTTAAAGTGGTAATAGGTCCGGTGGAGCTAGCTTTGAGAGGCTTCTAAAGGCTCTAACCCTATCCCTCTCTCCTAGCTCAGCTGCCTTCACAATCTCGTAAAGCTCCCTAAGCACCTCCTCAGCAAGCTCCCTCCTTATCGGGTACGGAATACCGTCCTTACCACCTATAGCGAAAGAGTACTTGAAGGGACTGTAGACCTCTACATCCCTTAGGGGAGGGGGTTCCCTATATATGAGCTCAGATATCAGCGCTAGAGCTCTCAAGGTCTCCGGGCCTGTGCGGGTCTCCAGAATAAGCTCCTGGAAGTTCCTTGGGTTTACTTCGTAAGCCTCCTTAAGTACGGCTAAGAGGTTTTGGGTAAGCTTAATAGGTTTGTAATACGGTAGATCCCCTACTATGGGTCTAGGTAGGTTGCCTACGAGAGGTTTATAGCCTTTGATAGCTGCATTGACTAGAGCTATGTGCTTAGATATCTTCGTAACCCCCTCCTTAACTACGTCGACTATGACCTCCCTACTCTTTAAGGAGTCCCTAGCGGTTAGGTTAAGGGGTACGGTGATCCTCTCGCAGAGGACCCCGCTATGCGGTTCTATGGTGATATCCAGGGGCTCTGCCTTAGTCCAGGCTAGGTGGTACCTCCGGGCGAGCCTCTCACCTAGGTTCATGCCCTGTTGTATGACGACCCACCTACCACTCTCATCGAAGAATACTACGTGGTGGTAAAGGGTGAAACCATCTTGGAGTAGGGTTGAGTCGGCTTTAGCTGTAAGCTTAGATACGGTAGCTAGCTCTCCAGCTTTTTCGTAGCCCACGACTCCAAGTTCGGCTAGCTCTTTCAGTTCGTTTGGAACGTACTTCGAGTACCTCCCCTTACCACCTACAGCAAAGACCCCTAGGTTCTCCTCACGTAGGATCTCCTTTAGAATAGCTGTTGTTACTGTGGTAGACCCACTGCTATCCCAGTCCATACCTATGGCGTTGTTTAATGCTTGAAACCAGAGGGGGTTTGAGAGCCTCTCAAGTAGCTTTACAACACCCATCTCGTGGACTACTAGCTTAACTATGGCCCTGGCGGTTCTCCTCATTATATCGTAGATCCACGGCGGTACGTGACCGTAATGGAGTGGTAGGTCAGCTACCCCCGACATATCTTCTCACTACGAGTAACCCGTCTCTACGTTCTACCACTACTACCAGGGTGCCTGCCTCTACGTCTTCCAGTGAGAGCGCTCTCCAGTACTCGCCTTCAACTATGACGAAGCCCGTACTACCAGCTGGTATATTGTCAATAGCTCTACCTACCTTACCCACGAGCTCGAAGAGCTCAACCTTCCTCCTCTTAGCTTGGATAACTTTGTACACTATGAAGCCCGTTAGGAGTCCGAGCGAAGTCCCCAACCCTATAGCAACGTACCTCGAGACCTCTAGTAGAGTAGCACCAGGGGCTATGTACGTTGGAGCACCTGTTGGTAGGAGTGCGAAGCCTACTGCAAGCATTACTATTCCCGTAATACCTAGAGCTCCGAACCCGGGGGTTAGGAAGAGCTCTATAGAGAGCAGTGCAGCACCTGCAAGTACTAGAAATAGCGAAATGAAGTTTGGGCTAAAGCCGGAACCTACGAGTCCTAGAGCTAGGAACACTAGGGCTAGCGGTAGTGCTTCGAATCTCCCTGAGGCTATCGTAAATATCGTAGCCATGATCCCTATGGTTGTTAAGACGCTAGATAGAAGGGTGTTGGACAGTAGCGAGATGAACCTAGACCTAATGCTACAGGAGTAATCCTCTAACCGTAGATCCGAGAGCATGTAAACCACTCCATCTACGGTAGCGTTCCTACCTCTTAAAGCTCTTAGTAGGCTCTGGAGGCTCTCCGCAATACCGTCTGCAATACTGTTCCTTACAGCTTCATCTGCTGTTAGAACTAGGTTAGAGGTTACGAAAAGCCTTACGGCCGTAGCGTTTCTATTCCTAAGCTTAGCGTAGAACTCAGCCTTCTCTACTATTGGGTTGATTATCTTGGTGTCATTTATCGGTACGTAGCGTCCGGTTAGAGGATCTACGCTTACCGGCTGCATAGCCCCTACAGTTGCTATAGGTGAGAGGTATAGGTAGTGAGCAGGTAGCGAGATAAGGGTCCCAGCACTAAAAGCCTTACCACCGGATACGTAGACTACTACAGGCACCTTAGCTGCGGCTATGGTATCAGCTATAGTGAAGGCGGGGTCTAAGTAGCCTCCGTAGGTCTCTAGCTCGATGAGTACTACTGCTCTAGTAGATTCAGCGTATCTTATCGCATCGACAACGCACTCAGCAACTCCGGAGTCTATCACATCCCAAGGTGGTGTTATCCTAACGAGTATAGCTCTATCTACACTTACGGAGCCCTCCGCTGAATAGGGGTTTAGAAAGGAGATTAGTACTAGTACTAGTAAAGCAGTTAACTCTCTACGCATCACTTACCAGCCTGAGTACCCTGCCGGGTCAGCGCGGCAGAGGCTGAGGCAGCTATACCTAGGACCGAAGACGTTTCGGTTACTATTATGAGGTTCTTCTCCCTAGCTATCTCAACGAGAGTCTGAAGCTCCCTCAGTCTTAAAGCCTTCGGGTTCTCCTCGTAGGTCTGCGCTGCCTCACCTAGTATCCTAGCAGCCTGCCTCTCTGCCTCCGCCTGGATTATCCTAGCCCTCCTCAACCTCTCCGCCTCTGCCTGCGTAGCCATAGCTCTAACCATGCTCTCGGGTAGCTCAACGGACTTTAGAGTTACGGCAACGACCTTTATTCCCCAGGGGGCTGTCACGTCATCTATTATGCTCTGGATCCTCTTGTTAATTTCATCGCGCTTGGTTAGGAGGTCGTCTAGCTCTACCTGACCTACTATATCCCTCAGTATCGTCTGAGCCATTAGGGATACAGCGTACATGTAGTTCGATACCTTAGTAATAGCTTTAATCGGTTCGTCTACCCTGAAGTAGATTACAGCATCAACCTTAACGCTAACGTTATCCCTAGTTATTATCTCCTGCTTGGGAACGTCTATAGTCATTACCCTAAGGTCTACCTTAGCTAGGGAGTCCACGAATGGTATTATGAAGAATAGTCCGGGACCTCTGGCTCCTACAAGCCTCCCCAACCTGAATAGTACTCCTCTCTCGTACTCCTTTAGGACCTTTATGCTTGAGGCTAGTAGAGGTATCAGTATGAAGAGTACGAGCAGGATTAAGACAGCTGTAGCTATGTCCACTCTCACACCAATCTAAAATACGCTCAGGTAGCTTAAAAACAGCTAGCTCTGCCTTTAGAACCCTCTTAGGGTGTCCAGAAGTGCTTAATGTACGATATGTAGTAGCCGGCGACTATAGCCGTACCTATGACCCCAGCTACGTTAGGTCCTAAGGCGTGGAAGAGTATGTAGAGACCGGGCTTTGCTAGCTGAGCTTCCCTCTGGGCAATCCTAGCAGCTATTGGGACAGCTGAGACCCCTGCACACCCTATTACTGGGTTAACCTTACCTCTAGTTACGGTGTAGAGGGCCCACGCGAAGAGTAGCCCCCCCACGGTAGAAACCGCAAAGGCTATTAGACCTAGGGCTAGTATGGTGAAAGCCTTGAGTATGAAGCTTAGGTAGGCATCAGCTGCTCCCTCAAGTACATACTGACCTAGGAAGTCGTAAGAGAGGGTAGCTCCAACTCCCAGCATTGTGAGTATTGTAGCTATATCAAGGAGGGGGTCCGCCATAGTCTTAAAGTACCTCTCTACCTCACCGAATCTGCTCGATATTTCCTTAACTATGTTACCTAGAGCTAGCGCGGCAACGAGTGGAAACGCTGCTGGAACTAGAGCACCTACTATAACCAACGTAGCTAACCAGAACACTAGGATGCGTGTAGTAGGTATCTCAGTAGGTGGTTTCGGCATCTCAATAGCTCTGTACTTCTTAGGTACGAGGGCTCTAATGATAGGGGGTTGTATTACCGGTACTAAGGCTATGTAGCTGTAGACAGCTATAGTTAGAGGACCGACTAAGTGGGGGGCTATGTTAACGGCTGTGTAGATGGTCGTAGGACCGTCAGCACCCCCTACAACACCTATTGCCATAGCTTCATTTAGCCTGAAGCCAAGTGATAGTGCGATAAACGTAACAGCAGTTATCCCGAGCTGTGCTGCAGAGCCCACCAAGGCTCCTACGGGGAAGGCTAGGAGGGCTCTAAAGTCAGAGAGAGCCCCTATACCAACGAAGATAAGTATCGGTCCAATCTCACTTCTTACCACTAGGTGGTAAACCCACCCCAGGAGGGAGGTAGACTCAGGGGAGCATACCCTAATAGAGCTACCGAAGTCTATGACGTTAACCAGCCCCTCAAAGCCTCTAAAGCTCTCCGGTAGACCCCCCGCGATGTCGCTGCACACATACCTAGCTAGGTGAAGGCCTGGGATGTTAGCCAGGATCATACCTAGGCCTATGGGTAGCAGTAGGAGAGGTTCAACACCCTTCCTGATAGCTAGGTAGAGGAGGACAGACCCCCAAGCTATGAAGATCAGCCTTACTGCTAGCTCTGTAAGTTCCCCGAAGTACAGCCCAGGCAGCAGAGCACTTATGTCCAGACGCCTCACCGAGCAAGGTTACAATAACGGGATATAAGTTTATCTTATGCGATTGCCTAGAGCTAGGCAAGCCCTTTAAGCTTAGGGCTGAGAGCTATGTGGAAGTACTTAGGTATCGCAGCTAAGGATCTTTCTACTGAGGTAGCTTCTCATAGGAAGTTGGTGGGCCCGCGGGGATTCGAACCCCGGACCTCCCGGTTATCAGCCGGGCGCTCTAACCAGGCTAAGCTACGGGCCCTGGAGGTCTTCTACCCAGGAACTTATAAACTTAACCACGTGGCCGACCTCCTCCTCGCCTTAAAGGCGAAGCCTCTCACGTCCTTAAAGGACGTAAACTCCCTAAAGACTCATAACCCCGTACTTGTTTAAGGCGCAGGTGTCGCTGTTGGAGGTTTTTGAATGCTTTTATGCTCGACCTAGGCTTTAGTTTAGGTGTGAGACTTGAAGAGGAGTAGCTTGAGGTTAATAGCCGTTTTAGCTACAGCGTTCGTAGCTGTTTCCATAGGTTTAAATAGCTCCTTACTCATAAGTACTCTAGGTAACGATGTAATTGAGCTAAGATTCTCGGACCCTGAAGGGGACTCCGATGGAACGGGGGACTACTACTATAGGGATGCTAAGGATGTTTACAGACCTGAGTACTTTGACTTACTAGAGTTCTACGTTTCAGTAAGTAGCACTGAAGTAGTGTTTGCAGCTAGGTTCAAGGAGTTGGATAACCCTCTTAGAGCACCTCTAGGGTTCTCACCGCAGGTGGTACATGTCTACGTAGTTGGCGACGAGTGCGCTCCTAGGAGAGTGGAGACCTTGGGGTTGAACGTAAAACTTAGAGCTGTTGATGCATGGTGCTATGCTGTAGTTATAGCCCCAGGATTAGGCTACCTGAGACCTCAACTAGTCTATGCTAACGGTACAGTAGCACCTATCAATGCTATCTACGTGGAGAACAAAACGATCTACGCTAGGATCCCGCGGGATCTCTTACAGAGGGTAGAGGCCGATCCCAGCAAGTGGAGGTACCTAGTAGCTGTTTCAGCCTACGACCCCAACTCTCCAGATGGTTTAGTAGAGATATCAGATGAAGGTGGGACTTCCCCGATAGTATCGCGTACTGCAGATAGCACAACTAAGGGGTTACTCCCGAGGGTACTGGATATCCTAGCAGAAAGTAGGGAGGACCAGTACAGTATGCTTAGAACTTACTCTAGGGAATACGGAGATATAGCTGTCGTCGCTGCGTACCCCTACGTAGAGGGGTATCAGCTCCCGGCTGAGAGGACTGTAGTTGAGATACTTACGTACACCGTAGTTAACCCGATAACTGAAACGTTCATTAGGGTTTACCCGCTACCGAATACGACCATAACCGTAGTGGAGAGCGTTCAGGTACCTAAGTACGGTATCGAGCTATACGCTCTAGCAACTCTCTCAGTAGTGCTCACGGTAATTCTCGCACTAGTACTTAGAAAGGGCTTTCTATCTACGTCTAACCTATCTAGGCTTAGAGTAGCTCCCACTACTTAGGTAGCTTCAGAATACCTGATACCTAACCAACTACGAAACAGCTCTATGTAGGTGGGTACTATTGGTCGAGACCTCATCAGGGGGCTTGAGGTAGGTTTATAAGCTACTTCCTTAAATCTAGCGTAGGGTGAGGAAGTGCCTACACACGGATCTATGACTAAGGCGGGTAAGGTTAGGAACTCTACACCCAAGATCCCGCCAAAGCCTAGGAGAAACCTACCTCCAAGACAGAGGAATAGGAGGGAGTACTGGATACGTAAGAGAAAGGAAGCAGGTATGCCGGTCCCTGCGATGGTACCTCCATCTTCTGTTCCTAGGAAGGTTAGGAGCTCGAGTAGTTAGTCTTAGAGGTACTCTCCGCAGTTATAAGCTCCTCAGATAATCCCTTAGACATCAACCTGTACTTAACGTACTTATCCACGGGGGAAAACCTAGGGGGAGTTGCAGAGACCGTTTTAGACCCGCACCTAGGGCATATATCCTTAAGGGTGTAGGTCCTACACTCAGGGCACTTCCTTATTAGAGACCTAACCAAGCTTTATCCTCTCGAAGCTTACAGCAACGCCTAGCTTCTTCCCTAAGGTCTCGGCTTTATTAACAAGCTCGGAGAGAGCTGCTTCCAGAACCTTATAGTCTCTTCCTACAAGCTCTACAACGTACCTTGGGACACCTTCTATGTACATTTTAACAGTAACGCCCTCCTTAGAAGTCTCGGCTAAAGCCTTGAATATCTCCCTTATCCTATAAACTCCATCTGGTTCGTATGTCGTTATGATTAAGCGTCCGGCTACCCTCACCTGCTTTACCTTTATGTGCTTAGGTATTTCTTCCATAAGTACCTCAACCCACTTATCGGGTACTCCCGCTTTTCTAAGAACTTCAGCCCCCGCTGTAGCTGCTTCCTCAAACCCTGCTAGTACATCCCCACAGGCCTTCTCCAGCTTTAGCCAGACATCCGAGTACGCCTCCTCGAGGGTTGCACCGAGTTTTTTGGTAGCTGTTTCTAGGATCTTCTCAGCACGTCTTGTTCTCTTCCATTCCTTTATCTTACGCTTACGCTCCACCTCAGCTACTCTCTTTAAGGATACGTCTACCTGCCCCTTCCTCCTATCTACTCTAATTACCTTAACAACGACCTTCTGCCCCTCCTTAACGACCTCCCTTATGTTCTTAACCCACTTACTACTAACCTCGTTCCACGGAAGGTACGCTTCCAACCCACCGTATTCGTCTAGCTTTACGTACGCTCCCAGCTCGAAGATCTTATCCACCGTAGCTATGCAGAGCTCGTTTATAGAGGGGAGGCCCTCCTTCCTCAGCAAGGTCTTACCCCAGTATCCTTACAATCTCCCCTAAAATCTTAGCCCTACCTCCAGTAGGTACTGCTAGTAGGGAGCTGCAGACAAAGCACTTAACTGGAAATGACGCGTGATCGAAGACTATCTGCTCGTTCCCGCAGGTAGGGCACCTAACTCTTATGAACCTACTCTTAGGTACTGGTATGAGGATCCTCCTCTTCCTCATCTCACCACCTCAACTAGCTCGACCTTCTTAAGCCTTATCCCCTTCCTATGGGATATGAACCCACACTTAGAGCACTTAAGCTTAAGTACCACCTTCTTAGTAACCTTAGCAAACCTCTTCTGCTCAGGCTTCCTCTTACTTCCATAGCCCTCCTGCTTACGCCTGTACCTACGCTCACCCTCAGCTAAAGCCCTCCTCCTTCCGTGCTTGTATATGGATACGCTGTGCTCAGTATGGGCCCTACACCTAGGGCAGTACGACCTAATTACCTTAGGTACCTTCACAGCTCCTCCTACGAGGTATAGCTATCTAGACTTTAAAAGCTATTCTAATCCACCTCACGGCCCTAGAGTGCTGGACCTTTAGCTGTAGCTACGTGTTGTACTCTCGGATGTAGAGCTCGGTAGTGAGGAGCTAGTAGGGGACTTCCTTAAGCTTCAGTAGGTATGCTACGTAGTTTGTTAGAGGGTGTAGTACTAGGGCGAGCACTAGGACTGCGGCAGACTCCGCTAAGCCTACCCTAACACCAACTAAGCTATCTAGGTTTAGTAGGTGTACGACTAGTAGTGCGGTGACTACGAAGGATACCTGATCTAGGACGGGTAGGGGGGCTCCCGGCTTTAAACCAATGCGCCTCTTAAGGAATGAGTTCGCTAAGTCTCCTAGCATAGCTGCAGTACCCTGGAGAAGCCCGCTTAACGCTGTCTCCATATACCTACCTTGGAATACCGGTGCTAGTAGTACCCCTACTAAAGCTCCAGTAATTACTCCAGCTACTAGCCCCTCCCAGCTCTTACTATCCCCGAAAACCCTCCGTCCATCTATGAAGGTCTTTCCGAAGTCTATCGGGTGCCTGCTCCTAACGATGTTCTTTACAATGAGAGGGGCGGTGTTAGCTACAAAGGCTGGGCATAGGAATACTACAGCTAGTACTAGGTTAGAGCTCAAACTCAAGTCCCCTACTGCTTATCGTGAATACAGCTTTCCGACCCTTAAGAGAGCTAGGCTTCAACCACTCTATAATACGCTTACTACCGCTCTTTGTAATCTTGACCACGGTATCAGACCAGAACTCCAGTATCTCATACCCGCTTGGAACCTCCTCACCTTCCTCCTCCCTAACCTGGGCGGTGAGTATTACGTAGCTACCACGTGAGGAGGCTACCTGAGAGAGTATTGCGAGAGCTGTGTTCAGAAGCCTACCTGCATCAGCTCTCCAAATAGCTTCGTACCTATAGTGCGCGTTTACTGAGTCGATGCATATTCCTCTAAACTTACTCAAGGAGCTGTTTACGTACATTTCGAGTAGCTCCACAGTTAGATCTTCAACGCTGAACACCTCCTTGACGAAGAGACGGTCCCCCCAAACCAGCCCGTACCTAGGTAGGAGGTCCAGTGGGACAGGACCTTCAGTACTAATGTAGAGACCTGTACCGGGACCTCTAGATAGGGTCCAAAAGCATAGATTAGTCTTACCGCTACCAGCAACTCCGTAGATTAAGGTCACCTTACCTACCAGCTCCTCCAGTACCCACACGTTAAACCTTTACACAGAGGCTAAAGAGGTTACGAACAGCTTCCTCCTCCTTAGGTTAAGTCTCGCCCACACTAGGGGGTAGGGTTTTCAGCAGTTTACTCTCCTGTACTTGCTAAAGCTAAGCCCGTAAACTGCGGAGGCCGGAGTTTATGCTTCAAGCTCTTTAATGCTTTAGAGAGCTGAGTCGGGGATGAGTTTGGTACTACCCCTAGCTCACATACCGATACCTAGCTCTCTGAATCCGGTAGTAGTAATTAGGGCTGTAGGTGTAGGTGTAGACTCCTATGTCGACGTAGTACCTAGGGAAGGCTTAGACGTAGTAGACCTCCCTAAGGGTGTAGGTTACTACGTTACTGAGTTTAAGAGGAAGCTGGAGGAATTACTTAACCGCAGGTTTAGGCTGGTTTGCAGAGGTAGCTCTACCTTTAAGCCGCTGCTCTACGTAGTGGTAACGAATAGCATACTCCGAAGTCTTTACGGGGAGCTGGATGAGGGTATAGTGAATATAGCAGCTAGGGTCGACCTAGACCTAGGTCTTCCAAGCTACGTACCTGCACTGAGGTTTGCTGAGCTTACTAGCTCTCACTACGTATGGAGGTACTCTGAAGCCTTCGTAGAGCTTAACGGAGGGGTTACGTTTAAGATTATACGTACAGCTAGCTACGGTACTCTCGGCACGCCCTTTATCCTCGGTAGAGAGGCTCTAGTACACCTCTTGGGTAGGCTCTCACTAGAGCTCTCTAAAGCTATATCGCAGGGAGATTTAAACTCCATTCGAAGGCTGATAGGGTTCGCCAACGGGCTTTGGCACTCTATCTACGGCCTAAAGACTCCCTGTGGAGGGGGTGTATCAACCTACGTACCTAACATAGACGAAGTGCTCTGCATTGAAATAGAGGTAGAGAGCTTAAAGCGGTACCCGTGGACGTAGTTTATAGCTAAAGGCCTGAGCTTTACCTTCTAGAATAAGAGAGGAATTAACGCTTCGCGAGATTATAGGAGCACGCGGGAGCGACTCTCCACCCGTGCCTACGAATCACCGAAGCGAGATCAGGGTTGGCAGCACCTTGAAAACCGTGGTAAGCTTTACTGTATAGGTTATAGCATTGCAACACAAAGCTTTTAAGCCTTCATATCCGTGTACTGTGGTAGGGGCCCGTAGCTCAGCCAGGTAGAGCGGCGGACCCTAGGGCCGAGGCTCTTAACCCGTAGGTCCCGGGTTCAAATCCCGGCGGGCCCGCCACAACAGCTACACATATACCTAAGTAAAGCCCGTACTTACGGTGGAAAACCACCTAAGACTTAAGTAGCACTACGTGAGTTCCTGCTCGGTAGAAAAATCTAAACCTGGGAAGCATATAGTACATGTTGAAGGAGAGGTGATGGTCTTCAGCTCTCTAGATCTGCTGGATCCGAGGGTTAGGAATGCGGTAGCTGAAGAGGGTTACACATCTTTAACTCCTGTCCAGGAAGTAGCTATACCTAAGGTTCTAAGCGGTAGGAACGTAGTTATAGTAGCCCCTACAGGTTCCGGTAAAACTGAAGCAGCTATCTTTCCGATCCTCTCGCAGATGGTGAGTAGGAGCCTCTATGGGAGGGTGTCCGCCCTCTACATAACCCCTCTAAGGGCATTGAATAGGGATATCGTAAAGAGGATCACGAAGATAGCTTCTAAGCTAGGTATAGAGGTTTCAGTGAGACACGGAGACACACCTTCATCTCTTAGAAAGCTTCTAAGCCTAAGGCCTCCGCATATACTAGTTACAACTCCAGAGACCTTCGCTTACATACTCGTTAACCAGAAGCTTAGGGAGGCTCTTAGTAACGTTAGGTGGGTAGTAGTAGACGAGCTTCACGAGCTCATCGAGAGTAAGAGGGGGGCTCAAGTAGCTGTTAACCTTGAGAGGCTAGTGGAGGTAGCTGGAGAGTTCCAAAGAATAGGGCTTTCAGCTAGTATAGGTGATGTAGAGCTAGCTAAGAACCTCCTAGCTTATGGTAGGCGAGTAGAGGAGGTAGTAGTACACGACCCTAGGGACATGGATGTTCAGGTAGTAATGAGGTACACCTCTTTAGACCCCAGTACGAAGTTTCAGCTAATAGCTGAGTTAGTGAGAAAGCATAGGACAACGATAGTCTTCACTAACACTAGAGACGAGGCTGAGCTCGTTGGGAGGAAGCTCAGCGAGCTAGGGCTTAACGTAAGGGTGCACCACGGCAGTCTATCTAGAGAGGAAAGGGAGGAGGTGGAGAAGCTACTTAAGGATGGGGATCTCAAAGCTGTTGTAGCTACATCAAGCCTAGAGCTAGGTATAGATGTAGGCGCTATAGATGCTGTTGTGCAGGTATCTTCACCTAGGCAAGCTCTTAAGCTAGTTCAGAGAGTTGGGAGGGCTAGGCACAGACCTGGGGAGAGAGCTATCGGGTACGTAGTCTGCGACGACCTCCTTGATGACGTAGCGGAATCCGTAGTCCTAGCAAGGAGGGCTAAGGCAGGACTGATGGAGAGAAGTAGAGCTTACGAAAAGCCTTACGACGTACTTATCCACGCTCTCGTAGGTATGGGCTTGGAGGGGGGCTACACCAAGAGGAGAGCTTACGAGGTAGTGAGGAGGTCTTATTCCTACTCTAGCTTAACTTACGAGGAGTTCCTGAAGGTTCTCGATAAAGCCGTTGAGCTGGGGTACGTAAGGGTCTCAGGGGAGCTTATAGAGGCTAGCGAGAGGGGTAGGATATACTATGTAACTACGACAACTATCGTTGACACCGCAGCATACGACGTGGTGGATTCCCTCTCTAAAAGGAGGGTAGGTACCCTCGACGAGGAGTTCGTTATGGATCTAGCACTCGATGCAAAGCTAGTCCTAGGTGGGAGGCTCTGGAAGGTACTTTCAGTAGATTATGAGAGGCACAGGGTGTACGTAGAGGAGCTCAGCGCCGGTGAGGCCCTCATACCTTCGTGGACCGGTGAAACTATTCCGGTAGACTATAAGACCGCTAGAGAGGTGTGTGGACTCTACGAGGTGATCTCTCGGACGGGGAAGATACACCCCAACTACCCTCTCCTGATGGACTCGGAGTCTGTGAGATATCTAGAGCGTGTAGTAAAAGAGCACGTAGGTAGAGGCTACGCAACTCCCTCAGATAGAAGGTTGATCGTCGAGGTAGTCGGTAATGAGAGACCTCTCGTTGTCTTAATGAGCTGCCTAGGGACTAAGGGGAACAGAACCCTAGCATACTTAGTCCTCTACAGCCTATACGTGAAGTACGGTATGAGCCCTGCTTACAGAGTGGATCCGTACAGGGTTGTCCTAGAGCTTCCGTTTAGGCTACCTACTAAGGCTATACTCTCCTCCGTTCTTGAAGTCCTAGACGAGGGGAGGGTTCCGGAACTTGTTGTTGAAGGCCTAAGGAGGACTAAGCTCTTTGAGTACCTACTGTTCAACGTTGGCTACAGGCTCGGCCTAATACCTCGGGGGGTGGAACCTAAGGTAGCTAAGGCTATAGTATCTAGGTTGCACAGCGATGATGTAGTTTCCTCCGAGGCTATTAGGGAGGGGCTAACTAGGTACATCGATGTAGGACCTCTCATCAACCTAGTGAAGAGGCTTAGGAGTAGTTTAAACTCCCTAATCCTGTACGAGAGAAGCGAGCTCTCTCCAATAGCCTCGGAGGGGTTAAAGTACCTGAAGCCCCTCGATAGGGTTAGAGATGGGGCTATACCCAGGAGGATGATCTCCGAGGTCGTTAAGAGGCGCGTGCAGGAGAAGGTGGTTAACCTGGTGTGCCTAAGCTGCGGCTATAGCTGGAGGTCGAAGGTTCGAGACTTACCGGAGAGGGTTAGATGTCATAGGTGCGGCTATGGCTTAATTGGGGTTAGCAAGACCTTAGACGACAGGGTTGTAGAGGTTGCTAGGAAGGCGATTAAGCTAGGGAGGGACTACAGGTTTAGGCTAAGCGAAGACGAGGTAAAACTTTTCGAGAAACTGGTCGATACAGCTGTATTAGTCCTGGACTACGGTAGGAGAGCTGTTGAGGCCCTAGTAGCCCACGGAGTAGGTCCGGAGGCGGCTAAGAGAGCGCTTCAGTACGTAGGGGACGAGTTCTACGTAAAGCTGTACGAGCTTGAGAAGCAGTACATTAGAACGAGGCAGTACTGGGACTGAACCCGCGGACCCACTCCCGCTCCGGCTATCTACTCTGAGTAGCGGGCTCCTAGTTGTAACGTATTTTACAGCTCAGTAGAAGTACCTCTAGGTGTAGCGGGAGTATGGCGTTCGGACCTCCTGCACTAGGCTACGATAGAGCCATAACGGTGTTCTCACCTGATGGGAAGCTGTACCAGGTTGAGTACGCATCTGAAAACGTTAGAAAGGGTTGGACTACCATAGCTCTGAAAACACGTAAGGGAGGTATTATAGCTGCCGAGAAGAGGAAGATAGCTCCTCTCATTGATGCTAAGTCTATTGAGAAGGTCTACGTAATCGATACGCATATAGGTGCTTCGTTCGCTGGCTTAGCAGCTGATGGTAGGGTCCTCATAGACTACGCTAGGCAGATAGCTATGAACTACAGGTTCATATACGACGAGCAGATAGACGTCGAGCTACTGACTAGGTACGTATGCGATATCAAGCAGTTGTATACACAGCACGCTGGAGTAAGACCGTTCGGAGTCTCACTGATATTCTTAGGAGTAGATAGGAAGGGGGTTAGGCTGTTTAGGACTGAGATAAACGGCTACTACTTCGGCTACTTAGCCCTAGCTGTAGGGATGGGTGAGCAGGTTGCAACGCAGTTCTTGGAGAAGCACTATAACGAGGACCTCGATACTAAGGAGCAGATACTACTAGCGCTAAAAGCTTTAAGGGCTTCAAGTGAGGGGCCTCTAGACCCTAACTACGTTGAGATAGGCTACATAGACTCTACTGAGAAGGTCTTTAAGAAGTTAGGGTACGATGAGATAAGCTCTTTCATATCAGAAGCCGGTGTAGATAGATGAGTAAAAGCAGGGAGTATGTAGTTGCTAGGTACGAGGTTAAGGGTCAGCGGTTTGAGATTCTTGTAGATCCGGATAAGGCTTTAGAGTATAGGGAGGGTAAGAAGGTAGATATAGAGGAGGTTCTAAAGGGAGACTACGTATACAAGGACGCGAGGAAGGGGGATAAGGTCTCCCCGGAGGAGCTCATCAGGGTCTTCGGTACTACAGATTTGAAGGTCATTGTAGACACCATAATTAAGAAGGGAGAGCTGCAGCTAACTACTGAGCAGAGGAGGCGTATGCTTGAAAGCAAGAGGAGGCAGATAATTAACTACATAGCTAGGTCGGCTGTAGACCCGAAGACTAGGACCCCTATACCACCTCAGAGGATAGAGAAGGCTATGGAGGAAGCTAAGGTTACGGTAGATCTCTACAAGGGGGTGGAGGAGCAGGCGGTGGCTATAGTTAAGGCCATAGCCAGGGTGCTACCGATAAAGATAGCTAGAGCTAGGTTTACGGTTAAGGTACCGCCGGAGGTTGCTCCGAGGGTAGCTCAAGACCTTAGAAGACTCGGTGAGCTTAAGGCTGAGGAGTGGGGTAAGGACGGTAGCTTTAAGGTAGAGTTTGAGGTACCAGCAGGTCTTCAGACTGAGGTAATAGACAGGATAAACAAGTTAACTAAGGGTAGTGCTGAGGTGAAGGTAGAGGTGGTATAATGAGCTCTAAGGAAGCTCGAAGGGTTCTTGTAGTACCGGGGGAGGTTATCTGCGAGGGTGAATACAAGGTACTAACACCAAACTACATAATTAAAGTAAACGGGAAGTACGTTGCAACTGCCGTAGGTCTAGCCCAGGTAAACGAGGACAGTAAGGAGCTTAGCTTCATCCCACTAGAGGGGTGCTACGTACCTCAGGTAGATGACATAGTTGTAGGCTACGTAGTTGACGTAGGGCTAACTTACTGGGAGGTAGACATAAGGGCCCCCTTCACGGCCACCCTATACGCCGTAGACTTCCTCGGCCGGCCGGTAAACCCAGCTAAGGAGGATCTAAGTAACTACCTATCTACTGGGGATACGGTAATTGCTAAGATAGAGATATTCGATAGGAATAGAGGGCCCATAATAACAACTAAGGGTAAGGGTTTGGGTAAGGTAATACACGGTACTATAGTGGAGATAAGCCCTGTTAAGGTAGCTCGAGTAATAGGTAGGCGTGGGTCTATGCACCAGCTACTACAGAGCGAGACCAGCTGTGATATTACAGTAGCTAGAAACGGGAGGATCCTGATAAACTGCCCCAATAAGGAGTTGGAGGATATCCTAGTAATGGCTATACTTAAGATAGAGCGTGAAGCTCACATACCAGGTCTGACGGATAGAATTAAGGAGTTTATTATCCGTGAAAAAGTGAAGAGGGGGTTAATAGGTGGGGAAGGTAAAGCTACTTAGAGAGGATGGTCTAAGGCACGATGGGAGGAGACCGGACGAGCTTAGACCTATAAGGATGCAGGTAGGGGTTCTGAACAAAGCTTCCGGCTCAGCTTTAGTGGAGTACGGGGCTACCAAGATCTTAGCAGCAGTACACGGGCCACGTGAGATACCTCAAAGACACCTACTGCTACCTAGTAGGGCTATACTTAGATGTAGGTACCACATGCTGACGTTCTCAACGCACGAGAGGAAATCGCCCGCACCATCACGTAGGGAAATAGAGCTCTCTAAGGTTATAAGGGAGGCTCTAGAGCCCGTAGTTATGGCTGAGGTATTCCCGAGAACAGCTATAGACGTGTTTATAGAGGTCATAAACGCCGATGGCGGGACTCGAACAGCTTCAGTAACAGCCGCATCGCTAGCGCTAGCCGATGCTGGTATACCGATGAGGGACCTAGTAATCGGTGTAGCTGTGGGGAAGGTCGATGGCGTGCTGGTCTTAGACATAGACGAGGCTGAGGATATGTACGGTGAGGCTGATATGCCGGTAGCTGTAGCACCTTCTCTAGGTATAGTAACGCTACTTCAGCTAAACGGTGTTCTCACTAGGGAGGAGTTCAACGAGGCCCTTAAACTGGCCCTTAAGGGTGCTCAGACCATCTACAGCATGGCTCGCGAAGCCCTGAAGAGTAGGTACCTAGAAGTTAAGGTGGAGGAGTAATGTCGGTTACACCATCCGCGGAGGTTACCGTACCGAAGCTGAGGTCTGCTACTATACTGAACATGCTTAAGAAGGGGCTTAGAGCTTCCAGTAGGGGGTTAACGGAGTTTAGACCTATTGAAATAGTGCCCGGCTACGTACCCAACGCTGATGGCTCAGCCCTAGTAAGGCTAGGTAACACTGTTGTTGTAGCTGGAGTTAAGCTTGAGATAGGCTCACCGTACCCCGATACCCCAAATGAGGGCGCGCTAATTGTAAGTGCGGAGTTCATGCCTACCGCATCTCCGACTTTCGAGCCAGGACCTCCAGATGAGAACGCGATCGAGCTAGCTAGGGTTGTAGATAGAGCTCTAAGGGAGATCAAGGCGATAGATATGGAGAAGCTAGTGATAGTACCCGGTAGAAGGGTTTGGGTAGTTTACGTGGATATATACGTCCTAGACCACGACGGTAACCTCGTAGACGCTTCCTCAATAGCAGCTCTAGCGGCTCTCCTGAGTACTGAGGTACCTAAGGTCGAGGTAGACGAGCTTGGAAACGTTAAGGTAGACAGAAGCTCTAGGTTAGGCCCCCTACAGCTTAGGCATAAGGTAGTTACCGTAAGCGTAGCTAAGGCTGAGAACGTACTATTCGTCGACCCGGATATAGAGGAGGAGAAGGTTTGCGAGACCAAGCTAGTAATAGCTGTATCGGATGACGGTAGGATAGCTGGGATGCAGAAGTCGGGTCTCGGAGCTCTAAGCGTGGAGGAGGTGCTGGTAGCTACGGATATAGCCTTAAAGGTAGCTAGGGATCTGCTAACTACAGTAGAGCTAAGCTTAGCTAAACCCAAAGAGCTAGAGTAAGCCAGTATTTTGAAGCTCTACGCATAGTTTTCTCAATCTCTCCGTAGGTACGTACATCCTCACGCTACCTCTAGTGGAAGAGCCTGCTGGGCATAACTTACTAAGTGGGCAGCTACTGCAGGTAGCTAAACCTCCTACTTCAACCTCACTTAGGTATCCATCTGCTAGTAGTACCCCTAGGGCCCTACTTACAGTCGCTCTATCCAGCTTTAGGAGGGTCTCTAGTAGGAGCTCGTCAACGACTTTCGTAGAGGTGGAGCATAGGAAGTTCAGAACCTTAAGTAAAGCGGTATCGAGCTCTACCGTACCTCCCACCTAGCTACGGTCCTAGGGGTCTCAACGCTCCTCTACCGCTCACGCCACTCCGCCTTGGTTAGCACCAGAACTGCAAATAAAGCTATGTAAATCGTGATCACCGCTACGCAGAGCCTTTCGCAACTGTTTGGGTTTCATATAGGTTTATGGTGATTTATATGAATTGTCTTATTCTTCTGCTTATGATTACTACGTGTACTTTCTTGCCGTATAATGGCTTTACTTCTTCTTAGTATTTTGCTAGTGGGTAGAGCACTACTGTCCCACCCCTGAACTTGATTACAGAGCACTTAGCGTATATGAATCTAGACTTAGACATGTTATCATCTATGGCTACTAGTGTTAGAAAAGGTTATAAGCTTTGAAAACACAATTCATAGTGGTGAGCTACCCTGTGAGGGGCGAAGAGCTCGCAGTAGTAGAAGCTCTGAAGGTGAGAGCTCTCCCCGAGGGCTGTTTCGCAGTTGATGGCTAGAGGTTAGGTTTATACTCTCTAAGTAGTTACACTACGCTGGACTCCGCCTAGGTGATGGGAGCTGCGCTCCGAGCCTAGGTGGGCTAATGGTAGATGGGAGCCCAGCGCCGTTGAGCTCAACGGCCGCCCACGAACCCACGCAGATCCCCAGTGAGGTGTGAGCGAGGTGGAGGTCCCCGGATAAGGCCCTGAAATAGAGAAAATGCCTATCCAAGGGCAAACGGTAGCTATAATTGCTCTTAGGGTTATTAAAGCGCGGGGACGGCGATCCCAGTGGCAGACTTAGCCATAAAGGTTGAAGATGTATATAAGGCTTACGTATCTGGCAGTGTAGTAACGTGGGCTTTAAGGGGTGTAAGCCTAGAGGTTCCTAGAAGCTCTTTCATAGCCATCATGGGTCCCTCGGGTTCCGGTAAGACTACCCTCCTAAACATGATCGGTCTTCTGGATAGACCGACTAGAGGTAGGATCTTCATAGACGGTGTAGACACCACTAGACTAAGCGATAGAGAGCTAGCTGAGTTTAGGAATAGGAGGATAGGTTTCGTCTTCCAGAGCTTTAACCTAGTTAACAGGCTTACGGTCCTAGAGAACGTAGAGCTACCCCTAGTTGCTAGAGGATTACCTAGGGACCTTAGGGTAAAGCTAGCTACCGAGGCCATCTTCAAGGTCGGCGGTGATACATCGTGGCTACATAAGAGGCCGAACCAGCTCTCCGGAGGGCAGCAGCAGAGGGTTGCTATAGCTAGAGCTATCGTTACATCCCCCTCCATAATCCTAGCTGATGAGCCTACCGGGAACCTCGATACAGCTTCAGCAAGAACCGTGGTTAAGACCTTCGCAGAGCTTAACAAGCTCGGCCAGACTATCGTCGTGATAACCCACAACCCCGAGGTAGGCCACTGTGCTGAGAGAATATACTTAATAAGAGACGGGAAGATCGTCGGAGAGCTCGAGCCCGACCCAAGTAGGTGCTTAATAGGCAGAGGCTGAGGGTAGCTAGGGCTGTGTTTGAGTACATTAGGATGCACTTAAACGAATCCCCGTTTAGCCCGAGCCCAGCAGTTAGAGTAAGGGTCCTAGAGTATCTCGATAAGCTGAACCTCTACCACATTAAGGACCTAGAGGAGAGGCTCACGTGCAGTCTATCCAGGTACGTTGGTGTACCAGCTGAGTACCTCTCTGTATACCCCGGCTCATCTGAGGCTTTAGTAGCGATTCTAAGGTACTGTAAGCGTAGGGGGTTAAAGCCTATCACTGTGTGGCCTAGCTTCCACGGGGTAGAGGAGTTCGCGGTTGCGGAGGGAGTAGACCTAGGTTACGTCAGGTTAATACCTGAGTACTTCGAGCTTAACCTAGCTGAGCTAGCTAAAAGGGGAGGACCTGATAGAGCTCTCTACATAGTTAACCCTAATAACCCCACCTCGAACATGCTCTTCGAGGACCTCGAGACCTTGGAATCCCTACTGAGGAAGTTCGGCCTAGTGGTCGTAGATGAAGCGTACTACGAGTTCTCCGGGTTCACGGTAGTCAGGAGGGTTCTAGAGAAAGAGAAGCTAGTAGTAGTTCGAACGTTCTCAAAGGCGTTCTCACTTGCTGGCGCTAGAGTCGGCTACGTAGTAGCTGATCCAAGTATAGGGCGTGAGCTGAGAGATCTCGAAGTAGCCTTCTCCACCTCCACAACCTCCATAGCTGCAGCTCTCGGAGCTTTAGAGGACCTAGACTACGTTAGGAGGGTTGTAGCTGAGGTAGCACGCTTAAGGGACGAGCTTAAGGAGCTACTCAGGTCTTTAGGTCTAAGGGTATTAGACTCTAGAACGAACTTTCTCTTCGTTAAGACTCCTATTAAGGGGTTTGAAGTAGCTAGGGAGCTAGCTAAGAGGGGTATTAGAGTTAGAGCTTACAGGGACCCCGATATAGAGTACTACATAAGGGTAAGTGTAGCCTCGAGAGAAGACAATAAAAAGTTTATTGAAGCTCTTAAGCAGGTACTAGCACTTGATCCTGGGGTCGTTAACGCATAGGTGGAGCCTCTCAAGAGCTTTGCAGACCTGATCTACAGGTACTATAGCTTTAGAGCCTTTCTCCGTAGCTATTATCACTACCTTATCCCGAACTATTACGGTAGCTTTTTCACACATAGATTACCTAGGCTTTGGTCTTCTCTTTCCAAGCCTTATATCTATTAAGTACTGTATAGCTGCTGCAATACTCCCAGCAGACTCTATGAGCGGCCCCCATCTCTTCCTAAACTTTGACGGCACTAGCGGGCGCACTCTTTTCTTAGTCTTAACAGGGACGTACCTCTCCTCCATGCCTCGTAGACCGAACGTACCGTCTATCATCTCAACTACTTCATCTCTCTCTATTAGGCGGATTAGGATTTTCCTAAGCCTATCCTCACCTACTATACCGCTTAGCTCCTTTCTAAGCTCCTTCCAGGATAGAGGTCTACCCCTCTTAGCTATCAGCTCCTTAACTAGCTTCTCTAGCTCCTCGTCGCTAGGTGCCCTAAAGACTACGATGTCCTCATCTTCATAAACAACTGAGTTGTTTACGGGCACTCTCACTCCCTATAACTATATTATACGTCAGAGTTTATAAACTTACAAGAGCTTATAAGCCTTATCATCAAGTATTTAAAGATAGCTCGGGAGAAACTGAAGGTAAGTAGTTAATAGCTTATAAACTTTACCCAGGCCTAAACGGTGCCTCTGAAGTTCCTCCTTAAGCAGTTCAGGGAATTCGACTGTAGCACTCCCACCACAATTTAGGCCTTCAGGATGGAGCTATAGGCCTAAGGTGAGTTAGATTTTATAGCGACCGGGCACACGATACTTCGGTTGAGAGCTTTGGTTAGGCTATACCTAGCTTCGAAAAACGTGGGTAAGATCTCAGAGCTTAGAAAGCTGGGGTCGTACTTCGGTATAGAGATCGTTCCCGTAGACTTACCAAAGGTTGAGATCCAGTCGGAGAGTCTTGAAGAGGTGTCTCTGTATTCAGCTGTAAACGCTTTCCTAACGTTTAGGAGGCCGTTGATAGTTGAGGACTCAGGACTCTACATAGAGGCACTAAACCTATTCCCCGGGGCGTATAGTAGCTTCGTCTATAAGACCATAGGGATACGCGGCGTACTTAAGCTACTTGAGGGTGTGGAGAATAGGCGAGCGTACTTCAAGTCAGTTATAGCTCTTGCTGCTCCAAACCTCCCAGAGGTTAAGCTCTTCACAGGGGTAGTCCGCGGGGTGATTGCAGCCGAACCTAGAGGTTCGGGGGGCTTCGGCTTTGACCCTGTCTTCATACCTGAGGGGTTCTCAAAAACCTTTGCGGAGATGAGTGAGGAGGAGAAGAACAGAGTTTCACATAGAGGAGGAGCTTTTAGAGCACTAGCTAGCTGGTTAGCAGAAAACTGTGCTAAAGTATCCTGCCATAGCTGGACCTAACCTAGACCGTTTGTCCTAGGTGCTCGCTTCCACTACTTTAAGCTCGCTCACCTCATCTAGACCTCCACCCTGCTTGCACCCCACAAGCATTAGTGTAGGGTTGTGGACAGCTGTCGAGCCTAGTAGCTAGGCTTAGGGCATAGCCCCCATCGCCTAGGTAGGTCCAAGATACCGAGACACCGGAGCCAGTAGACCTAAACTCCAGCAATTAACCATAGAACAGCCTAGGTAAGAGTCTTCAAGCTCTCGTTCTCTATGTGTAGTATGTGTAAGTAGCCTAGCTTCAATGGGGAATTAGAGGCGTACTGCCACAGCTGGGACTAAGGGGTGGGAGTCCCAGGAATTAAGCTTATACGCGTATAATCCGATGGTTAGGGACCACACGGGATTAGCCTCTCCTGCGTAGAAGAAATCTTTTAAGCTCCCTAGGGAGCTACCATACGAGGGATCCCTATGGCACAGGTAGTAGGTCCTGTAAAGGGCCCTGTAACCGGCTTCTGCGTTAAGTGCAGAGCTAAGAAGGATCTAAAGAACCCTGAGGAAGTAATACTGAAGAACGGTAGGAGAGCTATTAGAGGTACTTGTCCAACCTGCGGTACTACTGTCTACGTCTTCATGGGCAGTAAGAAGGCCAAGTAGGCGGCAGCACAAGTACTAGATCTGAGGTAAACTTCTTTTTAATCTCCTCAGCTTTTCCACCTAAAGTTTACGTACCTCCACACCTTGGGTTTGTGAATTTCGTAACTTAAAGCTGGATATATGGGGTACTGCGAAACCTATTGGGGGTGTAGGTGTTCAAAGTTAAGGATGTAAAGCTGGCCGCAAGAGGTAGGGAACTGATATCCTGGGCTGAGAGGAACATGCCTGTCCTAACGATGATCAGGAGGGAGATGGCTGAGTCCAAACCTCTGAAAGGCGTTAGAGTAGTTGCAGTACTGCACGTAACTAAGGAAACAGCTGTTTTAGCAAGAACTCTACTAGCTGCAGGTGCTGAGGTATGGCTTGCTGCCTCCAACCCCCTCTCAACTCAGGATGAGGTAGCTGCCGCTCTAGTGGAGGATGGAGTCCACGTTTATGCATGGAAAGGTGAGAGTGAGGAGGAGTACTTTTGGTGCATCGAACAAGTAGCTAGGTCCGGTCCCGATATAGTGATAGACGATGGTGGGGACCTCCACGTATTCCTACACGAGAGGGTCCCGGAGATAGCTAGCGGGGTAATAGGTGGTACTGAGGAAACCACTACAGGGGTTATAAGGTTGAGAGCTCTAGAGAGAGCTGAGCTCCTGAAGTACCCTGTAATAGCTGTAAACGACTCTAAGACCAAGTACCTGTTCGATAATAGGTACGGTACTGGGCAGTCAACTCTCGACGGCATAATGAGGGCTACCAACGTACTCATAGCTGGGAAGGTAGTGGTAGTCGCAGGGTACGGCTGGGTAGGTCGGGGGATAGCTACCCGAGCTAGAGGTATGGGGGCCAGGGTAGTAGTCACGGAGGTCGACCCGATAAAAGCTCTCGAGGCGGTTATGGACGGCTTCGAGGTCATGCCTATGGAGAGGGCTGCGAGGATCGGGGACATATTTATAACAGCTACCGGGAACATAGACGTTATTAGAGCCGAGCACATGCTTACCATGAAGGATGGTGTGATACTCGCTAATGCCGGGCACTTTAACGTGGAGATAAGCGTTGATGACTTGGAGAGGATGGCTATATCAAAGAGGAAAACTAGGGAACACGTAACGGAGTACCTACTACCTAATGGAAGGAGAGTCTACCTCCTAGCTGAGGGTAGATTAGTAAACCTAGCAGCTGCTGAAGGGCACCCCAGCGAGGTCATGGACCTCAGCTTCTCGAATCAAGCTCTAGCAGTTAAGTACTTAGTCGAAATGGGGGGTAGTCTAGAGAGGAGGGTCTACAACCTACCTAGCGAACTGGATGTAGCTATCGCGAGGCTGAAGCTACAATCTATGGGGATAGAGATCGATAGCCTAACTGAGAAGCAGAAGAAATACTTAGAGTCCTGGCGTTAGCCTACTTAAAGTATCGAGTACTCTACTAGGTTTAACCCCCTTAGGCGGAGTTTTTCAGCAACCTGCTCAGCTACAGCTGTATCCAGGGCAAGGACCCTTATAAGACATTCAAGCTCCTTACATTCTACCTGCTTAAGCTCGGACCCCTCCTCAAGGACCGTTCTTATAGCCTCTACTAGCTCCTCTCTACTCCTTAGGCTAACCCTATAGCTAACTACTACCCCACTAAACACAGGCTTAATTATAACGGACTTCGTGGACTCATCTAAAGACATCTCTACCAAGGTACCCGGCTCTATACCTAGTAGCTCCCTAACTACCTGAGGTATAGTTACCCTACCTTTCTCATCTACCTTAAGCGTAAACCTAGCGTACCTCACCTCCAACTCCCTCAGCAACACTTACACCGCTACCTGAGTTCTTTACCTGTAGGCTTGCTAGTTCTATCTCAATGTAGCTAGCTACAGGTAGCAGTATAGCGAGCTCGTAGGGGATCCCCGTATCGACCTCCTCTACTAACCGCATGAGCTTAGCTGTATAGCGTGGGGTAAGTAGCTCTGGTGCAACGGTCCTAACTAGCTTCACTACCTCACCAGCTCTCTTGGTTGGTATTAGGTTCTGCCTGTACTTACTTATAACTATGTAGCCGTGCCTCCTATTGTTCTCTATTGCCTTAGCGTAGGTAGACGGTCTACCTATTCCTACCTCCTTCATCATCCTCACAGCGTCGGCAACTGTAGGTAGGGGCTTGAGGGAGCCGCGGTACACCTTAACAGACTTCGGTGCAACTACCTCAGTTTTAGTAGGCATGCTGTACGTGCGTAGTGGGAGGACCTTTGTAAACCCGTCCTCAACTACAGCTACCGGGAGCCTAATTACCTGCTCGAAGCCTCCAGCTCTAATGGAGTAGCACCTGATCAAGGCCTTAGAGGAAGCCATCTGGCTCGCTATGAACCTCTTGAAGATCATCCTGTAGGCGCTTAGGTGCTTCTTAGTGAACAGTACACCTAAGTGTAGGGCTTCAGCTTCTACGTCTTCGAGAGGTCTAGTAGGTCTTATAGCTTCGTGAGCGCCCCCCTCCTCCCAATACCTAGGGACTAGGAGGTGGGCTAACCCTACGGAGCTTAGGTAGGTCTTAGCTATCTCTATACCGTAGCTCGATACCCTAGTTGACGGAGTTCTGTGGTAGGTTATGAACCCAGTTTCGTAGAGTTCTTGTAGTATCCTCATGACCTCCCCAGGTGGTAACTTCAGCTCCCTGGAGAGCTCCTCCAGAGCGCTGTCGGTAGTGTACGGAGGCTTCGGGTTCACTGTTACTACCTCTTCAGATAGAGGGGTTACTATAACCCCCTCTTGAAGCACCTCAGCTAGCCTCTCAGCCTCCTCCCTACTCCTAGCGTAGACCCTGAGGGCCAGGTCACCGTAGGGTAGCTCTACTCTAACTATGTATCCCCGGCCTGCAACGTACTCGGAGTACCTCTCGAGTACCCAGGATAGTACTGGGGTCTGGACTCTACCTCCACCAGCATTAGCAGTCTTAAGGTACTCCTTGAGTACCCCGCTTATGCCGAACCCAACGAGCCTATCGTCAACCCTCCTAAGTACCTGCTGCTTAACTAGCCTTAGGTCTATGCTACGCATGCTTCGAAGAGCTGTAATAACTCCGTTACGGGTTATCTCCCGTATTTCAGCTCTCCTCACCTCCTTTGCGAAGGGTTTGAGAGCTATGAGTAGGTCGTAGGCTATCTTCTCCCCCTCCTCGTCGGCATCGGTAGCCAGTATGACGATGGAAGCCTCCCTAGCTAGCTTCCTCAAAACGCTTACCGTTTTAGAGCTATCGTAGACCCTCGTAGAGCCGCACCTAGGGCAGCTTCCAACTTCATCTGTAAACTGGTGGCCGCACTCCCTGCAGCGCTTCAACGTGGTGTACACAGGCTCTACAGTACCGTCCCTATGTAGCCGTACCCCGTGCTTTCCAGCATCAATAGCTAGGTCGAAGACGTGACCTAAGCTGGGAACTACTGTAGCTACGTAGAACACCCCGTCAACGGGTATTACGGCCTCGTAAGCTACGGTATCCCCTACGTACCTCTTACCTCCACCACCAAATATCTTAGCTACGGTTCTAGCCTTAGTTGGAGACTCAACTACTATTAAAGCAGGTAATATCCTAGAAACTACGTCCTCGCTACCGTATTCAACCCCCTCCCTACTCCTAGTAGCTTCCTCAAGAGCCTTAGCTAGCTTACCGAGGTCTAGCTCCTCAAAGGAGGCTTCGAAGATACCCCTCAACTTCTTCAAGAAGAGCTCGTAAAGCTCCCGATCCTCGTAGAGTAGGACCGAGATCCCTAATGTCATGCGACCGCCGAGGAGTCTACTAGTCCTACCGGAGGCCTGGATATAGGTGTATATGTCGGGTATATCGACTACAGTAGAGCTTCCGGAGGACCTTACTAGCACGTTACCTAGGGTAAGCTTACCGCTTCTACCTACAGCTACCTGTACCTCACCTACAACGAAGTCCCTCAGCTTTGCGGCGAACTCGAAGTACGTTCTGAAGTAGTCGTTAGGTGGCTGTACAAGACCTCTTAGGCATAGGTCGATTAGCTTTAGCTTCGACGGGCTTAACCTAGCTAGTCCCTCGTACGCTCTACTAAGCTCTGGGTCGGCGGCTCCAGCTGTACGTAGGGACCTGAAGGAGTAGAGTACGTTTGGTAACCTGCTTAAGAAAGTATCTAAGGGGACTCTAAACTTAGGTACCCCTATAAAGAGAGCTGACCTAATGACTTTAGGTTCGTCGATCCCTCTAGTAAGCACCCCGTAGTATGTAGCTACACCTAGTAGGACCTGCGCTAAACCCCTCCGCAGCTTATCTACAGCTTTTATACTGTGCGCTACAGCTACCTTTACACCGTGGCTCTCCAACCCCTCCGCAAGCTTCTTTAGATAGCTCCTTCCAAGCTCCCTAGATACGAATACAAGGGTTCCAGGACCGAGGACCTTAACGAGGTTCACGATATCTGTAGAACTTAGGCTTGCGGAGAACTCCCTGATGTTTCTAAGGTAGTCAACTATGCTACCGACCTCAAAACCTATTAACTCCCTCAGGACCTTTACCCTCTCCCTCTTACCCCTCCCAGTAGCGGAAGCTATGAGTAGCTGACCTACCCTCCTAGATGCTATACTCCTAGCTAGCTGACCCTCTAGGGACTCTAGCTCCCTAACTAGGGCTCTATAGCGCTCGGGGGCGGTGTGCTTTACTGCGAAGACCTCCTGCTTAAGCTTAGTAATCCTCCTAGCTACCTCCACGTCCTCCGGGCGAAACCCGAGGGTGTAGAGTATGTAGTCCATGAGGGAGGACTTCTTAAGTAGGGCGTCGAAGTCATCTGCAACTACTAGGCTGAAGGACCTGTTCTTCAGTACCTCCTTATTGCGGAATAGCGCCATGTGCGTAGTTACGTAAACCCCCTGACCCTCTGTAGCAATGCTATTGTAGACCTCTACACCTAGCTTCTTACCTAAGCCGGAGATCCTCTCGGAGACCTGCTCAATCAGGGACCTCGTAGGGACTAGGTAAAGTACCGAGTCCCCCGCTGAAGACCTAAAGATGCTGTAGACCTGAAGCAGCGTTGACTTACCTACACCAGTTGGAGCTATAAGAGCGAAGGACTCCCCGGAGACCATCCTCCTAGCCCAAGCTCTTTGAAGAGCCCAGAGGAAGAAGCCGGTTAACTCCGAGAAGAACTCAGAGAACTCCTGGAGAACTCCGTCAATAGGGTCAACTGTGGGAGTGCTACTTAATAGAATATCATCGCTGCATTCAAGTAGGCTACTGTCTAAGCACACGTGCCTGTAGATCAGCATACCCGTCCCTAAACGACAGGCTACATAGAGCTCTTTCTTATAAGGTATGAAGCATTATAGCCGAAGAGTAGCTAAACCCATTGGTATTTCAGCTGGGTACCCTCGCTTAACTAATTACTACTTCATAGTGCTTTCTCTTCTAGGATCTGCGTATCCTACTTCGATTTCAAGCTAATAGACGTAGTAGGGATCCAACCAGTTCTGAAAGAGCTAGGAGGTTAGTGGACCTCACTTTTTGCGTGTCCCTAGAGGGGTGATGCTAACCTTACCATTCCTAGATATAGTGACTACAACCTCTACCCTCAGCACTCCTCCGCTAATCCTACCTTTTAGAGATGATACTACATGCTTGTAGAGCTCGTAGCCTTTCTCAGAAATCTTCACTCCCGAGCTATCTGCTAGCCTATAGATCTCCTCAACCACCTTATCTACGGGGGTTCCTGGAGGGAATCTAGCTGAACATGCGCTAACTAGGTCTTCATATAGCTCTATGGTTCTCCTACACCTTTCCACAGTACTTTCCGCGGATTTCACTATGGCTGCTACAGTAGCTCTACTAACGTTAATCTTCCTAGCTATCTCTGACTTACTTAACCCAGACGCGAGGTACTTCAATACCTTTACCTGCCTCTCCGTTAGGTAGGTTCCCTCGTAGTACTTCATCGGAGATCCCTACAGGGGGCAGTAAGAGAGCATGTAGAGGTATGGGCAGTGAGCACAGGTTGGGGTATAGCCCCAGCAGTCCCCCTCGTTGCTCATCGTTAGAGCGCAGTAATCCACTAGGTTACAGTCTAGGCATGAGGGTATAAAGGTGAAGTACAGCCTAAAGTAGATCTCCGCGTACCTACTCCATATATCGCGTAGGGGCTCCTTCGTTATATCCCCGATAACTACCTCCCTAATACGCCTCTCAACCCCCATAACCCTAGTTCTCCAGTTCCTTGAGTAGTAGATGCAGGGGCTGACCTTACCGTCAACTCTCACGAAGAGAGCTCTATTAGAGGCGAACGGGCACCTCCTAAAGCTGGTTGGTGCGATGTTCGGCTTCGCTACTCTAGGACCCAGCTCTAGCTGCTTCATTGAAACCTCTACTAACCTCTCTCTAAACCTCTCCCTACACTCCGGCACACCGAGGCAATCTAAACCTGGAGGAGCTCCCGGGTAGTCTATGTAGTAGCTATAGAAAACCTCTGAAACCCCCAGGGACCTTGCATAGGTAAGCACCTTACCTACCTCATCGACGTTTAACCTGGTTACAGTGAAGATAGCCTTAACCTCCGGTCTGAGTAGCTCGCTAGAGCTCTTTAGCTTAAGGAGCTTCTCTAACCCCTTAGTAATCTTAGACAGCTCCCCACCCCTTCTGATTTTAGAGTACAACTCCACATCAAGAGCATCTAAGCTTACGTAAACCTCGTCTACTCCTAGTTCAACTAGTTTTTCTGATAGTTCAACTAGGTAGTATCCGTTAGTGTTGATAGCTACGTGAAAGCCCCTGCTCTTAGCCTCCTCTAGGAGTTCCACGAAGTAGGGGTGGATTGTCGGCTCGCCCCAGCCGGAGATCATCAGCTTAGTAACACCAGCTTCCTCAGCTCTGCTTAGGACCGCTCTAAAGACCTCGGTATCCATAAGTTGTTCTGAGAATCTCTCGGAGCTGAACCTAAAGCAGTGAAGGCAACTAAAGTTGCACGCTGTCGAGATCTCCACCATGAGCTCTGCTGGGTGTGAGCTCTCTTTTAAATGGGTGACCCAGTCACCGAAGCGTAGCTCTACAGACAACGTGAACTCTACCCTATAGTAGTTTAAGCCTATCCTTAATAGCTTTGAAGGAATCACTCCAACAAATTTTCCTCTAGGTAGTGTCTATGCAGCTTCTTTAACTCTATTATGTATGTAAAAGTAAATAAATAATCAAAGAACTATAAGAACCCGCTAACAAGAATGACATGAAGGTGTGTTCTGTGCTTGGAGGTTACATGGGTAAGGTGCTAAGGGTTAAGCTATCCCAGGGTAAGGTAGTAGAGGAGCCCTTACCTCCCGAGAGTATCCTAAGAAAGTGGGTAGGTGGTAGAGGGCTCGGAGTCTACTACATGCTTAAGGAAGTAAACCCTAAGGTAGACCCGTTCAGCCCAGCTAACAAGGCTATAGTAGCTACAGGACCTCTTACCGGGGTTACCGGGATCCCATCCTCAGGTAGGTGGGCCTCCGTAACTAAGTCCCCGCTTACGTACACCGTACACGACTCCCACAGCGGAGGTAGATGCGGTCCTGAGCTGAAGTTTGCAGGCTACGACGCCGTCATCATAGAGGAGATCTCTGAGGCCCCAGTCTACCTATGGGTACACGACGGTAAGGCTGAGCTGCGGGACGCTAAGCACCTATGGGGTAAGGACACGCACACAACAACCGATACTATCCGGGAGGAGCTCGCGGCCGAGGTCGGGAAGGACGAGGCTAAGGAGATTAAGGTGATAACCATAGGTCCAGCTGGTGAGAACCTCTCAAGGATAGCCTGCCTAATAGACTCTAAGAGTAGGGCTGCCGGTAGAGGAGGTCACGGAGCTGTCTGGGGGTCTAAGGGGTTCAAGGCTATAGCTATTCGGGGTCACGCTAGGCCTAAGGTAGCTAACGAGGAGAAGTTTAGGGAGGTGGTAGCTAAGTCTATGGAGCTGCTGAAGAGATCTCCAATAACATCCGAGGCCCTACCTAAGTTCGGTACTGCAGTACTAGTAAACATAATCAACGCTCACGGGATCTACCCGACGAGGAACTTCAGGACCGGGGTGTTCCCAACCGCTGATAGGACTAGTGGTGAGAGGATAGCCTCTGAGATAATGGACTGGAAGCTCTGGAGGGAGGAGATATGCTGGGGGTGCCCGATAGGTTGTGCTAGGTACTCGAGGATAGAGAAGCCGCCGTTTACTGGTGAGGGAGGTGGGCCTGAGTACGAGACCGTGTGGGCCTTCGGAGCTCAGACAGGGACGGACGATCTAGCAGCTATATCTAAGGCTAACTACCTATGCAATGAGCTAGGACTTGATACGATATCTATGGGGCACGTTATAGGGACTCTCATGGAGCTTGTAGAGCTAGGTAAGATACCTCCGGAGAAGCTGAGGGGGCTTAAGGTTACCTGGGGGAGCGGTGAGAGTCTAGTAGAGCTGGCCTGGAGGACTGCCTATAGGTCTGGTATAGGTGACGACCTAGCTGAAGGAGCTCTAAGGCTCGCCCAGAAGTACGGAGCTCCGGAGTTAGCTATGGTCGTTAGAGGTCAGGAGCTACCGGCCTACGACCCGAGAGGAGCCCAAGGCCACGGGCTCGCCTACGCCACCAGCAACAGGGGAGGTTGCCACCTGAGGGCCTACATCATAGCCCCCGAGGTTCTGGGGGTACCGGAGCTTGTAGATAGGTTCGCCACAACGGGTAAGGCTAAGTGGGTTAAGCACTTCCAGGACGTCTTCGCAACCCTAGACTCGCTCGTAGTATGTAAGTTCGTAGTATTCGCCTACTGGGCCGATACCCTAGCCGCACAGCTCTCAGCGGTTACAGGCTGGGATGTTAGCCCAACGGAGTTCGAGAAGATAGGTGAGAGGGTATACAACGCGGAGAGAGTCTTCAACATCCTCTCCTTCGGGGACGGGGAGGACTACGATACCCTACCTAAGAGGCTACTTGAGGAGCCTATGCCTGAGGGGCCAGCTAAAGGGCACGTCGTTAGGTTAAAGGAGATGCTACAGGACTACTATGCGGTTAGGGGTTGGGTTAAGGGTAGGCCTACCAGGGCTAAGCTGGAAGAGCTAGACCTACGCTGGCTAGCTGATAGATTAGAGGAGGAGGGCCTACTGCCTCAGTAGGGCTAGCACTAGGTCTACGTAACCCTTTTTAGTTGGTTTCCCCTAACACCTTATAACTGAAAGCCTCGCCCTTTAAGGCGGGGAGGAGGTCAGGAGAATTCTACTCCCTAGTACGGGTAGGAGGCTGAGCATACTTTTTTAATCTCTACGTAAGTAGCTTCTGGAGGGCCGATGGAGTGTACCCTTAAGTACCCACCCGCCTCGTTACGCTTGAAGGGTATTGGGAAGGTTTTAGAGTGCCTACACGTGAGCGCTAGGATTCTAAACCCCCTCGAGGACCTGCAGGTACTCCTAAAAGACCTACTACCGAGGTACATCTCGCTACGAGACCCTAGAGTAGAGTTCTCCGAGAACGAGCAGATCGGAGATAGCTACATCATATACAAGTACCACATCCTCGACAGGAATACCTTCGTAGCGTCCTGTAGGGCTGTATTACGTAGTAGGATCCTACTCTCCGTCATATGCACCGTAGACTCCTCCCAAGAGCCTAGGCTTACTACTAGAGCCGTAGAGCCTAGCACCGAGCCAAAGCTTCAGAGAGGCCCAATCCCAAGCAACAGCCCACGCGGTCAGAGGTACATCGATGACTTTGTAATCTACAGGATACTCGGGAGCCCGGTGGTGGACCCCGACTCGTGGAGGTTTAGAGTGGAGGGGCTGGTGGCTAACCCTCTAACCCTATCGTTTGAGGATGTGCTGTCCCTTTCTAGGGCTGCGGTGGTTAGGGACTTCCACTGCGTCACCGGTTGGTCTGTCGCCTCAGTTAAGTGGGAGGGGGTTAGGCTAAGGCTAATAGCTGAGATGGCAGGAGTTAAGGAGGGTGCTAGGTGGGTCTATATGGAGGGGCTAGACGGTTACTCCTCGGTAGTACCCCTGGAGGACTTCCTATCCGATGAGGCTCTGCTAGTCCTAGCTATTAACGGTAGGCCTCTAACTCACGAGCAGGGCTTCCCCGCGAGGATCTTCATACCCCACCTCTACGGGTGGAAGGGAGTTAAGTGGGTACATAGGATAGAGTTTAGGGAGAACTACTTAGATGGCTTCTGGGAGGCCCTAGGCTATCACCAGCGTGGTAACGTATTCCTAGAGGAGAGGTTCAAGGTGGGTTCCTCACTACGATGAGGCCCCGTCCCTACGTAGAACCCCTAGGTACTGACGGCCCTCTACTCATCTTCGATTTTCGCTGCTTTACGAGCTTCATTTTAGCTCTCCAACTACTACCCTGAATCACGTACCCAGCTACACCTACTAGTGTAGCTACAGTTATAGCTACAACGCCGTGGATTAGTGTAGAGAGGGCTATAGCTAGCGTAACTGCTCCAAGGACTACGTAGGGTGCATAGACCCTTCTTAGAGACGCTAAGTAAGTAGCTAAAGCTGTAGCTACAGATGCAGCATAGACTACATCGAGAGGTAAGCCAAGTATCGGGAACATCCTTACTAGTAGTACGAAGGTAGCGTAACCCGTGGATATCGATATGGCTAACCTATAGCTGAAGAACCCTACGATGAAGCCTACTACTGATAGTAGTAGAGCTACAGCTCCCGGAGGTACGTACTCCCATAGCTGTACCAAGCCTAGTAGGTGTATAGTTACGTAGTACGTAGTAGTAGCTAGGGCTACAGCTGATAGGAGCCTTCTAGCAGCTACACCGTAGAAAGCTAGTAGGAGACCTGCTAGCGCTAGGAGTAAGTTACTAACCGTGCTACACACCCCTAAGCCCTTATCTCCTTACCTAAAAGGCTTTCGAGGAACGCCACTCTCTTCCATATCGGTGGATGTGTTGATAGTAGCTCCTCCAACCCTATGAAGGGCTCTGCTAAGGCGTAGATGAATAGGGTCTTAAGCTTACTACTCTCTATATAGCTCTTCCCGTACCTCCTGTAGAAGGAGTCTAAGGACTTCAAGGCGTTTATCATGGTGAACGGCGACGTAACTTTAGCTCCGTGAGCGTCGGCGTAGAACTCCCTTAGCCTAGATAGAGCTAGAACAGCTAGCTGAACCACAACGCTTAACACCATAAGGGCCGCCCCGGCAGCTGCTATGAGGAGCCCGGAGGACCCCTCCCTCCTCCTACTGCCCCCATCTGCGTAACGGGCACCGGCAATACCTATGTAGAGTAGGAACCTTCCGGTGTAGTAGATTACCGTTGGGAAGAGCCCGAAGATCAGCATTAGGGCGTTGTCCCTGTGCTTATGGTGGCCTAGCTCGTGGCCTATAACAGCCTTAAGCTCGTCAACGCTCTTAACCGTCCTCAGGAGGCCCTCAGTTACAGCGACGAAGCGCCCAGCTATCGGTGATGAGTACGCGAATGCGTTAGGTATAGGCATGGAGGATACCATAGCTACCGGAGGTCTCATACCGGCTCTAGTTGCAAGCTCGTTAACAAGCTTCTGGAGCTGCGGATCCCTCCTACACCTGTAGAAGGCGTTTATGAGGTAGGGAGAGAGTAGCCACGATATTATTGATGGAATAGCTGCGAAGAGTACTGCTATAGTTGCTATGGGGACGGATAGCTCTGCCCCCAGTAGGTAGGTAACTAAGCCGAAAACTAGAACCACACCCCCTACTACAGCCGCAGCTGTCGATATCATAGAGGCTCTTAGGGCGTCTATATCGGCTGGAACCCTCCTCTCTATAAGCCTACCTAAGAAGACTCCTGAGAGGACTAGGGTGACTACAGCCAGTACGTAGCCGAGTATATCAACTAGCCACCATAGCCACAGAGCCCCTAAGATCCCGAGCCGCTCTGCCGTCCCGGGGAGGAGGTAGTGGAGTGCTAGGCTAACTAGTAGTAGGGCTATTAGCGAGATGGAGATAAGGGATAATGCTAGCAGTACCTTACCTCTCATAGCCTCCTCCCTATACACCTATCCCTGTTAGCAGTTAAATACCTTCTCTGATGCTCTGCTACCTCCCTTAAAGCACCGAGGGGAGATGGTGCGGTTACCACCCTTAATCCAACTACCTCTACATCAGCTCCGTAGCATAGACCCTCTCCGGGTTCTGCACCAGCTACGAATATACCCGGGGCAAGTATGGTGTACATGTCCCCGAAGGTCTCACGTAGGTCTCTTATAATGGTGGTCTTACTGGCTGGAACTACAAGCCCTTCAGGATCTACCTGCCTAATCACCTTCTTCACATACGCGTAGAGGGAGTCTACGATATACGATGAAGGGTGGTCAAAGGTTACCTGAAGTAGCAGGTCCATACCTAAGCTCTCACACTTCTTAGACAGCCTATCTAAAGCACCTTCATAGCCTACGAAGGCAGCTGCAACAATACCTCTAAAACCTACTTCACTTAATACCTCAGCGGAATACTCCATTATGTGGGGTAAGTCGGCTAGCTTTAGGTCTGCTAGGAAGTAAACATCGGAGTAGCTTTCTAGCAGGCTCTTCAAAGCTTTAGCTCCCCTACTTACTAGGAACGGGGTCCCTAGCTTAAACCCTACAACTAGGCCTCTCATTGAGGAGACTAGCTCTGCTAGAAAGCCTAGATCTAGCTTGGGGTTATCCAAGGCTACCATTAGGGGTAGTTGGGACCTCGCGATGAAGCCCCTCAGCACCTGCGCCACCACCTACTAAGCGGTACCTTAGGTTAATTAACCTACACAACTAGAGAGAGGGCTAGGCGGAGCTTAAGGTAGATGCCTAGGCATCTACTCGGTTACGGGTCTCTCGGCGCGGTTAAGTTAGGTCTGCGCTATTATTAGCTTAGGAACGCGATCTCCGTAGAGGTGCTCTGTGAGTAGTAGCCTATGTGTACTCTGTAGGGGTGGTCCGCGAAGGCTTTGCGGTCTAACGTACTGCCCTGTAATAGTTGCAGCTAAGTCCTCCCTAACCTTAAGCAGGTTATCCCAGAGGTTAAGCAGTACCACACCCCCCTCAGCTTTCGTAGGCTGGGTGGGCTACCCTAACGTAGTAGTTGCGGCTGGGTTACCTCCAGAGGTTGGGGATACTTCTCTCTACGACCTGCCGGAGAGGTGGCTTGAGGTACCTTTAGATGATGTAATAAGGTTTAGGCTAACTCTAGTTAGAGGTGGGAGGAAGGTTTCAATTCTAGATGTAAGTAGCCCGTTCGTTGAGCAGCTTAGGGAGGTCTCCCTATCCATAAGACCTGTAGATGTTGAAACCGAGTTCGAGAAGAAGCCTAAGCCGGACGTACTACTAGATGAGAACGCACCGCCGATGGGTCCCCTAGCTATCGTTAGGAGGCTTAGGACCGGATCCTCGCCCTACATAGTTAGGGAGGTTGAGAAGGTTTACGCAGACCGTGATCTAAGAGCTAGGGATGCTATACTCTACCTCTATAGGTCAGCGATCCCTGTATCCACGATTACGAGGATCCTATCGCTAGGCTCGTTAGGCCTCTGGAGGTACAGGAGGCTAGTCCCGACGAGGTGGGCTATTACCGCAGTTGACTCAACGATCTCGGAGAGTTTAATAAAGCAGCTGCTGGATAAGCCTACCCTAACCGAGTACAGGCTCTACACCCTGTCTAGAAGCGGCAACCTCTTTGTAGGTGTGGTACTACCTACTCGGTGGATGTTTGAGTGGATTGAGGCATGGTTCCCGGGGTCTACGTGGAACATCTACGGGAGTAACATAGCTGTAGAGGGGGATTGGGAGCTCACACCTAGGAGGACTACGTATCCCTCGATAGGTGGGTGCTACTACGCCTCCCGCTTAGCTGCAGCTGAGTTCTTAACCTCTATAGGGAGGCAGGCTGGGGTCGTACTCTACAGAGAGATATACCCAAGCTTCAACATACCTGTAGGTGTGTGGTTCGTCAGGGAGATGGTTAGGCAGCTCTTCAAGACACCGTTCAGAAGATACGAAAACCTGAAGGAACTACTGGAGGATATGAAGGGGTTAACCAAGGTGCCCCCGGAGGTGGTGATCGCGAAGTCTAGGATCTTAACCCTACTCACTAGAGGTAGGAGGCTTGTCGGTAGAGTACCGCCGGATTAAGGTTAGATCAGCTCTAAGTAGGTCCGGTCTCCCCGACTTAAACTACGCACTAAACCCCTACATAGGCTGCGCGCATGGCTGTCTCTACTGCTATGCTAGGAGCTACGCGAGAATAGCTGAGGTATCGGAGAGATGGGGGTACTTAGTGTACGTCAAGGAGAACCTCCTAGACGTACTGAGGCAGGATATGAGGAAGCTTAAGCCGGGAACAGTGGGGGTCTCCACTATTACAGACCCGTACCAGCCTATCGAGGCTGCTGAAGAGCTTACGCGTAGAGCTATCCAGGCACTGCTTAAGGGAGGCTTTAAGGTAAGTATACAGACTAAGTCCCCGCTGATACTGCGAGACCTAAACCTATTACTGGAGTACCCGAAGTCTGTAGACGTAGGCTTTACCATAATAACAATGGACGAGGCCTTAGCCTCCACCCTAGAGCCGGGTGCTCCACCACCTAAGGCTAGGGCTGAGGCTTTGATGAGGATCTCGCGTACAGGGATCAGAACGTGGCTATTCTATGGACCCGTAATACCGGGGGTTAACGATGGGGTAGAGCACTTCGAGGGGGTTCTAAGAACTCTACGTGGAGATGTAGACATAGTCCTTATAGATAAGCTGAGGGTTACCCCAGAGGTACGCCGCTCTCTAGGTCGAGCGCTAGCTAACCCAGGTAAAGCCTTTAGGCTAGCTCTAGATAGGGACTGGTGGTCTAGGACTGTTAGGTCGTTCGATAAGCTCTGCTCAGAGCTCGGCGTTAGATGCACACCATCCATAGCTGAACCTGAGGGAGGGCTTAGAAGCCTCGAGGAGTACTCCTCGGGAGCTTCCAGGTAGTTAACTTAGAGCTTAAGAGCGGTGGCTTCCGAGTAGTGGAGGTACCGCTCCGAGATGCTTAGACGACGTGCACTAAGTAAAGAGCCTTGAGAAAGGTAAGAGGCTACCAGTAGATTGCGGCAACCCTAGCCCACGTGATAAGGTGCTTTAGCTACGTGTAGGGGCAGCCCGAGGGCTAGGTGCGCTACCTCCCCAACTATCTCGGAGTATGTTGGGTGCGTGTAGATTACGCTAGCTAGCTCGGAGACCCCCATCCCGTAGGCTATAGCTAAGGCGAAGACGTGTACTATCTCCGAAGCCTCGTTTCCTACTACCTCAGCTCCTAGGACCCTCTTACTACCCCTCTCAACGATCAGCTTAGCAAAGCCCTCACTACTCTTGAGCAAGGCTGTGGTGTTTCTACCTAGAGCTACGTAGGGGAACTTGTAGACCTCGTACTCCAGCCCAGAAGCCTTAACCTCCTCCTCAGTCCTACCTACTAGGGCCACCTGCGGATGCGAGAACACTACTTGCGGGACGGGGTAGCGTGAGAGGGTACTCTCAACCCCGGCTGCGATATCGGCAGCTATCATACCCTCCCTAAAGGCCTTGTGTGCTAGCTGAGGAGGTCCTGCTACGTCTCCTGCTGCAAGTACGTTAGGTACGCTCGTCCTCAAGAACTCATCAACGTGCACACCGGTTTTAGAGTCGTACTTAACCCCCACGACCTCTAGCCCTATACCCTCGACGTTAGGCTTCCTACCTACAGCTATGAGGACCTTATCAACCTCTACAACCTCCTCGGAGCCGGTACCCCGGGACAGTGAAACCCGTACCTTACCCTCGACCTTCTCCACCTTCTTAACCGTAGACTTCAGGTAGAGCTTAATGCCGAGTCTGCGGAGGCTTCTCTCCACTACTGCAGATACGTCCGGGTCTGCGAAGTAGAGAACCCTATCCAGTAGCTCGACGAGGTGAACCTCCTTACCTAGCATAGCTAAGGCCGTGGAAATCTCAACCCCTACAGCTCCAGCACCTACGATAACTACTGTCTCGGGAAGCCTCCGGAGCTCGAAGAACTCTCTGTTGGATATAACGTACTCCCCGTCGAACTCCACACCTGGGATTGCTCTAGGCTCGGAACCAGTTGCTACTAAGGCGTACTTAAACCTTAGGGTCTTCCTGGAGCTACCGCTCTCTACCTCAACTTCGTGAGAACCGGAGAGCCTTCCGAAACCCTCAACTAGGTCTACCCCACCTAGAAGAGACCTAACCCCCTCGCGAGTTCTTACAGTAGCTCTCTTAACGTAGTCTAGAAGTACCTCCCCGGAGAAGGAGCTAGTGCCCAGCTCTATACCGGCTGACCTCAGGGACTTAGCCTTAAAGAAAGCCTCAGCTACCTCTAGCAAGGTCTTAGTCGGTATGCAACCCCAGTTAGCGCACTCCCCTCCGAGGAACCTCCTCTCAACTAGGGCTACCTTTAAACCCCTCTGAACAGCCCTTATAGCAGCTACGTAGCCTGCAGGCCCTCCGCCAATCACTACAAGGTCGTACAGATAGTACCACCGATTAACCGTAGTACTTAAACAAAATAAGAGAAAGGCTTAGCTATCTAGGTCCATAGTTGAGAGCCTTAATTTAAAGCTGTAAGTCTGGATCTGAGCCCCTACACCCCAGGTAGGTAGCTTTCAGCCTAGGCTAGTCCCAATGTTCGGGCTATCCTTAACTACCCGTAAAATGATATTAGTAACAGACCTCCTAATGTACGGTACCTTCAGGATCCTCTTTATGAAGCTGTCGAGCTCACTTACGGAGCTAAACACCGTTATAACAGCAACATCGTACTCCCCGGTGATATCGTATACAGCTCTGACATTTGCTTCCTGTGCTAGCAGCTTTTCTACGTCGGTTATGTATCCTCCCTCTACCTGGAGTAGCGTTAAGGCATGTATCCCGTAGCCCAGCTTAGCGTAGTCAAGCAGTGCCGCGTACCTCCTTATTACCCCAACCCTCTCCAAGCGCTTTAACCTCCTATGTACAACTGACGGGGACTTCCCTAAGGCTTTAGCTATCTCCCTAATACTTAGCCGGGCGTTATCCTTTATCAGGTCGAGTATCTGTAGGTCCAACTCATCCACGAGCTCCTTAGTACGTGTGGAACGCAGTTCCATCACCTCCCCAACGAAATGTTCTATACTTGTTAATAAGTGTTCCGCTTGATTACGGTAGTTTTTATTTAACGTTCCGGTACTAAGGCTATAGTCGGTACTGCTCGTGGCAGGTAAAGATGTAGGACCTTCAAACAGTGTACCGAGGGGTCTGATAGGAGTGCTATGGGTTGAGCTACACTACACGGACCTAGTAGGTAGACTGCGAGCAGTTAGAGTAACCTCTCCTCCTAGCGTAGATACCCTAATAGCTAAAGTTGATGGGAGTAGCATAGGTATGGCACCTATAGAAAGGAGCGACCTATTCCTAGTTGCGGATAGGAGTACCTTAAGGCCTATACCGTGGCTAAACGGGTACTGGAGGGCTTTTTCAGATATTTACGATACGCAGAATATTAGACATCCTCTAGATCCAAGGTACGTTGCGCAAAGAGTTGAGGATTACTTCGATAGCCTAGGTCTAAGGCCTTTAGTTGGGGTCGAGGTGGAGTTCTTCGTCTTTAAGGAGATTAAGCTACTATATAGAGTTCCGGTTGCCGTAGCATACAGACTGAAGCTCGTGGATAGGTCATCTGGGAGAGGTCTAGGCTCGAACTACCACGCAGTAGAGGGGGTACTTAGTAACTACCTCAACGAGGTAGCTCTAGCTCTGAGGACTTACTTCGATGTTGATGTGCAGAGCTATCACCACGAAGTAGCCTCTAGCCAGGTGGAGCTATCGTTAGGTGCTAAAAGCCCTAGAGCTCTATCTGACGATATCCAGACAGTTAAGTACGTAGCTAAGTCCATAGCGTCGGCTAGGGGGTTTAAAGCGACGTTTATGCCGAAGCCAATATACGGGGAGAACGGCTCTGGAATGCACGTACACGTAAGTCTCTGGAGGGGTTCCACCAACGTATTCTATGACTTAAACGATGAGTACCGTATAAGCCAGGTAGCTAGGTACTTTATAGGGGGCCTACTTAGCCACTCAAGAGCTCTGGCAGCTATAGTAGCTCCCACGGTGAACAGTTACAAGAGGCTAGTACCTAGGTACGAAGCCCCGGTGTACGCCAATTGGGGCTTAGCCAATAGAAGTGCTATGGTTAGAATACCTAAGATTTTAGCTCCCTCAGATGCTAGGGTGGAGTTTCGACCTCCAGACCCCTCATCAAACCCCTACCTAGCTATAGCAGCAGTACTACTAGCCGGTCTAGACGGGATTAGGAAGTCCATAGACCCAGGTGAGCCGCTTAGAGAAAACTCCTACAGCCTCCCCAAACCACCCCGAGAGAAGACCCTACCTAGAAGCCTAGGTGAAGCTCTCGAGGAGCTCGAATCTGACAGCGAATTCCTTAAGCCAGTATTCACCAAGGAGCTTCTCGACGTGTACGCGGAGGTAAAGCTTAAGGAGCTAGAGGAAGTATCGTCAGTACCTACCCCTATAGAGTTCCTCAAGTACCATGACATATAGCTAGAAAAGCGGTGTAGAGCTGTGGTTCTCTAGCCCGGAGGTACAGATCTTCAGGTAATCCTAAGAGGCTTCTATACGGACAGCTGAAGTGGCGCCGGGGGCGGGATTCGAACCCGCGTGGGCACGACACCCACCGGCTCTCCAGGCCGGCCCCTTAGGCCGCTCGGGCACCCCGGCTCCGGTAGGTACATGTTAAGGTAGCTTTTAAAGGAACCTAGCTAGGGGTCTCCTAGGAAGGTACTAAAACTACCTTAAAACCTCTATCTCTATGAAGACGTCGTCTGGTACCCTAATCCTCATTATCTGCCTCATGAACCTATCGTCAGCGTCTACGTCTATTAGCCTCTTGTGTATCCTCATCTCCCACTTCTCGTAGACCTTAGTCCCCTCACCGTGTGGTGGCACTAGTACAGGTACTACCAGCCTCTTGGTTGGTAGCGGTATAGGTCCCGATATATTGACCCCTAGCTTTCTAGCGTGTTCTACTATCTGATTTACTACCTCGTTTAGGTGTGATACGTTAACACTCCACAGCCTTATCCTTACCTTAGCCATTAGCTTGACCCTAGCTCCTCAGGTTACTTAGCCTTTATCTCGATCTTTGCTGGTACTATGTCCACTATGGTACCGATACCTACGGTCTTACCCATATCTCTCATTGCGAACCTTCCTAGCTGTGGGAACTCGCTGTACTTCTCTACTACCATAGGCTTTATGGGTTTGAACCTTACTAGAGCGGACTCACCAGCCTTAATGAATTGCGGGTTCTTCTCAGTTATCTGCCCGGTTCTAGGGTCTAGCCTACCTATGATCTCTACTATCCTAGCTGCTACAGATGCTGTGTGAGCGTGTATTACCGGCGTGTACCCAACGTGGATAGCTGAGGGGTGCCACATTACGAATATCCTAGCAATAAACTCCTCAACCACAGTTGGTGGGTCGGTTAGATGTCCGACTACGTCACCCCTCCTTACCTGCTCCTTGGATACTCCCCTAACGTTAAAGCCTATGTTGTCACCGGGTAGTGCCTCATCTAGTGGTTCGTGATGCATCTCGATGCTCCTTACCTCCCCGACCACCGCTGGAGGCATGAACACTACCTTATCTCCTACCCTAAGCCTCCCGGTTTCAACTCTACCTACAGGTACCGTACCTACACCTGAGATGCTGTAGACCTCCTGTACGGGTATCCTAAGAGGCTTGTCGATAGGCTTCGGAGGCTCTCTAGCCGTGTCTAGGGCCTCTACTAGCGTCAGTCCCTTGTACCACGGCATGTTCGGTGAGGGCTTTAGTATGTTGTCCCCTAGCCAGCCTGATACCGGTACGAATGGTATCTCATCGACCTTGTAACCTAGGGTCCTCAGGAACTTCTTTAACGTGTCAACTACCTGCTTGTACCTAGCCTCACTCCACGGTGGGTCTGTTATATCCATTTTAGTTACAGCTATTATGAGGTTCTCGATACCCATGGTCCTTGCTAGTATAGCGTGTTCCCTAGTCTGGCCCTCAGGGCTCATCCCAGCTTCAAACTCTCCTGTCTTAGCGGATACTACGAGTAGAGCTACATCGGCCTGGCTGGTACCGGTGATCATGTTCTTAACGAAGTCCCTATGTCCTGGAGCGTCGATTATAGTCCAGTAGTACTTCGGGGTCTCGAACTTCATGAACGATAGAGCGATAGTTAGACCTCTCTCCCTTTCCTCCTTAAGTCTATCGAGGAACCAAGCAAACTTTTCAGACTCCTTACCGGCTTTCTTAGCGGCCTCCTCAACCTCCTTAGCTGTCTTAGGGTCTATAGCTCCGAGTAGAAGGAGCATGTGGCCTACTAGAGTGCTCTTCCCGTGGTCTACGTGACCTATTACGACCAGGTTCATGTGTGACTTAGTAGGTCTCCTGCTCATACTTCACCCACCTAGCATCTCGTCCTCACACTCTACCGCCAGAAGGTTTTTAAAGCTTTACAACTGAAAGAGTCATCGCATACTGTGATCCTACGCTCCTAAGTTAAAGTTAAACCTATAGCCTCTAGCCCTAGTTGATGGTATCAGAAACCCCTAGGATAAAGCGCCGTAACGGGGGAGTGTAGGTAGCTAAGGCACTAGAGTCAGATACACTTTTAGAGGAAGGAAGTGGGCTCTGCCGGTAAGCTTTAATGGGTTCTTACACATAGAGAGTTTATGTAGAGCTGTTTGTAGAGTATTTGAAGGGCCTGCAGGTCCCCAAAGCTCATCCCGCCTCCTCGTAGAGAGGTTTCAGCTTGATTACACCCAGCGCCTCAGCTATCTCTAAAACCCACCCAGCTAGCTGCACTGAGACCAGGGCTACTGCGTGGCTTTCAGGTAGATCTATTCCAAGTACTTCCCTAGCAGCCCTCAAGCTACAGCTCACGTTAACCCTATCTAAGAGCTTCTTCTTGAGTTCGTTTAGGACGTACTCTAAAGAAGCTGAACCCCTTGATATAAGGTACTTAACGTACTCTACGTCTGCCGGTGTCGGGATGGACTCAGAGGCCTCCTCACCGCATACTTCAAAGTACCTCTCCAGTAGGCTGTAGTCGTTGAAAACCTTCCTACTCAGGAGGAATAGCTTTGGGCTTGAACCCACCTCTCCTCGCCGCCTCCTTCCTAGATCCCACTCCGTAGAAGTACCTACCGCTTCCATGTAGAGCTGGGTTAGCAACGTTGGGGAGGTAGCCGTACCTATCGACTACACCCTCACGAACGCGGGCCTTAACTACCTGAAGCACGTAGAGGACGGACTCACCTATGCGGTGCTTGCTGAGAACCTTAGTCTCTAAAACCGCGAGGGCCTTCCTAATTCCAGGAGGCTTTACGCTTATGCTGTCAACAAGCTCCACCCCGTACTGAGATACCTTATCTACGTCCCTTCCCGATATAGAGCCCAACCCGTAGATGAGATCAGCGTCATCTAAGCTTAAGACGTTTAGAGTAGCCTCACCGCAGTAGTCTAAGCACTCCCTAGTATAGCTACTTGAGTCGATAGCTACGGCAACGGTAGGCGGCTCCTCACTAACTGGGGTATTCCAGCTAGCTGGCATGAAGTTAACCCTACCGTTCGGACACACCGAGCCTACAACAACTGTAGGACGTGGGTGGAGTAGGTAGTAGAACCTCCCCGTGTAGTCCCTGAACACCGCTGCACCCGACTTAAGGTTTTTAGCTGAGCTAATAACGTTAATACAAGATAGAGCTATGAGGTCTGTATCAGCCGTAGTCGTAGCTGGAGGTTTGAGGTTGGTAGAGGTAGTTCCACCACCTATTAAGAGGGGGTACGTACTGGCTAAGCCCCTGGCCACAGTTCTAACACCTCTAGACGTAGCTGTAGCAAGAGGCTACATACCCTACACCTACGGTAAGGTAGCCGGCTCAGCGGGCTTAGTTAGGGTTGTAGAGCTAGGTTACGGAGTAAGCGAGTTTAACGTCGGCGAGGAGGCTCTAGTAGCCCCTAAGTGCTTCGTAGACCTAGCAACTAGAGCTGACGGCACCATGGCTGAGCTCCTAAGCATACCCTCAGAATGCCTGCTACCAGCACCTCGCGGTATCGAAGGCCTCCTCGGGGCTAGGGTTTCAGTACTAGCGCATATACCATCCGTACTAAGGAGGATTTCAGGCTCCACACTTCTCATAGCTGGGTGCGGATTTGAAGCTCTTTCACTAGCTTACTCCGCAAGGGGGTTGCTTAGAGTAGAAGCCATGTGCTCTAGCGAGATAGGTCTCCAGAGGGCCTCAAGACTTGGGATCAGGTCGTACCTATGGGAGGAAGCTGGGGGTAGCTATGATGTAGTTTACATAGCATCTCTCAACCCGTATCTAAACATCTCAGCATCTAGGAAGTGCCGCGAAACCCTCGTAATCTCACCGTTTATACTCAGAGAGTACGTACCTACAGTAGCAGTAGAGAGGGTAGTGTCCTGCTCCAAGGTCGAGCCTGATGTGGCAAAGGCTGTCGAAGTAGTTAGCTCCCTTCCGAACGATCTAGGTAAAGCTATTAGGGTAGTCGATACTCTCCAGAAAGTTATTGATACTACTTCAATTACCTACAGTAGCTACATAGTCTACTTAAGGCAAAGCTAGCTACCTCTAAGGGCCTTCCATAGAAGGTACTGAAGTTCGATAAGCTTATCAGTAAGCAGACCTGCGGAGGTTGTTAGAGCTATCATCCCTACTCTAGAAAGTGGAGCTTTCAGTTTGATGCCCTCTGAATACGTTATCCTAGTAGAGTACTGGGAGCTAAAAATACTAAAACCTTTAAGTTAGTTTAACTTACTGTAAGCTTAGCTCCCTCCTTACTAAGGTACCTAGGAGCTCTACACCCTTCTTTATATCGCTTACAGATGGGTAGCTGAAGTTAAGCCTCATCGTATTAGTGCCGCTCTCGTCTACGAAGAATGGAGCTCCCGGTACGTACACCACGCCAGCCTCTACGGCTTTAGGTAGCATTACCTTAGTGTCTATAGCTCTGGGTAGCCAGACCATTAGGAAGAGCCCACCTACAGGCTTTATCCACCAGGAGTCCTTAACTAGGTGCTCCGATAGGGCTTCCACCATAGTATCACGCTTAACCCTGTATATCCTCTTAGCCTTCTCAATGGTTTCCTCAACGACTCCGCGTTCTATAGCTTCCTTAGCTATGTACTGAGAGAGGGATGGCGTGTGGAGGTCCATGCTCTGCTTAGCTCTTTCGAATACGTCTACTAGTTGCTTATTAGCGAGTATCCACCCTACCCTAAGCCCTGGAGACAGTATCTTACTTAAGGTACCCATGTAGACCACCCTACCCTCGGTGTCCAGAGTCTTCAACCTCGTTACATCGGCCTCGTCGTAGACGAAGTAGGAGTAGGGGTCGTCCTCTACGACGAGGAAGTCATACCTAGATGCTAGCTCAAGCAGGTGCCTCTTCCTCTCCAGGCTCATTGATATACCAGTAGGGTTGTGGGCTGTAGGTATAGTGTAAACGAACCTAAGGGTAGCTCCACGGGACTTAAGCTCCTTAAGCTTCTCCTCGAGTACGTCAACCCTCATACCCTGGGAGTCCACCGGCACCCCAACTATGTTAGGTCTAGCTGGTCGGAAAGCCGTTAGGGCTGCTAGGTAGGTCGGGTTCTCCGTTACTATGTAATCGCCGGGGTCTATCATCGTCCTGGCTATGATGTCCAATGCCTGCTGAGACCCGGTAACTACTATCACGTCATCCTCGTCGAGGACCTTAACTCCCTTAGACTTCAGCCACCTGGTCAAGGTCTCCCTGAATACTGTAACGCCCTTGGTGGGAGCGTACTGAAGAGCCTTATCACCGAAGTTGAGTACTACATCGTAGGCTATCCTAGCTAGGGACTCCCTTGGGAAGGTCCCGGGATCCGGATAGCCACCTGCAAAACTAATAACTTTCCGTGCCTCTACCACCTTCAGTAGCTCCCTAATTTCGGAAGCTCTAAAGACCTCAGCCGATCTAGCTATGAACTTTCTGTAATCCACGTGCACACCGTATTAGCAGAGCTAAGGGAAGTTAAAAAGGTCTTTAACTACACGCTACCGAGTATTATTCTGCTTTAAAGGTTTAAACTTAAGACCGTAGTATATTACCCCATACGGGTCGTCTGAGGCATAGCGCCTCAGTACGGCCTCAACTACCATACCCTCACTTACCTCATCTACCTTAACCCCCACAACCTCGCCTACGACTCTAACCCCCTCGTTTAGCTTAACTACAGCTACAACTTCTGGAAGCCTATCTTCACTGGAGTCCTGCTTGTAGTAGACCCTAGTAAAGCTCTCTATCACACCTATACCCTGAGACTCTTCGTGGACTACCTTCGGTGAACCGCAGTAGGGGCAAGTAGACCTCTTAAATACCGATACTTTACCGCAGTTCAGGCACTTAGTTAGGATGAGCTTGTAGAGGGACTCCTTTACCCTCCAGAACTGGGGTACGGAGAGCCTCATTACTTCCACCTCCTTAGGAGTAGTACCCTGGAGAGGTTATCGGGTCCACTCATAGAGTGCACTACACCCACTTCGGAGTTAGTAGAAAGTCCGTTGAAGCCTCCAGTAAGTAGTTTAAACACCTCGTAAACCTGGTAGGCTCCGGTAGCACCTATTGGATGCCCTCTAGCCTTCAGCCCCCCGCTTAGGTTTAAGTAATCAAGCCCGTCTAGCTCACACCTAATATCTATGTAGCCTAGGGAGTGTAGTAGAGCTATTGGGTAGGGTGTGTAGCTATCGTGTAGCTCTACAACAACCTTTCTGAGGTCTACCCCGAACCTCTCTCCCAGCTGCTTAAGTAGCTTGGTAGAAGCCGCCAACTCGGATACACGGTCCCTAGAGTAGGCTGGGAGACCTACCTCAGATGAGCTGTACTTCACCTCAACAGCTACCTCGTAACCTGACGGCTCGGAAGATAACGCGATAGCTGAAGCTCCATCCCCTAGGGCGAAGCTGTCGTAGAGAGTTACGGGTTCTGCAAGTACTTGAACATCCTTAAACAACTCCACCGAGATCTTAAACCTCAGCATTGCGTGGGGGATCCTAGTAGCGTTCTCGTGCATCCTAACCGCCCAGCTACTGAAGCACTCCCTACTAAAGCCATCCCTCAGTAGCTCCTTCATAGCTAGGGCTGCGTATACCGGTGGGCTAACCCCCCTAAGTACCTCGAACTCGTAGTCTAGGATGAGGGAGTACATGCGGTTAGCTATGTAGGTAGGGTACTCAGTAACCTTCTCAACCCCCAGTACTACGACCTTTCTAGCTGCACCCGAGCGTATTAGGGAGGACGCTACCTCTACAGCTGCTACACCTGAGGACTCCCCAGACTCTACCCTAACTACGGGGACCCTCCTCCCAGTCCACTGAACTATGTGGACTCCTACGTCTACCTGATGCGCCATTAGCTCAGGTAGGGCTGAAGCTACTACAACGTAGTCCGGGTTCTCGCAGACTTCGCAGCTTGAAAGCGCTTTGTACGCTAGGTCTCTGTAGCCGTACTCGAAGTGCCTATCAACCTTTACCACTGACCCTCCTACTATGTAGGCTCCCACAGGGACACCCTACACGTTCCTTAGAAGTAGGTTGCGGAACTTAGTGTACTCAGCGTAGGTAATCGGAAGTCTGTAGCCTATCATATCAGCTACCCTAGGCCCTAAGTTAACGACGTCGGCTATGGAATCCTTGACCACTATACTAAAGGCATCGCTGCCAGCGCCACTACCGAAAGTTACGGTAAGAATCCTACTACCCGGCTTCGCCTCCTCAAGGACCTTAGCTAGCCCTAGTAGAGCTGAGGCGTTGTAGGTATTCCCTATGTAAGGGGTTACTAGACCTGGTAGAACCTTCTCCTGAGGTATACCTAGAGTCCTAGCTACCTGAAGGGGGAACTTACCGTTAGGTTGGTGGAAGATCGCGTAGTCGAAGTCCGAAGGCCTTAGCCCTGTCTCCTCCATAAGTAGCTTAGCTGCACTAATTATGTGATGGAAGTAGGCGGGCTCACCGGTAAATATCTCGCCATGCTCTGGGTAGGGGGACCTATCCCTCCTCCAGAAGTCTGGTGTGTCTGTTACGTAGGTAACGCTAGCCTCTATAGATGCTACTGAGCTACCCTCCGGACCTACAACGAAGGCTACAGCTCCCGAAGAGGCTGTGAAGTCGAGTAGGTCTCCAGGGTTAGCCTGCGCCGTATCCGACCCTATAACTAGGACATTCTGCGCGAAGCCTCCCCCAACTAACCCTACGCCTATTCTAAGCCCCTCTCCAGCTGCCCTACAAGCAAACTCCATATCTGAGGCTAGCTTCCTCCTCTTAATACCTAGGGCGTCGGCTACTATAGTAGCTGAGGGCTTAACTGCGTAGGGCTTAGACTCGGTACCGAAGAATACCGCATCTATCTCTTCTCCCCCTACTCTAGCTCTCCTAAGAGCTACCTTAGCTGCGTACCAGCCCATGGTAACGGCATCCTCATCCTCCTCAGCAACGGACTTCTCAACTATGTTGAGAGCCTTAGGTATCCTGGAGTCGTAGCCCCACAGGGACGCTATCTCTAGAGCGCTAAGCCTAAACCTAGGTATGTACGCTCCCCAACCTCGGATACCCGCCTTCAAGTACTACCTCCGGGTAGAGGTTTTACGGCTAGGTATAAAAGCTTAAACTAACTGCCTAAAAGAAGTTTAGGCAAACTGTAGTAGGGTTAGCGCCTAGCGTGCAGCCAGCACTTAACTGTACGCCCCCTACCTAGGTCTACAGTTGGTGGTTCCTCAGTTCTGCAGATATCCATAGCGTAGGGGCATCTCGGGTGAAACCTACAGCCAGGTGGTATGCTGGCAGCGCTGGGGATCTCGCCCTTTATAGGTACCTCCCTAACCTTGAACCTATTTCGGGGGTCTGGCTCTGGTACAGCTGCTATTAGGGCCTTGGCATACGGGTGCTGCGGATCGTTTATTACCTCGTCGATCCTACCGATCTCGACTATGGTCCCTAGGTACATTATGGCTATCCTATCGCATATGTATGAGGCTACAGCTAGGTCGTGAGTTATGAATATGTAGGTTAGGTTCCTCGAGGCCTTAAGATCTAGCAGTAGCTGGAGTATCTCAGCCCTTATGGAGACGTCTAACATGCTTACTGGCTCGTCTGCGACAACTAGGGAGGGCTCTAGCATGATGGCCCTAGCTACGGCCACCCTCTGCCTCTGACCTCCCGAGAGCATGTGTGGGAACCTCTCCGCGAACTCCTCAGGTGGCGTTAGCTTTATCTCTTCGAGGATCCTGTAGATCCTCTCCCTCCTCTCCTCCTCGGTATCTCCGATTCCGTGTATATCTAGGGGTTCCTTAAGTATGTCGTATACGCGCATCCTAGGGTTCAGAGAGCCGTAGGGGTCTTGGAATATTATCTGCACATCCCTCCTCAGTAGCTTATCCACGAACCTCGGTAGCTTAGCTGTGAGGTCTACGTACTTACCGTCAACTAGGAGTGCTGGAGGTATTGAGCTGAGTACATCATCTCTAGGTCTGTAAAGCATCTTACCCCCAGTGAACTCTATCAGCCTTACGACCAGCCTTCCCGTAGTAGTCTTACCGCAACCGGACTCTCCAGCTAGGCAGAAGATCTCACCCTCCTCAACGCTGAAGTCCACCCCGTCAACGGCCCTAACGTATCTAGGTCTCTTAAAGGTCAGTATCTCAGTTAAGCTCCGCCTAAGCGGGAAGTACTTGTAGACCTTTTCAGCTATGAGCTTAGGCGGCACCTTCTATCACCTCCTAGAGTACAGCCAGCACGAGACTAAATGCTCCTTACCTAGGTCTACAGTTGGTGGTTCCTCAGTTCTGCAGATATCCATAGCGTAGGGGCATCTCGGGTGAAACCTACAGCCAGGTGGTGGAGCTCTAAGGTCTGGTGGGATGCCGGGTATCCACGTTACCTTCTCCTTACTCCTCAGCCTTGGGATGCTCCTCAGTAGGCCCTGCGTATACGGGTGAGCTGGGCTGTTGAAGACGTCGTCGGAGGATCCTATTTCAACGATCTTACCTGCGTACATTATGGAGGTCCTATCCGCTATCTCAGCTATTAGGCTTAGGTCGTGGGTTATGAATATCATGGCGTTCCTCTCCCTCTCCTTAATCTCCTTGAAGAGGTTCATTATCTGCGCCTGTATGACCACGTCGAGAGCTGTTGTAGGCTCATCAGCTATTACTAGCCTAGGCTTCAGTAGGAGGGCCATAGCGATCATAACCCTCTGCTTCATACCTCCACTAAGCTCGTGCGGGTACCTTCTTAGGATATCCGGGGTGAGGCCCACCTTCTTAAGGGTCTCAGCAGCTATCTCAAGTGCTTCGTGTATGTCCATTCCCTTATGGAGTACTAGAGGCTCAGCTAACTGATGCCCAACCGTGTACACGGGGTTTAGAGCGTTCATAGCCCCCTGGAAGACCATGCTTACCTTAGCCCACCTAACCTTCCTAAGCTCAGCTAGCTTAAGCTTAGTTAGGTCAACACCGTCTAGAAATATGGATCCATCGGCTATCCTACCTGGAGGTGGTATAAGGCCTAGGAGACCGTAGCCTAGAGTAGACTTACCGCAGCCAGATTCCCCCGCAATACCCAGGACCTCACCGTCCCTTAAGCTGAAGGATACCCCATCAACGGCTCTTACAACTCCAGTTAGCGTGTAGTAGTATATCTTCAGGTCGCGTACCTCAAGTAGAGTAGATGACACTCGCCTCACCTTCTCCTAGAGCTATTCGCTGTAGCTTATATAAGTATATAATTTCGTAAGCTACAGCTTACAGTGGGAACCGCCCAGCCTAGGAAGTGATGAGGTGGGCAGCCCAGGAGTGGTGACGAAACTAGTTCACACTGACGTGCTCACCGGTTCCCCCCGAAGGTGTGGTATAGGACAGTTTGAGCCAGCTCCCTGAGCTTCTTATATCCTAGAGCCGCTAAACTACTACCAGGTGGTGAGTATATCCAGCGGAAGCTCCAGTCCGGTAGCTCTAGGTGTAGTGCTTGGGTATAGGAGGGGTTCGAATACCCAGTACGTTAACCAGGTTTACATAAAGGTCCTAAGCCATCCTAACGTGCATAGCTTAGTAGGCTGTAGGGTTAGGGTAGTTGACGGCCACGGGAACACCTACTTAGGTAAGGTGATAAAGGTCCACGGAAGGGGTAAGAACGGCGTAGTCATAGCTACCTTCAATAGGAACGTCCCTGGGCAGGTCATAGGTAGGGAGGCCACCTTCTACCGCACTAGCTAGCTGTTTTCACGTAGTTGCTGAAGTCCTTAAGCAGGTGTAAATTACGGACCTCACAGCCAGTTCCTTCATGTTATCTGCGTAACCTGCGAAGAGTATCGAGCTGGAATACGGTACCTCAAGTACTAGAGGCTCCTCACCTAAGAACGCTAGGGGTTTAACGTAGTGCCCTAGCCTAGTGCCCTCTATACGTGCTAGCTCCAGGTCCACCAGCTCTCCGAGCTCGACGCCGTAGAGAACCGGGTGGCTAGACCAGAGTACTTCGACCCTCCCCGAGTATTTAGCTAGTACCACGCCCTCCAAGCCCCGAAGATCAACCACCAGGGGATTTAGGAGGTACCTAATCAGCTGCCCCTCGGAGACTCTACACAGAACGCGGCACCTACCCCCCGAGAAGCTCCCCCCGAAG
>Ga0209393_1000016_pt1 | contig 96654 bp, 101 predicted proteins | sample SSWtaG_2_FD_184117 | JGI IMG/M metagenome (GOLD analysis project Ga0209393, IMG submission 184117) | Hot spring microbial communities from Sandy's Spring West, USA to study Microbial Dark Matter (Phase II) - SSWsed_130316 (SPAdes)... | ecosystem: Environmental > Aquatic > Thermal springs > Hot...
GCCATTAAAGCTGATAGGGTGATCGTGGTTGCCGATGAGGAGAGGGCCTCGGGGAATACAGAGGGCTTCAGAGGATGGCCAACCTAGTCTCTAGGATCAATGATGAATATGCTGAGGCAGGCTCAGAAGCGTCATTGGCTGTGCTAACTAGCGATGCAGAAGCAAAACATATCTGGGATAAGATAGACATTAAGATCAACTGGGCTTTGATGTGGAACCTACCCAGAAAAGCGTCGGAGGAATATATATCCCAGATCGGCCTGGAATACAGGGTAGCAGGGGAGCTCGGGATCGGCGGCGAAAAAGCAAAAGAGATCCTCTGGAGACTGGCTGGGGGGCAATCCAAGGGCTCTGAACTTCATATTCGTAGCAGGACTTAAGAAGTGGCTCAAAAACGTGGTTCTAGAGAAACTCACAGATCTTGTTGAAAAGGCTCGAAAAGCCTTCGGAGAGAAGGTGTGGGAGGAGTTGGAGAGGACGTCAACCGATATAGACAACGCCGACATAGATCTCAAAAACCTAATGCTGGAGAAAAACATAGCGATATCCACATCAATTGCAGAGAAAATCTCAGAAATGCCTAGAGAGCCATGGATCGGAAAGAGATATTCATATCAACTCCCAGCATATCATTACACCCTAAAAGTAATGGCAAGAAAGAAAAGCTATGAGATAGAATTTGAAGAGATTATAAGAGAGACTATAAGCTGGCATAGAGGTGCTTAGCAAACATAGCCTAAAAATTAGATTAGAGCCCGCTAGAAGGTGAGATATAGATCAACCTCTGATGAGAGCTCCACGAGATCTAGGCAAAGCCGGTGATCCCAAGCCAGGAGCTAGCCCTACCCATGGAATCAAAAATATAGGCCATCGAAATGGGATCAAAATCCATTACCAGGTCGACATGTCTCTTTCTTCAGAGCTGAGAGAAGAATAGAGATTTTCAGCAGTTTATTGTTGATAACTAGTATATGGAGAGGCTCTAGACATCCAATTAGATCTAATATGCATTGCCAGCGAAGTGGCTTCAGAAAATCTGTGCAGGCTCTTGGCTAGGATGAGATTTTTTCTAGGAGAGTAGATGCTGTGCACATGGCATATCTCGGGGTCTGTTTATAGAGGTTTATCACATATATATATGGAGTTTTAATGGGCATCTCTGATAGGATAGGAGGGGACTGGTTAGGAGAGGCCATTGCTAGGATGCATCAGCAGAGGACTAGGATAGGGTATTTTGTAGATCGAGATTATGAGGCTAGAAGAGTGCTTGGCTGGGATGTGAGGATCGTTGAAGGCGGGATGATCACTGTGCTCTATGGGCCGAAAGGCTGTGGGAAAACAACCTTCTTCGAGGTTCTCCATATAGCATCTAGATCTTTTAGGTGGTTTGAGGTAATCATAGTGAGTAGTGAGGAGGAGGCATGGAGGGCCGAGAAGCTCTATGTGTCGGAGAGTCTGAGAGGTGCTGTGAAGAAGGTTCTGGGCAGGCTCGAAGCAGATATAGAGATTGGGGGTGAGATAAGCGGTGTGGTAAATGCTGCAAAGCTGGTTAGCATGTTTTCGGCATATATAGCTTCGAGGCTGAGGAAGGGTAGGAAGATCTTAATAGTGCTTGACGAGGTGAAAGCAGATAGCCAGGAACATGCTGCTAGCTTCAGAAACTGGCTGGAGAATTTCGCAAACATAGTTAGCAGGGATGACATGAGCTATAGCCAGAGAGGGGGAAACATAGCTGTGATAGCGCTTACGAGCGACGCAATAGTCTCAGAGATAAGGGGGAAGGTTGGGGGGAAGGTTAAATGGGTGGTGATGTGGAATCTCCCCCGGACTGCTGCAGACGAGATATTAGATCAAACCGGGCTCCACCACAGAGTAGCTGGAGAGCTCAGCCAAATCATTGGCATAGATATTGGAACCAACAGGGCGAAGGATATCCTCTGGAGGCTGGCTGGAGGCAACCCAAGATCCCTCAGCCTAATACTAGGAATGGGGATCTCTAGCTGGCTATCAAGAGAAATAATAGGCATAATTGATAGAGAGCTGAACGAGGCTTCCAAGGAGATCGGGTGGGGGCGTGTTTGGAGCGATATTAAGGAAATCATATACGAGATAGATCATATGAGAGGCCTCAAACTCTTCAACTTCCTACTAAGAAGCAACATAGTGATCGACATAGGAATGGCAGAACACCTATCCGAGATCTCTAAAGAGGAGTGGATAGGAAGAGACTATGCATACCAGATCCCAGCATATTACTACACATTAAAAGCAATGGCTAAAAAGAAGAGCACTAGGATAAGCGTCAAAGAGGTTATCGAGGAGGCAATAACCATTTAATCTTCACAGCCCCATACCAATATAGCCCCAAACATACAAGCCAACAGTCCGCAAAAAACTATCGTTAGCCCATAAATTATTTAACAATACTAGACCGATTAACAGATGTTAGAACAGATGCATAGCCCCTGGCTACAGATAAGTCAGAGTTTTCAAACTCTCTCAAGAGATCTTTTCTCATTAGCGATGAGCAATATGATCCCAACTGGGTTTCCACAACACTCCGCTAACAACCAGCTACGCGATCTAATCCTCTCCCTACTCTGCAAAGCAGACGTTCCAGATTTTGATAGATAACATAGCCACATCTATTTTGCTAATGTATTTAGCTATTTAACGCTCTAGTGCGGGGGGTGGGATTTGAACCCACGCAGGCCTACGCCAGCGGATCTTAAGTCCGCCCCCTTTGACCCGCTCGGGCACCCCCGCACCATATATAATAATATTATGTGAGGGATTAAGCTTTAAGACTGAAACCCCCTTTAAAGCTGACCTCCTCCATTTTCAATCTACACCCCACCCGCCGATGCAGGAGTATTTATGGTCTTACCATCATAATGCTTTCAACCATAGTATATTTTTAGCTGTTCATTGGCTCTCCTATCTATTCGCTTACTTCTGTTGTTTGGGAGCTGTTAGGGGGCCAGAACCCCCGTATATCCCTAGGGTTTTTAAAGCCCTCTTTCTAATGTTTAGCTTCCCAACTATATCCCTGTCGACTTTAGAGCCACGGCTAGGGCATCTCAATCTTCTATATCCGTTTCCTCAAGCTTTGAATCGCATTGTGGACAATCTGAGAAGGCCCCCTTGGGATCCACTATCGCTAGCAGTGCTCCGCGCTTCATTGCCTGCCAGTCTATCCACCTACCAAGCCTTGAATATCCCATTATGATCAGCTTCACCCTATGATCTTTAGGCAATTCCTAAGTGCTTCTACGAGCCCTGTGAGATCTTCTCTGACCAATGCGTGCTGTAGTTTCATAGCTAGTTCTTTAGTGATGGCTTTCTATCCTAGTCCTTAAGAACATTCTTAGCCTTCCTATGATATGATCTAATTCTATTCAATACCTTCTCTCCTCCTCTTCCAAGCTGGGTATCTAGGGCTGAGTATCTCCTCTGCAGACTTTCCACAAGGATCTTCCATTTATAAGCCCTATCAACAGCTGTGTCTATATCCTTGTTTATCTTATCATCTCCATATACGATTTTCATCTCGTTGATATCTATTGCCATAACATCTCTTGGTTGGTATGGCTCTGGCTTGGGGATCCTCTTAGATATCCAGAGAATCATCTCCCCACCTCGATATACATGTCTTGCCTCTCTATTCTCGTACTCATCATACCTCTTATCCCAGCCGATGATCTTAAGCCTGATCCCTGGTGTAGTGGCATGCTAAGCCTCCAACCCTTATAAGGGTTCCTCTCTAGGCCTTTGCATTTGCAAGGGTTCCCTATAGCAGTCCACAGCTATTCTAGGTGGAAATCCGAAGCACTCTCTAAGCTCTCTATATAGCTCTCTATGAACCTCCTTGATAGTCTTTATATTTAGACTCAGGATCTTGTTTACAGTATAGTTAAATGTCAACCTAGATCTCGCGAGGAGCTCTACAGCTTCTGGCTCGGGTCTAAACCCTTTTAAATGGTATGTAGCCCTAACCTCCTAGCATTATTGAGATGGGGGGTCAGAGAGATCTTCTTAACCGTCTCTGCCTTGTACTAACAGGGTTGGGAAGATCCTGGAGGCTTCGGAGGATTTATAATCATGGTTGGGTATTCTAGATTGAGGTGCTAGAATGTCTTGAGAGGTTATGGGGATCTAGTTTCTCGTGTTGATAGTTATAGAGGGTTTATTGTGAAGTTCCTAGAGGAGATCGTGGCTATACCAACTGTTTCGCCTTGGGGAGATAATTATGGGGATTTCGCTAGGGTTGCTAAGGAGTTGCTGGAGAGCGTTGGGGTTTCGGTTGAGATCCACAGGGTTCCACAGGATTATGTAGATCCTAGGGTTCCTCCTGAGGGGAGGGGCAAGGCTAGGTATATAGTGTTTGCCAGGGTAGGCTCTAGAGATGATATTGTTATTCACTTCAACGGCCACTACGATGTGGTTCCAGGGGGGCCTGGCTGGAGGGTTACCGAGCCCTTCAAACCGAGGGTTGTGGATAACAAGCTCTTCGGCAGGGGATCAACTGATATGAAGGGAGGCATAGCAGCGATAGCAGGGGCCCTAGCCTCTCTATCCAGCTACGCCGATCACCTGGGAATCGGTGTTGAAGCTGCCTTTGTCCCTGACGAGGAGATCGGTGGGGGCACAGGTACTGGATATTTAGTTGAGAATAGCCTTGTGAGAGGTCGATATGTGGTTATTGCTGAGCCAAGCAGCCTCTCGCAGATCTATATAGGGCATAAGGGGGCTGTATGGGGTGAGGTGGTTGTGAAGGGAAAGACGGGCCATGGATCTACGCCATGGCTGGGTGTAAATGCCTTTGAAAAGGCAGTAGCGATAGCTAGGGAGATGTTCGAGAAGCTCGTACCATCTATAGAGGCTAAGAGGAGTAGATACACATATGATCTTGAGGAGGGCAATAGGGGCACAATAATGATCGGGGGGTATCTAAGGGGTGGTGAGAAGATAAACCAGATACCCGGGGAGGTTGTCTTCAGCTTCGATAGAAGGCTCACTGTAGAGGAGAGGGTTGAAGAGGCATGGAAAGAGATCAAGGAGTTCGTTGAGAACACAGCTAGAAGGGTTGGAGCCGAGGTTGAGGTGAGGCCGGTTCACACGATGGAGCCCGTGATAGTCGATCCAGAGGCAAGGATCTTCAAAGCGATAGAGGAGGCTTCAAAGATCGTGATAGGCTCGATGCCGAGGAAGATAGTATGTATAGGAGGACTTGACATGAGATACTACGTTGCAAAGGGCATAGAAACAGCAACATATGGCCCAGGAGTACTGGGGATGGCCCATGCACCGGATGAATATGTGGAGATAGACGATGTGATTAGAGCTGCAAAGATCTACACCATTCTCCCCACAATACTCCACGGCAAAACATAGATCCACAACTATTTCTTATCAAGCCTCAAAACAGTTTCTAGGAGAACCCTGAGGCCGTTGATCATATCCTCATCCCTTGTATATTCATCCCTACTATGGCTTTTGCCTCCAACAGACGGTACAAAGATCATGCCTGTCTTAGAGATCCTAGCCATATGCTGGGCGTCGTGCCCAGCCCAGCTCCACATCTTCTTATAGCGAAGCCCTAGGCTTTTACATACCTCTTCTATGACAGAGATCACATCCCCATCAAACCTCACACCCCCCAGCGTGAAGGCTTCTCTTAACTCGAATTCAACGCCTTCTTCATCAGCTATCGCATCCCCCTGCCTCATTACAAACCCCTCGAAGTCTTCTAAATATCTATCCTCGGGGCTCCTAGCTTCTAGGCTAAATCTAGTCTCGCCCGGGATCACATTGTGTATCCCAGGATATACATCTACCCTTCCTATGGTAGCCCTTACAAGCTTTCTCCTCAAAGCATATTCCCTAACCCTTTGGGCGAGCTTTGAAAATGCTATCAGCGGGTCCCTCCTAGCCTCCATAGGGGTTGTACCTGCATGGTTGCTCTCTCCTCTAAACATGCACTCCCAATTTCTGATCGATACTATCCCCAGTGGAATCCCTATCTGGTACCCCTCGGAATCTAGTTCGGGGCCTTGTTCTATGTGAAGCTCTAAATAGTATTTAGGGGGTCTATTCACAAGGTTTCCTTCTATCCCCTTTAAACCCAGATCTCTCCAAGGCCTCTCCAAAGCTAATCCCATCCCGATCCCTTCTGGAGTATATATAGCCAGCGTCATAGACACCTGTGGATAGGCCTGAACCCATGAGGGATGGGGTCCATCTAGAGCCTTCCTCATTGGTAAAATCTATAAGCATGATCCTGTGCCTCGTCTTGAGGCGGGAGAGACTTAATATCCTTAGAACCTCTAGCCCGGCTATAACCCCCAAAGCTCCATCATATCTTCAACCCCCTGGTACAGAGTCTAGGTGTGAGCCTATTGCAATAGCCTCCTCCCCTTCTCCTATCTCAGCTATTATGTTCCCTGCCTCGTCATATGATATAGAGGCTCCTATGGATCTAAGGATCTCTATTAAGAGTCTTCTAGCACTTAGATCGCTCTCGCTAAGGGAGAGTCTATACATACCCCTCTCACCATCCCATCCTATATCGGAGAACCTTCTGAATGTTTCGAGGAACCTCTGTGGATCTAGGAGATCTAGGTGCAAGGGATCACCTACCCATCATCTCTGAGGAGAAATATATTTCTTAGCCTAAGCCCTATATCTAGAACTAAATATTGGAAATTTCTATAGCTTTTATGAATAGTTAGCCCTTATAAGGGGGCTGCCATTAGATATGCGTCTTCTCCATCTAGGTAATAGCCCTTTAAAATCCTAACTACCTTGAAGCCGAGGGATCTATATAGGTTTATTGCAGGCTCATTGCTAACCCTAACCTCTAGCACAACCTCTTGGGCATTGTAGAGATTCTTCATCCTAGACATACCCTCGATCATCAGAGCCCTCCCAATGCCTCTCCTCCTATAGCCCTCGAGAACAGCTATGCTGACAACATGACCCCTCCTCACGAAATCCCCTTTGAAGAAGCCCTCCTCCTCCTCAATCCTGTTCATCATATATCCAATAACCTCGCCGCCAACCTCAGCCACGAGGAAGATCCTGCCCCATTCAATGAGATGCTGCTCCCAAAAATACCTTGGATAATGCTCTGGAAGGCTTCTAAGGTTGATCTCAATCACCTTATCAAGATCACTCATCATAGCCTCCCTAATCCTATACCCAGGACTCGAAACATTTTGGGAAGACATCAAACCCCCAAGCAAATGGATACACGGGAAATAAAAAATAAAGATGGGGGTTGTATCGGCATATCCCTTAGATCCTTGAGATCTAATCATGGAAGCATAACCTCTATAAGCTCGATATATAGATATATTTATTGGGCGGGGGTGCCCGAGCCAGGTCAAAGGGGTCGGGCTCAGGACCCGATGGCGTAGGCCTGCGTGGGTTCAAATCCCACCCCCCGCACCTCAGCCCCGTGAGCTATCTATGCATTAGGAGGGTTCTGATCCTCTCACCCCCTATCCAGAAGCTTCGCCCTTTAGGGCGGGGAGCCGTCAGCTATCCCCAGACGATATATGTTAACCTGAATAGATGATGAAACGGTTAACCCACAATGAAAAGGGCTGGGATTCTCAACCCTTTCAAAGCGGGGAGGGGGTCGAGCATATATTCACAGGCTTGGCCCTTTCAAACGGTGGTTAGACCTCTTTAAAAGGCTTTGAACTAATTGGATCTCTATTTCTTTTCAGAGCTCTCTGTAGATGGTGATATCCTGCGATATACTTTATAGCTGGGAGCCACGCTCTTTGGATGATTAGCCCTCACAGAATCTAGTCTTGACACAGCAGTGTTTCTCGGCGAGATCTTTAGTGTGGGGGGCTCTCTATATGCCTTCTCAGCTATTCTATTCAGAGCCTCTGCATATGAATCTATAACCTCTCTAGGCTCTGTCTCTGTGAACTCTATCATGAGGGCCTCGCTAACTATTAATGGGAAGTAGATTGTCGGAGCGTGGAGCCCCTCATCTAAAAGGGCCTTTGCTATATCTTCCGCCGTCACCCCCGTCTCCCTAGCTATCTTCGAGGCGTTCACAACAATCTCGTGCTTCCTAGGCTTCTCAAGGTTATATGGGATTTCGTAGTATGGTTTCTCCATGAGCTTCTTCATGAAATAGTTTGTGTTGATTACAGAAACCTCTGAGACCTCTCTAAGGCCTTGGGGGCCTAGCATGGAGATATATATAAATGTCCTTATAATAGGCACTATATTACCGTAGAAGGCCCTCACCATCCCTATGCATCTCTTACACTCATAGTCCCAGAAATATCTATTGCCCTGCCTAGCTATGAGGGGCCTTGGGAGGTAATCCACAAGCTCCCCCCTAGCACACACAACACCTCCCCCAGGACCTCCACTTCCATGGGGTGTTGCGAATGTTTTGTGGAGGTTTAGATGTACAATATCGAAGCCCATATCCCCCGGCCTCGTAACCCCTAGGATGCCGTTTAGATTCGCCCCATCGTAGTATAGGAGGCCTCCGGAGCTGTGAACGAGATCCGATATCTCGAGGATCCTGCTCTCAAAGATCCCAAGGGTGTTTGGGTTTGTAAGCATGATCCCAGCTGTTCTAGGGGATAACGCTGCCTTAAGAGCCTCTATAGATACCTCGCCATCTTGTCCCGTGGGGATTCTAACCACCTTGAAGCCCGCCATTGCAGCGCTGGCAGAGTTAGATCCATGGGCTGAGTCTGGTATCAACATCTCATCTCTATCCTCCCCCCTGTCTAGGTGGTATTTCCTAATCATTATAGCCCCTGCAAGCTCGCCAGCAGACCCTGCTGGGGGTTGGAATGTGCATCTATCCATACCAGTTATCTCTGAGAGCCACCTCTCAGTAATATATATTATCTCTAGAAGCCCTTGAACTGTTTCTTCGTCTTGTAGCGGGTGTAAATCGGTTACCCTAGGATCTAGGGCTATGAGATCCATTATCTTTGGGTTATACTTCATAGTGCACGATCCAAGGGGGACAGGGCCCACATCAACACCATAGGACATCTGGGAGAGCCTTGTGTAGTGCCTCACAACCTCTATCTCGGATAGGGATGGTATTGAGGGGGGCTTCGCCCTAGCTATGGTGCTCGGAATCTTAACCTCTATATCTGAGAACTGATCCTCATATGGTATCGAAGGCCCTTGAGCAGTGTACCTCTCCATCTCAAGGATAAGCCTCTCATCCCATCTAGCCTGCCTCCACATCTCAGGCCACCTCAGCTAGCGCCTGGACAAGTCTATCTATATCCTCCCTACCATGGATCTCTGAGAAACAGTATAGGGCGCAATCCTCAAACCCTTTTAAAAGCCCTCTCAACCATAGCCCGCCGTGGATACCTCTCTCGAGGAGCCCTCTATGGATCTCCCCATAGATCTTCCCATGGAATCTCAGGGGGATCTCTCTGTAGAATAAACTGCTCCTCAAAGCCATCGAAACCCTTCCAGAGAGTCTCCTCCTGATGATCTCAGCAGCGTATAGAGTCCTCCTGAGAATCGATTCCCCCAGCCTTCTAAGACCGTTGCCCCCGAGATAGGCTATATAGATCGCGGCCATTATAGCCATGAGGGAGGAGTTAGTAGTTATATTGCTTGTAGCCCTCTCCCTCCTTATATGCTGCTCCCTAGTCTGGAGGATCAGCATATACCCCCTCCTACCATCTGCATCCACGGTAGCCCCTACAAGCCTTCCAGGTAGCTGTTTCAAGAGCTCCTGATCCATCTTAATCCCCAGGATCCCCAGGCCTGGCCCGCCATAGTTAAGCCCGAGGCCCAGGCTCTGGCCATCACCCACAACTATGTCAGCCCCATATTCTCCAGGGGGTTTGAGGATCCCCAGGCTCGTTGGCTCTGAATATACTATGAATAGAGCTCCCCTTTTCTTTGTTATCTCCCCAACAGCCTCTGGATCCTCTATTATGTTTCCCAAAAAACCGGGGTTCTCAAGATAGATTGCTGCTGTATCGCCATCTATCTTCCCATATATATCCCCGAGATCCGGGTTTCCCTTCTCATCGACTCTATATTCCTCTAGAGCGCCTTTAACAGGTGATAGCCATGTGTTTGCAACAGATCTGTAGAAAGGGTTCATGGTAGCTGGAACAAGGATCTTGCTCCTCTTGGTAGCTCTCATAGCGAGTCTAAAGGCCTCTGCAACAGCTGTAGATCCATCGTACATGGAGGCGTTAACAACGTCAACGCCATATAGCTCTGCCATTATACTCTGATACTCGAATATAGCCTGGAGCACTCCTTGGTTGATCTCGGGCTGGTATGGTGTGTAGGAGGTATAGATCTCACCTCTGAGGGCTAGAAACCTAACTATAGATGGCACGTAGCCAGCACAGATCCCACCACCTATAAATGGTGGGGGGTCTCTGAAGATCTTATTCCTAGATAAAATCTTATCGACGATCCTATAGACCTCATACTCGGAAAGCGGTTTTCCAAAGCCGACTTTTAGGGGCTCTCTAAGCCTTATACTCTCCGGGATATCTCCGAAGAGATCCTCGACGCTCTTGCCGATGAATCTCAACATCTCCCTCTTAACAACAGGATCTGAATTCGGTATCCAGCTATGATACATTTGGCTTCCACATAACATCATCACGGCAAAAGCTAATAAAAGGTCTATGACAAGAGATCTTCAACCCATAGATCATTCTTATGTGTAAAAGCCTCCTTTTAAGGTGGGGATAACTATGAGGATATAAGCCCTCACAAATAGGTCTAGGATCCTCTCTAGGAGTGAGAGAATGTCATACCAGCAAACCAACTACTTGGGCTCTCCAGCATTGCCTCAGACATCATATCCTTAGATCTAATATCTATCAGGATTTTTTATAGATTAGCTTTCAGAAAAACTGGGATCTTCCTAGGTTTTTCACAACCGAGATCCTCGCCCTTTAGGAGTGAGGGGGTCAGTTATGATCACATATAGCCTCCATATATTTTAATAGATCACCTATATCCTGATCTGAGGACTCCCCACCGATTCTTGATCTGAAAACATAGATCGAGCCCGGCATGGCTCCGTAGGCCTCGTAGACCCCGTTAACCAGTTTAATTGGTGAGAAATAGGTGAATATGCAGAGTAGAATGGGGTTGAGGAGAAATGATAGAGGGAGAACCCTACCCTTGACCAAGTATATAGTAGAACTATTGTTTGCAGATGTATACACAATTTCTCCAGATATTATAACCCGTCTATCTCGAGCATATATATGTCTTCTTCCAGAATATGATGTCCTGGGGCATCCATGTAGTTTATAGTATAGATATCCCGAGAACACCATTGCGAGGTGGAGAAGAAAGGGGATCAATATGATCACAAGCCAAGTGCTCAAGTAGATGGAAAACACAGCAAGGATCAGCGATGCAGGGATGGTTAGCGAGAGCACCCTCGCCGAGCTCCACATGCCCACTAATTAGTTTCGGAGAGCCTATATCTCTTTTACGGATTCCAATCCATATATAATCAAAAAAAGTATGGATGGTGATCCTTAGGTTAGCCAGCTTTAATAGGCCGAGACCTAAAGCTGTAATGCGAAGCGTGGATAGCAATATAGACACCGCCGATCTCCTACCACTGAAGAAGAGTAGTATCTCTAGCTTCAGACTATCCTTCTAAACCTTATAGATCCTAGCCCACCGTTTAATTTAATGTCTGGCCAACAATACCCTTGGGGCTCGCTGCGCCATGAGATCCTCATCAATATCCACCCTATCCCAACCACCCGCCTTATCCAATCTATACATAATTACAACACCACTCGGGATCCTACCCTCTAGATCTAGAACCCCGCCTAAGAGATCAATATTTACCTCCGACTTTCCTTCGAATACCGTGTAGCCTAAATCCATATCTATTTTTCCCCCCAGCAACATCCATAGATATGTTGGAGACGCCTAAACCATCGATCTTGATGTTTACAACTGAAAGCCTCGCCCTCTAGGGCGGAGATGGCTATGGCTTATAAGCCTTGTTAGAATAAAGCTTTGGAGCCCGGGATGATGGGCTCCTGGGGGAGTTCTGGCCCCCTCACCACCTCCAAATGACAGATGTAAGCCCGAATAGATGGGGGGAACATATGAACCGACTGTAAGGGGCTGGAAAAACCAGCCCTTCAGGGTGGGGAGGAGGTCAGAACCTGGAGAGCTAAGGCTGCAATGAATCTATGTAGATGCGGACTTAAAGTGGGATGCGATGCCCTCATAGTGATCTACAGGGCTGCAAGCACGCGCGAAGCCATATTGAGACACGACGCACCTCAATATGTTATAAGAGATAATAAAATACTGGCTGAAGGTAAAGAGATATCTAAGCTATATATAAGCAGCAACCCCCGATAATAGGTCGCCAAAGCCGTAGCCTTTAGATCAGAGATGAGATCAGCAAATGTAACATTCTTTCAAGGAAAGCAGCTGCTAAACCTATTTCACCGCTACCCTCACACTTGCTCCCATAAATTCTTCCCATATAATTTTTCTCTGCCCATCGCTTTTTATACATCTCCGAGATCTGATTCCTTGTACATAATACCAAGCTAATCTCTAGCAATGATTTCAAGAAGCCTACCATAACACTATATATTGCTTGGTGTTCTTTCAGGGGCTGGGTCTTCATCGCGATTCATGTTGTTTGGTTTCGCCACTCGCCCTCATACCCCCTGCTATCCTCCCCGCGCCGCCTGCAGAACGAGCTTTCTGTAGGGTGCTCTATATACATCCTCAATTGTGTTTAGATCCGGGATTTTGTTTAAAATATGCTTAGCCAGCTCGGCTTAAGTTATTTTTAGTTTAACAACTATATTTAGATATTTTTATTCGCATTATGATTATTTGATAAAGAATATAATATCAATGATCCGCTATGCGGTAAGACGAGAAAAGCCTTTAGATATGATCCCCACAGGGCTTGAATGAAGTTAGCGATCCCAGCCGAGGACTAGCAATTTCCATGGGATTGAGTATATTGAAATTGAATAAAGATTAGAAACACCCCGAGAAGGGAAACTTTTTAAAGCTCTGTCCAAACTACATCTAACTCTATGCATATTGCCTCTGTTCCCAATATTTCTGCGAAGCTGGGCCTGGTTCTTCCGTTGTCGCTACTTACTAGCTCTTTTATATATAGCCCTCCTGAGGCTTCTACTAGGCATTCCAGAAGGTTCCCGGCTATCTTGGCACATTTTATTCTATAGACTTGCTTTATCCTCTCTATATCTCTTCTCCTGTGGAGTGCCCTTGTTGGTGTTCTCTGCTTTATTGATCTGTTTCTCAGCTCCTCCTCTAATCTCTGTATGTCTTCTTCTCTTAATTCTCTGGATATCAGCACTAGGATTCTATAGATCTTCCTCGCTGTGCTGGATCTTCTCTTGTTTATCCTCACCTCACCCCTATTACTCCACCCCTCTACTCTGAACTCGACGAGGTCTCTGTAGCTGTTTAGCGCCTCCTGAACATCTTCTAGGCTGACTCTCCTTCTCCTAGGAGATCTAACTTCGATCACCGCTCCCCTGCCTGTTCCCAGCATCCTAGCGTCTATATCCTCCCTCCCAAAGGCGTGGACAACCACCTCCGATCCCCTAAAGAGGTTTGCTAAGGGCTTCGAAGCTTCTTGTATTGAGAAGTATTTGGGGCTGCCGTTCTTCAATATTGTTGACTGGCTAATCATCCTCCACTTCTTCCAATACCTAGCCTTTATCAATATACTTCTAACCTCTATATCAATTCCACCGCTTGGGTATCTCATAACGATGGTGGCCTCGGGATCCCTTAGATCAGCTGTAAACCCTCCGAGGGCTTCTATCTTCTTACCTATCTCCCTACTTATCTCATCCTTGAGCTCCTCAAAATAGATAGATCCAGAGGCTCTGATGACCTCGGCCTCAATAGATTTTATAGGCTCCTCAACAACAGCCCCTACAAGGAATCTCGAGATATCCCAGCTCCTCAGAAGATCCACAGCCTGTATAGAGATCTCCTCTATAAATAGATCCAGAGATCCACGGCATATAGAGCATGGAGCCGGGGATAGATCAGAGCCTGTCAGCCTTCTATAGAGGCCAGAGGCTCTCACACCTATTCTAGGAGCCATCTCGAGAAACTCATCCCTAGCCCCCACATCCCCTATCTCTATAGCCTGGTGGTATTTCATCACAAGCATTGTCTTAACAGCAGAGCCCCTCTCAACATTATCCCATCCATAGCCAAGGCGGGCATATAGTCTCCCCAAACATCTATCGCAAAGCGGGTAGCTCTTAAGAGCCCTTCTAGAGATCTCGAGAAGCTCCTCCAGCCCCATCCCATAATATACATAAGCTTAACCACTTATGCATTATGCATTTACTAAAACCCTCAGAGTTTAAGGGCAAATAGATACATTAATGAGGGTGGGTACTTCATTAGACATTAAATCCTCGGACAGGCCTATCCAGAGCAGTTAAAAGGGAACAAACTTCCACATAGCAAACAGCTATGGAGCTTCCAGTACTTGGAGCAACAATTGTTAAAATGGGTTATCGGGGGGAAACTATAAATATGGATTCCAAGGGATAAATCCTCTATAAGGGGCATCAAAGGCTATGGAGATAATAATAGAAGCGCTGACGATCCATCTACAGAGATCTAGGAGTCGCTAGGCAGGGTTAGGTGGTGATGCGATGCCCAGCCTCTGTGCAGATTTATATAGAGAGGTGGAGAGACTATTGGAAAGCATAGCGGGGATCAACTACGGCCACAGCTATCTGGAAGCGGTTATAGGCGATAGAAAGCTGGTGATATGGTGTATGGAGAATCCGCTAAACATAGCTGCAGACCTCTATAGAGTAGAGGAGAGAGAGGGGGCTCCCTATGAAACATTTATCCAGAGGATAGAATTCGGCGGCCAGATCAAAAGTGCGGTGGAGTTATTTAGAAGCATAGCGGTGATCGAGAGGATCCTATATAATATAAGAAGGCATATAAAGATACATATGATAAAAAACAAACCCATTTCTGGAGAGAATATATACTCCATCGTATGAGCTCTACCCCTCCCACTCTGAAAAGGGCGGGCTTCAGATGATAAAACCTTAGCGGTTCTAGCCTTAGTCATATATGCGGGACTTCATCACTCTTCAGGTCCGGGTTCTCTAATCATCCATGTTATCTATGTTTTGGAAAGATATATTCTCTCATATCTGTATACATTTGGAGTTCTGTGGATGAGATTCTGCTCTCGATGTGGGAGGGAGGAATCTGCTATACCTATGGTCAGGCATCTATGTGTTGAATGCTATCTTGAGGTCTATGGGGGCGATCTAGTACCTAGATCTATTGAGCTGATTCAATGCCCATCATGCGGTAGCTATAGGCTTGGCGATAGATGGATAGATCCGATGGATCTCGGGGGTGAGGAGAGGATTTTGCTGGCATATGTTGTTGAGGAGAGCATATCAATGCCAGAGGGTTTTGAATCGGTTGAGGTAGAGGATCTCATGGTATATGGCACAGAATATGGTGAGGCTATAGAGGCGAGGCTGAAGATATCTATTGGGGGTAGGATATATAGTCTGTCTAGAAGGCTTAGGCTCTCCAGGGTGAGGAGGCTATGCCCTATATGCCATATGGCGAGAGGAGGAGGTTACCAGGCTATCCTCCAGATCAGGGGTCACCCATCGATGGGGGAAGATCTTAGGAGGAGGGTTGAGAATATAATTGCTGGCATGCCAGAGGCTATTAGATCTATGGTGGTTGAGTATAAATCATCTAGAGAGGGCATAGACCTTAAGCTCGCGTCTAGACACGCTGCACAGTCAATAGCAAATATCGTTAGGAAGGAGTTGGGAGGTGTTATCAAGACATCTAAGGAGGGCGAGATAAGGGGTGGAATTAAGGGTGGTAAGAAGCCTAAGCTGGTTATAAGCCTTAGGATAGCGGATCTTAGGGAGGGCATGTATATAAAGATGGAGGGAAACCCATACATAGTCGAGAGCATCTCAGGCGATCAAGTGGTTCTACAGGGCAGGGATGGCAGGAGATATATAATGTCTATAGAGGAAATCCTTAAGGGCAGGAAATAGCTGGGATCAATCAGCCAATGGTTACTGATCCTCGTATTTGTAAATATTAGCTCCTTAACGGCCATAGTTGTTGGGAGGGTATCTGAATCTCCTAGGAGTCGCGATGGGGCTCTACGCAGGGCTAACAGTATATCTTGGCTTCGCTATCCTCGCTATCAGAAATATAAGCAGGGAGAGGCTGGGAATGCTGAACGCGATGGCAGGTGGTCTTCTAGGCTATCTCTTCGCAGAGATCTCCATTGAGCTCGTTGAGAAGCCCGAGGAGATGGCTAGGGAGGGCAGGTGGTTGGACTACACAATATATGCTGTAACAACTAGCGTAGCGTTAATAGCGACCCTCCTGATCCTAGCATATATCGAGAGAAGGCTTAAGACGAGGAGTGCAGCGGCGAGGGAGTGGGCTAGGCTCGGCCTTAGAATGGATCCATGGACTCTGAGTCTCCTACTCTCAATAGGGCTTGGGATACACAACCTAGGCGAGGGGCTGGGGATAGGATCAGCACTATCCGTAGCAGATCTTGGACTAGCAATATTGCTCTCCATAGGGTTTGCGATACACAATGTGACAGAGGGCTTCGCAATCTCATCACCCCTGCTAGCGGTGAAACTAGCGAGAAAACTTCCAGACGGGGGGCTGGCAATAGCTATAACATCTAGAGGGCTTGTTACGAAGCTCCTTATCCTAGGCCTCATAGCAGGTGGCCCAACAGCTGTAGGTGCTCTAATACTATCCTCGGCACCCCCAAACGAGCTTATAATAGATGTTGCTATGACATCGGCAGCAGCCTCGATAATATATTCTGTGTTTAACATGAACCTCTCAGCTATGGGGCAATTGAAGGGGGATCCGGTGAGATTCTGGTTCTCAATATTCCTGGGCTTTATAATAGCAATAGCTGTAGAAACAGCTCTCGCAACCATGAATCTACCTATATAGAACTTCTATCAAGCAAACCATTAGCTGTACGGCTTAGTCGTGAGAATAACCCTGCTAAACTAGGATTCCTCACAAGCATCATCCTCTTGCCTAAATACCTTCTCTAAAGCCCTTCCTCAAGGAAAATATTAACATCATGTTATGATGTTAAGACTATATACCCCAAACTTCCGCTGGTGGATGGAAAAGTAATTTATTACAACCTGAAAGCCCCGCCCTAAAGGGCGGGGATGATGTTTATTAGCCTTCTGTGTTTGGTTTTTGGAGCTCTATGGCTTCTGATGATGAGGGTTTGCTAACCCTTTCAAAAGGCATGAGGGTTAGCCCCGAGCCAGAGGCTGTAGAGCTCCTCATATGATATATGATAGCCCTGAACTATGCCATGAACAAGATCCTAAATCTGAATCTAAAAACCATCAAGTAGGTTCATAGATAGCCCTACAGAGGGCTTAGAGAGTGGTTCGGGTTTCCATCTAGGATTGCTTTGGACTGCTATAGGGATGCAATTGCAAATGCAAAGGCTTGGAGAAATAATCCTAAGAAAGGTAGACGCCCCAGGGTTAAGAGGCTCAGCATGTTACTACACCCCGGATCAGGATATAGAATTAAAGATGGCTATGTAGAGATTATAGGGGGGATCAAACTCAAGATCATAGGCTGGGATAGGAGGTATAATGAGTATGAGAATAGGGAGGCTAGGCTTGTCTATAAAGAGGGGAAGATGATCCTCTGGATATCTAAGAGGATCCCAAGGCCAAAACAATACAATCCAAGAGATGTCATGGCGATAGACATTAATGAGAGGATGATAGTCTATGGAGATGACTGGATAAACAGGGATATAGACACGGCTATTTATAGAGCCTATAAATGGAAGGTATTGGCAGAGAATCTTCAGAGGAGATATTAATCATCTAGATATCCAGCCTGGATGAGGAGAAAAGCCATGCTGAATAGGGTTAGATCATATCATAGGAGGGCTAGAAATATTCTTGAGGACTGGGCTAGAAAATCATCGCTGAAAATAGTTAGACTGGCTATGAGGCTACAATATGCATTGGCTAGAGAGGATCTCACAGGGCTCATAGAATCACTTAGAAAGATGCCTAAGAACCATAGAACAAGGCTGATCATAATGGGATATTCAAGGCTTGGAAAATGGATAGATTGGCAATCCGCTAAGCACGGGGCACCACTTGCAACAGTGGATCCCAGGGACACATCCTCGGAATGCCCACAATGCGATTCAAAGCTTGAGGAGAGCGGATGTAGAAGATTAAGACGCCCTAGATGCGGTTTTGAAGCAGATAGAGACGTCGTTGGAAAGCTCAATATAAGGAAGAGGGCTATGAAAATACTTGGGATCAAAATAAGTTCTGGGGGAGTTCTGGCCCCCCTCACTGCCCCCCAAATGACTGATGTAAACCCGAATAGATGGGGGAGCATATGAACCGCCTGTAAGGGGCTGGAAAACCAGCCCTTCAGGGCGGGGAGGAGGTCAGAAAGAGGGGTTCGGGTTTATTGGGCTTGATATGGTTTGATATCAAGCCGTCTTCCCATGGTTTCGCAGTCCTCAGGATCCCTTTTCATTGGGATCCATATCGCTGGGCTCCACCTTCATTGATTTCACCGGTTTATTGCTGTGGAGTAACCCCCGCATCCTGGTTTGTGGATTGCATGTGAGTCCCTCTTGGGTATCTATCCCAACCCATATCTGGGGTTTCACAAAATCTCTAACAACCCTTATAAATAGATATGAAGCTCAAAATAGCCGCTGGGAGGCTTCTATACAGCAGATCTTGTCATGGAGAAGCCCCCATGTATCAGTATATATGATGAGTGAAGCATAAGATAGCTGGGCATAGAATGTGTAGCAGGGCATTTGACCTCCTTCCCGCTCTAAAAGGCGGGCTTCAGTTGTAACTACTACAACGCCGAAGGAAAGGGTCTATGTAATGTAGTGTACGCTCCTCAGAATAAAGGATCTGATAGGTAGCAATATAAACCCCAGCTATAGTAAATAATATATTTTTTATATCTCATAGGGACACCAGAGCTATGAGATTAAGCATAGAGAGAAACTCACTCTATTCTGGGCATTGAATGTGGAAATGGGGCTATTGAGATCTTCATTCCAATAAGGTATATATGAATCGCATTCGCCGCGATTAATATGGGGGCAATAACAGCAATATTATAGCCGTGAATCTTTTAAATATGTCTTTCAAGGATCTAGTAGTAGCTTGGTCAGCTAGCTGGGTTTGATTTAAAAGGGCATCGGGGTAATTCTTCTTGGTGCTTTTATGGTTCTTTTGATTTCTGAGGAGGATGTTCTGAGACTCCTGGACTTTGGGGATGCCATTGAGGCTATTGAGAAGGCCACTAGGATGCAGTCTGAGGGTGTTGCCCATGTTATTCCCAGGTCTAGGGTTTATTCTAGGTTATCTGTGCTCCATGTTATGTCCTCCACGATCGAGCCTCTGGGTGTTAGCGGTGTCAAGGCCTATCTATCGACTCCTAACAGAACTATTTTTGTGATCCTCCTATACAGCGTAGAAGATTCCAGGTTATTGGCTGTGTTCGAGGGGGATATTCTGAGCAGGATTAGGACTGGGGCTGCGAGTGCCTTTGCAACTAAGTATCTTGCTAGGAGGGGGGCGTCTAGGCTTGGGATCATTGGTTCCGGAAGGCAGGCGTATACCCAGGCTCTAGCTATAGCCAGGGTTATGGATCCTGAGAGGGTGCTTATATACTCCCCCAACAGGGATCACGCGGATTCAATGGCTAGAAAGCTCTCTGAGAAGGGGTTGAAAACCTCTGTAGCCCAGAGCTATAGAGAGGTTATAAGCTTGAGCGATGTGCTAGCAACAGCTACAAACTCTAGAGAGCCCTTTGTAAGGGCTGAATGGGTTGAGAAGGGATCCCACATAAACCTCGTAGGCTCTAACCACCCCTCGAGATCCGAGGCCTATCCAGAGGTCTTCCAGAAAGCAGATCTGGTTGTTACCGATAACAAAGAGCAGGCTCAGAAGGAGTCTGGAGATATAATAAATGCTGTTAGCTCAGGCCATATATCGTGGGATAGGGTCTACGAGCTCTGGGAGGTTGTCATAGGCAAGATCGGTAGGGACTCCGACGAAGATATAACGATCTTCAAGTCCCACGGAATAGCCCTGTGGGACGTGGCTGTTGCAAAGCTAGTCTATGACAAGGCTAGGGAGAAGGGGTTGGGAAGGGAGGTTGAGTTCAAGGGCTACTGGGAGGATAGGTTCTTCTAGCACGATTATAAGCCCTCTAACACGCTAGACAATGGGATAGAATCTATATTGAGGATTAAGATCGCAGAGGGCTATAGATTTATAAGAACATCAGATGAGGAGCTAGCAGTATCTGAGATGTTCAAGAGCCACCAGGGCGAGGGCCCAACAGCAGGTTATCCAGCAATATTTCTCAGGCTCCAGGGATGTAACCTCCTATGTAGCTGGTGCGACACGATAGATATATGGGTTAGGGGAGAGATATACAGGGTAGATGATCTCCTAGACATATGGGAGTCAAAAGGCTGGGTCAAGGATCTCTCCAGCGGATATATGCTTGTAATAACAGGGGGAGAGCCTCTTATGAGGCAGAACTCCATAGTAACCCTTTTAAAAGCATTTATAAAGAGATACAGCTTCAAACCAAGAGTAGAGGTCGAGACAAACGGCACGATAGAGCCTCAGAAGGAGTTGATAGAGCTCACAGACCAGTTCAACGTATCCCCAAAGCTATCCAATTCGGGGATGCCGCTAAACATAAGATATAGAATAGCCCCTCTAAGGATCCTAGCAGGCAGTGGGAAGGCGATATTCAAATTCGTAGTTGTGGATGAGAGAGACGTAAAGGAGATTCTCTGGTACATAGAGAGCGTTCCACTGCCGAGGGACAAGGTGTATTTGATGCCAGAGTCCAAATCCAGGGAGGAATACCTCTCAAGGGTGGGGATTGTGGAGAAGATATGCAGAGAACACGGTTTCAAGCTATCCCCAAGGCTACACCTGGTACACGGGTGGAAATAGTGTGTAGAGCTAAGATGAGGAGCTAGACTGACCTCCTCCCCTCCCTGGGGGGCTGGTTTCCACTGTTATTCACTATTAGGGTCTTGGGCGTTACCTCTCCTAATGGGGTTATCCTCTGGTTTCACCGGGCTGGGGGTATTGGGTGGGGATCCTCTTCGCAGGGTCATTGAGGGGGATATAGCCCCTAGAAATTGACTCCCAAATCTTAAAAAAGAATCCATATGCCTCATTTCAAAAAACATTCGCGCTCTTGGGCTTAAAAACCTCAACCCTGCCTTAGAAAGGCGAGGTTTGTCGAAAACCTTGATATCAAGATATCCCTCAGGCTGTCTGTGCCCCCGCCTTGCTATGAGATAAGGATAAAACATATTAATTAAACTTCCTATAGGTCTTTGGGATATTTTATATGCCGTTCACATCATATCACATAGCATCTGGTCTATTTGTTGGTCTACTTATTAGGAGATGGATCCATCTGCCTACCTTTCTGATAACAACAGCTGTTATTGTCGATATAGAACCTATCATGGTCATGCTCGGCGTTATCGGTGGCAGGGTTCATGGCCATTTCCACACAATCCTACTGGGCGTGTTTGTGGGCTCCATTGCTGGATTAGCTATGTATATCCTCGAGAGATATATTGGTTTTCTAAAAACCCTCTATAGATCTCTTTATCTATCCCAAGGATCTGAAACGCCTCTCAGCTACATCCTCTCAGGGGTCTTGGGATGGCTGTTACATGTAGTCCTTGATGCTCTCATCTATAGCGATATCAGGCCTCTAGAGCCTTTTATATCTAGCTATAACCCACTCTATCTATCACATGCTATATCCCTCTCTGTGATATCCCTTGCATATAATGTGATCTTGATTGCGGGTCTCTCCCTCTATATATTATATTTCTTCCGCATATCTCTCGCTGAAAATGGTTTTAAGCCAACACTATTTAAAGCCGGGGTTTTGATTGTGCTGGCATCTCTAACCATAGCTCCTGTGGAGATCAGCTCGGAAGATATTCTTCATAGTGCTCTTATGGATGCAGCGCCAGCAACAATAATACTGGGATTATCAGGCATAGCTCTATCAGCATCATCGCTATATCTCCTAAACCTTCTCTCCATCGGTAGACTAATAATTGTTTTATCTATATTATCTATAATAGCCCTGCTCTCCCTAAACAAATCCCTTTTAAGCTTAGAAATCTTAGTCACAATCTACATAGGGGTGGCGGTTATACTTGCTCTGTTAAGAAGATCTCTATTGAGGATTGAAATAGCTATATATCGAGCGAGTGTAAAGGTGATAGATCTTGTGATAATAAGCTGGATAGCCGCTATAGTACTCGTCGGGATTCCTTTGCTTATAGCAATGCTAGTGCTCTTATTAATAAGATCGAACCTCATAGCATCTAGAGATCTAAAAGAATCTATGGTGGGTAGATAGCCCTATAGAGATCCTAGATTCTGCCTTATAATCTATTATATTTTACCTCCTCGGATATAGGTCATGGAGTCGGGTGAATCTTTGGATCGTTGAGGGGATATATGCATAGGAGGTATAATGCGAGGATCTATAGCTTGTGATCGTCTCTTTTACATTCTATATGGGTTTTTATATGGGTTTTCAAGTGTGTATCTCTTGATGGTCTCCAGAAAATCATCGATCCTTATGTTCTCTAGCACTATCTCTGAGATGTTCTCCATGTATTTGCTTATATATCCAAATATACGTGAAACCCTCTTCCCTCTTAGGGTTTTTATTATCTTGTTATCTTCGCATCCATCTACTAGCTTGAAGATCTCTAGATCTCTTCTTAAGCCTAGGATCTCTAGGAGCTCACCTCTTTTCCCATGTATCTCCTCTGAGATTTTTGCTACCTCTCTCTGCCACTCCAGATCTCTCCACTCTAATCCAGATCTTTTTATCGCTAGGAGGGGTCTTCCGAACTGATCCCTTGCAAGTCTCCCAAGCCTGTGCTTCTCGATTAGATATACCATGAGGTTAAATACTGCTGCATAGTAATATGCAGCCTCTTTATCACTAGTGTGGAGTGATGCAACATGGTGATCCAAGATCAACCCACTTGCAGATTCTCCTAAGATCTTTGCAAGATCCCCGGGCTCTATAACAGAAGATACATATGATCTCTGACATCTATATACAACTATATATCTCCCAGAGCCAGAGCCGTTGGATAGCTCCGAGGGGTCTATCGAGCTTCTCCTAGGAACCTTAAGCCTTGACAGGGTTGTATTGAGAAGAGTTCTAGCCGATCCATATACACGTCTAAGGAGATCAGGGGTTTTCACGCCAGCGAACAGCATTTTAAAGAGCCTAACAACTAGAAAGGGGTATATAGAGGGTCTCGTTAGAACAGCTGAGACGACCCCGATTATGCTATCATCAACGCTAAACACAAGATCATCCATGCCGAGGGGCGAGATATGGGTTGAACCTCTATATATGGATCTCAAGCAAAATAGTATTGAGATATATCTACCATCCCTAGAAAGCTCAGGCGACACAACATCCCCCTCCAAGTAGATCTTATCCACGCCGCTCAAACCACCGAGAATCCCACCCATATATTCGATCAAAGGCTCCAAAGTATCCTCATAGCTGTAGCCTTCAAACACAACCCCATAGTCTCCGCCCAATAGCTCTCCACAACTATTTAGAGAGCCCCTGACAACAAGCTTTCCAACGGATACTCTACAATCATCGCTATCTCTATCCAATCATAGGCACCCTTCTAGAGAATCTGTGGATGGATATATTGCCTTAGTATCTCCAGCTAATCAGCCCATGGTTCCTCATAGATAGCTATTAACGCCTAGACCAGCTGTTTTTAACATTTTTATGTTAAGGAATAGCGCTATTTATGGTTAATGCATATAAGGTTTTTAACATTAATCTGGAGTGGTGGGAGTTTGATTCAGGATCCAGTGCTGGTTAATGACTGGCATGTGGTAGCAAGATCCTCAGACCTCCCTGTAGGCAAGGTTTTAAGGGTAAGACTTCTGGGGGAAGATATGGTGCTCTGGAGATCTAGCAGCGGATCTGTAATGGCGTGGCAGGATCTATGTATCCACAGGGGTGCAAGGCTCTCCCTAGGATGGGTGAGCAATGACAGGCTTGTATGCCCGTATCATGGGTGGGAATACGATGTTAATGGGGTATGTGTTAGGATCCCTGCTCACCCTGATCAGAAGCCACCTATGAAGGCTAGGGTGAAAACATATAGGGCTGTCGAGAGATACGGCTATATATGGGTATCGCTCGGGGATCCGAAGGCAGATGTTCCATACTTCGCTGAGTGGTATGATAGCTCGTTCAGAAAGATCTATTGCGGGCCATATAGAATTAGGAGCAGCGGCCCAAGAGCTATAGAGAACTTTCTAGACGTAGCCCACTTCCCATTCGTCCACGCAGGCCTCCTAGGAGATCCAAGCAGGCCTGAGATACCTGACTACGAGGTTGTGAGGACAGAGGAGGGGATCGTTGCTAGGAATATAAGGGTGTGGCAGCCGAACCCAGACGGCACAGGGGTTGGAAGGTGGGAGACATATACATATAAGGTTCTGAGACCCCTCACAGCATATTTCACTAAAGAATCTGATGGAAAGGTCTTCTCCATATTCTACACAGTAACACCTGTAGAGCAGATAGAGAGCATCGGGTGGATGATAATGGCTATGAACTACGCCCACGAAGTTCCAGAGGAGCAGATAAGGAGCTTTGAAGACAAGATAGTCTCCCAGGATATCCCTGTGGTTGAGTCACAGAGACCCGAGCTACTCCCACTAGATCTACAGGCCGAGCTCCACCTGAGATCCGATAAGATCTCGATAGCCTATAGGATGTGGCTTAGAGAGCTGGGACTTACATTTGGGACTGCTTGAGGTGGCTAGTAATGAGGATCGCTATTCTAGGATCTATAGTTATAGTATTAGTAATAATCGCCGCGGTTCTCTCTCTATATATATTTGGGGGAGGGCTATCGCCAACCCCTCAGAAGGAATCCTCAGCTAACACCACCACAGTTAGAAGTGTTAGGGTTGCTGTAATCTATGTAACACCGATCGACGAGCCATGGAACCAGGCTATGCACGAGGCCATGGTGTGGGCTAGGGAGAATCTGGGGATCACATATAGCTATGTTGAAAAGGTGTCTGAAGCAGATGTTGAGAGGGTTATAAGGCAATATATACAGGCTGGATATGACATCATAATACCCCATAGCTGGGGTTACCATCAAACCACGATCAAGGTTGCAAAGGAATATCCCAGCGTGAGCTTTGCCCAGGGCTCAGGACCAACTGATATTGAATATCCTAAGAATGTCATTTTATATGACTATTGGATCCAGGAGGCGGCATACTTAGCAGGGGTTGCAGCTGGGAAGCTTACAAAGAGCAGTCTAATAGGGGTTGTAGCAGCATACCCAGTACCAGATGTTGTGAGACTTATAAACGCCTTTGCATCAGGGGCAAGATCTGTGAATCCCGATGTGAGATTAAGGGCTATATTTATAGAAAGCTGGTTTGATCCTGTGAAGGCTAAGGAGGCTGCGAAGGCCCTCATAGCCTCAGGAGCGGATGTGATATACAGCGATAGCTATGGTGCCGATCAAGCTGTTGAGGAGACATATAGATCTGGTAAAACTGTCTACTTCTTTGGAACTATAATAGATTATAGCAGGCTAGCCCCCAACACCCTTGTAGCGAGCATCGTATGGGATCTAAGGCCATTCATAAAATATCTAGTCGAGATGAAGGCCAACGGCACATGGGTTGGGGGAATAGTGAAGTGGGGGATCAAGGAGGGGTGGGCGAAGCTTGTGTGGAACCCAAGCTTTGTCCAGAGGAACCAAGCATTGGTATCGGATGTTGAGAGGGTGAAGCAGAATATAGTTGAGGGCAAAATATCGGTTCCCATAATAGAGGATTGGGATCCTAAGAGGTGGGGCTGAAACCGATATGGGGGGAGGATTGGAGAGGGAGCCCATTATAGTGGCTAGAGATGTATGGAAGATCTATGACGGGGGATACACGGCCCTCTCAGGAGTAGATCTAGAGATATATGGAGGAGAGATCCACGTATTGCTGGGAGAAAACGGGGCTGGGAAGACAACCCTTTTAAAGATACTCAGCGGAGCTATAAGGCCGTCCAGAGGATCTATTTTTGTTAGAGGAGAAAGAAAGATCTTCAGATCCCCGGGAGACGCCCTTAGACGGGGGATATCAATGGCGTATCAGGGCTCATCTCTCGTTGATGGGCTCACAGCTGAGGAGAATATATGGATTGTCGCTAGAGCAGCTGGAATAGATAGAGATGAGTTAGGTGAGGAGGTTATAAGTACCGCTAAGGATCTAGGCTACCACCTAGATCCTAGATCTAGGGTTTCAACGCTGTCTCCAGCAGAGAAACAGGCGCTTGAAGTATCTATTGCGATAAATGTTGGGAAACTAGCAGTTCTTATGGACGAGCCCACTGCGTTGATGAGCACATCATCATCCCAGATTCTTTTGAAACTCCTCAGAGAGCATATAAATACGGGTAAGACCTTTGTAATCACGAGCCACAAGATCAGAGAGGTTGCTGGGGTCGGGGATAGATATACTATTTTGAGGAGAGGGACTAGGGTGGCGACGATCACGAGAAGAGATCTTGATGACAGGGATATTATAGATGTTCTGGCAAAGCATATGTCTCCCCAAGGTCTAGAGACATATTCTCTCGGCACATTTGGAACTATAGATTCTGGTGAGGAGATCCTATATGTGGATAATGCATCAATAGCCGATGACAGGGGCATTGAGATCCTGAGAAATGCTAGCTTCAGGCTGAGACGCGGAGAGATCCTAGCAATAGTATCTATAGATGGTAGAGGGGTTAAGGAGATATGCGAGACCATCTACGGGCTTAGAAGGCCGAGGAGCGGGAAGATATATGTTAAACCCGGTGCTAGGATCAGATATATACCGAGTGATGTTTCCAGAGTCTCTATACTAGACATGCCGGTTGCTATAAACATCTCTCTGAGATCGATTGTTAGTGGGAGAATAGCACTTCTAGATCTAGAAGAGATCGAGGCGAGGGCACACAGGATTATAGAGGCGTCAAAAGCCAATATACCATCGATTTGGAAGCCTCTGAAAAGCCTCTCGGGGGGGAACGCTAGAAGGGTTATAGCGTGGAGGGAGGCTATGGATAACCCAGATCTTCTGGTCGTTGAAGAGCCAACAGCAAATCTAGATATAGCATCCTCGCAATCCATCGCAATGCTGATCCGCAGCATAGCATCTAGGGGTGCAGGGGTTCTGGTTGTTACAAGCGAGCTGGAGGATCCTTCGAGGATAGGGTGTAAATGGCTGATCTTAGAAGATGGGTTTCTATTGGATCCCAGCTCTTCTAAAAGGGTAAGGGTTATCCCAGGGGCTCTGTGATCTTCATGCTAGCTAGATCCTCTAGCATTGTCACAGGGGTTTTAATAGTTGTCTCGGCACCCCTACTAGCAATATCAATACTATCCCTAGTCTCAGGTGTTGGTGTTTCTGATACCCTCTACTGGGTATTTTGGGGAGGCTTCTCACCAACCCAGATCCCAGAAGCTATGTTAAGGGCTACACCTATATTGATAACATCCTTTGGGCTTTCACTAGCATATCTTGCCAGGATATGGAATATAGGTTCTGAGGGTCAGATCCTGCTTGGAGCTGTTACATCTGCATGGATCGGGCTGCACTTGGGCGGGCTAGGAATCCTCGGGATTATAGTCTCCATCATATTCGGAGGTCTATGTGGCGGGCTTTGGGCCTTGATCCCAGGTGTTCTCAGGGTATATAGAGGTGCTAATGAGGTATTCGGCACACTGGTTATGAACTACCTAGCCCTCTACCTAGTCAGCTACCTCCTGCAAGGACCTCTAAGAAGCCCCACCTCCCTCTTCCCAGAGACAGCCCTCCTCAGCAAGGATCTATGGGTTGAGCCTTTAATCCCTGGCACGAGGGTAAACGCCTTTGTGCTTATATCGCCAGCAGTTATAGTACCAGCAACATATATATTGATTGCCAGGAGCACCCTTGGGATCAAGCTGAAGGTTGTTGGAGATGATGTTGAGAAGGCTAGATACTACGGTGTGGAGACAGGGAGGGTTATAATGATTACCATGTTTCTCAGCGGCTTTCTAGGCGGGGTCGCAGGTTCTTCAGAGGTTCTCGGGATCCACCATAGGGCTCTACCATCTATCTCCCAGGGATATGGCTATCTAGCTATCCCAGTTGCTGTCATAGCATCCCTAGAGCCCAGGCTGATCCTGCCTCTCTCGATTTATCTAGGTGGAGTGGTCAACGGGATCGAGGTGGCTCAGATGAATCTCTCAATCCCCTCGGGAGTTTCATATGTTATCCAAGGTGTTCTCCTCATAGCATCTCTACCAATGACTAGGATGGGGAGGCGGTGAATATGGATCTATCCTCTGTATCTAGCTTTGTAGGAAGCGTGTTAGCGATCTCAACACCACTGCTCCTCGTTGCATCGCTAGAGCTTTTGGTGCAGAGAAGCGGTGTGATCAACCTAGGTGTGGAGGGGGCTATGTTGATAGGTGCTTTCACAGCATACGCTGTAACGCTACACACATCTAACCCTCTTCTAGGGCTTCTATCCGCTATAGCTCTGGGGTCGCTGGTTTCTATTATATTTACCATCATGACTGTATATATGAAGCTAGATCAGATCGTTGTTGGAGTATCAATAAGCATGGCCTCAATAGGGCTCACATCATATCTATATAGGCTTATAGCAGGCTACGGCCCTCCCCCCAAGATAGAGTCAACACTAAGCGATATAGTATCCCCAACTCTAAAGAGCATTCCAATAGCAGGTGAAACTATATTCCAGAACCCCTTAACACCTATCTCACTAGCCCTTCCAATAGTTTCTTGGCTTTTGCTTGGTAGAAGCGTGGCAGGGGCTATGATCAAGGCTTCAGGTGAGGATCCCGGCAGGGCCTGCAGGCTAGGTGTGGATGTAGCTATGATCAGGTTTATCCTCTTAACCCTAGAAGGCGCGGCCTCTGGAGCTGCGGGAGGTCTCCTAAGCATCGGCTACTATGGCTCCTTTCTAGAGAATATAACGGCTGGGCGGGGCTATCTAGCTGTGGCCCTTGTAATTCTATCTAGCTGGAGCCCTAGTAAACTCCTCTCAGCTGTATTGATCTTTGGCTTGGCCGAGGTTGCCCAGCTTAGATTACAGGCCTCGGGTATCATAGAGATCCCATATCAGCTGGCATTATCGGTGCCATATATATTAACACTAGCGATCCTAGCTATATCGGGCGGGGGCAAAAGGGCCCCTAGATCCCTTGGATCCTCTGAATACGAGTGCTAAAACACCGATCTCTATGAAAAAATCGATCTGCATCCTAGATCCAGCCTATCTAGGTCTGGCCCTATCAGAGATAAAACCTTCGCTACACACACTACAGAGCTAGCATAAACGCTGAGAAAGAGTTAGGAGGATCCATGTTAAAATATTGAATGCTGCAGTATTGAATAGAATAAGGGTTAGATATATGTTAAGCATAACAATATAAAGGGTTGGATAGCTGGTGCAGATTGACTATGAGAGGATGCTAAGCGATATTAAGAAACTGGTGAAGGAGGCTATTGAGAAGAGTAAGAGAGGATATCGCTAAGATTGGAGGGCGTTGACTAAGATTGCGAGCTTTTTAGAAGGTATATTATCGGAGCTTAGAGGGTACGGCAATTTTAGAGAAGCATTCAAAGATCTTAGAGGAGCATGCTAAGATGCTGCAGGAACACAATAGGCCTTTGAATGAGCTAAAGACCATGGTAGGGTCTGTAGGTAGAAGGTGGGATAGGGATCATGAGAAGATCGTTCTAGCTATATATAGGGATGAGCTTCTGAGATGCGGAATCGATCTTGATAAGATTAGAAGGTTCTCCCATATTGACGTAGATGGTAAATTCGGGCTAAAAGGATCTGCATACAGATTTGATATAGTGATCGAAGATAGTGGGGTCACCATTATCTAAGTTAAATCCAGTGCTAAAAAGGAGAATGTTGAGTGGTTCTACGAAAGAGTTAGGAGGATCAGAAGTTTGATAGGGAACGTCAAGAGACTAGTCATAGTAGAAGCTGCTAATGTTGACAAGAAAGCCTATGAAAGAGCAAGGGAGCTAGGTGTTGATATTATCTATGGAACTATGATTGAGTGAGATGTTATGTTGCTAATATGGGTATATAGCATATCATCTAACCTCTTCCCAGCCTTAGGGGAGAGACTTTCGGCCTTTGTAACTTCTACAAGCAATACTACGCTAGAAAACCCTTTTAGGAGGATCGTCGGAGAAATATGCGACATAGAGGTTGAATCGCGATCGCCTAGATGGAAATGCTAGCATCAGTATCTAAGGATTCGCTATTTATAGCCGGAAGCCTCGCTCTTGAGCTGAGGGGTCATAACATGCTTAATTATTACTTCTAGATCTATCTATATGGAGCCCTTTGCACGAGGAGAGATGTTCTGATAAGGCTGATAGAGTCTATAGTGTTATAAATAGATATCTAGGCATGATTATTGAGGTCATGGATAAAAATATAGAGGGGGTTGACGGATATGTAGAGCTTTTGCAACATCTATATCCTAGATCATCTAGGGAGGGGTTGCTAGAGCTTCTCTCTATACATACAGCCCTGCAGATATTGGTGAACGTAGTTGTGGGTATGTATGTGGCGGGTGATAGGGATATAGATAGCATATGCTATGGTCATGGGCTTGAGAGGTATGGGGTTTTAGCATATCCCCTACTATGGTGGAGATCTGGGAGGGGAGGCGATGACCTCTTCATAAGGATCTGTGGGGACATTGCCCAAGAAGCTAAGATGATCAGCGCTGCTGACATAGCCTTCGGAAATATCTTTGACAGGATATATAGCAGGCTTGTGGGAAGAGGCAATAGATATTATGTAGGTGAATACTATACACCCCCATGGGTTGCCAGAGTAGCTGTTGAGAGGGCAAGCATCTATAGCGGGGGGCTGATTAACAAGATCTTCGCTGATCCTGCATGCGGATCTGGGGTTTTCCTAGTACAGGCTTTAAGAGTTAAGACACTTATGGGAGAGGATCCTCTAAAGGCCTTTCAAAGCATATGGGGGATCGATGTAAACCCAATAGCAGTTATAATTTCGAGGACTAGGATTCTCACCGCCTTTAAGATACTATCTGGCATAGATCCCAAGGAGGCGCCCAGGATCTTCCATGCAGATTTTATTGGTACTCTCACGGGATACATGGATGCTCTCTATAGCGTTGAGGGGTCTATTGCCTTACCCCCCATAGAAGATCAAGGAAGAGCCTGGAATCTAGGTAAGGGGTTGCCCAGAACAGATATAATTGCTACAAACCCCCCATGGCTGGAGCTGAACGAGCTTCCTAGGAGCCCCTGGGGAGAGCATGTTAGGAGATATGTTAGAGATAACATTGTTAAGGGTTGCAGAGATCGCATCCCAGGGCTCTCTAAATATGCTTGGAAAGGGGATCTCTCAGCAGTATTTCTAGATCTATCCCTGGGAATCGTTGGTAGAGGAGGTGTAGTCGGGATCCTACTCCCGGCTAACCAATCCTACAGCGGCTCTCCATCACCACATGGGGCTGGCAAGCTGCTCACTCTAGCAGTTATCAGGAGGTGGAGAGCTTCTGGAGAGATCCTTTATATAGGAGATGTCTTTGGCCACGGCGTGAGTGCCTCTCTTGCTATTTTCAAGAGAAACTCCGATCTACCTGGATGTTGATCTTATCCTCATGGAGAAGGCAGCGAGGGATATGATCATCTGTGCTGCGAGATTCGCTACGGATACATAGACATATATATGATCTATGTGTAGGACGCCTGAATATACTTGGAGGAGGAGACTAGCGGACGCCGTGGGAGGGAGGATCGCTATCCATCTCACCCACTCGGGGAGAAGAGTTATTGGATAGTAAACAGGTGGGAACACCGAGAGCCCAAGGCCCAATATGCTTGCAAGAGGCCATACAAGCCTCTCAGTTCTAATATAGGTTGATATAAGAAATACCATGAAGGAAACAGTGATCCACAGGGATGCTGTGAGAAGCAATATGTAGACCAGCCCGAGCAGGTCTCTCACAAGCCCATAGATATATAGAAGCAGGAGGAAACCGGCTATCGAGGGGCTGCCCCAAATATATGCTGATAGTGCCAGCCCAAGTATATATGACCAGTAGGGCGTCGGTGTTGCGAGGAACATCTCTTGAAGCTTAAGACTAGATCTATACCATATTATATCACCGAGAAGACCGAATGTGGAGGAGGCCATCGACAGCACGACACCCCCTATCAAGGCGTAGCTTATAGCCTCCTGCCTACCTATAACGAGGACTAGGAAGAAGAAGGAGAAGGGGGATAGGAATGAGGATATAACCCAGAGTGGGTTGTTCCTCATCGGTATATATCCGTTGAATACTGCTAGATAGATCATAGATCTAAGGCTCCTCATAAACCCCATATAGATCTCCCCCATTGAGTATCAATATATCAGCCACGCCAACAGATCTCACCCTAGCCCTTACACCAGCCCTCAATATAGATCTTAAGGCTCTCTCCGCATCAGATTCCTCCCTATAATAGCTAACTGTTATACCCCTTATCCTCACCACCCTGTCTCCCCCTATCTCTGCCCCATCCCCATATACCTCGAGAACCCTTGAGAAGCCTATCTCCTCCACAACCCTTCTCAGAGGCCCCTGGGCAACAACTCTTCCAGAGACCATGGCAACGATATAGTCCGCTATAGCCTCTACCTCATCTGGATTATGGCTCGTCATAACTATCGTAGATCCCTTGCCCCTTATCTTTAGCAGGCTACTCCAGAAGCCTCTCCTAGCTATTGGATCCAACCCCGATGTGGGTTCATCTAGAAAGATCAGCTCGGCCCCCGACGCGATCGCGGCTGCAGCTACAACCCTCTGCTGGGTCCCCATAGATAGCTCGTTACACTTGGTATTGATATACCTTTCCAGCCCCAGCTCAGACAGTATCTCCCTAGCCCTCCTCAGAACCTCGGATCTTGGTAGCCCTCTATAGGCTAGATAGGTTGATATGAACTGAAGAGGCGTCGAGAAGCCAGGGGGAAGACTTCCTTGGGGCATGAGGGCAACCCTGTTCCTAACATTCTCAGCCCCCTCTATAGCATCGATTCCGAGAACCTCTATATAGCCTTTTGTAGGTCTCAGAACCCCAGCAGCTATTCTTATGAAGGTAGTCTTGCCAGCCCCGTTGCTCCCTACAAGAGCTGTGATCTTCCCGCATGGCACATCTATAGAGACCCCTTTCAAAGCTTCAACCCTGTTCCCAAATATCTTCCAAAGGTTCCTAGACGCTATACAGGTCATACTATGGCCCTCTAACCATGGACAGCCATAGAGATAATGTATAAGAGAATATTAAGCCCTGGCTTATCATAAAAACGAGGGCCAGCTATAGTAACACAACTTCTAGATAGAGATCCACCGGTGAAACATGTTTATAATTGCTTATGGTCCGAGGAACTCCTCAGGCTTTGGCGGCTCTGGCTTCAGCCCTTTCCTCTCTCTTATCCTGCGAACAAGATCTGGCATCATGTTATCAGGCACAGGCGCCCACCTACTGAACTCTGTCCCCCAGAGTGCTCTGCCAGAGGTAACGCTCCTCAGAAGTGCTGCGAGGTCCATGCCCTCTGCTATAGGTATCTCTGATATTATTCTAACCCAGTTGCCGTATAACTCTAAAACATCTATTATCCTGCCTCTCTTCTTACTTATGACACCTGTCACATCACCTATATAGTCCGATGGGATCTTTATGTCTAGCTTCTGTATAGGCTCTAGAAGCGTTGGCTTTGACATGAGCATCCCAGCATATATAGGATTCCTAGTTGCTGGGTATAGCTGTGCAGGGCCTCTGTGTGCAGGGTCCTCGTGGATCACGGCATCGTGGAGAATCACCTTCACACCCCTAACAGGCTCTCTGGCAAGCGGCCCCTCCCTCATAGCCAGCCTAAAGCCCTGTATAATCGTGTCTCTAACCTCTCTTAGATGCTGGACACCGCTTGTCATGTCAACAAATACATTTATGTTCTCGTCTATAGCCCATATCCTCCTAGCCTCGTCATAGTCCCACGACGCCTTGTCCCTCAAGATCTTTGCCCTCTCACGCGGATCCTGATCCTCTGTCACATCGCCCGAAGCTATAAGGGCTATCGTCTCCTCGTTCAAAGGCTCAACGCTTATATAGAGCTTGTTATGCTTATTAGGAGACTTCCCCTCTAAAACCTGGCTCTTACCCCTTATACTCTCCCTATACACTATCAGGGGCTGTGATGTGTTTACCTCAATGCCGTAGTTCTCTTTGAGGAGGGTTAGGGCAACCTCTAGATGGACATGGCCCATCCCTGATAAGAGGTATTCGCCTGTCTCCTCGTTGATGCGGAGGACTAGGTTGGGATCCTCTATTGTGAGCTTCTTCAGAGCCTCTATCATTTTGGTGAGCTCTGCAGGATTTTTGGGCTCGAGGGCTATGGTCACCACGGGCTCCGATATATATGAGATCTTCTCGAATGGAACCATCATCTCCCTGAACCTAGGATCTACAACGGTCTCTCCAGACCTAGCTCTGTCCAGGCCAAGCACGGCAGCTATATTGCCAGCCGGTAGCCTCCCCACCTGCTCCCTGAAAGGCCCCATATATATGCCCACCTGGAGGGCTCTCTGGGAGATCTTTGAGTTGACTAGATATAGCTCCCTCCCCTCATCAAGCACTCCCGAGAGTATCCTGCCAGTTGCTACGAATCCTGCATGGGGGTCGTGCCTCATATCGTTTATAAGAAACACTGTTGGGCCGTTGGGGTCTGCCTCGAGCATTGCCCTACCGATCTCTGAGTCTAGGGGGCCCTTCCAGATCTTTGGTATTCTATATTTCTGCGCCTCCCTCGGATTCGGTACGTGCTTTATAACCATCTCTAATATAGCCTCGTGGATAGGTATCTTCTTCTGGAGAGCCTCAACATTCTCCCTCTTACCGCTCTCATAGGCAGCTATGAGATCAGGTATCTTCACCCCCTTCCTCTGGCTATATGGGATTGTAAGGCCTATCTTATCCCTCGCAGCTCCGAATGCTACATGCCCCTTAACAGGGTCTAGCTTCCAAGCCTGCTTGAACTCTGGCTCTGCATATGTCTCTATTAGATTGTTGATCTCCCTGATTATCTGGACGAATCTATTCTGTATCTCCTGAGGGGTCATCCTAAGCTCTCTGATCAGCCTATCTATCTTGTTTATAAATAGGAGGGGTCTCACCCTCTCCTCCAGGGCCTGCCTCAACACCGTCTCAGTCTGGGTCATAACCCCTTCGACGGCGTCGACAACAACTATTGCTCCATCGAGCACCCTCAGGCTTCTAGATACCTTGCCGCTGAAGTCCACATGTCCAGGGGTGTCGATGAGGTTGATCACATATGGCTTGCCCTCGAACTCGAAGTATAGGCTTATATTCGCAGCCTTAACAGTTATGCCCCTCTGCTGCTCAACAGTTAGATAGTCCATAGCCAGTATTTCTCCCGCTAGCTTCTCAGAGATTATCCCAGCAGCAGCTAGAAGCGTGTCTGTGAGGGTTGTCTTTCCATGGTCTACATGGGCTATAATACCTATGTTCCTAACCTGCTCAGGGTTACCAACGATCTTGAGGATCTGCTCGACCGTCTTGTACCTAGGCAACCTATCCCTACCATGTTATATGGGTATAGAAACTATATAGGATTAACGCTCCACCACACTATCTCCCAGAGATCCTAAGGATCTTCGAGATCGCCTTGCTAACCACCATCGATATAGTTAAAACCCCTGCCAGGGTTAGCACGAGGATGGCTGATGCCCTGTGGATCAGCTGGGGATCATATACTATGAGCCCAGCTATCAGAGGAGTTATAGGTGATGGGTGTGAGGCCGACACGCTTATGCTTCCAACCAGTATGAGGCTTGTGCTCACCTCGGTAGCAACCTGGATAGATGATATAGCATGCCCAGCCCTGATCGATGTGAAGGACATTGGAAAGCCTATCCCCCACATGGTTCTAAATGGGCTGGAGCCCAGGTTCTCCGAAGCCTCCTCATATGACCTCGGGATCCTCTGGAGGGAAGCCTCGACGGGTCTAACCATATATGGCATTCTCCTAACCGTGTATGTAGCGAGGAGATAGATCCAGGGGAGATATACAGGGTCTAACCAGGATCCTCTGAAGATGCTATGGAACATCTGGTAATAGGCTATCCCAACAGCAACCCCCGGGATCACTAGGGGAGCTATGGAGAGGATCTCGACTATGAGAGCCTGCACCCCTCTATACCTCATAGATATGTACGATGCCATATACCCCAAAACCATTATGAGACTCGAAGATATGGATGTATATATAAGTGTATTTATAACAGCTCTATAGTAGTATGGAGTTGTAAACACAGAGATATAGTTGTCAAAACCTATAAAACCTGGTAGGGGCTTCGAGAACCATCCCTCTGTGAATGAATACATAAGCACGAGCAGGTTGGGGACTAGAGATATGGTTAGAAGACCTGTTGCCAGAATTCTCACAATAGATGCCCAGAGGCCTGATGCATCTATATATATCATCCTAGCAGATATAACCCCAAATCTAGAGGAAACAAGATATCTATAGAATATCAGTAGAATAGCTATTGATATAGCCACCATTATCAAGACATAGGCGACGATCCTAGGGCTAACCTGGTAGCCGTATTCAGATATGAAGCCAAAATATGCTTGGTAGGATATGAGGTTTCTCGCATAGTTATGCCTGCTAAATGCTATGGGGCCTACGAGGTCTTCGAGGGAGAGGATGAAGACTAGGGATGCAACAGCTATCATAGCAGGTCTCATAAGGGGTATGAGTATTCTATAGACAGTTGCCCAGACCCTCCCGCCGAGGTTTGAGGATGCATCCAACATAGATCTATCTATGTTCTCTGCATAGGATAGGAGGAGTAGGTGGGAGAGTGGGTAGAAGTGGATCACCTGGTAGATCGCGACACCAGCTATCCCGTCAACAGCAACCCTATACCCCGATCCCAGAAGGCCTAGGAGCTGGTTGAGAAACCCATAGTCTCTGTGGAATATATGGATAACAGCGTATGCAGATAGAAAGGGCATGGGTATCGATGCTATTAGAGGGATTAGATATCCTATCAACCATCTACCCCTATCCATGCTGAGGGTAGCTATGGCTGTGAACATGGAGAGGGGGATCACGATGGCTGTGACTGCGAGGGATACTAGGATTGAGTTTAAAAGGGGGCCGAAGTCATAACCAGCTATATATATGAGTTTATATGCACCATAATCATATACCGTGTATAGATCCCCATCCGGTGGGATCTTGGTGTTTAGAACCACATCGAGCAGGTAATATGGAGAGGCGCTCGTGGCGAATAGATATATGAGGGGTGCTATTAAAAGGGCTGTGAATATTGTGAGAAAAGCTATTGATAACCTGTTAAACCCCTTCTCAGGCAGCTATCTTCACCCTAGGCTCGATAGTATCGAGCTATATCTTGCAATAGCCGCCCTCTTAACAGCTGATTTGAAGGCATCCACATTAGCTGGGCTTGTAAGCATATTGTTTATCTTGGAGGCGAATTCCTTTGTAAACACGGACTTTGTTCCGTTGAACTCTATCTCGAGGGGTGATCCTATCTTGCTGACTAGATCCTCTAGATCTTTCTGAGAAAGCTTCCCAGCCTGGTATAGAGATACGGCTTTAGCCCATATCCTCTTGAGGAGGTTATTAGCATCGGGATCCGCTATAGATGCCTCGAAATAATATATAGCTGAGAACTCCCACTTAGAAGCATCCCCCGGGTCATATGGATATATGTTGCCCTCAGCCCTCCTATAGATCTCCTCGAGAGCCGTGCCCCTGGGCAGCTGGTATGGTAGGTAGTAGAATAGCTCTGCAAGTGCCTTCTGCCCCTCATCACTTAATAGCCAGAGTATGAAAGCCTCAGCTGCAGCCTTGTTCTTCGTATTCCTCGCTATAGCCACAGGACTTATATCTGGTAGCAAGCCCTTCTCAGCTATTATAAACTCGGCTTTATCGCCGCTAGCATTCACAGCCCTCAAGCCATATACCAGAACTGTCGGAGCTGCTCCCGAAACACCTGAGGCCACATCATCTCTAGCTCTCTCAGAGCTCTCAACGATCTTTGAGTTAGCCCCTATTATAGCTAGTAGCTCCCAACCTCTATCCCAACCATATTTCTGCAGAATCAGCTGTATCGTTCTCGCTGCCGTTGTGCTCTTAGAAGGTGTTGGGAAAGATATAGCCGGATCTCCTTTGAGTAGGGAGGCTGAGAAGTTGGGGGAGGCCAGATCCTCCCACGATCTTGGCTTTGGAAGCGAGTATCTAGATAGATAGTCGTTGTTAACAGTGAAGCTGAAAATCGTTCTAGAGACTGAGAGGAAGCATATGTTGCCCCTATCATCTCTAAACATCTGGGCACCTATAGAGCCTGCCCTCGAAATTATCTCGCTATTGGTTATGGGCTCTAGATATCCATCTCTACATAGAGATGAATAGACAGCATAGCCCCCCACGAAGAATATATCCACGGCCCCGCTCTCAACGAAGGATCTCCACTTGCCAACATCCTCCTTCCTAAACTCTACATCGACAATCCCAGCTCTAGATGCTAGCTCGCTTTTAAGAAACCTCTCCCTAAGTGCATTCCCCTCCTCAGGAGCAAGCCTTGTAATCACAACCAGCTTCACCTCTCTCTTCTGCTGCATCTGGGGAGCTCCCCCAGATAGTAGCCATATACCTATAGACGCTGCGATCACTACCACAACTACTATCCCTATGATCAAGGCCCTGCTCGGCATCTAAACACCAAGTAATAATATCCTGATCAGACTTTAAAGAGTAGCTATAGACTATCTATAGCTGTGGAAGATATTGTGGATAAAAAAGGTTTTAGTCCTTTCTAGCAACTGTTATTTCTATCGTAGATACTCTCGAGGACCTGCCACCCTCTCTAGAGACTTCTTGGCTGCCGATGTTAATGCTCGTAACAGCTAGCTTGTCCTTTAGGAACCTGCTCCTAAGGATCTCCACTGTGTCTACAGCCTTGCTTATAGCTCTTCCCCTAGCCTTTATAACCACCTTGTCCATCCCCTGGTTGAACAGTGTTAGGATGGCTAGGACATAGTTTATAGCTGGTTTCTTACCTACTAGAACCACGTTCTGGGCCTGCTGAGCCATTTCTCCGCCCACCGCAGCCCAGTATATGATGAAGAGCTTAAATATCTTTCCCCACACAACGATTGAAGATCTATAACCTATACTATGACCTCCTCACCTCCCTATAGGGCGAGGCTTTCGGTTGTAAATCTAAAGTTGATAGTGGAAGCATCTCACTTCCAAAGGCTATAACGTTGGATTTGATGATCGCTGCACTATTTCCAGTATCTAGGCGGTTCGCTTCTTCTCTTAATCTCTTTCCCTTCCCACGTGAATCTCCAGTACCCTCTTCCGGGATCTTCTAAAGCTATATTTAGCTCACTTATCATTTTATCGCTCAATAGAATTTCATCTGCTATAGGCGATATGATGGCGTCAGCTTCAACAAAAGGTGTATCTACATCTTCCACAACTACCTTGACCCTAACAGCCCTCGAGGCTACCCAAACTCTTAGTGGGCCACCCGCTGTGTCAAAGACCGTCTCTTCGAGATTCTTCTCTGGAGGCCATAGGCTAAGCATTTCAGCAGCCTCTATAGGTAGTAGCACCTGTGGAGTTTCGGATTCATACCCGCTATTTGCTAGAGCGCTCGCAACAACCTCTTTTCCATTCCTATCTATTCTCACCTTCACCCTTACGGCCACATATATCCCTCTTAAAACCTTTTATCCTTCCAACCTTAGTCTTATGATCTCTTATCAAGCCTATAAAAACCCTTCCCATAGCCTGTACCCACCACTACTTTAGTACCAAACTACACTAAAAACTTCTCTTTACAATCAAGAGCTTCACTGACCTCCTCCCCGCCCTAAAGGGCGTGGGTTCCCCACAGCTATAAACCATAGATCTCTAGGAGGGTGGGGGCTGTGGGCTGGGGTTGCCCGAAACGGGTGGATGCAGATAATGCAGCGGGGCAGTGAAAGCTCTGCCCGATGCGATGAAATCAAGGAAAGAGTGCTTGGCAAATAAAGACGGTTGCCAAGCCATATAGATCTAATTCTTGGTGCTGATGTTTTATTGGATGAATACCATGGTTAAAGCAATTTTGTGGAGATGCTGCATAGTACTGGTAAATATATGTGGAGATCGTGGTTAAAGATCAAAGGCTATAAAGCTCTAACCCATATATCCCTATTGTGTTTTCATCCTTCTACCCGCTCCTCTACCCTCACTACTCTGCCTAGCTTTACGATCTTGTCTGGATACACAACGATTCCCTTATCCGTTATATCGAATCTATGTCTTTTGAGGCTATGGCTGGTTCCTCTCATCTTCCACACTATTAGGCTTCTAATTAGCTGTCCATCTACTTCATCTAGATCGAGTCTTATTATCCCATCCGCAGCGTGCTCAACACCCGGGCCTCCGAAGCCTCTCTCCGTCACAGATACCTGGCTCACAAGGATCCCTGTTAGCCCTAGCCCCGCTAATACCCGCTTGAGGGACATAACAATTTTTCTCGCCATAGCGGGTTTCGCTAGGTAGAGGGTTGAGACGGAATCTACAGCTATTCTCTGGGCATTCGTCTCTTTTATGGCGTTTCTCAGAACATCTAGAAACTCATCTATGTTATCTATATCGCTCACAACATACTTCTCCCTCTTAGCAGCCTCTCCAATACCTCCTGTAAATGCATCTACTATGGCGAACACACCGTCCTTCTCATATCTCCTCACATCCCATCCGAACTGGGACATGTTAACCCTAACCTGCACAGGGTGCTCCTCGAGGGCTACGAAGATGCCTGACTCTCCCATTTGGAGACCGCTCCATAGATATTGGTATGAGAAAATCGACTTCCCCGTTCCAGGTCCTCCGCTGAGGAGAACCGCATTCCTTTTCGGAATACCTCCCTTCAATATCTCATCTAAACCCGGTATCCCTGTTTTCACCCTTTCAACCAAGGATTCGAATCACCTCCGGATGCTCAGCTCCTGTACATCTTTGGCTATTTAGCATTAAACCATATAGCTGGATCATCCCCTGATGTTCCGATGATATGAAGGTATAAGCTATTTCTGCTGCACCCTAGATCTAGATATCTGTGTAGATGTGGTTCTCTGCTGCCTAGCCTGGGCACCTGGTGCTTGTTGCTGTGTCTGCCTAGCCATAGAGGATCCTCCTGGCCTGGCCCACGGACTCCACGCTGGATTGGGACATTGAGGTCTCTCCCTACATGTGATGCAGCTCACATAGCATATGCTCTCAAGGGGGTGGAGATAGCATGGCTTGACAATATTATAGGAGCCACACCAATCACATCTCATCCAATATATACCCATCTTCGCCCCAGCAAAAATTAAAAGGGTTAGATAGAATATAAATAATGGGCCGGTAGCTCAGCCTGGAAGAGCGCTCGGTTTGCACCCGAGAGGACCCGGGTTCAAATCCCGGCCGGTCCACCAGACTATAAAAATTCTTAAACCAGACCATGGTTCAAACTATTCTCGCTCCATCGATAAACTGGATTTCTTAGAAAGCTAGCTGAGATTATAGGTCTCCCCCTAAAGGACAAGACCTTCAGCTATGATAGTTCCGTGTTCTAAGATTATGAATATTAATAAGTAGTAGTTAAGCTCTATATAACTCATTATTACAGGCTATCTGGCAAAGCTCTCGAGGTATGGGGTAGATTTGCAGAGATCTTCAAACCCATGGATAATCTTATAGATTTCTACTTATTACAGCTCCCGCCAATTTTTAGAGCTACTAGAGAGAATATAGCTAGGCTTTCTGACTATGTTAGAAGTGTCAATCTAGTGCAAAGACTGGCTGTGGAGTTTAGACATGAATCCTGGTTTAACGAGACTACGGTGAACCTTTTCAAGGATCTGGGGGTAACTCTCGTATCTATAGATTCACCTGTAGCCACATGGATCAATAGTAGCGGGGACACCATATACCTTAGAATGCATGGTAGAAACACCTGGTATCTATATAATTATAATTATAATATTAAGGAGTTAAGGCACCTAGCTTTAACAGTGATCAAGAGAGCACAGAATAGGATCTATGTTTTCTTCAACAACAACCACTATATGCTAGAAAATGCTAGATTTATGAAAAAAATATTAGAGGGTCTAGATGGTCTAATTAATACTCACGACTCGGTCAAACCAGAAGCTGGTCTATCAGAGTATGAGCATAGCATTAATAGTAATAGTAGTAAATATTGGCTAACTTTAACAGACCACCTAAGATTTCTTCCTTTCGAGCTCCAGCTTCTAATCTGGGACGGATATGGTATTTTATAGAATGAAGCGTTAAGCTCCACAGCATTTAAACCAGAATACTTAACACAGCTGAAAACCCGCTTTTTAAAATAAAGAGATGGTTAAGCTATCGATCCCTATATATACGCATAACCCCATATTCACTTACTCATAAACTTCATAGATATTGGGTTTGTCTCACCATATTGCTATGCTTTGACCAGATCCACAGGTAGGATTCAAATTAATTATATGCCCTTTTAAAGTTTACCTAAAGATCATAAGGCAAAGCTGATCATAATGGGATATTCAAGACTTGTTGAGTGGATCGATTGGCAGGCTATGAAGCACAGGGCACCACTAGCGATAGTAGATCCCTGAGAAACATCTTCTGAATGCCCACAATGCGATTCGAAGATGGTTGAGAGCGGATATCCCTTAGTTGTGGCTTCGAAGCTGATAGAGATGTTGTTGGAAAGCTCAATATAAGGAAGAGGGCTCTGAAGATGCTAGGGATATCCGGGAGGTTCTGGCTCCCTCACCATCCCCCAGATGACAGATGTATGATAGTAAGACCAGAAACCCCCGCATCAGCGGGTGGGGTGGAGATTGAAAGGGGAGGAGGTCAGCTAAAATATATCCCGAGATCATTTATATCTCTTGGGATGCTTCTATGGGGCTCAGATCTATGGGTATTCACCTAAGAGCTAGAGGTGCCCGAGTCTATCTTAATGATGTTTGGGATAAGGCTATATCTAGGTTTTATTTAAAGCCCTCTGATAGCTTGGGTAGGTCTTGGTTGCTTTGATAGATCTTAATGAAGAGGAGGAGGTTTATGAGAGTAATGTTCTTGTTATAGTCAGGAACAAGGATCCGGAGACTATGAAGGAGATCCTAAGGATCAAGAGGGAGGTGGAGAGGGAATATGAAGAGAAAATTATTATAAGCCCCTTCATAGTTAAGGAGGATGAGGCAAGCATGATAAATGCATTCCTAGAAAACTCCTAGAGCAGGTAATTAAAGATCTCGAGATAGGGTGTACAATAAAGATGTCTCAGCATCCTATTTCGCGGTTAGAAAAGCAGCTGAAGAACTCCTTAGGAGTTTTGGGTGAGCACGTGCCGAGAAGGGATGACAAGCTAGCCAATGCGATAGAGAACAAAGGGCTTAACGAGATGGCCGATATCCTGAGGATGCTGTATAGCTAAAGAAAAGATGCTGATTATGGGATGGGGTAACACGGGAGATAGCTGTAATATGTGTGGAGAGTGCGGAGAGAGCGTTAAATGTATTGCTGGATATGTTCCTAGGCATGCACGGTTCTACATGTAAAGACAGTATGTAATTCAATTGCTCCAAAGCCTTGATGTGTGATAATTTTTTGTTTTTATTGGTAATACCTAGAAAAAATTGATACAATGTGGTATCTGGTCATCCTTGTTTAGCAGAAATTCTTTTAGCTTATGCTTATATTTACCCTCTATATGTGATTTGTGGGGCCATATTAGGAGGTAGGGTGGGCCTCTGTAGAAGGGGTCTTAGAGGGGCTCTATATCTAGAAGATGGATCTTTATTCGAGGGGTGCGGCTTCGGATATGAGGGGATTAAGGTCGGAGAGGTTGTTTTCACCACATCTATGGTGGGATACCCAGAATCTATAACTGACCCTAGCTATAGGGGTCAGATCCTGGTTCTAACACATCCACTCATAGGAAACTACGGTGTAGCAAGAAGATCTCTTAGACTCTCGGGGGATATATATCTACATTTTGAGTCTGAGAAACCCCAGATAGAGGGGCTAGTGGTTTTCGAGGAGACAAGCCCTAGCCACTGGTCCTCGGAGAAATCGCTCGATGAGTGGCTGAGGGAGAACGGGGTTCCAGGTGTATCTAGGGTTGATACTAGGGGCATTGTTAAGAAGCTAAGGGAGAGAGGTGTTATGATGGGTGTTATAGCTACTTACAAAGGTGATGAGGATCTAGATGTTGAAGAGATAAAAGAGATCTTAGCTAGGAGCCCTAGATATGAGGATACAGCATATGCATATCAAGTTTCACCCAGAGAGCCTATAGAGCATGGGGATGGGGACAAGGTAATAGCTGTTCTCGACTGTGGGGTTAAACATGGTATTCTTAGAGAAATTGTGTTCAGAGGTTTCAGGGTTGTGAGGTATCCATGCTGGTCAGATCCTTCGGATGTTGTTAGAGATGCAAAGGGTATTATTATAAGCAATGGCCCTGGAAACCCCTTGATTCTGGGGGAGGTTATAGGGAATGTCAAGGAGATTCTAGAGTATAGTATTCCTACATTGGGGATATGCCTGGGCCACCAGCTGATAGCCCTGGCATCTGGTGGAGATGTGTTTAAGCTGAAATATGGGCATAGAGGAGCGAACAAACCTGTTCTAGACCTAGAGACAGGCTTGGGATATGTGAGCACGCAGAACCACGGATACGCAGTAGATCTTGAGAGCCTGGGTGAGACAGGATTCAAGCCCTGGTTTATAAACATAGATGATAAAACCCTCGAGGGTATCAGACATAGTAGCAAGCCAATACTAGGAGTTCAGTTTCATCCGGAGGCTGGGCCGGGGCCCTATGATTTGACATGGATCTTCGATCTCTTCGCTAGGCTGGTGGCGAGGCAGAGATGATGTTCAAACCCCAAATATAAGAAGTTCTAGAGGAGATCCTTGTTCCATTCCTTATTTTATAAAGTTGTCATGCCCTGTGGATATGTTAATTATACCATAGATCCAACCCCTATAACCCGCCACTAAAACGAGGTGGATATCTAAGACTGAGACCCATATAATTTATGAAAAGGATGTTGAGATGTGGTTAGAGGATCAAGGTGTAGAGGTGGGAGCATATATAAGAGATATATTTCTCAAACAATATTCTGAAATGCTGGGGAGCCTACTCTGAGGATATTGGTTGTAGGGCTTATAACACATGACGCTGGGAAAACCACTGTTGCAAGGGCCCTTATAAGCGAGCTTGTTTCGAGGGGATATAGGGTTGGCGTTGCGAAGCCTGTTGCAGGGCATAATATATGGTATCAGCCTGCTTCTGTGAGGAATAGCATTGAGAATCACATACTAGTAGGCGAGGATGCTGTAGTGCTTAAGAAAACCTCTGGATCAGAGGATCCTTTGGAGGCTATAAACCCCCTCGACATAGCCCTAGCACCTCTAGACCCCATACACTATCTTAGAAGTCTCAGAAGCTATGAGGATGCAATGGCATCTATGATCTCGTCAGCTATCATGCTCCGTATAAGCATATGCATAGAAAGAGGTATAAACACAGCCCACTACATAGTCTATAGAAGGCTCGAGAGAATACCAAGCGGTGTGAGAAGGGTTGTAGAGGATATAGCCTCAAAGGTATATCCCAGACCTATAGCGATCGATGCAGAGACCCTCGAACCCCTAATCCTGAATGGCTATGCTGCCTCAGAGACATGCTATAGAGCTATAGCTAATAAGCACCAGGTAATGGTTATTGAGAGCTTCAACAACTCAGCATCACCACTAGCAAGACTCGAAAATATAGATGCTGTGATAGCGGTCTCACCTGGCAAGATCCTTATCTACGATGGCCTAACATATCTGAAAGCACTGAAAGTGGTTCTAGACGTTGAAGGATCTATACACATAAGGTGGTGGCCAACATCAAGTGAGGTGCTAAGATTAATATCACCTCTAGAGATCATTGACACACCATATATAGAAGATATAAACCTCTTCGGAGAATTCACCGAAAACCTCACAGATAAGATCATAAGCATTTCGAGGGATGCAAGGGCTTAGCCATCATCCATAATGAAATAATGAAATAGACTATAGAGCTGAAATAAACAGCTAGGCTAATAAAAAGCTTCAAAAATTTGGATATTCAAATACGGAAGATCCGTCCACTAAGGGTTGAAAAGGCCTCACTAATTATCTTATAAAATATTTTAACTATATTAACTATAGGATAGGCGGGCTCCTCGTGCTAGGGGGTAAGCTCTATTAGATAAAAGATCTGATCAGCTTAAACACGGCTCAGCATCGATCAGCTCACGGCTGTGATCATCACTCACAGAAGCTTAGAAGAGTTTGCAAGACCCCTCCGGCTCCCCTCTTCATAGTAACCCATCCGGGTCTCTCAGAGGGTTTTCCCATAATAATAATTAATAGCTTTGTTAATTTAAGCCTTTAGAGACTTGATCCTTTAGTAAGGATGGTTTAACCTTTAAAAGGGCTATTTCAGCGTAATCAATGAGAACTTGTTTCTATCGATCATGTGTGTCTCAATGCTTATTAGGTATGCTTTAGAATATTCTGTGGATATATTCTATGAAGTCTGATCATAGCCTTAATCCCAGCTATCTATATATAGCTGGTGTCTTGATCTTTTTAGGATGTTCTCAATTCCTTATAGCTATGATAGTTGCTAGCTCTCTATATCCTGGCTATAGCATTTCGAGGAACTATATAAGTGATCTCGGTGCTACGTGTAGGGGTGGGCTATGCGTTGTTTACCAGCCATCCTCCATTATATTCAACATCTCATCGATCCTCCTTGGCGTCTTTCTAATCGCCGGATCTCTATTTATTAGGAGAGGGGGGATGGATAGGCTATTCCAAACAATGATCCTCTTTACCGGTATAGGCTCTCTCGGCGTTGGCCTATTCCCCGAGAGCTATGGGATTCCGCACATGGTTTCAGCCTCAATAGCATTTATCTTTGGAGCATCGGCAGCTATAGCAAGCTATAGGGTTTTAACGGGATATGCTAGGTTTATCGCCCCTGCAATAGGTGTTCTAGCTCTTGTCTTCCTAGTACTCTTCATAACGGGGTATCATTTGGGTCTAGGGCCTGGGGGTGTGGAGAGGGTTCTAGCCTATCTAGAGCTTCTCTTCGGTGTCATGTTTGGCGGCTATCTAATGGGCTTTAATAGGTCTATGGAATAGCCCATGGTGATACTATATATGCCTGTGAGGTATAGGCAGTCTGAGATCCATAGGAGGATCCTAGATCTCCTAGGTGTAAGTGTTAAATCTGTTAAGAGCCTCGATAGATGGTTATTCGTGAATAGTGGGGGCGAGGTAGAGCTCCCCCTATCGCTTAGAGTAAGGCCCGATGATGAGCTTATCTTCTCATCCAGGGTTTACCTCGAGGAGTCTCCTAGGTATAGGTGGATCTTTAAGGCCTCTATTAGCGGTGGGGGGATAATAAAGATCGATGGGAGGATCCATCAGGGTTTAGATCCGTGGCACAGCGTAACATTCATACCCCATGGCGAGCACGAGATCGAGATTCGTGCTACTAGCAGGGCTCTCTTCGGTGAGAATCCATGGGTCTTCGGCTTCAACTACTCCCTTGCATCCATGGTGAACTGGAGGGGTATAAGCCTTGGTCTGGGCATGCTCGAGGCTCTGAGGGCCTCTAGAATCCTTGGAGGCAGTGTTGGGGATGAGATCCTCCAGATCCTGTCGAAGGCTCTAGAACCTATAGACTCTGTGCCGGGGATAGCACAGATAGCTGCTGTGGAGATGATCTTCAGGGATACGGATGAGCCCTTGGCAAGCAGGTGGGATAGAGGATATATAGCTAGCGTCTACGGTCCAGGGGTTTTAAGAGGACTTCTCAGGGATATCCCAGATCCCGGGGATCAGGATGTGGATAGGGCTATAGATGAGGCCTACAAGATCTTCGTGGAGGAATTGGGAGAGCTTGTCAAGAGATATCCGAAGGAGGGAGAGATAGTTGCTCTGGGCCACTGCCACATAGATCTGGCATGGCTATGGCCATATAGCGAGACGAGGAGAAAGGTTGTGAGATCATTTGCAAACGTGTTGAGACACATGAGAGATGGATATAGCTTCTCATATGTTCAGAGCAGTGCCCAATATTATAGATGGGCAGAGGATTTCCAAGAGATCTTCGAGGGGATCAAGAGGCTTGTTGAAAAGGGCCTCTGGATCCCTGTTGGGGGGATGTGGTGTGAGAGCGATACAAACCTGGTTACGGGTGAGTCCCTTGCAAGGCATCTCCTCTATGGCCAGCTATATTTCCTAGAGAGGTTTGGGAGGATCTCTAGGATAGGCTGGCTACCCGATACATTTGGCTTCTCAGCACAGCTCCCACAGATCATGAGGCTCGCAGGTATGGAGGTGTTTGTCACCCACAAGATCATGTGGAACGATACAAATAGATTTCCATATCATCTCTTCCTGTGGGAGGGGATCGATGGGAGCAAAATCCCGGTCCATGTCATAATAACAACGTATAACGGGAGCCTAACCTCGGAAGAGGTTAAAAGGGTATGGGATGAGTATAGGCAGAAGGATCTCGCACCGGCTGTACACGCCTTCGGTGTTGGAGATGGTGGCGGAGGGCCCAGCATTGTTATGTTGGAGAGGATAGAGTGGATCAATAGGATGCCCAGGCTCCCCAGGATCCTGCATAGGGTGGGGGAGGCAGAATATGTGGATCTCATTAGGGAGGCCTCGAAGAAGGCTCCAACATGGAAGGGGGAGCTCTATGTAGAGATCCATAGGGGTACATACACTACTAACCATAGGATCAAGGATCTAGTATATAGGGTTGAGGAGTGTCTCAGAACAGCTGAGCTTTGGAGTACAATAGCTTCTTCCACAGGGATCACGGAATATCCTGGAGATCAGCTTAGAAATGCCTGGGAGTCTCTTCTAAGGGCTGAGTTCCACGATGTCCTCCCAGGATCTGCGAATTACGATGCCTATTTAGAGGCCTATAAAGAGTTGGAGAATGCTCTGAAAACATGCTCCGAGATGTCTGAGAAAGCCATGGTAGCAATAGCTGGCGGGGGTAATGAGGGCTATATAGCTGTTTTCAACAGCCAACCATGGTCTAGAAGGGCTGTTATAGAGCTCCCCAGGGGGCTATATAGATATGCCGGGGGATCTATGCCGACACACCAGGATCTAGGGGGATCTGTTCTCGTCGAGGTAGAGATCCCGGCTACTGGATATGTTGTGCTTGAGAGAGCTGGTTCAGAGCCTCCCAGAAGTGGAGACGGGGTTATAGTATATAGAGTTGAGGAGGGCTATATCCTCGATAACGGCTTGCTCAGGGTTACGATCGGTATGGACGGATCTATCAGGGTTAAGGATCTAGAGCTCGGTGTTGAGATAAGCCATGTCCTCAGAGCCCATATAGATAAGCCTGGCGACTGGGATGCTTGGGATGTTGAGAGAAGCTCTATAGAGGATCCAGGTGTAGCTCTCAAACCAACTGGGGAGCCCCCTATAGTCTATAGCGGATCTCTGAAAGCGTGTGGGAGGATCAGCTATAGCTATAAGGGATCCGAGATCGTTCAGAGGATCTGTCTTTCAAGGGGATCTAGGGTTGTTGAGATCTCGTCTAATATAAAGTGGATCTCAAGAGGATATCTGCTTAAAGCCTGGCTAAAGCCTTCATTCAGCTTCGAAGATATATTCTATGAGATACCATTCGGAGCCATTAGAAGGAGCTCTAAGCCTAGGGATAGCTGGGATACGGCTAAATTCGAGGTTCCGGCCCTCAGATGGGTGGATATATCAGATGGCTCTAAGGGCTTCTCAGTGATCTCGATGACCAGGCATGGGTATAGCCCTAGGGGAGATGAGCTGGGGCTAACCCTTGCGAAAACCCCTATCTTCCCAGATCCATATAGCGGGTTGGAGGAGTTCGAGGTTAAATATTATATCTACACCCATAGGGGAGGCTATATAGATGATGAGTTACCCAGGATAGTCTATGAGCTTTGGAGCCCACCGAGGATCGTTAGAGCTGGTGGTAGAAACGCACAGGCAAGCTATATATCGCTATCTGGCGGAGGAGCTATCATAGAGAGTGTGAAAGCGGCTGAAAAGGGTGGGGGATATGTGCTCAGAATATACAACCCATATGAGAGGGATATAAAGGCAAAAATAGATCTCTGGATCCCCTTCGAGACATACCAATGCGATCTACTAGAAAGACCCCAAGGAGAGGCAATCCCAAGCAGGAACTCCCTAGAGATCCCCTTAAAACCCTTTGAAATCAAAACCCTATTGCTAAAACCCAGCCCAAAACCTTGAAAAGCCCCCTACAGGCATTTCATTAGCAATCTATAACCTCGATCCAGAGTTTCCACGAAATACACACTATAGAGCTACCAATATAAATACACTAGATCTGGAAATTCGCTTCGAAAGTAGGGGCTTTCTACCAATAACTCTTTATAAACCCCGCTATATTTGAGGATGCGTGGGGCCTAATATGAGGCTAGCTATTTCTATTTTGATATTAGCAGCGCTCCTGATCCAATATCTACAGGTGGGGTTTGAATCCCATGCATACCCTTTATATGGTGTTGAGGTCTATGGAGCTGTGGTTAGGGTTATCGATGGAGATACCCTGGATCTCAGGGTTCTAGCTGTTTATAAGGATAAATATTTATCTTTCAACGGATCCATGATAAGGATTAGGCTTGCAGATATCAATGCCCCGGAGCTTGGCACTCCTGAGGGTGAAGAGGCTAAGAATGCCCTCATCTCTATCGCCCGTGGAAAGAATATTTATCTCGATATAGATGATCTCTATATCTACGATCGATATGGAAGGGTTGTTGCAGTAGCATATCTACAGATCAACTCCACACACCTACTCAACATGAACCTCTGGCTAGCATTAAACGGCTACGCAGAAATAGTTGATTATCCAAATGAATTTAACCCGAGCAGGTGGAGTCACTACATAGTAATAACCCAAGCTGCAACGCCCACAGCAACAAGTACCCAGAGAACCACCATTATAAATGTTCCAACGACCCCCTACACTACAGTGGAGAAGATCTTAACAACAGCTATAACAACAGCAAACACCCAAACCATAGAACTTTATAGAACACTCTATGACACGCAGGCAAACTCTTCGGATCAAATAAGCGAGAGAATAGTTACAGTTACCAGAATAGAGACTCTCACAAGAACCATATCAGGGTCAGATATGAACGTCCTCGTAATAGCTATCATATTCCTCGCAATAGGTTTCGCTATAGGATATATAGTTCTGGGGTTATGGCGTAACAGAGGTCTATAGATTATTAAGTGCTTGAACTTCTATATCTCTTAGCATTATGACTATAATCCCCAATCACAATTAATAAATGTTGACATAATTGGAAAAGATCTTAAGTAGTAGCTTTTAAGAGATATTTCAAAGGCTATTTCAGAGGGTGAAAGTGTCTGTGGCTAAGGAGTATAGCTCTACATCAACTATGATGGGCTTCCTACGCTGAATAGCGACTTTCCATATAGAATAGTCCTGGAAGAGTCTATTCCCTGTGGGTCGAATATATCAAGTCCTGTAAAACCATAATAGCTTTTTGCAATCTCTTCTAGAGCTTTAATGAATCTATCCGAGAGTTACATAATCTAATTTCTATATTTGGGTTCAATTCTCCCTTTAGCTCGTGGATAGCGGGTTTCCTGTAATATTATGTATATCCTTATCTTCTGTGAGCAGCGTATCGCAGCAAATCAATGCTGTAGAAAGTATTATACAGTCTATGAAGCTCTAATATATCTCTTAACCGGATAGCTGTTGCTGTGATTTCTGAGGTTATATAGTTTACCTTTGATATCATGTTATTATGGACTATGGCATTCACACCTCTTGGTATTCTCTAGATTAATATAAGCCTCCTAGATGAATATCTAGCTCCTTTAGCGGTTAATCCGAACAACGATATACTGTTTACATGCACTTTATATCCTCTATTGATAAGCTTTAACAGCAAATCATCGGAAATGTTGCTGATGGATATCCCTATTAATGGGATTAGGTATGTTGTATCTAGTAGTATCTCAACTCTCTACTCTTCTCGAAACCTCTTTTCTAAACTTGTGGAATTCATCAATTTCTATCTTAACATATGTGAACTTCTTCAAAATATCCTCAACGCTAGGTATAGGTTCTACCACTTTTAAATTTGAATATAACCTTCATACCAGGCTTTAATCTAAGCTTTTCACGAATCTCCTTCGGAAAAAATAATTCTCCTTTCGAACCAACTCGTCTTACTACGGACATATCAGAATTATCGGATAACACTTTATAAACCGGATATTTAAATATTAACTACGATATAACTCGAAAAATACCTTTAGCTATCGATTTAAAATGACCCCTCTTTCAACTTACGTGTAGAGCTAAAATAGATAGCTGAAATGTCTAATAGAACAAAAAATTTTTACAAGAGTTATGGCAAGCCCTCCCTTAAGTACTCAGAATATAAGGCTACAATAATTGCCTCTCTGAGAGGATTTAAGTAGAGTGATATAGAGCCTAAACCGCGAAACTAGGCTCTCACAAGCTAGAATAGGAAATGGCTCTATGAGAGAAGAAGACCCGCAATTAGGTTAGGTCTTTAGATGCTGTCCTAATCGCCTTGTTAGAGCCGATGAAAACGAGAAGGGAAAGGAAAGACCTAACATTAGAGATCCAAAGATCTCTCCGGATAGCTTTTAATCATAATCTAAATTATTTTTCTTCAGTGATGAAACCTCCTCTCAACTAAGTGGTGAAGAGTTTGGCTGCACCGATCATCGAATTAGAGACAGCATCTAATAAATCTATGGAATCTACCTTAACTCTCAAGCTAGTATAGATCAGCACAGGCTGGCTTTCCCATCATTCGGCAAAGGGATAGGCTCATCACCTAAAATAATAATTAATTTTGAACCTATATTTCTAAATATTTAGGTATTTAGCTGCTATAGATGTTGAGACCCCCTTCACGATGATGGTCTTCACCAGAGACGGGGATTAAAAACCTGTAGCTGGTTGGACGGTGCCTATCTATGAAGCACCCAATGACCCGACAAATGGTGTATAGATTTTGAAGGGGAAGCTTGTGCCGAAATAGCTAAAACAACTATAGTAATTACTTGAGCAACAGCGTTATCTCACCACAAATATGTTTTTTCTCTTAATGGCTTAACAGCTTATGGCTATTTATGCTTTATATATCTAGATAGTTTTTGAGGGTAGGGAGACGCTTGTTATAGCACCTTATTATCTATGCATGTTATTAATGTGATCTAGAATTCTTCAATTTGAATTGATATATTATATAGGTATTGTCGTGGTTCTGAGATATAGTGAGATCCTGGGTAGAGGTCTAGAGGATATTTTGTTGCTGGGCTAGGGCATCTATATAGTACGCGGTTAAGAGCTTTATTATAGAGTAATAATCTATGAGCCCCCATACAAAGAGCTATATAGAAGAGACCCACGTTACTAGGATAGGCCGATAAGTCGACGGATATGGATTGTTTAAAGATTTAGAGCTGAATTTTCTCTAAATCCCAAGGATAGTGATTTTGGTTATATGGTCCTTTAAATAGTTTCTTGTCCTCTATATCTTTGGATGATGTGAGTCATGCCCACTGATATGTGATGATCTTATGGGGTAGCTGAGATTTTACAACCGAAAGCCTCGCCCTTCAAAGCGGGGTGGTGTTTATAAGCTATGTATCTTCTAGCCTTCTCGATGATAATGGTTATGAGTGTGAGCCTCGGGAGCCAAACTCTAGCTAACCTATGTCTCCGAGGCTATGATAAAATCCACAACCCAGAGTCCCTCGAAGAGAGGGATATGGGTAACACTGAGATCCCAGCAAAAAGATCTTCTATAGAATTGAAAGGGAAGGTGGTCGGGGATTTGGGCCTTAACATATAGACTTGTTCAGGATCTGAAGTTTTATTTACTTCATATCAATATTAGCATTAGATGTTCCGATGGCTAACCCCTCTGCTAGGAGGATTTTGGTTGTGTCTAGGTATGAGATTAGAAGGGCTCTTGCTAGGAGGAAGGTTTTGGCCGGGGTTATACTGGTTGTTCTAGTTCAGATCCTAGGTATATATAGCTATAGCGAGATCAATAGGGTTGTTTCTATGATAGACCTCCCTGTGAAGCCTGATCTTGGTTTGGCCTGGCTATTCACGTATTTCCTCCCCTCATATCTAATGTCTGGGCTAGCGTCTCTCATAGCCTCTGGATCCTTCTCCGAGGAGTTCGAGGGGAGAACATCTGAGACACTTTTCACGAAACCAGCTACGAGGTTCGAGATATTTCTAGGAAAGATATTGGGTGGATATATCCTCCAAGCCCTATTCACAATACTCATGCTGATCCTATCAATATCTCTATCCACATTCATCTTCGGCCCACAGCTGTATATAGATATGGCCCCAGCTATCCTTATAGCTAACATATATTCAAACACCATCTTCTTCTCACTAGCGCTCGCCCTTAGCTCTCTAACAAGGAATACCCTCATATCCACAGCAGTCCCGATCTCCATGCTGGCGTTTCTACCATTCATAAGCGGCCTCCTAATATTCCTCGAGACAAACTTCGGAGGAGGCTACTCAATGATTGCAAGGCTCTTACCAACATGGGGGGCTACCATGCATGCATATATAATACCCACCGAGATCCTCCAGAGAGCCTTCCTCTTAACACCGCTATTAATGAGCCTATATGGAGACCCCCTAGCAGCATCCCTCTCAGTAGCAGGCTATTCAACACTCTTCATATCGCTAGCAGCATATAGAATACTTTATAGCGATATACCCAAGAAATAGCTATATAGCTTGTCTTGGGAACCTGCCAACTAGGTTAATCGCTAACTCAGAAGAATTTAGATCCCCTAACCAGCTTAGATGTTTAGAAACACCTTTCCCACAGTAGCAATATGGGTATTTAGCTAGGCTATAGTTAATAAATAGGTATTGCCATTATATGAACAGCCTATGTGTTTTGACATTAGTGCTTATATATAGTTCTTATGCCAACTATAGGCTAGGAGATATGGTTGGCTTATAGGGCTCTCCTGGCTATCGGCTTCATATTCTCTTTTTTAACCGATGTTTCTATGGTTACCCTGATATTGCCAGCTCTCTTCACATATCCTGTTAGCATTCTCTTAAGAGGGTTTGGATGGATCTTCATAGGTAGGAGGATCGGCGGTTTCTACTATCTCACAGGGTTTCTCGTGCTTGTATTCGGAGCTCTTCTCTATCTCTCCATAGTTTACGAACCCATTAGAGATTCTCAGCTGAGTAGGATGTTCCCACTATACTGGATCATATATTCGGTCTTCGAGCTCCTCTCATACATATCCCTTGGGAGGCTTAGTAGCTTGTTCTATGCTGCATGTATAAGTATCTTGGGCATTGCCATGGTTGCCTATATGATGATCTCCCAGACAATGCCTGGCTACTCGCAATCTGAGCATCCAGCATCGTCACCCGCGATCTTAGCCCTCTTCGCTACTCTCTCGATATCCTCGCTTGCAGCATCGATATCCTCTTTAAAGCTTAGGGTGGATAGCCTTTATATAAGATAGTAGATGCGACATAGACCTAAGATCTAACGAGGTGTCTGCGGCATGCTCGTCACCCACCTTCTCAGCGATCCTCTCCCGAGGTTTCTCATAGCTAAAATTTAAGGCTCTACTATATTTTCCCCGCCTTCGAGGACAGGGTTCTACTATGAGGCCCCACGTGCACTCCCGCTGAGTTTTTATAGTCTAACAAGCTTTTCGAGACTTTTTGCGGCTTGCGTCTTATCCTCAAAAAGATCTTTACCCTAAGAACGGTTTAAGCAATTAACTAGGAGCATGGGGATAAAGTTCCCAAGAATCCACTGCTTCAGGATAGATAGGGAGCCTGATTTCAGCTCCTCCATATTCATAGACGCTTACGCCTTCTCCGAAATATTAAGGCGCATCCAGGAGCAGAGTGAGAAAAGGGGGAGGCTGACCTTCTCCCCGCCCTAAAGGGCGAGGGTTTACCGATAGGGCATGGAGGGGTCATATAGCGGAATTAGCACGGGGAGGTCTTGCATGGATCACGAGTGGCCCTATCCTGTATGGCCCTGGGTCGCTTGAACCTCTGTTGCGAAGATTTTCGGGCTCGGTGGGCTCCCGTCTATTTATTAGCTCCGCACCTGAAATATATATGGATTGACAGCCGTGGAAGAAAGAGACTTTATTGACGCTCCTGGTGGATGAGGAGCTGTTGCTCACGCTGTTAGATCGCGAGGTAGTCAAGGATGCTGAGGTTGAGGGTGAGGCTGGAGAGGGTAGGCGGTGGGAGCTCGGTTGAGGACGTCGCTATAGCTAACAGCGGTTTCGTGGGTGCGGAGCCTGAGGTCCTGATCCCATCAAGCATAGCCAGCAGGCTTAAACTCTACGAGCTGGGAGAGCCGGAGGTTCACACCCAAGATCACAGCTGACGGAAGAGAGGTCGACCTCCTTAAGTATCGCGAAGCCGTGTGGGTCTACGCAGTCGCGGAGGACAGAGTCGAGGAGCCCGTTGTAAGCAATGCCCCCGTGTCTCCCAGAGCCAGACACGTGCTCTTAAACGACAATGCTCCTCGGTAGATTAAAGATAGTGCTCCTAGATTTCGGCGAGGGGATCTGGTGCTTTGGGGACAAGCTGGGGAAGAGGGAGAAAAGGTCGGCGTTTCCCCGCTAACGGTGCTTGATGGTGTTTGTAAATAGTTGTAACTCCATTAGCGGGGTTGCGCCTCGGTGTGGGTTCACTAGCTTCACTAGCTTCACCCACACCCCATGGGAGCAGGTTGAGCCCAACACCGCTGGGCTCCCATCTGGGGTGAGTGTTTTAGCCCGGTGTTTATTGCTCCCACAACATCTCTCTCAAGGATCCTCCCGCTTACCCTGGCCACTCTTAGTCTGAGTTTCAGCACTTTGACCATCTTAACCCCCTTCACCGCAACGCAGATCATAAGGCTTCTTCCTAGCCTCCCTCGTCCTAGTGGACTTTCCCTCTGTGATTCTCCTCCTTCTCTCGGCATATGCGATAACCATTCCTCCTAAGTGAGTTTCAACCCTGTATACATCGGCTAGAATGTTGTTTCTAAACACAGAGACTGTTACGTTATTCTCATTAACATCTACCGCAACAACGTTCCCCGGGCCATATTCGATCTCAAGACCCTTGGTGAATGTCAGATACGCAACTATCTTCCTACCTACGAGTCTGAGCTTCAACTCTTCAGCCAGCCTTTACCCGCTGTATAGGTATCTATGTGGAGTGAAAACGTATGTTACGGTTGAGCCCACAGCCAGGCCTACTATGCCAGCCCCCACCAGTTTTAAAAATTCCCTTCTTTTAGGATCAGATATAAATATTACTGTATCTTATTAATACTGTAAGTATCTTATGATCTACATATTGCATTAAACGATTTACGTTCTGTGTATTAGCTATATTTATAGCTTGTTTAGAATTCACTCTCTAGGAGATGCCATCTTGAGTGCTAAAATAATAAAGGATCGGGCTTTCGAGGTTATCGATCGCGAGAGTAGCAATGTGATAAAGCTACTCATAGATATGATATCGATACCAACCGTGTCTCCGGAGGGGGATAACTACATAGAGTTCTCTAAACTCGTTGCCGAGTTCCTATCATCCTACGGAATATCCTCTGAGATACATCGTATCCCTCTGGAATATACAGACCCCAGACTCCCGGATGTTGGTAAGGGAAAGCCTAGATATGTTGTTATAGCGAGAATAAGCGACCCTGGGGAGGTTCTTATCCACTTCAACGGTCACTATGACGTTGTCTCGGGGGGCATTGGATGGAGGGTCACAGAACCCTTCAAACCGAGGATTGTGGGGAGTAGGATATATGGGAGGGGGTCCAGCGATATGAAGGGGGGTATAGCGTCTATTATCCTCTCTATGATAGCGTTGCAAAGATTTGCAGAGACTCTTGGTCATGGTGTCGAGGCCTTTCTAGTTCCCGATGAGGAGATAGGCGGAGAAACCGGTACCCAATACATTGTTGAGAATAACATGGTTAGGGGGAGGTACGTTATTATAGCTGAGCCAACGGGTCTCGAGAGGATCTATATTGGTCAGAAGGGGCGTATAAGGGGACTTGTGATTGTTAGAGGCAGATCTGCCCATGGCGCATCCCCATGGCTAGGTGTTAATGCCTTTGAAAAGGCCTCTAGGCTTGCCGTTAAGATGTTTGATGAGCTGGTCCCCAAGATCGAGTCTAAGAGGAGTAAGTATAGATACGACTATGAAGAGGCTTCAAAAGCCACCTTGATGATAGGTGGACTGCTTAGAGGAGGTGATAAGATAAACCAGGTCCCGGGCGAGGTTATCTTTAGCCTTGATAGGAGGCTTATAGTTGAGGAGAACGTTGACGAGGCCTGGAACGAGATCAAGGTCTATGTAGAGAGTGTGGCAAGGTCTATGGGGATAGATCTCGATCTAAAGCTGATCCTTGCACAGAATCCTGCGATAGCTAACGAGAACTCAAGGATATTTGCTGCGATAGAGGCTTCGTCGGCAGAGGTTGCTGGGATCATGCCTGATAAGGTTGTGTGCTATAACGGGTTGGACATGATCTACTATCTACAGAGGGGCTATGAGGCAGCTACATATGGCCCAGGCGGCTATGGAACTCCACATGCCCCGGATGAATATATAGAGATAGGGGACATCCTGAAAGCCTCAAAGATATATGTAGAGACATATTTCAGGTTCATGAAGGGGTGAAGAGGTTTAGTTATGATCTTAGGAGTATCGGTTGAAAATTATATCCATTGGGTAGCAAGGGTTGAGGTATTATGAGGGCCTGAGAACTAATCTCAGTTGAAAACAAGGTAGCCCTAGTAACTGGTGCGGCAGGCGGTATTGAGATAGCTATTGCGGAGCTATATGCCGAGCTAGGCGGTAAGGTTGTGGCTAGCGATATAAACGAGGGAATGTTAGATATAGTTATTAAAAATCTATCGGAGAGGGGCTATAGAGTTGTGGGTTATAAGGCTGATATAACCAAGGTGGATGATGTGAGAGAGCTTCTCAGGTTTGTGAGAGAGAAGTATGGAGGGATCGATGCTCTATATATACTACCAGCGATCAATATAAGAAAAACGATCCAGAAATATAGCTACGAAGAGTTTGACAGAGTAATTAATGTGAATCTAAGGGGGAGCTTCATATTACTAAAAGAATCGCTCCCATATATGAGGGAAGGAGGAAGCATAGTATTATTCTCATCAATAAGAAGCGTAACGGTAGAGCCTGGGCAAGGACCCTATGCAGCTACAAAAGCAGCCCTAATCCAGCTAGCCAGGGCAGCTGCTGCAGAATATGGCAGATACTGTATAAGGGTCAACATAATAGCTCCAGGAGTTGTAGACACCCCTCTGTCTCAGCAGATAAAAAAGGATCCAGAGTGGTATAGGGCATATGTGGAAAAGACTATACTAAAGAGATGGGCAGACCCAAGAGAAATCGCCTCAGTAGCGGTTTTCCTCTCAATGCCAGCATCTTCCTACATAACAGGCAGCGTGATATACGTAGACGGTGGCTGGACAGCCATCGATGGTAGATACGAACCCAATATATAGAGGGCGCAGAGCAAAGGCAATTCAGCTGGTTATAACTAGCTTATACTGCTCTGAGTCTCTCCCTCTTATTCCTCCACGGCCCCACTTCAACCTGTATAGACCTCTCTACATGTTACAATATTATCAGAGATGAAAATAGTTAATGTGATTCGGAAAGCACCAGATTTAGGAATAACTGAACTTTATATACTAATTATGCTAGCCTCATTAATCATAGTAGGAATAGTATGGGGAATACTTGGCAGAATATCGATGCCAGTACTACTATGATTGACTTGATTGATGTACGGCATCGAATACTTGGCAGAATCTTGTGATTAATGTATCTCTTAAAACCAGCCTAGCAGATGCAGATCGACTTATCTATGCACCACTCCTAGATATGTTAGAGCTCCATCTTCCTACATGGTTTCTGCCCTGCAACTCAACCATAAATGATGTGACTTATCCTGGCCTAGATCTCTCTCCATAGGTGGCAAGCTACATAGTGATTATTCCCAGCCCGCTGTAGTATGGGTTGCTCCTGCTTACATATGTCTGATTCGAACGGACATCTTATGTTGAATCTACACCCGCTAGGAGGTTTAGCTGGGCTCGGAGGCTCTCCAGTAGCTGTGATACTTCCTATACTCTTGATCCTTGGGAATGTATACTCCGTCGCTTGGATAGATGAGAGAAGTAGCATTGTATACGGGTGCTTCGGAGACTCGAAAACATCTTCAACAGGCCCGCTTTCAACTATCTTGCCTAGATACATATAGAGATCTTATTTGTGAAATGATACACAGTTTGGAGATTATGTGTTATCAATATATATGATAACTTGAATTCCCTCTTGAGATCGTCTAGTAGGTTTAAGATCTGGCCTGGGTCGAGACATCGAGGGCTGAGGTAGGCTCGTCAAGAACCACGAGCTTAGGCTTATAGATGAGAGCCCTTACATAGCAGCCCTCTGCCTCTGACCTCCAGAGATGGGGTGTGGGTATTTATAGATAATATCTCTAGAATTTCCTCCGAGATCAGGGGTTTGCCGTTTACAAGCGGATATGCATATGGAAGCTCTATCTCATGCTCTATAGAGCCTATTTTTCTCTTAATTATAAGCCCCAGCGCTACTGGGATCTCCTTGACCCTCCTCCCCTTAATAACCTCTAACGCTATATACACGCTTGCATCTATCGGGAACTGGTGCTCTCCTATATTCCTCTTAGCTGCCTCTGGGAATCGATCTGATAGCATCTTCTTAGTCCTACCCATTGGTGGGTGGGCACCTAATATCCCTCCTATCACTATTGCTTCGAAGCCCCTTAGATCCTCTGGCTCTAGCAATTGAGGAGCCTGGGGATCTAGTATGATGGCTTTTGAAGGGTCAACAAGCTCGTGGAATCTCTTTCTAGTGCTTGGAAGACCCGGGATCTCGATTCCTGTTATAGTTATGAGATTCCCTGCTATTCTATAGCTATTTCTATACTCAGCTAGTATCCATCTGCCCAGGCTCTCCTCGAGATGCTCTATATATATTTTAACCATTTTAGCCGACCTGGGGTGCTAGGTAGAAGGTTGCTGTCCCTCCCATCGCTAGTGGGAAGATCATTTTGAGGGGCGAGTCGTTCGAGAAGCTCAGCTGGAGTTGGGAGGCCAGCTTTGCGAGGGAGAGGGCCTTCTCTATATATTCCACTTCGTAGGAGCAGCTTGATGGCTTAGATAGCTTAAGATCTATCAAAGATCCAGAGGATCTTGAGAGCCTTGCGAGGCCCTTCCTAGTAGATGCCTCCATGATCTGGAGAACCTCCTCATCCTCAGCCTTGAAAAGGGCATAGGATCCTATGGAGGATATGTCTTTCACAGCAACCTTAAAAGGATCTATACCTACTATGGCCTCAACATCATATTGAACATCTATATTCGGAATCTCCTTAGGTATCTCGATGCTTCTAAACTTATACCTTCTAGTGGGGAGGCCCTCCACAATAATCTCTACAAACTCCCCATCACTTACAAGCACATATTTATCAGTCTTCTTAGCAGCCTCTATAGTGAGCTCCAAGCTCTGCATAGAAACCCCTATGGAGAGCTCCCTCTCGACCCTGAGCTCGAGAAAAGCACTAGCAGGGATCTCCATGAGAAGCATGGAAACCCTGGCAGGATCTAGAGCAGCTAACTTAAAACCCCCAGAGTCTATAGTTATTAGCACCTCATCCACAATACCCTTAAGAGTCTTAACAATCGTTGATGGAACCTTAACATCAGCAAAAGCTATAGAAACAAACGGGGAGATCGTAGCGTAAGAGGACAGCACCACCACCAAGAAATAAGAGCAACACACATTAAAAACACAAAGAAACATGAAATGCTGTGTTTATGAAAAGCTAAAGGTCTATATAACCTTTTTTAGAAAGTACAGCTATAATTGACGGCGCCATCTATGCTGCTAGAGCTGTCATAACAGATCCCATTAGCATTACTGCATCTCAGCGCGAAATCCACCTTCCTATCTAGATCCTCGACCCCCCTATAATCGAAATCCACACCCTTTAAGGCGGGAATAAGGTCAAATATTTAGACTAGGCTTGATGATCGCGTTTCATTATCTCTCTAACCATTCTAACTATTCATCTTTAGCCATGCATATGCTTCGAATATGACTCCCTATATAAATACAATCGCTATATAGGTTAAAAGGGATGCCACTATATATATTATGATTGACATCACTATTATTGACGTCCAACTAACACCTGTTATCATTGCGAATGTATCTAATATCTTGATAGTTCTTGGATCCGTCGTGATATATGGTTGGCAAACCTCGTCCTCTAGGGCGGGGTAGGATTTTCAAGCCTCTAAGTGTAAATGTTTTTGGTGATGAGGTATATGGTTTTGAGGGCTTGGGGGTCAATTTTCAGGGGCTTAGAGCCCCTCGATGACCCGGTGGGGGAGGATCCCCACTTGTTACCCCCAACCCGATGATCATAGAAAGAGATAACCCCATTAGGAGGGGGTAACGCCCAAGAACCTGGCAAAGAGATCTTCTATAGAATTGAATAGGGAGGGGTCATACTAGCTATTATTGGAATTATAAAGATTGCTGAGGATGCCGCTAAATTGTTAATGACCCCTAGCCAGATTTTGCTGGGGGATAGAATGGCTTGGGGCAGCGCTATGAGAATCGATATCCAGAGCTAGTTAAGCCTTACAGCCCCGCCCACAGCATCTGCAACTATGCCGGATATGATGGGGTATATATTGTCTCTACCCCCCATTTTGATCACCTGCTGGGGGTTTGGGTTTCATTGGGCTTGATATCATTTGATTTCAAGTTCTCTTCCCTTGGCTTCACCGCCCTCAGGACTCCCTTTCATCGGGATCCATATCACTGGGCTCCACCTTCATTGATTTCTCCGGTTCATAGCTGTGGGGGGATCCTCTGCATCCTGGTCTCTATCCCTATCCGCATTGTGAGGCTCCACAAAAACCTCTAACAACCCTTTAAATCAACATGGAACCCAAAACACCTTCAAAACGGCAGATCTCCTCCCAGTCCTATGGGACAGGCCCTTAGTTGTAAAGCTTAGCTTATGATCAGAGAAATATTTTCTATAGCAGTAACGCCTCCACAGGCTTAAGCCTTTTCTCAACAGGATCAGGGGCTAGCCCTAACTGCTCCATGGTGACAGATCCTAATAGATAGATCTCTTCATATCCAAAGATCACAGGGGTCGCGCTAACGCTGTAACCCTCAATCTCTATCCCAATCTCTCCTAAAGGTCTTTCGACTACCGTGTTATTAGCAAGTCTCAGCCTAATCACCCTGATTTTCTTAACCCCCAGCTCTTCCAAAAGGCTTTGGGGAATCATAGTGTAGGTTGCCCCTGTATCGACTATAAGCTCTACACCTACTCTCCTAGAGGGATTATCGACCCTCCATATAGATGCCTTAACTTTAAATATGCCCATAGACAGCTCTTCCATATATCAATATTGCTTCATACAAATATTAACCCCAGCTCGGGCACTCAACTCCCAGAAATCTATAGTAGGCTGCGACATCCTCATCGTAAAGCTCTATGATTGCTGGGTCTTTTAAGCATCTTGGCCACCCGTTCACCCCGACATTTGGCGTTGTACACAAATCCCTTACAATACTTTACAGGATATTCTAGATATTCTAGCAGAGTCTTCAGGAAAATGTAGCCGGCGAGCAGGAGGCCGCATACTGCAACAGATAAGCCGAGCCACAAGTCCTTCAAGGAGATGGGGGTCGAAACTAGCAAAGGGATCCAGCGAACCATCCCTTTTAAAGTCCAGCTTTAGCAAGACCTTATAAGCTGCTTTTTCTATGCCTACACCGATCGATCTTGAAAAGTCTGATAGGCAAGTATTCTCAGGGGCACCAGCGATCACAGCCCTCGCTGAAATCAGCGGCTTCCTAGTTCACCAGAAGAATATTTCCCAATGAGGAGGTCTTCCAGGGCTCATCCCGGCGACTAAGGCATCGCTTATCTTTCTGACCTCCCCCCCACCCCTTACCGGCGGTTCATAGGTTCCCCTATTTATTCGCTTACATCTGTTTACATCTATCATTTGGGGGCTGTGAGGGGCCAGAACTCCCCGAAATATATTTTGATCCCCAAGGTTTTCAGAGCTCTCTTCCTAATGCTTAGCTTCCCAATGACATCTCTATCTGCTTCGAAGCCGCATCTAGGGCATCTAAGCCTTCTATATCCGTTCTCCTCAAGCTTTGAATCGCATTGTGGGTATTCGTTTGATGTCTCTCCTGGGATCCACTGTTGCAAGTAGTGCTCCGTGCTTCATAACCTGCCAATCTATCCATCTTTCAAGTCTGAGCATCCCATTATGATCGGCCTTGTTCTATGGTTCTTAGGAAGCTTTCTAAGTGCTTCTATAAGCCCTGTGAGATCCTCTCTAGCCAATGCATATTGTGGCCTCATAGCCTGTCTGACTATTTTCAGCGATGACTTTCTAGCCCAGTCCTCAAGGATGTTTCTAGCCTTCTTGTGATAGGATCTAACCCTATTCAGTATGGCTTTTCTCCTCTTCCAGGCTGGATATCTAGGTGCTAAGTATCCCCTCTGCATATTTTCCGCAAGGATCTTCCATTTATAGGCTCTATCAATAGCTGTGTCTATGTCCTTGTTTATCTTATCATATCCATAGACTATCTTCTTCTCGTTGATGTCTATGACTATAACACCTCTAGGCTTGTATTGCTTTGGCCTGGGGATCCTCCTAGAGATCCAAAGAACTATCTTCCTACCTCTATAGACAAGCCTTGCCTCTCTATTCCCATACTGGTCATATCTCCTATCCCAGCCGATGATCCTAAGCCTGATCCCTGGTGCAACAGCGTGGTAAGCCTCCTACCCTTATAAGGGTTCCTCCTCTAAGCCTTTGCATTTGCAAGGGTTCCCTATAGCAGTCCACAGCTATTCTAGATGGTAGTCCGAACCACTCTCTAAGCTCTCTATATAGCTCTCTATGAACCTCCTTGGTAGTCTTTAGATTCAGGCCCAGGATTTTGTTTATAGCATAGTTAAGGGCTATCCTATATCTTCTGAGGAGCTCTATAGCCTCTGGCTCTAGGCTAACCTTTATAGCTATTGAAAAGGTTAGCAAACCTTATCACTAGAGGCCATAGAGTCCTTCTAAGCATTGTCAAGGGCTTAGAAGCTTTATAAACGCATCCTTGCCCTAAAAGGTGAGATTTTTAGTTGTAATCTATATTCTGGCTATGGGTTCTCTCATATTCTTTGAGAAAACAGCTCTTGCCATGTTTTTGGTGTTGTAGTAGGATGCGTAGTTTTCGTCTGAGGTTAATACTATAACGCCTGCTGTGTTGATCCCAAATATATCTTCTAGTTCTCTAAAACTTTCTTCAATAGCCTTTGTAATGTCTCTGAGGTATCTGTAGAGAAGCCCTATTGATCTGCATAGCGATATGGTCATAATAGTCTCTCCTATACCTGTTGCCGAGCAAGCGATATTCCTATCAGCATAGAACCCGGCTCCCGGTATTGGTGAGTCTCCTATCCTGCCGATCATCTTCAACCATATTCCACCCGTGCTAGTCGCCGCAGCCAAGCCACCCTTTTTATCAATAGCAACAGCACCAACAGTATCGCCTATTGCTAGGCCGAGCCTTTTTATTAAGGTGTTGTTCCTCTTATGAGGAGGATTTCTAGAGATCATCTCCTTATATCTCTTAACAACATCCACATTGATCACCCTATTTTCTAAACCAAATATCCTGGCGAGGAGATCAGCACCTAAACCCCCTATCAAGACATGATCAGTATTCTCCATAACCATTCTAGCCAGCTTAACAGGGTTCCTAACCCTCTCAACAATAGCCACAGCCCCTGCCCTCATATCAACACCATTCATTATACCCGCATCCATCTGGGCGACCCCCTCAATATTTAAGCTACTCCCATAGCCAGCGTTGAATAACCCGGAGTCCTCCAGCTTTGAAACAGCATATTCAACAGCATCTAAAGCGCTGTAATCTCTATCTAAGAGATCTAGCGTCTCCCTAGCAAGATCCCCTAGAAAACTCTCCACCTTCATCCTCGTAGATTCATCGACGTCCCAACTACCTGCCCCGCCATGTAGTGCTATAGCTGGCCTGATTACCTTAAGAATCTCTAATTTGCCACCGGTCAAACAGAGCACCAGAGATCTATGGAGAGAACGCCTAAATATTTAGAAGCCAACACCCAAATCTTCGATCTTCTGTTGAACTCTATATAAGATGATCCGGCCTCTTTCTTGTCCTAGAGGGGGCATAGCTTAGGTTATAGCTTCTCTAAATTTATAGTATGTGTGTTTTATATTTTGAGTGAGGATAATGAAGAACAGCTTCAAAGCTACTGCTAGGAGGATGCTTGGTAGAAGAGACACCTTCATGCTGAGGAATATGGTTTCCACACTAGCTTTTACATAGGCTTTAGAGACGATCCTAAGAAGAGATCTCAGTGTATATCGGCTATGGTTGCTCTCTATAATGAAGAGGATTGGATCGAGCCTCCCTTCTTATCTATAAAAGATCTCGTTGATGTATATATAATAATTGACTCTTGCAATGAAAATACTTCAAAAATCATAGAGAGACTGAAGAAAGAGCATGGGCTGGATATAAAGTATCGGTGGATCCCACTTGGAGATCTTGCTTATATTAGAAACTTGATCCTAGCTAGGGCTAACTATAGGTGGATCCTACACTGGGATGGGGATTTCATTATAAGGGAGGACTCAGTGGGTTTCTGAAATCCCTCTTAGAAGGGCTAGACCCTAGAAGACATTACCTAATCAACTGGCCCTGGATCACACTATGCGGAGATATCTATCACACGTGCGGCGAAAAACCATTCCACATAAACACTGGCTATCCACAATCTCCAAAGAATTGAAATATATGAATGTATACATAAATGGCATGCTATTCGATTTCCTCATAGCCCCAATATGGCTCTACGAAGCAATATATCGACAGGATCATGGGGTACCACCTGCCAGCCGTTAAGAGACTCACTAGAATAGCCTCTAAAACCCTCTGGCTTAGATATAGATCGGAGTTCTATAATGCAGCTAGAAAAGGGATTTCTTTCGAGGATTTCGCCTCCATGAAGGCTAGAGAGGTCTATGGCACAAGAGATCTTGGGGAGGTTGGATATAAAATTATTAGGGAGATGGCTCCCAAAATATGATCCCTCGAAATATGGTGATATACCTAAAATATTATTAAGAGTCATTGGGAGAAAAGCGGTGCTCAGCGGTGTATCGAAAGCCATAATAGCTAGGTTATATCGAGTTAAACATATTAGTAGTAGTTGTTATATTGAAGAAGCTTATTTCCAGGGATGCTGATCCTTATAAGGGCTATATATTCCAAATCTATGTAGAGCTCGCGCTCTTCTATATCTCTTCATAACAGCTCTAATGGGTCTTAGTTCTCGCTTGAAGGGATCCAATATCAAACCGAAGATCTCAAGTGTAACCACACCCAATAGATTTTCATCTTCACTCTCGCCAAGTACTACGGGGGTATGTCTCTCGCCGAAACCTGGTAATTCGAGTAGAACCTCAGAGATATGTCTACGGATAACAGTGCCATCAGCAAGAATAAACTCCATCTCATCCATGGGCTTTAAGCCGAGATCCTCCCATATAGATCTTGTTAACACAGTATATGTCGCCCCAGAATCTACTAGAAACCTCACCTTCACACCTCTACCAGCATGCTTAACAATACCATCTATATATACTAAACCCATATACTGTGCCTCCTCATCCTTCTCCATATGAGATTAGGGAGTCAACTGATAAATGCTATTTTTAGATATAACATAGCTTTTACATGAAAGCGTTTTTCCTTATAAGACTGACACCCTCTCCGCCCTAGAGGGGTGGGATTTCAATTATAATAACCTCATTACTAGATCTGAGGTTCCCATTCCTCTCTGAGTGGCAGGTTCAGAGCTCTTCTAATATTTCATCGCATTTATACCAACATAGTTTTCTAGCTAGGAGGCTACCTCTCCTATTACGATCAATGCGGGGTTTTTGATCCCATGCTTCTCTATATCTCTCTGCATATTGTCTAGGCTTGTTATGAGAACCCTCTGATTCTCTGTAGTTCCATTTTCAATTACTGCTATGGGTGTTTTAGGTGGTAGTCCTCCCTCTATTAGCTCTCTCGATATCTCTCCTGCTCTTGAGATCCCCATGAGGATTACTATGGTATCGACAGCTCTTGCCATGGCCTTAAGATCTACTCTTCTCTCCCCCTTATCCCCTGCCTCTCTGCCTGTTATAATTGCTACTGAGGATGATATCCTTCTATGTGTTATAGGTATCCCGGCATATGCTGGTACAGCATATATAGAGGATACCCTTGGAACCACCTCATAGCATACACCTGCCTCTATCAGTGCCTCCATCTCCTCTCCCCCTCTTCCAAATACTATTGGGTCTCCCCCCTTCAGCCTAACAACTGTTTTGCCCTCCATGGCTTTTTCAACCATGATCCTGTTGATCTCGTCCTGGCTATAGCTGTGATGCCCAGGCTCTTTCCCAACATATATTATCTCAGCATCAGGTCTCGAATACATAAGGATCTCCCTTGGAACCAACCTATCTACGAGGATGACGTCTGCCCTCGAGATAGCCTCTAGACCTTTGATGGTGAGAAGCCCTGGATCTCCTGGGCCTGCGCCGACTAGATATACCTTCCCAGGCGATCTACATCCTAGATCCTCTCTATATTCAATCCCCACCCAGATCCCCCTGCCCGGCAGAGACCCTCTCCCACTCCTTCACAAGCTCTAAACCCCCTAGAGCCTCAAACTCCTTCATAACCCTTTCAACAATATCCCCAGCTTTTAAGGTGTCGTAGAACCTATCTATATATAATCTATAGGTATAATCCGGCGATACAAGGGATGCCACTACCCTCACAGATGATCCAACAGCGATCGCTGTAACTCCTATGGGAGCCTTACAGCCAACACCTAAAAGTGATATGAAGCCCCTCTCCACAGAAGTTTCGAGCCTCGAGATGGGATCATCTATGAAGGACGCCATCTTAGAGGCCGTTGATCCAGCTCTAGCAACTACAGCTAACGCTCCCTGACCAGCTTGGGGAGTAATTACACTTGGATCTATTGATGTGTATCCCTCAAAGCCTAGTCTCTGGAGCCCAGCCTCGGCTAATATTGCTGCATCTACCTCGGAGCCGACCTTTTTTATCCTTGTATCAACGTTCCCCCTGATCCTCTTAACCCTCAGATCTCTCCTATGGTAGAGTATATGGGATATTCTTCTCATACTACTGGTTCCTACCAAGGAGCCGCTGGGGATCTCTCCAAGAGATCTATAGGATCCAGGTACAAGCGCGTCTCTCCTAGAGGCTCTCTTAGGGATCGCCGCTATCTCCAACCCCTCAGGGATCTTTGTTGGATAGTCTTTGAGAGAGTGTACAGCAAGATCTATGTTCCCCTTTATAAGCTCCAGATCTATCTCTTTAGTGAAGATCCCTGGCTCGACTATCCTCCTAGGCGAGCCCTCGATATCCCCCCTAGTCCTGATCTTTACAGGCTCGAACTCAACATCATTATATACCCTTTTAATAGCATCTATAACCTCAAACGTCTGCTTGACAGCAAGGCTACTCCCCCTAGTACCTATCCTTAAAAGCATGCTAGATCCTCTTGAGACTCTCTCTAACCGCCTCTATAGTAACCCCTAGATCCTCCTCTGTATGTGCATAAGATGGGAACCATGTCTCCATCTGGGATGGGGGTATGAAGACCCCCCTCCTCATGAGCTCCCTGTGAAACTCGCTGTATCTCTTTAAATCGCTTCTAGAAACATCTCCATAGCTTTTTACAGGGCCTCTAGCCATGAAGATCTGGAGCATCCCTTCAAATCTATTCACGTGAGCCTCTAAACCCCTCTCAGCTATAACCCCCTCGGCTTCTTCCTCTATCTCGGATGCTATCTTCCTAAGCCAGCTATAGATTTTATCGCCCTCAGCCTCAATATATTCCAGCGTTGCAAGGGCAGCTGTAACGGAAATAGGGTTCCCACTATATGTTCCAGCCTGGTAGACTCTGCCCTCGGGGGCTATATACCCCATAACATCCCTTCTACCTGCGTAGGCTGCTATGGGGAGTCCAGAGCCTAGCGCCTTCCCCATAGCCACTATATCGGCTCTAACCCCGAAATATCTCTGAGCACCTCCCGGCGATATTCTGAAGCCTGTGACTACCTCGTCGAATATCAATAAACAGCCATATCTATCACACAGCTCTCTACATGCCTCGAGAAAGCCTGGCTCAGGTGGCACGAGCCCCATGTTGGCTGCTACAGGTTCTACTATTATGGCTGCTACAGACTCCCCATATATCTTCATAACCTTTTCAAGCCCCTCAACATCGTTATACTCAACCACGAGGGTCTTAGCCGCGGCATCCCTTAGAACCCCTAGATGGGATGGGATTCCAGAGGCGCCTGAGCCGGGTGATACTAATACATAGTCGTGGGATCCGTGGAAGCATCCTCTGAACTTCACAATATAGTCTCTCCCCGTATATCCCCTTGCAAGTCTGATCGCGCTCATAGTAGCCTCTGTGCCTGTATTGACGAGCCTAACCATCTCTATGTTAGGCACAATAGAGACTAGCTTTTCAGCTAGTCTCACCCCTGCCTCTGTTGGCATTCCATATAGAACACCGTCCCCCAGGATCCTCGTGATCCTCTCGATAAGCCAGCTGGGTGAGTGGCCGAAGAGATTCGCTCCATACCCCATCACATAGTCTATATATTGATCCTCGTCGACATCGTAGACCCTCGATCCCCTCGCCTTTGAGATGAAGATGGGGTATGGTTTGAAGGCCCTCACAGGGCTGTTTACACCCCCCGGCATGACTCTTAGGGCTCTCTCGTAGAGGGCTCTGCTACCCTCTGTATACGGTTCTCGAGCCACTATCTAGCCACCCTAGAGAGGATCTTCGATGCTTTGAGGGCATAATATGTTATTATTATATCTGCGCCAGCCCTCCTCATAGCATTTAGGCTTTCGAGCACCGCTTCATCTTCTGATAGATATCCGCTTAACGCTGCAGCCTTGATCATTAGGTACTCGCCGCTCACATTATAGACAGCTAGGGGCACCTCTGGAAAGCTCTCCTTCACAATCCTTACAACATCTAGATACCATAGTCCTGGCTTGATCATTACTATATCAGCGCCCTCTGCAAGATCCATCTCAACCTCTTTAACAGCCTCCCAGAGGTTCCTAGGATCCATCTGATAACCCTTTCTATCGCCGAACACAGGCTTTGAGGATGCAGCTACTCTGAAGGGGCCGTAGAGGCTTGATGCGTATTTAGCTGAGTAGGACATGATCGCTACATCTGTATATCCCTCTGAGTCTAGAGCATTCCTTATGACACCCACTTGGCCATCCATCATAGCGGATGGAGCCACTATATCCGCCCCCGCCTCGGCATGGCTAACAGCTATTCTAGCCAGTAGCTTGAGGGTTTCATCATTATCGACAACATATCCAGACCCCCTTTTAACTACTATCCCACAGTGTCCGTGATCGGTGTAGGAGCAGAGACACACATCTGTTGCAATAGCAACGCTATCCCCATATTCCCTCTTAATGCTCCTAACAGCCCTTTGGGTGGGGCCGTCACTGCTATATGCCCTCTTACCCATGGGATCCTTCTCAGATGGAACGCCAAAGACAAGCACAGCCCTTACCCCAGCATCTAAGAGCTCTCCAACAAAGCCTAGAACCCCCTCCACCGAGTATCTATATTGATCAGGCATAGACTCTATAGGGGCTTTAGGGCTTGTCAAACCCTCATCAACGAAGATCGGCTGGACAAGGCTCTCACTCGAAAGCCTTGTCTGGGAGACGAGGTTCCTGATAGAGCTGGTTCTCCTAAGCCTCCTAGGCCTGGAAACAGGGTATCTATATGGCTTCGCCACGATCACTACCCCGGCTCAGAGGATGGGGGGAGATATAAGGGTTTGCTAACTGCATATAGTTACCGGTGGTTACAGCTGTATCCCCTGTGTAGCAATCAAGCGTTACAGAGACCTTATAAGCAGTATCCCCAATAGCCTGGGGTGGCACTGCTGAAGCTACCGATATTCGTTGATGTAGAGGGCATGAGGGTTCTGGTTATAGGGGGTGGGGAGGAGGGGTATAAAAAAGCTAAAAGATTCCTCGAGGCAGGGGCTGAGGTAACTGTTATTTCAAAGGAATTTCTACCCGAGCTATCGCAGCTTGCTATGGGGAGCAAGAGGCTCAGGCTCGTGGAGGGAGACGCATCGGATCGAGAGCTTCTAGAGAGAGCTATCAGGGGGTGCGACATAGTTATATCAGCCTTGGGAGATGCTAGGGATATAGACGATATGATCATAGATATTGCTAGGAGGAATAGAAAGCTCTATATACTCGCGGGAGACGCCTCTAGAACACAGTGCGGCATGGGCATAGAGGGGTCTTCTGGAGACATTAGATTCGCCATATACACAGATGGGAGGAGCTCTCTAGTAGCTATGGAGACTAGGGATTGAGTGAAAAAGTATCTAGATTCCCAGAGGGATCTCCACACCATGTTGGATCTTCTATATAGGATGAAGAGAGCCTTAAAAACGCGTGGAGTACCCTCCGATATGAGGATCGAGATCCACAGGGAGGTATTCAGAGACAGCATATTTAGATCAATGGTCTTCTCGGGCGATGTCGAGGCTGTGTGGAACAGGATCTGCGAGATCGTTATGTCAAAGGCTAACATAGATCTTAGGAGGGCTGCTGAGATCTATGCCAGAGCCTGAGATAATGGCTATAGCCGTGAATAGAAAGATCCACGGATATAGCTATGTCGAGAAGGTCAAGAGAGGTTGGGAGGCAGTTGTGAAGAGAATTGCTGAGATAACTGAAAAGAGTCAGTCCATGGGATATGTTGTACTGGATACGTGCTCGAGACAGGAGATCTATATAGCTGCTCCAGAGGATAGAATATATAGCTATGCACGCGAGATAGGCGAGGCTATGGCGAGAGCATCATCAGCGGATCCTAGGATATATGGGGGTCTCGAGCTGGTGGAGCACATGCTAAGAGTTCTCTCAGGCAGCGAATCTCCAGCACCCTTCGAAAAAGATCTTCTAGACCAGATTAGAAGGGCCTTGAATAGAGCTCCCCAAACAGGCTATGGAGCTAAAATACTCTACAATATCTTCAGAGAAGCTGCTGAGCTTTCAATAGGCATTAGAAGAGATCTAGGCATAGATGGTAGTATAGGGATTCCAGAGCTATCTGTGCTAGCTGCGAAGCATATGCTGGGAAGCCTAGAGGGTGTGAGGGCAGCGGTTATAGGTACAGGAGAGGTTGGGGGTAGAATAGCTAGGCATCTCGCGGCATACGGAGTTTCAGACTCTGCCATAGTCGGCAGAAACCTCGGCAGGGCTGAGGAGGTTGCAAAGCTCTTCCCCAGGGGTAAAGTCTATACGCTTGAAAGGGTTGAGGAGGCTGTTGCTGGGAGGGATCTTGTCTTCATAGCAACAAGCTCTGCCAAGCCAATCCTGGATAGAAGGGTTGTACACAATATAGGGGGTTATGTTATAGATGTCTCTATACCGAGGAACACAGATCTCGAGGCTATCAAGGCTCTTGGTCATCGCTATATATGGATGGAGGATCTTGAGGAGATGTCACACAAGATTCTCCCAAACCTCTACAGAGTCCTCGAAGATTTCGAGACGGTTTTGAGGGTTTATGTTGAGAGGATCTATAGAAGGTATGTTGTTGAGAAGCTGAGAGGAGATCTTGCGGGCTTTGCCAGACTATATGAATCTATTAGGAGGAGCGAGATTGAGAGAGCTGTGGCGAAGCTGCATCTAGGGGAGAGGGAGAGAGAGTTGCTGGATCTAGTCACAGGCTCTATAATGAATAAGGTCATAGGTGTTTTAGGAAACATGCTAGAGGATAACCTACCCAGGGGTGGTGATCGTGGTGGATGAGATGGATAAGGAGATCTTGATGGAGCTCCAATATAGATTCCCACTGACAGAGACACCCTATATAGAGATTAGCGAGAAGCTCGGCATCCCCTTCGAGGATTTTAAGAAAAGGGTTGAGACAGTGAGATCTAACCTAACGATCAAGAGGATAGGCTTTAACATAAACTACAGAGCCTCTGGAAAGGTTGCAGCGCTAGTTGCCGTCAGAGCCTTGAATGCCTCCAGCAAGGAGACCATAAGAAGGATCCTCTTGAAGGATCCTGATGTAACCCATAACTATGTTAGGATCCACGAGAGATATAACATTTGGTTCGTGATCAAGAGGAAAAACATCGAGGATCTTATGAGAAGTGTTGAAGAGGTTGTGAGAGCATCGAAGGCAGAGGAATACCTGGTTCTCCTAGGGAAAAGGACGTATAAGCTCTCGGTAAAGTTCGATCTATGGTGAGGGATATCATGGTCTGAGCCAGAGATCCTGCCAGAGGCGATACCTACATTCGAGGAGCTCGGCATAGATAAAAGGCCCTTCTCACAGCTATCAAGATGGATCCCTGTTGTGGAGAGGCCATACAGAGAGGTTGCGGAGAGATACGGCTATCGAGAGGAGGAGTTAGTCGACCTAATCAGAGAGCTATATAGAAAGAGGGTGCTCAGAAACATAGGAGCCACGCTTGAGGGGAGGAGGGTTGGGATCACCTGGGATGGTATGGTCGTTATCAAAGGATCCGAGGAGGATTGCGAGAGAATAGCTATGGAGATCCCCGAGGCAACACATGTCGTCTATAGAACCCCCCTCAACGGGGAGTGGAGTTATAGAGCATATTTCATGGTCCACGCAGATGATAAAGGCAAGATAGAGGCTGTTGCTAGGAGGGCTTCAGAGATGCTTGGCGGAAAATACTATAGGATCTTATATAGTGTTGAGAATCTCAAGCCTGGGATACACTCCAACGAGTAGGGCTCTGCCATGAAGTATAGAAAGCTGGGTGGAACGGGTCTAGAGGTTTCAGAGGTATCCTATGGGGTCTACAGCCTCACGGGGATGTATGGGGAGATTGGGGTGAGCGATGCTATAAAGATCTTGAGGCTAGCATGGGATCTAGGGATAAACCTATTCGACACTGCTGATGTATATGGGAAGGGCTATAGCGAGGAGATCCTTAGAAGAGCCTTTGGAGATGGTATTAAAGAAATAGTAGTTGCAACGAAAGTTGGCTATGATATATACGCTTCTGGTGAGAGGTTTCAGAGGAGATATGATCCTGAGTATATTGAGTTTGCTGTGAGGAAATCATCTGAGAGGATCGGTAAAAGGCCGATCGATATTCTACAGATCCACAACCCTCCCCTCGAGGTTCTAAAATCACCCCAGCTCTATAGAACCCTCAGAAACATAGTGGAGAGAGGCTTAGCAGAGCATGTAGGCATAGCCCTAGGGCCTGAAAGGGATGTTCTGAGAGAGGCTCTAGAGGCTATAAAACATAGCGAGGTCGAGGTTATCCAGTTTGTCTACAATGCCCTAGAGCAGAGACCCGGTAGGGAGATAGCCTGTGCAGCTGGTGGAAATGGTATTGGTGTTTTGGTTAGGGTTCCACATGCTGGTGGGATCCTCAGCGAGAGGATCGATAGGGAGGGTGCTAAGAAACTGAAGGACCATAGATCTCTGAGGGATAGGGCTTGGCTTGAGTGGGCATTCAACCTCTACGATGCTATGAAGCCAATCCTCAGGGGATATGGGGCCACTCCTGGGCAGAATGCGATTAGATTTATACTATCTAGCATACCGGTGTCATCAGTTGTTGTTATAGCTACATCTGGGGAGGAGCTCAGGGAATATGCTGAGGCCCCTGATAAGGGCCTTCTGGATCCTGAGGCTGTTAACAGGATTATAGAGCTCTATGAAGAGGCTGAGAAGAGGTGGGTGGAGAGATAGGATTTATAGGTACGAGGGATACATGGGCTAGGTGGAGATCTCTATTTGAGGAGAAGGGCTTCTCACTACACCTGGTAGATGGTGTAGATGCTCTGCCCATAGAGGATCTTGATACTAGGATCTCGGAGGCCGTTGGGAAGAGGTATTCCTCAGCGATATTTACGAGTAAAAACGCTGTTAAGATCCTCATGTCAAGCAGTATAGGCAAGGGGTTTGTGGAAAGCCTATATAGTGAGGGCTCATTACTCGTATCTATCGGTGAGGGCACGGCTAAGACGCTTAGAAGCCATGGCTATAGATCCTTTACCCCTCCTATTGAAAGGATCAGCATAGCGATCAGCATTATAGCCTCCGCCATAAGGCCTGGAGGCAGGATAGCTGTTTTAAGCTCAGATAAGCTGGATCTAGGGTTTGGAGGGGTTTTAGACAGCCTGGAAATAGATCATATTAAGGTATATAGGCTTGTGATGAGGGAAGAGGGTGTAGAGATAATAAGGCATCTGGTAGAAAGAGGGGTTAGAAGTTTTATAGTAGCATCGCAGACAGCCTCAGAGCTTCTAGTAAAAGCTGCGACCATGGGATATAGAGATAGCCTGGACACAGCTATTGAGGTACACGTCATGAGTAGCAGGGTCGCTAGGCCACTCATAGAAATAGGTCTAGGCGATAGGTTAAGGGTTATAATATATGAAAGCCCGACATTCAGAGATTTCATGTTAAACATCATCGAGAAGATAGCAGGGCAGGCTAGAAACCTTTGAACCCTTGGTAAGAACTTTACATGTGAAAGCGTTTCCTTCAGAATATAAATAAACTGGATAGTTAGGATGTTAAATATTTTGCTCTCACATGTATCGCCTCCTAAGGTTTATAAATAGTTTACCTTGTAAAGCTTTTAAGCTAGTAGGGGGTTTATATTTGGTGACCCTTTATATTCTCAGGCAATGCGAGGTTGCTAGGTATACACCATATAACAGCTCTTGCAAGCGATCCCCAGGCTAACCTTGATTTCTATGTAGGTGTGCTAGGTTTAAGGCTTGTGAAGATAAGTGTCAATCAGGACGACCCTGGCGTGTATCACTTCTTCTATGCCGATGCCAAGGGCTCCCCAGGAACTGATCTAACGTTCTTCCCATATGTAGATGCTCCCAGAGGGGTTTCAGGATATGGTGTGTCTTCGAGGGTCTATTTCTCGATCCCCATGGATTCTCTGGATTATTGGGTTGAGAGGCTTAAGAACACTGGGGTGAGGATCGGGGGGCCTAGGAGGGAGGACGATGGTGTTATCGTTGAATTCGAAGATCCAGACGGCCTTCCCCTAGCCCTTATAGCCCACAGAGAAGCTGATCAAAAGCCTGTCGAGCCTTGGAGAGGTAGCCCAGTGCCTGGGGAGCACTTCATCAGAGGCTTCCACAAAGCAGAGATCACAGTTGTTAGCTGCAAGCACAGCGGGTGGTTCTTAGAGGATGTTCTCGGCTTTAGAAAGGTCTATGAGGGTCTGCACAGGGTTAGATATGAGGTTGGCGATGGAGGTTCTGGGTCTATGATAGATGTTCTCTGCCCGCCAGGCCTTGACTATGGCTATGTAGGTGCTGGATCTGTTCACCATATTGCGTGGAACACAGCCACAGAAGAGGATCAAGTGGCGTTCAGGGAGAGAATATTGAGACTCGGCTTCAGGGTGACCCCTGTTATTGATAGAAAATGGTTTAAATCGATCTACTTTAGAGAGCCTGGTTATGTGCTATATGAGATAGCAACCTCGGGCCCTGGCTTTAGCGTTGACGAGGCACCTGAGATGCTTGGAAGCGACCTCGTGCTCCCAGAATGGCTTGAGCCTCAGAGGAGATGGATAGAGAGCAGGCTGCCAAGGGTTAGGCTTCCAAGTGGTGTGGAGATCCCTAGGAGGAGGGGCTGATGGTACAGATTATAAGGGGCGAGATCCTTGGCTTTAAACACATCTATATACCCCCGTCAAAGGAGGATAGGATCTTGGTTCTCCTACACGGCACAGGCGGGGATGAGGAGGATCTAGTGCCCCTTGCAAGGACTATAGATCTCGATGCAGGGATCCTTAGCCCCAGGGGGAAGGTTCTCGAGAACGGCATGCCTAGGTTCTTCAGAAGGATCGCTCCAGGGATATACGATCTCGAGGATCTTAGATACAGGGCTGAAGAGCTGGCAGATTTCATAGAGATTGCGTCCCACCAATATGGTTTTAAAAAGGGCAGAGCTATAGCTGTTGGCTATTCCAACGGTGCAAACATAGCTGTAGCCACCCTGCTTCTAAGGCCAGGATCATTTGCAGGTGCAATACTTCTAAGGCCGTTCTTTCCGGTGGATCTAGGTGTTAGACCTAATCTAGCTGGCAAGGAGATCCTGGTATTAGCAGGCTCTAGAGACCCCATAGCTCCCCCGAGCGATGCTGAGAATCTATATAGAAGGCTGGCATCCCTAGGAGCATCTGTTGAGCTTAGAATCATCGAGTCTGGGCATGAGTTGAGTAGAAGGGATATAGAGGCTATGAGGGAGTGGCTGCCAAAAGCCTATAGCAATATAGAGAGGAGCGCCCCTAAACCAGATCTCGGATCACTAGCAGATCTATATTAATGGTGGGAAAACCTATAAGCTGGGGAGAAGCCTCATATAGGTGGCACCCATGCCCTGGAGAAGGGTTTTCTCTGAGAGAGCCCTTGAGAGTGCAGGAGGGTCTGTGGCTGTTAAGGTTGAGGACAAGGTGATCTTCATAGCAAGGGTGGATGGAGAGCTATACGCTATAGATGGTGTGTGCACCCATGCAAGGTGCATCCTGGGTAGTGTGGATAAAGAGAAAAGGGTGGTTAGATGCTATTGCCATGGAGCAGTTTTCGATCTCAGAAGCGGGGCAATGATAGAGCCTCCTAGCGTGGCACCTAACTACCCAAAGGAGAAGATGGGGTTAAAAACATATGGTGTTAGGATAAATAGTGGGTGGGTTGAGCTCGATATATAATCTCGAGACTTCTCCTCCCTATCCACAGCTAGTGATCCACAAGGGTTTTCATAAATATATCAATGCAGGTTTAAAACCCCTTTCTCTCTACAGCGGTTCTGTGCAGGATTGTGTACTTATAAACAAGCTAGCATAGCCTCCTTTCCTTTGCCTCACTAGCTCTATATATCTTGCTAGAAGACATGCTAGATCTTTTTGATATATATTGTGTAGAGCAGTGCGAAGAATATAGCCATTATAGATGCCGATATACCCACAGCCACATATGCCAGAACCCATGTTAATGGTATCAAGCTATTAGCTAGAGCGTTAACATGGATCCCTCCATCTTCTATGAGAACCATGTAGGGTATCCTAGGAGCATCGTGAAGCGCCTCTCCCAAGGGGACTCCAAGGGCGCTTGAGAGGGCCAGTGTATAGGCTGATAGATAGCTTCTACCCCCTCTTCTAGAAACTATGTATAGCGATATAGCCCCAACCCATATTGCAGCTATTGTGGCTAGGAAGGCTATGAAGAGGGGTAGGAAGCCCATATTCACTCCTTGGAAGCCGTTTATAGCTTTGAAGAGGTAAGGGGAGTGCTCCCTCAGGGCTATATATAACCAAAAGCCTGTTAGGCTCTGAGCAACTAGGATCGGCAGGCCTGCAGTGATATAGAATCTAAACCCATTTGAATATATATTCATCTCATGAGGATCACGAGGTCTCCAGCTTTTAATAGCATATATCTTTCAATCTCCACCCCACCCACTGTTGCGGGCGAATCTGTAGTTTGTTATGTTATTGCTTATCCAGCTTATAAGCATTACGCTTTTAAATTCCCACATATTTTAGAACAAGACACAGTTAGAAGCGATGCCATTGTAAGCGCTCCTAGCTATGATGAATTAAGAGGGGTATGTAGAGTGGATGCTTTATAAAACCCCAAGCTTCTGTGGGCATCGCCTCTGGGTTATATATATATAGGAGAAGATCGCTCTGAAAACTCTTGGCACAGCTAGTGCCGATGCGCCCATGAGAATCTCTACCATGATATGGGTTCTCGGAGATCCCCTGTCCCAGCTATACCAGTAGATCACTATTGATGGGATCGAGACTAATATCCCTATAAGTGCTATCGATATGGCTGTGAAAGGCTCTGTCATAGCTATATAGGCGAGGGATGGCCAGAGGCCTGCGAGGACTATTGTGAGCCATGTTCCCCACACACCTGCAGCTAGGTCTGAGACTGCGAGGAATCTAAATGATCTTCCGGCTGTCTCGAGGAGCACAGGATCTCTCCTTCTATAGGAGATATACTCTAGAATGGGAACCAATATTGAGAGGCCTAGCACTATGTTCACAAGGGTCACGTGGATAAGAACCGTTGTATCGGCTAGATGAATAGCATCCACGCTATTGGGCTTATATCTATGTACTGGGTCATGCCCTTATCACTACAACTTCTCTTTCGAGCTCTCTCAGAGACCTTATGGTGAGGTAGTAGAGCGCTATTAAACCTCCAGCAAAGATTAGAAGGATTATAACTATCACCAACAGGCTGAACTCAAACGATATCGGGACAGGGGTTATAACCTGGTCTTTCCTCACAAGCCCATATATAGTCCAGGGCCTCCTACCTATCTCCCTAACAGCCCGTCCTGCTATTGCAGCAGCGAGGGCTAGTATTGGTGCTGGGAATGATAAGTAGATTATAAGGGTCTCTGTATCTATTCTCAGAATCTTTCTAACAAGCTTGTCTATAACCCCTATATAGAAGCCGGAATAGGTATCTAAATGATGAAGAGTATAAAGCCTGATACTAACATTGTGTAGTAGAGCTGATGTATTAAAGGCCCAATCTCTCTAGCCGTTTCTATTGTTAGCATAGCGGCACCAGGGTAGAGACTCTGGCTAGAGAGGGAGGCTAGATAGTCTAGGCCCTTGAAGTAGTAGTTAGGATCACCGTGGAGAATAATCCCAAGGATCGGGTTAACGCCTCCCCCGGACGGGAGCCCTCCGCCATTAGGAATTTCGCATATTGATATTCGTAGACAACCCGCCCCATTAGATCGCCTACCAGTGGCTGAGGGATCGATGCCACACCCCCAAATCCAAATGCTGTCTTAGCTATCCTCTTATAGAAAGATCTAGCATTGCTCTTAGTCCTAAGATACATGTATGAGTAAATAGCTGCAGTCGCAAAAGAAGCTATAACTATGGTTGCCAGAACTGTGTGGAGAAATGTTGGCAGCAGATCTGGGTTTTGAAAAGCAACCCCTGGGTCGTAGAGTATATATCCCATGCTCCTCAGAGTCTCTGGATCAGATAATATGCTGGGGCCTGAATGGGATAGCGCTCTAGAGCGTATTGTGCTTCGGTTGCATTTATAATCTCAGGCCCTAGGCTCGGAGTCCATGGTAGGACTTCGCTCACCAGCGATCCAGTTCCCCATGGCACCTGCATCCATGAATTAGCCGCTAGTATTAGATATGCAGAGGCGTTAGACCCTATCAACACTTCGAGCCCTATCAACCAGTGGATCCACCCCCTTAATTTGCCCCATGTATATAGATAAGTTGGTAGCAACAGATCTCGGCTAGAAATGCGAAGAGCTCGTAGAACATGGGGAGGAAAAATGTAGATCCTATAGCTAGTATGGTCCCAGACCATATCTGAACCAAGCCGAACTCTACCAGAGTTCCCTTCACAGCTCCGAAGGCGAAGGATATAGCCCAGACATAGGAGGTTATTTTAGCTGCTAACAGAAGATGCTGATCCTTCCTAGCTATGCCTAGACCCTCTAGAAAGAGTATTAAATATGGAAGCCCTACAGCCATCACCAAGAAGAAACCATGGACATAGATATCAACTATGGTCATTGGGATTGCATTGTTGAATGAAGAGTCAGAGATTGTACACCATCTTGTATTTATACAACGAATATTTCTTAAAAAGGCAGTTATTATGGATTAGAATAAATTAGATAGGCATATCTAAACCTATAACACACTATACGATTTTATATCACTATTCTAGCCCATCTCCTAGATAACATGGGATTTCAGATGCAACCCCATGGATTCTCTAGGTTTCTCATTAAAGAAACACTTAGCCCTTCACCCCTCAACTCTTCCCACGATCTTCATCACATTTAGCCCTTGAGACCCTATCGAGAGAATTTCCCAGGTTAAATACTGGTTCTAACTCACAGCTCTAAATCCTCCGCTACCTCTCAACACAACTTCGTAATACTAGAAACTCGAAATATTCTTCAATAAAGCTGCTCAGGGTTATCCCTTCAGTTAGATCCGCACTCTTACCCCCATCAAGAAGATCCTCCTATGCTTAATGTATATTTCCTAATTAGATGCTTCGTCAAATCAAAACAGTCAGTCAAACCCGTATCTTCGATCCTCGAAGCCTTGTCTAGAACATTTAGGCTATCTATACAAGCTCTCAACTAGTCCTCGATACTGCTCCTTCGAGGAGCTCTATATACCGGCTTAGGACTACCTGTACAGCTATGATAAAGGTTAGCACCTTGCCAGCGTCTGAGGGCGTAGAGCTCATGGAGAGGAGATCTAGGTCTCAGAGTCTCATAAGCCTCTATCTTCCCTTTTAAGGGCTTTGGTTTTTTAGAAGAGCAATGGATTTCATCGTGATGCTAATATTCTATATATTGTTTCTTGCGGTGGGCTCATTCCTTGGATCGCTTTTTTCGTCCTCTCCATGTTTTCCTCTGGGTTTCTCGTCGCGTTTCTTACTATTTCTATGGCTTTTTCTATGCCCTCCACCCTATATATCGGGGCATTCCTTGCGGCTAGGCATTTGTCTACAGATAGCTCTAGGGGGAAGAATGTGATACCTGGTACCCCGTAGAGTGCTGCTTCTCTTGCCATCGTTCCTCCCCCCGTTACTACTGCTATTGAATGTTTTACTAGTGCCGGGCCTATCGCCTTCTGTGGAGGGGGTATGAATATTCTCTCCCTCTCTATCTGCCCCTTATACCTATTCTCCACCGCCCTCCTCTGATCCTCGTATCTAGGTAAGAATACCACTCTCAGGCTCATTGATAGTATCCTCTCGATCAGCGTGAACCATGTTTCCTCCATAGATCCCCATCTATAATATGATGCCTTGCTCTCCTCAGGCCTGATAACCACGTAGCTCTTCTCTTCGAGACCGAGTCTCTTTATATGTCTCACATCCTGAGCACCCTCTAAATGGAAGATCCAGCTGAGCTCGTCAACACCAGGGTATCTAACGACCCTTGTGTGGGGCAGTAGGTAGGGTTTCCACTCGATATCCTCTATACACTCGCTATAGACGAGATACGATGCTAGGGGTAGTGTGAGCCTGTTAACATGTATTGAGTGGGGTGTGTCGGAGAGTATTATGAGGGGTTTTCCAAGACCATATATGATCCTTGCCTCAGCCGGGTTGGGATAGGAGACGCCAGCCACCAGATAGTTGAGCCTTGGATATAGAACCCCGAGCAGCCTTGACATCCTATCTATATCGATTCTCAGCTTCTCATACAGCGTCTCCCCATATCCACCAATCAGGATAGCATCGATTTTAAGCGTCTCCACCAACCCCTCTATAGCGTCATACCTCCTTGAGGTTATGATCACGTCGTATCCCCTTGGCGAGAGATAGTTTTTGAGGGATGCTGCTATCAACAACTGCTTAGATGTGAGGGCGTCAAACCATATCACACGCATCCCAAGCCCCATATAAAAACCCCAAAGAGATTTATTGGTTGGATAAAAATGCCCAGACTATTTGGGACTGACGGTGTTAGGGGGATCTTCAACAAGGATCTAGGGGCTGTCGAGGCATCAAAGCTCTGCATGGCGATTGGCACATACCTTAAGCCAGGGGCTAGGGTTCTAGTGGCTTCAGACTATAGAGGAGGATCTGAGGCTATATACCACGCTGGCGTAGCAGGTCTAATAAGCACTGGTGTTAGGGTATATGATGCTGGCAAGATCCCCACGCCAGCTCTCCAACTCGCTGTGAAGGAGATGGGGTTCGACGCTGGTGTCATGTTCACTGCGAGCCATAACCCGCCTGAGTATGTAGGTATAAAGCTCATAGGATCTGATGGTGTTGAGGTTAGCGATAACATTGAGGAGGAAGTGGAGGCAATATACTTCGAATCGAGGTTTAGAAGGGTTGACTATGCCGAGGCGAGCCATTCTATTAAAAGGGTTGAGGGTGTTGCTGATCTATATGTTGATAGGATAGCTTCTCTAGTAGACCCCCAGAGGATCTCGCCCAAGGGCTATAGGGTTGTGGTTGATGCTGCAAATAGTGTGACGGCCCATACAACACCTAGGATCCTTAGGAGGCTTGGTGTTAGGGTGCTAGCCATAAACGCGGATCCCTCTCCAATCCCTTCAAGACCCTACGAGCCCACCCCAGAATCTCTAGGGGATCTCTCGAGGGTTGTGAGGAGCTTAGGAGCTGATCTAGGTGTTGGGCATGACAGCGATGGGGATAGAGCTATATTTGTCTCTGATGATGGCGAGGTGCACTGGGGTGATAGGAGCGCCTCTATAATAGCGATCCACTTAGCAGAGAGGGGGAGATACAGGGGGTCTAAGAGGGTTGTCACAGCGGTCTCTACATCTGAATATGTTGCTGAATATCTTAGAAAAGCCGGTATAGGTGTCTCCTACACCGCCGTAGGGATCAAAAGACTTGTCGAGGGCCTCAGAGCATCAGGGGGTATATGTGCTTTCGAGGAGAACGGGGGTTTTGTGTATCCACTGCACCACAGCGTTAGGGATGGGGGTGCTAAGCTAGCCCTCTTCCTAGAGGCCATGGCCTACTCGGGTAAGAAGGCTTCGGAGCTTTTCTCAGAGTTTCCAAGGGTTTATATAGTTAAGACCAAAATACCTATGGATAGATCCAAAGCCCTCAAGGCTGTAGAGGCTATCAAGCAGGCTTACAAGGGCTTCGAGGTGGTGGATGTAGACGGTGTTAGGATAGCCACAAGAGGTGGGTGGTTCCTCGTGAGACCATCTGGCACTGAGCCTGTGCTGAGAATTATGCTCGAGTCTCTCAGCGAGGATGAGGGTAGGAGAATGCTTAGCGAGGTTCTCTCAATAGTTAGGGGTGTTGCATAGTGAAGTACAGACTCCTAGATCTGCTAGCCTGCCCTATGTGCAGGAATTTCCCGCTGGAGCTGATAGTTATCGAGGAGAGGAAGCTCCAGAGGAGGGAGCTTGGGAGGGAGAAGCCTCTGTGTGAGCTGTGGTGTAGCTATCTCAAGAAAGACCTTTCGAAGGAGAAGATCGAGACCCCTTGTGAGGAGTGTATAGCTATAGAGATTGTTACAGCTGTGATTAGATGTAGCAAGTGCGGCAGATGGTATCCCGCGATAGATGAGATACCCAGGATGCTCCCAGATATGTATAGGAATGAGAAGGAGGATAGGGATTTCCTGCAGAAGTACAGGGATAAGATCCCCGAGGATATACTTAAGAGTGGGAAGCCATATAACCTGGGCTAGGGCTCCTCATTTCCTGAACTCAAACAGGCTTCTACTCTTAGCCCCTGATCTGAGTGTTTTATCTGTCACGCCAAAGTATTCTAGGATCCTCAGGGCTGCTGGTATCACCTGGTGATCTATGTAGTATGTAGGATCTATATCCTTTGGATCTACAAAGAAGTATGGCATAGCCCTATCGCTGATCCTCCCAGCGCCTTTTACAATGACATATCCGATCTTATCCCCAATAGCTATTCTCCCACCCTTGCTTAGAAGGATCTTGGCTGCCCTTACATGGGGGGCCGTTGCTTCATACTCATCCAGAGGCCTTGTTATGGTTTTCCATATCACGAGCTTCTCTATGGGTACTCTTCCCGCCTCAAGATCCTTTATAACCCCCCTTACATATTCGATAGCCTTTGAGATGTCCTCTGTTCTTAAGATGACCTCTGCAACCTTCTCCTGGATCTCCTTCGCAAGCTCCGACCAATCACCCCTAACCGCTTCGAAACCCACGATATCTATTCTCCCATCCTCTGTTAGGCCTACATATCTCTTCTTAGCCTCTGTGAAGAATACCTTCTTATAGATCTTCTCTATCTTTATCTCCATCTCAAGCTCCCTAGAGATCTTCTCTGCAAACTCCTCCGCAACCCCTTTGACATAGCCTATGAATAGTGAGTCAGTGTCGCCATAGATCACGTTGAGCCCCATGCTCCTCGCAATCTCTATAGCCCTTTTAATAGTCGCCCTACCCCATGCTGTGACAGCCTCTGCCCCCTGTCTGAAGTACCATCTAGCCCCCACCCACCCCATGTATCCGTAGGCTGCGTTTGCAAGTATCTTTAGAGCCCTCTGCCTCTCATCTAGGATCCTATATTCAGCGCTATCCAGACTATATTTCTTCATCTCCTCCCTAACAGCTCTTCTAAGCCTTAGAAGGGTCTCCAAAACCCTTTTATAGAAGCCTGGAGGGGATTTTCTAAAGAGATACCCGGTCTCCGGGGCCTCCCAGCATCCATCTTCTCCGCATTCCTCCGGGTTTGATATATATGTGTCTGGGCCTATGTTATATTTGATCATTATGTTTGGGTACATCGATGAGAAGTCCATAACAGCTATGTTGCTATGTATGCCAGGCTTGGGCTCGAGAACAACCGCCCCTTTATATGGCTCGTAGGGTCTCTCCTCCCTATTCGGCACCAGCTCCCCATACTTATATGCCTCCCTCATGAGATACCATTCTAGCCTATGCCCTACAGAGGCTGCGCCTACCTGGTCTAGTGGGAGGCCTGTTAGGGATGATAGTTGGATCGCGAATGGCAGGATCTTCATACCGATCCCCATCGTTGATGCGACGTCGTCTCTAGAGTATTTAAGTAGAATTGGTCTTTTGAACCTGTCATCCCAGTATCTAGCTATCTCGTACCATGATACATATGTTCTCTCAGATCTACTCATAACACCTAGATATTCTGCAACAGCATCTAAGCTTTTGATCTTGACCTCGTGTATCTCCTCAGCAAAGTCATATAGATCTATGTGGAGCCTCCCGGGAATCGAGTAGTGGCCATAAACACTTGGCCTTGGCTCGGCCCCCTTTCTACGCCCTATATCGAGCTTTATACCATGTCTCTTACACCTCTCCATTAGATATGGTATGTCGAAATATGTGCTGTTATATCCAAACACTATATCTGGATCCTCATCGAGTATATACTCAATAAACTCCCTAATGGGCTTTAAATCCCTGGGCCCTGGATCCTCTGCTAGGAACTGTGTGAATTCACCCTCATCATTCATAACCCCTATTATTATCACAGGATCTGTCTCAGCCCTCGGAGAGCCTCTAGGGTTGTAAACCTCTATATCGAAGGCCACAGATCTCAGATTAGGTGGTCTCGTAATATCTCCATAGCCTATCCTCTCTATAACCTCATACTCCTCCGAGACCCTGTATTCACCGCTCCTCAGCAGCTTCCTAACCCTGAACCTATGCCAAGTGCTTGGAGGAGTATCCCTATCGATCATATATCTCAGGGCAAACCTTATATCAGCCTCCAGAACCTCCCTAACATATGCAAGCCCCTTAACTCTCTCCCTATACTCCCTAACACTCTCGGGAATCACAGTCTGTATTCTGAGGACATCGACAGGCCTTCCATAGAGCTTCCTATCCACCTTCCTAACATCTGTGATAGGGGATGAGGGGGTGCTCAGCTTCCTAATCATCTCAGCAACACTATCTATAGGAGCACCATCCTCTAGAACCGCATAGAAATACGGCCTAAAACTCCTATCTCTGAGGAGAACCCTATTACCAGAGCCATCGATCCCCCATATTATTATCTGAGGCTCTGATCTAATCACCTCGTAGCTCAGATCTAGAGCAAATATGTCGAGAACCTCCTCCATACTATCCAAATAGGATATCTACAAAAGCATAAAAAAGACAGCATGGCCTTTCCTAAACCAAACACCTTTAAGACATACAGCTCATCGCAGCACCTATAACTGAAGGCCTTGCCTTTCAAGGCGGAGATTATATCTATTGAGCCTTATAATTTCTAGTTTTCTCATTGATGGAGGCAACATGTTGCGTGTCTCTGGGGCCACATTCAAGCGATACATTGTAGGAGTGCTAGACAAGGGTTAAACGCCTATGTATGAGACGGCGATGAGAGCCATAATCCTGAGCCTGTTGAAGGGGGCAGGGATAACGTGTCTAAGACCGGATATAGGGCTAAACCCCCTCGGAGGGGGCAGTTCAAATATTCCCGCTCTAAGGGGTACCCTCACTTTTTAGTGTGGGAAGTAGGTCGGGAGCTAAGTAGCTTTTCTAGCATAGATCCTGGTCTTATCAGTTGCCGCTATATTTTTCCGATATCTTTAGAAGTTGTTTTTCTTTTGTAGTTCTTTTAAGGTCTCGATGTGTTACATTTCAATTATATAGGTTTTCTATAGGTTACTTATTAGCTTTCTATGTTTTTTGGTTTGGTGCTTGTTATGAGTGCTGATGTTAGGGTTTTCTATAGGGAGGTTAGAGAGTCTCTTAGATCTGTTGAGAATGAAATTATTAACCATCCTTTTGTTAGAGACTCTATAGAGGGTAGGCTTGGTGTTGACGCGATTAAGAGGTTTGCTGTTAATCAGTGGTATATAGTTAACCATGATCTGAGGTCCCTGGCTATCATGCTTTCAAGGGCCAGCGATATGGATGAGCTCTTGTATTTTAGAGATGCGGTCGATGTTGATTATAGGGCTTTGCAGGGGCTTGCAGATCTTATCAAGGAGCTGGGTTTAGAGCTTAGAAGACCCTCTGAGATGGATGTGAGCCCATATGCTGTTGCATATACACATTATATATCTTGGCTAGCTAACTATGCAAGTATAGGGGTTATAGCATTTTCATTTGCAGTGAACTTCCCAGCATGGGGTGAGGCGTCAACAAAGCTCAGCGATGCCCTAAAAAATAGATATGGCTACAGAAGCCTGGGCTTTTTCCAGGTCTTCAGACCTCCATATGAGCCCTTCATAGAGAGATCTCTAGCGATAGCCTCGAAATACTATCCAAGGGATAGAGAGGCTATGAGGCAAGCAGCAATAAAAATCCAGCACTATGAGAAGATGTTCTGGGACAGCATATATAGAGAATAGTCGATACAATCCCCATATCCTGATCAAAATTCCCTTCTATAAACGCTGGGATCACAGCATTCTGGGTAAGTAATATTATCCTAAGCTAAGATCTTATGGGGCTTAGATGGTGAGGGGTAAGGGCCTCATAAGTTTTGGGAGGAGGTCTCTCAGTCTCTCAGTAGGAGAGTCAATAGCAGTGGAGGTAAGAGTGAGACTAAGGGTGAGGGGTAGAAACGATAAATATGTGGAGCTGGTCGTACTTGCTAGTGGAGGTGCTGAGAGTCCTAGGCCGCTGATAGCGCTGGATCCTGAGACAGCTGCTAAGATATACTTCAAGGGATCCGAAGGTGCTGAGAGGTATGAGGTTATCGAGGCATCAGGTATTAAGGAGGCAAGTTTATATCCACAGGCTGTGGTGCTTGAGCTATTAGATGATGAGGGTTCCGTGCTTTCATCAGTAACAGCTGATCATGTAGTTGAGGATGGACTTGTAGAGCCTTTGTTAACAGATGTGACAATAGATGCTCAAGGGATAGAGGTTATAAGCTTTGGCAAGGGGTTCTGGAGACACGCATGGGATTCCCCTGAAATGCTTAGAAGAAGTACTCGATAGGGTGTCTGTCTCCGTGCTTCATCTTAAGCATTTTATTGTTTGAGCTGCTTAGCATAATTTTAGTAATGAGCTATGGAATAACATCTACACTATATAGTTTTAATATCTACTATAATGCGGCTTTAACCGACAAGAGGTTAATGAAGATCCTCTCGATAGCCGTTTCAATCGCTATTAGGAAAATAGAGAGTATATGTAGGTACTTAAGTGGTTGTCCGGATCGTTGGCACGGACTTCTCCTAGGAGCCCACCCACCTATCGTGGGGTTATAGGAGACTTTATAGGCGGGCACAGCTTAGCCCGCCTCGCAGTGGATCAAAGCCCCATCCTCTGAAGGTATCAGGCCGTCCTTGTGGCAGTAGGCTCATATCTATAGTAGCTAAAGAGCTTGTAAGTTTATTGCTAGTTCAACAGCCCCTGCTTATCTCTCGCTATTCTCGAGATATCTTTATATAATTTTAATTATAATTAAATAGATTTAACCAAGCTTCCCTGGGATCTGATATCTATCGAGGATCTCTCTGATCTCTTTAACCTCTAGAGCGTATATCTCGTGGTTTGTGCTTCTCAACCTTCTCTCCATATATATGTAGAATTCTTTTCTGTTCTTGCTTACGCCTATTAATATGTATATAGGTGTGTAGCTGGAGATCCTCACATTTTCTCCTTTAACGCATATCGAGGATAGGATCTCTGAGAGTATTCCCCTCGTTATTGGGTTTGTAAGTGCCTCTTCTAATGTGTGGGGTCTTCTGATCCTCATCTGTACTGCTGCCCTTCTAAGGCTTCTTATATCGATCTCCTCTCCCTTTTCAACTCTCTCCCTCACACCTCTATAGATCTTTAGGATCGACTCTAGGATCTGTGTGGGGCCTGCCCCCCTAGCAACTACTATTGGTGCCTCAACTGGTGGTGAGGGCTCTAACCTATATCTATATCTATACCTCCTCATGGTGAGGATCAGGGGTAGCGGGTCCTTTGACTCCGAGGCGATCACTAGATCTACTAGAAACATGTTCCCAGGGCAGCTATCGAAGCCTATGATTGAGAATGGCCACCATGCTAGTAAGAGCTTTCTCTGATCCGCAGCATCTATTTTCACACCTGGTTTTAGAAACATGGCTAAGCCATTATATTGGTTTCTTGGGAAATATTTAGAGACTATTCCTCCATATAGCTTATCTCCCTATATATCCTATCCCTATCCCTATCATCTATTGGTTCTCCCGAGAACTCCACTATAACCATCTTTATCCTTGGGTCTATAGCCATTATCTCTCTAACGATTCTCTCTCTAAGCTCGTCTAGATCTTTAACGCTCTTCCTAGGATCTACCCCTAGTGTGGCTACTATGTATATATGATCTGGTGTTATAGCATAGCTCTTGAGATCATCGATATCCACAACCTCGCTGAACCTCGAGAGGGTGTTTAGAACCCTTAGCATAACATCCTTCGGAGCAGATCTCCCAACCAGCACCTCTATATTTTTATATATGACATATGCGGAGGCGGCAAGAATTATAGAGGCTATCGCCATAGAGCCGAGGGCATCTATATATGGATATGTTGTTGAGAGGATAAGCGATGAAAGTGCTGTGAGGTTCCCGCTGAGCGAGAATAGATCCTCGATTATGAGGGCCATGGCTATCGGCCTTAGCTTGGACCTTCGATCCCTCCACATGTGCTTCGCTCTATATACAGCTATGAGTATAGCTATATCTGTAGCTACTGCTACGCCTATTAGAGAGCTCCCACCGAGAATCTCACCATATACCCTTGTATCTACTTGCAACGCTTCATAGGCTTGGATGAATATGTTGTTAGCTATAGCTCCAACCAATATGGAGATAGATATTATGCTAGCTATATAGGGGAATCTTGCGAAGCCAAACGGATACTTTGGGGTGGGCTTTCTATTCACTAGAAGGGCCCCCATATATAGGACGAGGCTGTTGATCGAATCGCTGACTGAGTGGAGCATTTCAGCATACACAGCTAGAGATCCTGTGAGTATAAACGCTACCAGCTTTAACCCGGCCTGGATCGAGTTGAGGGCTACGGAGAATAGAAAGATCAGAGGGCTTTTCCCAGAGCCAACCATATATGGTTTACACCGCTTTAGCCAACATTATTATGGTTTATGAGGGCTAATAAACTTGTGATCCTCTATCTAAAGAACCTCCCAACAATCTCTGGGAGATCCATATATATATATCTGGTTGAGGCGAGCTTGGGTAGGTAGAAAGCAGCCTTAGCCGAGGGCGTTGCTATACATCTATACCCAAGGCTTCCCAGAGGCGATATAACGCCGCAAATGCCTGCAAACACCTTGACACCCCTTGATATGAGGAGCTCTATAACCCCTTTTCTAGAGAGCTCCTCATATACATGGTGGGATGTGAAGATCCAGACGGGTTTATATGCTTTAACATCCTTTTCAGCGATCATCCTTGCTAGATCCTCTATTAACTCTGCAGAAGCGTGTGGACAGCCTATGAGGACGGCATCCACATCTTCGCATGAGGCCTCCTCCACAGCCCTCGAAAGATCTTTATCTTCTACTGTGATTCTCTCAACACCCCTTAGAACATCCCTATTGATTCTCTCAGCCTCTGGTGAAACACCGTCTATTAACACAAGTCCCATCCCACCGCTTGAGCCTGCAGCCGCTAGGAACCCCTTGACCTCCTCATGTCTCGAGAATCTTATGCCCTCCACATATGGGATCCTCTCACCAGCTATCTCACCCACAACCAGGCCTAGAGCTCCGAAGCCTGAGAGGCTTCTAATGTTAGCCAGTACCTTTATAGCTATCTGGGGCCTTCTATTCTCGTCGATAAGCAGCCCCGCCCTATAGGTCTTCCCCAGTATGGCTTCGAAGAGGGCTAGGAGGCCTCCCTCTCTATTGCTTCTAGCACCATAGATGCTGTTGGCTATAAGCACTGCATTGCTCTCAGCCCATGCGAGGATCTCCCCTGGTTTTGGCTCTCTATAGTAGTAGGGGGTGCATGTGAAGGCCCTAGCACCCATTGCGCTGAATATCTCTAAAACCTCCTTCTGCCCCCTGATAAAGCCCTCGCCATAGCTGAAGTAGTGGGAGCTGTCATCATCCACAGAGCCTGGGTTCGCGGTTGTGTATATGGAGAACCTAGCACCCCCCGAATATAGATCTCTTAGGAGGGATAGACCTGCCTCACCTATATTGGCGTAGCCAACGCCGGATATGTGGGCGTGGGATATGGGGGTAAGCCTGTCGGCCTCCAAAGCCTCGCCGACCTTGACAACCACCTTAATAGCCTTCTCAAGAACCCAGCCAGCCTCGCCGGAGTAGATCCTCTCCTCCTCTCTTGTGAGATACAATGCCAGCCCTAATTAGACTACACCCAACGGCTATTATATCAAAACCGATCAGCAGCCGCGGCGATAGCTTTCAGGCTAACCTAGTAGACCAGAGATCGAAATACCCCTTAAAGGCCGTGAAGAATATTTACTAGTGTGCCGAATAAATGATGATGGTGATCCGATGATCGGTTTCTATGGGCTGCTAAAAATGATCCACCTAACATGTTTCGCAGCATGGTCAGCCCTCACCCTCGGGGGATATTTGGTGCTTAGATCATCACCAAGCTGCGATGCAATAAAATCATATAGCAGACTCGTATATCTAGAGGTTGCTTCAGCCCTCGGGCTATATGTGTCAGGCATCTCCATGGCATCCATAATTGGGTGGCCTAGGTGGGTGTATATATCGTCGATTATAGTGATGCCTCTAGGGGTTATAGAGGTTTTACACCTCCGAGAAGCCCGACGCTCTGCGGATAGGTGCGAGGTTTCATATCTATTCAAGTTGATCAGACTTCTAACACCTATTTTTACAGCATACTATATATTAATGCTATATATAATGGTTTTCAAGCCAATATAGAGGATTATCTACTATAGATGAGATCAATTAGCATCATAGAAGATAAGAGCATAACTATAGCAAATCGCCCCACGATAGTTTCCGAGATACACATAACAGTATGATGATAAGCATATTAGAGGATGGTTAGGTAGTATCGACAATCCTTTGCCCCCATCTTTTTTTGGCCTACTCTTAGCTCCACCTGCTGTAGGTTACGCCCTTATTAAATGGCCTAGGATCTCCTGGTATTACATATATCTATGGGTTTTCCTTTAGAAGGGAGATCTTCTTACTTAGATCCTTAGGTAAGGTAGAGCGTCTCTAAGGGCCTCTATAACCTCTAGCCCTTAACTCTGGATCAAGTATCCCTCTAATGCTTTAAGATCTCATATGGTGAAACCCACGCATTGGTAGGCGAAAGCGGTTCTGGACAAACCAATACTGGACATGTTATAATGGGCTTTCATTCACCTACTGATGGAAAGATATATTTTAAAGGAGAAGATATATCTATTTCTATAGATAAAAGGTCTCTAAGAATTGAAAAGGAAATACAAATAGTATTTCGAGATCCTGGAGCATCCCTAAATCCTAAGCAAACAGTAAAAGATATAGTAAAGCTTTCTCTACTGATACGCAAGATAGTGCCAAAAAGAATGGGGATGCAAGAGACTCCGGAGCTCTACAGCACGGAAGGATACCCATTTACAGCGTATGTTGCTAGGATCCGGGCAGTATATATGGATCCTACGAAGCCTCCAGAGGCATTCACACCGCTATATATAGATGTAAAATAAGCCATTATAAATTTACCAGATAACAACGGTATTATCAGCTCCACGAGATCGGGACCCTCTTGCAGGTATAGAGTGTTGATCGGATTTCCAGAGCCAAAAATGTGGCTCACTTTACAAGCTATGTGCCTTGTAACTACATACATATTCTCGATCCCTATAAAACCCTTATGGTTTTACGTAGATATTATGAGATTGTTTGCAACACCTATGGCTAGATCTATGGTGGAGAAATAACGGCATATCCAGCAAGCTATTTACTAGCTGTAAGTGCTGTACCCCACGCCATTTCATGAACCCGTTGATCATATTAGCGTCCTCTTTATGTATTTCAAATCTATGAAGCAATATCTAGACCTAAGGCAATAGCCGGAGAGACACTATAACTCAGTTAATTATAATGAGATTTTTGATCTTCAGCTAGATTAGCGCTGAGATTGGTAAGGCTAGATATTATTAGTTATTGGGATGCAGATACTCATTAGTATTCTAGTGTTATAATTATGTGTTGATGACGTTAAGTAGATATGTAACTATATCTGTTTTGAGGGAGGTTAAGGAGTTGTTGTCTAGGGAGAAGGGTGATAGAGATTGGAGCAGCTTTCTTCTTGAGCTGTATAGAGAAGCTCGACGTGGTAGGGCTAAAGAAGCGTTTAGCGAGCTTAGAGATATTCTGGTCCCAGAGGATCTAGAGAATATTGCTAGGACCAGCGGGGAGTTTAGGGAGGGTTTTAGGCTGGGATAAGCCTGATCGATACCAGCGTTTTGATCGATAACATTAGAAGGGATGTTTATGAGGAGGGAGCCATATCGATAATCAAGCTTATAGAGGTGCTGAGGGGTTTAACGCCGGAGAAGAGGGGGAGGGCTAAAGAGCTGTTGGAGAGAAGCTATGAGGTTAGCTACCTAGATAACAGAGTTATACTTAAATACTGCGAATTATATGACGGGCTTAAGCTAAAAGGAATTCTAATACCAGGTGTGGATCTATTAATAGCTGCTACAGCCATAGCAAACAACATAACTCTCATAACAAAGGATAGAGATTTTGAGAGATAAAGATGTTGGGTTAGGATTAGATCTGAGAATATGATAGAAGAAAGCATGGCTGGTGTCTCTCACCCTAGAGTGTAGAGCTACCCTCCTGTTGCTCGTATCATCATTTTCAATTTTCATCCCACTCTTTGAAAGGGTGGGTCTATGGTTATCATTTTATTTCTTACTCGAATTATAAGAACTTAGGTTTTAAATTACCGGGCTTACTATATTGATGACTATACTATATAGGAGATTGAGTACGTTGTGATCAGCTGGTCATAAATATGGGAAGGTAGTGGAAGCATTTGAACAGCAGTTAAAGACTCTTAAGCATACAGCAGTGTTGGGGCGGCCGAGAAAATGATAGGTCTTGTCTTTTAGGGAGTCAGCATTGTTATGAGCAGTCTTCTGAACTCCTCCCCTGCCTGAAAGGTGAGGCTTTTGGGTTATCATCTTTATCCGACATGTTGGATAAACCCATAGCACTGTTAATACTTATGATGCCTATTCATAGTTATATTTATTTCAACTTTATTGATAGCTATAACTGCCGCTATTATCCATAAGCTTAACATGGCTAGCGT